>Ga0209477_1000735_pt1 | contig 20492 bp, 19 predicted proteins | sample KloWWTupernatant_FD_187180 | JGI IMG/M metagenome (GOLD analysis project Ga0209477, IMG submission 187180) | Active sludge microbial communities from Klosterneuburg, Austria, studying microevolution and ecology of nitrifiers - Klosterneuburg... | ecosystem: Engineered > WWTP > Aerobic digester >... | reverse complement strand
CGGAGATCACCCGCCAGTACGTCGACTACATCCAGGCCATGCACGAGATGCGCTTCGAGCTGGCCGCCGAGTACCTGGTGATGGCCGCGATCCTGGCCGAGATCAAGTCGCGCATGCTGTTGCCGCGCCCGCCCGGCGACGAGCGGCTGGAAGATGACCCGCGCGCCGAACTGGTTCGCCGCCTGCAGGAGTACGAGCGCTTCAAGCAGGCCGCCGAGGACATCGACGCCCTGCCCCGGCAGGACCGCGATACTGCCCCGGCCAGCGCGTTCGTGCCGGATCGCGCCGCGGTGCGCCTGCCGCCGCCGGTCGAGCTCAGGGAAATGCTGCTGGCCCTGCACGACGTGTTCAAGCGCGCCGAGCTGTTCACCCAGCATGCGATCAAGCGCGATGCGCTGAGCGTGCGCCAGCGCATGGGCGAACTGCTGGAGCGCATGGCCGACGGCGCGTTCCACCGCTTCGAGTCGCTGTTCACCGCCGAGGAAGGCAAGCTCGGCGTGGTGGTCACCTTCCTCGGCCTGCTCACGCTGGCCAAGGAGCAGCTGGTGGACATCGTCCAGGAAGCACCGCTTGCCCCGATCTACGTGAAATCCCTCGCGTCCGGCGAGGACGCCCCGGCCGCGCTGGAGCTGTCGAGCGAGTTCGACGACGACGGCGCCGCCAACGATTCCCCCGAATGAGCCACATGGACCAGACCCTCGTCACCCGCATCGTCGAAGCCGCCCTGCTGGCGGCCAGCCAGCCGCTGACAGCGGTGCAGCTGCAGGCCCTGTTCCCGCTCGACGAACCGGCGCCGGAAGGCAGCGTGGAAGCCGCGCTGGTCGACCTGCAGGCCGCCTGCGAGGCGCGCGGGGTGGAACTGGTGGAACTGGCCTCCGGCTGGCGCTTCCAGGTCAGGGCCGACGTGCACCCGTGGGTGGCGCGGCTGTGGACCGAACGCCAGACCAAGTACACCCGCGCCACCCTCGAGACCCTTGCGCTGATCGCCTACCGGCAGCCGATCACCCGCGGCGAGATCGAACAGGTGCGCGGGGTGGCGGTGAACAGCAGCATCATCAAGGCGCTCGAGGAACGCGAATGGATCCGCGTGGTCGGCCACCGCGACGTGCCCGGCCGGCCGGAGCTGCTGGCCACCACCAAGACCTTCCTCGACTACTTCGGCCTGAAGCGGCTGGACGAACTGCCGCCACTGTCCGAGCTGAAGGACATCGGCGAACTGGAACCGCAACTGCCGTTCGCGCCTGCAATTCCTGCCGGCCTTGCCAATGGCGATGACACCGCTGCCGACAACGGCGGCCAACCCGAACCCCAACCCGAGTCCGATATCGACAACGGCGAATCCATCGCCGACATCGAACCCGACGCCGACAACCACGGAGACGACGCGAACCCCGCATCGTCGGAGCAGAACCAATGAGCAAGAACGACGAATCCACCCGCCGCCCGCTGAGCCTGAAGGCCAAGGCCACGCCCGAGGCCGAGGCGCCGCGCATCGAGGAACGCCTGCACAAGGTGCTGGCGCAGGCCGGACTGGGCTCGCGCCGCGCGCTGGAGCAGCGCATCGCCGATGGCCTGATCAGGGTCAACGGCGAAGTGGCGCGCACCGGCATGAGCGTGACCGGCGGCGACAAGATCGAGATCGACGGCAAGACCTTCGTCGCCAGCGCGCTGACCGACGCGCCGCGCGTGCTGATGTACAACAAGCCGGAAGGCGAGGTCACCACCCGCGAGGATCCCGAGGGCCGCCCGACCATCTTCGACGCCCTGCCCTCGCTGAAGGGCGCGCGCTGGATCGCGATCGGCCGCCTCGACATCAACACCACCGGCCTGCTGCTGCTCACCACCGATGGCGAGCTGGCCAACGCGATGATGCATCCGAGCTTCGAGGTCGCCCGCGAATACGTCTGCCGCGTGCGCGCGCCGGAAGGCGAGGACGTGGTCAGCGAGAAGATCATCGACCGCCTCGCCCGCGGCGTGGCGCTGGACGACGGCCCGGCCAAGTTCGACGAGATCGAGCGCATCGGCGGCACCGATTCCCATGACTGGTTCCGCGTGCTGCTGAAGGAGGGCCGCAACCGCGAGGTGCGCCGCCTGTGGGAATCGCAGGGTTGCCAGGTCAGCCGGCTGAAGCGGATCCGTTACGGCGACGTGCGCCTGCCGCAGCCGCTGCTGCGCGGGCAGTCGCAGGAGCTTCCGCAGGCCGAGGTGGATGGACTGCGCAAGGCCGTGGGGCTGGAGGACGGCCCGCCGTCCGCGTTGACCCTGATGCCGGTGCTGGGCCAGCGCAAGGCGAGCAAGGCCACCGTGCACGTCGGCGGCCATGCGCGCGCGCCGGGGTACGTTGGCGGCCACAGCACCGCCGACGAAGGGCGCGAGTTGCGTCGCTTCGACAACGTGCGTGAAGACCGCGGTCGTGGGCGCGGTGGTCCGCGCAAGCCCGGCGGCCTGACCGTGAGCGGCGAGGCAGCCGCGAAGCAGGCAAACAAGGCGTTCAAGCCGAAGGGGCCGCGCCCGCAGGGCCAGCGCCTGCGCCCGGGTGAACAGCGCGGCGAGAATCCGGCCGAGATGCGGACCTGGTACGTGCCGGACGGTGTCGACACCGGACCCAGCGGGCATCGCAACCCGGATGGCCCGGGCGGCCCGCGCAAGCCCTATGGCAACAAGCCTGGCGGAAGCCGGCCCGGTGCGCCGCGCGGCCCCGGGGCACCGCGCCCCTATGGCGAGAATCGCGGTCCACGCCCGGCGGGTGCCCGCGGGCCCGGCGGTCCACGCCGTGAAGGTGGCCCCGGCGCCGGGGATCGTGGCCCACGTCGCGAAGGCGGCCCCGGCCATGGCGAAGGCCGTCCCGCGCGCCCGGCCCGGCCGTATGGCCATCCCGGCAATGCGCCCAGCTTCCCGTCGGACCACGCCAACCCGGGCGGATTCAATCCGTACGCGGAGCGTCCGCGCAGCCCGCGACCCGCGGGTCCGCGCCCGGTCGGCAATCGGCCGGGTCCCGGCGGTCCGCGCGGCCCCAGGCCTGGCGGCAATCGTGGTCCGCGCGGCGGCGGTGGGCACCAGGGCGGCAATCGCTGATCGAAGGTTGCAGGGGTGCCCAAGGGCACCCTTCGCATTTGCGCGATGGCGTCCGGCGTGGCCGGATGATTATCGCACCAGTGGAACAATTCGATACATTGCAACCAGCTAGTATCACTGGTGGTCGTAATCTACCGTGCCTCGCCATGACATCCGGCACTCCGCCGGTTCGCATCGGAGCCACGCCATGACGACCATGCGCATGAAAAGCATCCTCAACGTCACCAGCGCCCCCGACCGGCATTGGGTCGGCGACGGCTTCCCGGTGCATGGCATGTTCGGTTACAGCGGCCCCGGCGTGCCCCAGCGCAGCCCGTTCCTGATGCTGGATTACGCGGCCCCGACCCGCTTCGAACCCACCGCCCGCCGGCGTGGCGTGGGCCAGCACCCGCATCGCGGTTTCGAGACCGTCACCATCGTCTACGACGGCGAGGTCGAGCACCGCGATTCCACCGGCCAGGGGGGCGTGATCGGCCCGGGCGACGTGCAGTGGATGACCGCCGGCAGCGGCATCCTCCACGAGGAATTCCATTCGGCCGACTACGGCAAGCGCGGCGGCCCGTTCGAGATGGTGCAGCTGTGGGTCAACCTGCCGAAGCAGGACAAGCTGACTGCCCCGGGCTACCAGGCCATCCTCGACGCACAGATCCCCGCGGTTGCCCTGCCCGATGGCGCCGGCACGGTGCGCATTATCGCGGGCGCCTACGCGGGCGCCGCCGGTCCCGCGCGCACCTTCAGCCCGATGAACGTGTTGGACGTGCGGCTGGCCGCCGGTGCATCAGCCGCATTGCCGCAACCGGAGGGCTGGACCACCTTGCTGGTGGTGCTGGCGGGTTCGGTGAGGCTTGGCGGCGAATCGGTGTTGGGCGAAAACCAGATGGCGACGCTGTCCACCACCGGCACCGGGGTGGTCATCGAGGCCAGTGGTGATGCGAAGCTGCTGCTTCTCGCCGGTGAACCGATCGACGAGCCGGTGGTCGGCTACGGGCCGTTCGTGATGAACAGCCCGCAGGAAATCCGCGAGGCCATCGGCGATTTCAACAGCGGCAAGTTCGGGCAGATGCCGGCGCGCTGACAACCCGGCCACCGGCGCAAACCCGCGACCGGCGGCGCTTCGCGCAACCGGGCGGATCTGGCATGCTGGCGGCGGATCTTGGGGACCGCAGATGCCAGGGTATGCGCACCGGTACGTGGATGTTGGCACCCTGCTGAGGCGTGGCCTCGCGGTCGTGCTGCTGTGCGTCGCCCTGCCGGTTGTCGCCGCGACCGCCAACCCCAGCGAACCGGCCGCGATCGCCGCGCTGCGCGCCGACCAGTCGCGGACCGCCGCCCAGCTCGAAGCCGAGGCATCGCGCCTGCGCGCCGGGTCGCAGGACCCGAAGTTCCGGGCCTGGGCAACCCTTGCCGAAGCCGAGGCCGCGAACGACCAGGAACATGCCGAAGCCGCGCTGGCGGGACTGGACCAGGCGATTGCACAGGCGGACGCGCTGAAGCTGCCCGACCTGCGCTTCGAGGCGCTGATCCGGCTGTCCACGATCCTGGTCAACCGCGGTCGCTCGAAGGAGACGGAAGCGGTCCTCAAGCAGATGCAGGCGATGGTCGAGGCCGGCGACAACCCGCGTTGGCGCGCGCAATGGCTGCACGAACGCGGCGTGCTGGAGCGCAAGCAGGGCCGCTTCGAGGAGGCCCGCAGCCTGTTCCTGCAGGCGCGCTCGCTGTTCCACGCCACCGGCGACGCGGTGGCGGAGGCGCGCGAACTGAATTCCATCGGCAACCTCGACGGGCGCACCGGTCGCTTCTCGGATGCGGTTGCGATGCATGGCGATGCGCTGGCGATGGCACGCAAGGCCGGCGACAAGGCCGAGACCGCGCGCAGCCTGCGCATGCTTGGCGTGCTCTATCGCAACCTGGACGACGAGGAACTGGCGAGCCGTTACCTGCTGGAGGCCCTGAGCTACGTCGAGGAACGCAACCGGCGCGAGGCGATCGCCCTGCATGGCGAGCTGATCGGTGCGTTCACCCGGCTCGAGAAACTGCCGGAGGCCGAGCACCACGGCCAGCAGGCGGTGCGCCTGGCCGAGCTTTCCGGGAGCCACCCCAACAAGGTCAACGCCTTCACCCGGGTCGCGGAGCTGCGCCTGCTGCAGGGGCGCATCGACGAGGCGGAACAGTGGGTCGAGAGGGCGAATGCCTCCTACGACCACGTCGCCGTGCGCGACAAGACCCTGGTCCGCATCAGCCGCCTGCGCGTGCTCGCCGCGCGCAACAACACCGCGCAGGCGCTGAAGGAAGCCGACGTGGTGCTGGCGGACGTGCGCGACCTCGGCGACCGCATCCTGGAGCGTTCCCTGCTCGACCTGCTGTCCGAACTGCAGTTGCGCGCCGGCGATGCCGCCAGCGCCTTCGCCACCCGCAAGGCGCACCAGCAGCTGGACAAGGAGCTGGCGATCGACGTCGCGGCGCGCCGGATCGCGCTGCTGGAGTCCAGCCTGGAGCGCGAGCGCACCGAGGCGGAGCGCCAGCTTCTGCAGCGCGACAACGACATCCAGGCCCTGCGCCTGAACCGGCAGCGGGTGATCGCGATCGCGCTGCTGGCCGGCCTGGCGCTGGTGCTGGCGGGAGCGGCATTGCTGTATGCGCGCTACCGCAGCGCGCTGCGGCTGCGCAACGAGCTGCGCGCCAGCCGCGATGCGCTGGAGCGGGTGGCCAACACCGATGCCCTGACCGGGCTTGCGAACCGCTACGCGGCGACGCGTGCGCTGGGCGAGCGGCTCGGCCGGGTCCCGGAACCACTGACGGTCATGCTGCTCGACCTCGACGAATTCAAGCGGATCAACGACAGCCATGGCCACCAGGCCGGCGACGCGGTGTTGCGCGAAGTGGCCACGCGGATGCGCGCAGTGCTGCCGCCGGGCGCGCTGCTGGGTCGATGGGGTGGCGAGGAATTCATCGCCATCCTCGAGGGCGCCGCCGGGCGCGAGCCGGGGGCGATCGCGGAGGCGCTGCGTGCGGCGGTCGCGGCCGCGCCGGTGCCGTTCGAGTCGAAGGCGATCCCGATCACGGTCAGCATCGGGGTCGCAACCGCATTTTCCACCGACGACATGGATGCGCTGCTCGCCGAAGCCGACGAGGCGCTGTATCGCGCCAAGAACAGCGGCCGCAACCGGGTGGTCTACGGCGGTTCGCCGGTGCCGGCGGGCTGAACCCTCAGCCGCCGGTGCCGAGCTGGAAGGCGTCGCCATCCAGCAGCGCCGGGAAGCGTGCGCGATGCTCCACCAGCGGCGCGGCCTGCAGGAGCATGGTCGACACAACCTCCTGGTCGGTCGCCTCGCTCAACGGGTGGCCAAGGAAGTCGATGACCGCGCTGTCGCCGCTGTACTGCAGGCCGTTGCCATCGCTGCCGACCCGGTTGACGCCAACCACGTAGCAGAGGTTCTCGATCGCGCGTGCGCGCAGCAGGGTCTTCCACGGATAGCTGCGCGCCGCCGGCCAGTTGGCCACGTACAGCGCCAGGTCGTAGTCCGGCAGCCGCTCGCGTGCCACGTCGAAACGGTTGCGCGAGAACACCGGGAAGCGCAGGTCGTAGCAGACCTGCAGCAGGATGTTCCAGCCCTTCCATTCGACGATCACGCGCGCATGCCCGGCCGCGTAGCGCTCGTGCTCGCGGGCGAAGGAAAACAGGTGGCGCTTGTCGTAATGCAGCAGCCCGCCGTCGGGCGTTGCGAACAGCATGCGGTTGAACACGCCTGCGTCGGTACGCAGTTGCACGCTGCCGGTGACCGCGGCATCGAGTTTCACGGCCTGCTCGCGCATCCAGGCCACGGTCGGGCCATGCATGGTCTCGGCATCGCCGATGGCATCGTTGGAGAACCCGCTGGTGAAGGTCTCCGGCAGCACCACAAGGTCGGTGGTGCCGTGCAGCGGCGCGATCAGCTCGCCGTAATGGGAACGGTTGCCGGCAGGATCGTGCCAGCGGGTTTCGCCCTGGACGATGGAAACGCGGAGGTTGTTCATAGCGCCTGCAAGCGTTCGATCGCGGCGTCCATGGTCGCCTCGTTCTTGGCGAAGCACAGCCGCACCAGGCGCTGCCCGGCCGGCGGGGTTTCGTAGAACGGCGACAGCGGGATCGCGGTGACGCCCTTGTCGATGGTCAGCCAGCGGCAGAAGTCGACGTCGCCGAGGTCGCTGACCGCGCTGTAGTCGACCAGTTGGAAGTAGCCGCCCGGCACCGCCAGCGGCTTCAGCCTGGTTGCCAGCAGTCGTTCGCGGAAGCGGTCGCGCTTGGCCTGGTAGAAGGCGCCGAGCCCCTCGTAGTGCTCCGGCTCCTGCTCGATCATCTCGGCGAAGGCGTGCTGGGCCGGGTTGAAGCTGCAGAAGGTGTTGTACTGGTGGACCTTGCGGAATTCCGCGGTCAGCGCCGGCGGCGCGATGCAGTAGCCGAGCTTCCAGCCGGTGCAGTGGTAGGTCTTGCCGAAGCTGGACACCACGAACGCGCGTTCGCGCAGTTGCGGATGGCGCAGCACCGATTCGTGGCGCGCGCCATCGAACACGATGTGCTCGTAGACCTCGTCGCTGAGCAGGAGGATGTCGGTGCCGTCGAGGATCGCGATCAGTTCGCGCAGGTCGGCGTCGCCCAGCATCGCCCCCGAGGGGTTGTGCGGGCTGTTGATCATCAGCATCCGGGTGGCCGGGGTGATCGCGGCGCGCACCGCGGCCCAGTCCGGGGCGAAGCTCGCCGGGTCCAGCGCCACGTGCACCGCCCTCGCCCCCGCCAGTTCGATCGCGGGTTCGTAGCAGTCGTAGCAGGGGTCGAGCACGATCACTTCCTCGCCGGCGCGCACCACCGCGTGGATGGCGTCGAAGATCGCCTCGGTGGCGCCGCTGGTGACGGTGACTTCGCTGTCGGGGTCGGGCCGCCAGCCATGACAGCGCCAGGTCTTGGCGGCGATCGCCTGCCGCAGCGCCGGGATCCCGGTCATCATCGGATACTGGTTGTGGCCGGCGCGCATCGCCCGCCCGAGGGCGTCGACCAGCCGTTCCGGCACCGGGAAGTCGGGGAAGCCCTGGCCCAGGTTGACCGCGCCGTGCTCCACGGCGAGCTGCGACATCACGGTGAAGATGGTGGTGCCGACCTTCGGCAGCTTGCTGGCGGGCATGGGTGGGGATGTGGGCATCGAGGCGTTGTCCGTTGCGATCCGGCGAGTTTACGAAATCCGCGCCACCCGGTCCGCGCACTGGCCATGCCGGTAGAATCGACCCGGCATGCCTGACCACGACGTCTCCCCCAGCCCATTGCTCGCCGTGCGCGGGCTGGCGTTTTCCCGCGACGAGACGCCGGTCTTCGGTCCGCTGGATTTCTCGGTGGACGCCAACGAGGCGCTGCTGGTGCAGGGCGGCAATGGTGCCGGCAAGACCACCCTGCTGCGGGTGCTGGCCGGCCTGTTGCGCGCCGATGCCGGTGTGGTCGAGATCGAGGGCCTTCCTGCGCGCGCCGAATCGCGCGCGCGCCACATCGCCTACCTGGGCCACCTGCCCGGGCTGAAGGCCGATCTCGGCGCGCTGCAGAACCTGGAGTTCCTGTGCGGCCTGCATGGCCGTCGCAAGGCGCAGGCGCCGGAGGCGGCGATGGGCATCGTCGGCTTGGGTGGTTACGAGGACGCGGCCGCGCGCACCCTTTCGGCGGGGCAGAAAAAGCGGCTCGGGCTGGCCCGCCTGTGGCTGTCGCCGGCCCCGTTGTGGCTGCTCGACGAGCCCTACGCAAACCTCGACCTGGATGGCATCAACCTGGTCAACCGCATGGTGCAGGCGCACCTGCGCAGCGGCGGCGCGGCCCTGATCACCACCCATGGCGCCTACGCGGCACCACCGGTGCGGACGCGGATGCTCCAGCTCGGGGCCGCCGCATGATGCGCCAGGCCGCCCGCGCCCTGCTCCGGCGCGACCTGCAGTTGCTGTGGGTGCGCCGCGGCGATGCGCTGCAACCGGCCCTGTTCGCCCTGTTGACGGTGGTGCTGTTCGCGCTTGGGCTGGGTGGCGAAGCGGAATCGCTGGCGCCGGTGGCGTCCGCGGTGTTGTGGCTGGCGGTGATGTTGGCCGGCCTGCTGGCGCTGGACAGCCTGTTCCGCGGCGACGCCGAGGACGGCTCTCTGGAGCAATGGATGCTGGCGCCGGTGCCGCTTTGGTGGCTGGTGCTGGTGCGCACCCTGGTGCACTGGCTGACCACCGCGTTGCCGGTGATCGTGGCCGTCCCGCTGCTCGGCGAACTGCTGCACCTGCCACGCGCGCAACTGCCGGTGCTGATGGCCAGCCTGCTGCTGGGCACGCCGGTCCTGAGCCTGCTCGGCGCGGTGGTGGCCGCACTCACGGTGGGCATGCGCCGCGCCGGGGTGCTGGTCGCCCTGCTGGCGCTGCCGCTGTACGTGCCGGTGCTGGTGTTCGGCGCGGGCGCGGTGGCAGCCTCGGCGCAGGGCCTGGATGCGGTGGGGGCCCTGTTGCTGCTCGCCGCCGGGCTGGTGATTGCGCTGGTGCTGGCGCCATTGGCAGCTGCGGCGGCGCTGCGCATCGCCCATAATTGACCCAATGAACTTATCCGCCAAGAACCGGCTGGTCCGCTGGTTCCACCAACTCGGTTCGCCACCCTACTTCGATCGCTTCGCCACGCGCTGGGCGCCATGGGCGTACCTGCTTGGCCTGGCGACGATGGCCGTCGGCCTGTACGGCGCGCTGTTCCAGGTCCCGGCCGACTACCAGCAGGGCGACAGCTTCCGCATCCTCTACATCCACGTCCCGGCGGCGTGGATGAGCATGGCGATCTTCGCCGCGATGGCGTTCTACTCGGCCATCGCGCTGGTCTGGCGGATCAAGCTGTGCGAGATCCTGGCGATGGCCTGCGCGCCCACCGGCGCCGCCTTCACCCTGGTCACCCTCGCCACCGGTTCGATATGGGGCAAGCCGATGTGGGGCACCTGGTGGGACTGGGACCCGCGCCTGACCACCGAGCTGATCCTGCTGTTCCTGTACCTGGGCGTGATGGGGCTGTATGCGGCGATCGACGACCGCCGCAACGCCGCCCGCGCGGCCGGGTTCCTGGCCATCGTCGGGGTCGCCCTGCTGCCGGTGATCCGCTGGTCGGTGGTGTGGTGGAACTCGCTGCACCAGGGCCAGACCATCCGCCTGCTCGGCGAATCCTCGATGGATGCCAGCATGCTCGCGCCACTGGCGTGGATGATCATCGGCACCAAGCTGTGGTTCCTCGGTTCCCTGCTCAGCCGCGCCCGCGCCGACAACCTGCGCCGCGAGGCCGGCAAGGATTGGGTGGCCAGGCTGTCCGGGGGCACGCCATGAGCTACCGCGAATACGTGATCGCCGCCTACGCGGTGTTCGCCATCGTCCTGCTGTGGGACTACGTGGTGCCGAAGCTGCAGGTCCGCGCCGCCCTGCGCGCCGCGCGCCTGCGCGCATCGCGCACCGCCACCCGCAACCCGCCAACGGAGCTGCAACGATGAACCCGACCCGCAAGCGCCGCCTGTGGCTGGTGCTGGCCGTGGTGGCCGCGGCCGCGATCGCGACCACCCTGATCGCGATGGCGTTGCAACGCAATGTCGCCTACCTGTACACCCCGAGCGAAGTGCTGCGCGGCGAGGCAGGCCAGCACGCCCGCTTCCGCCTCGGCGGGATGGTCGCGGCCGGCTCGTTCAAGCGCGCGCAAGGCTCGATGGAAGCGCACTTCGCGGTGGACGACGGCGATGCCACCCTGCCGGTCGTCTACACCGGGATCCTGCCCGACCTGTTCCGCGAAAAGCAGGCGGTGGTCGCCACCGGACGCATGCAGGGCGATGTGTTCGTCGCCGAGGAAGTCCTGGCCAAGCACGACGAGACCTACATGCCGAAGGAAGTCGCCGACAAGATGGGCGCCGCGCACAAGAAGCACGACGTGCAGGCGCCAGCCGGCGCGGGCGCCAATTAGGTGTTGGCCGAACTCGGCCAGGTAGCGCTGGTGCTGGCGCTGATGGTGGCGCTGCTGCAGGCGCTGCTGCCGCTGCTGGGCGCGCAGCGCGGGATCGCGCCGCTGATGGCGATCGCGCGGCCCGCCGCGTTCCTGCAGTTCGCGCTGGTCGCGCTGGCGTTCGCGATCCTCACCCACGGTTTCGTGATCCATGATTTTTCGCTGCGCTACGTCGCGGAGAATTCGAATTCGCTGCTGCCGATGGTGTACCGCTACACCGCGGTGTGGGGCGCGCACGAAGGCTCGCTGCTGCTGTGGGCGCTGATCCTGGCCGCGTGGACCGCCGCGGTCGCCGGATTCTCGAGATCGTTGCCGATGCCGGTGGTCGCGCGCGTGCTGGGGGTGATGGGGGTGGTCGCGGTCGGCTTCCTCGCCTTCCTGATCTTCACCAGCAATCCGTTCGAGCGCCTGCTGCCGGCGGCGGCGGATGGCCGCGACCTCAACCCGCTGCTGCAGGATCCGGGGATGATCATCCATCCGCCGATGCTGTACTTCGGCTACGTGGGTTTCGCGGTGCCGTTCGCGTTCGCGATCGCGGCGTTGCTGGAGGGCCGGGTCGACGCGCAGTGGCTGCGCTGGACGCGGCCGTGGACGAATGTCGCGTGGGGGTTCCTGACCCTGGGCATCGCGATTGGATCGTGGTGGGCGTACTACGAACTGGGCTGGGGCGGCTGGTGGTTCTGGGATCCGGTGGAGAACGCCAGCTTCATGCCGTGGCTGGCCGGCGCGGCGCTGCTGCATTCGCAGGCGGTGACCGAGAAGCGCGGCAGCTTCGGCGGCTGGACCCTGCTGCTTGCGATCGCGGCGTTCTCGCTGTCGCTGCTTGGCACCTTCCTGGTGCGCTCGGGGGTGCTGACCTCGGTGCATGCGTTCGCCGCAGACCCGACCCGCGGCCTGTTCGTGCTGGTGTTCCTCGGCGTCGTGATCGGCGGCTCGCTGCTGCTGTACGCACTGCGTGCACCCGATGCCGATGCGAACGCGAAGCCCTTTGCCGCCAGTTCGCGCGAAACCCTGCTGCTGCTCAACAACCTGCTGCTGACCACGGCCTGCGCGATGGTGCTGCTGGGCACGCTGTACCCGTTGCTGGCGGATGCGCTGGAGCTGGGAAAGATCTCGGTCGGCCCGCCCTATTTCTCGCTGATGTTCCTGCTGCTGATGGCGCCGCTGGTCGCGTTGCTGCCGCTCGGGCCGCTGACCCGCTGGCAGCGCGAGGAGCCCGCCTCGCCACTGCGCATGCTGCTGCCGTGGGCGGTGCTGGCGGTGGGTGCCGGCGTGGTCGCGTTCTTGCTGGCGCCGCAGGGCCAGTGGAAGGCCGCCGCCGGCATCACCGGCGCGCTTTGGGTCGGCCTCGGCACCCTGCGCTTCCTGTGGTCCAGGCTTGGCAGCGGCAAGCAGGGTTCGCAAGGCACGCGCCTCACGCGCGAAATGCTCGGGATGGTGCTGGCGCACCTGGGCGTCGCCGTGTTCCTGGTCGGCGCATTGCTGGTGGAAGGCCTGAGCCAGCAGCGCGAGCTGGCGGTGAAACCGGGGCAGACGCTCGAACTCGGCCGGCATGCATTCCGTTTCGATGGCGTCGCCGAGGCCAGTGGCCCCAATTACACCGCCGATCGCGGCACGGTGCAGGTCCTGCGCGACGGCCGCGACGTCACCACCCTGCACCCGGAGAAGCGTCGCTACGCGGCCGGTGGCCAGGTGATGACCGAATCCGGGATCGCCTCCGGCGTGTTCGGTGACGTCTACGTCGCGCTTGGCGAATCGCTTGGCGGCGAGGCATGGGCGCTGCGCGTGCACACCAAGCCGTTCGTGGCCTGGATCTGGTTCGGCGCGTTGTTGATGGCGCTGGGCGCGTTCGTCACCGCCGCCGATCGTCGCTTCCGCCCCTCGCGCCGGGAGGTTGCATGAAGATGTCGCGCTGGTTGCCGCTTGCCCTTTTTGCGCTGCTGGCCGCACTGCTCGCGGCCGGGGTGTGGATGAGCCGCAAGCCGGACCGCGATGCGCTGCCCTCGCCGCTGCTGGGCAAGCCGGCGCCGGCGTTCGCGTTGCCGGTACTGCACGAACCGCAGCGCACGGTGACCCTGGAGCAGCTGCGCGGCCAGCCGTTCCTGCTCAACGTGTGGGGCAGCTGGTGCGTGGAATGCCGCGTCGAGCACCCGGTATTGACCCGCTTCGCCGAGACCCGCCGCCTGCGCGTGGTCGGCTACAACTGGAAGGACGAGCCTGCGGATGCACTGCGCTGGCTGGAGCAGTACGGCAATCCGTTCTGGCTGGTGCTGGCCGACGTCGAGGGCCGCAGCGCGATCGACTGGGGCATCTACGGCGCGCCGGAGACCTTCCTGGTGGACCGCAACGGCGTGGTGCTCTGGAAGCACGTGGGCGCACTGACCGACGAAATCATCGCCGGCGAACTGATGCCGGCGCTGCAGAAGAGCGAGGGCGCGCGCTGATGCGCTGGCTGCTGGCCGTGCTGCTGTGGGTCGCCACCGTTCCCGCGTCCGCGCAGGCGAACCAGCAGGCCGACGCCGCGCCCCTGCAGTTCCGCGATGCCGCCGAAGAAACCCGCTTCCATGCCCTGGCCTCTGAGCTGCGCTGCGTGATGTGCCAGAACCAGTCGCTGGCCGATTCCAACGCGCTGATCGCGCTGGAACTGCGCCGCGAAGTGCTGGACCTGATGCGCGAAGGCAAGCGCGACGGCGAGATCAAGGACTTCCTGGTGCAGCGTTACGGCGAATTCGTGCTGTACCAGCCGCGGGTCGCGGGCCGCACCTGGCTGCTGTGGCTGGGTCCGGCGCTGCTGCTGCTGGCCGGTGCAGGCGTGGTCACGGCGATCGTGCGCAAGCGAACGCCGCGGGGACTGCCCGCCGACGATGGACAGGAGTGGTGATGAACGTCTTCCTTGCGCTCTCCGCGCTGCTGGCGCTCGCCGTGCTGCTGGTGCTGCTGCGGCCGTTGTGGCGCGATGCGCGTGGCGTCGCGGTCGGGGTCGCGGTGGTCGTGCTGGCCTCGACCGGTCTGCTGTACCGCATGGTCGGCACCCCGCCGGCGCTGGATCCGGCGAACCTGAAGGCACCGGAAACCCTGGGCGATGCGATCGCGCAGCTCGAAGCCGAGCTGCAGCGCAATCCAGGCCAGGCCGAAGGCTGGCAGTTACTGGGCCAGGCCTACCAGCGCGACAACCGCCCCGCGAAGGCGCGCGACGCGTTCGCACGGGCGGTCAAGCTTTCCCCGCAGTCGGCCGATCTCGCCACCGAGGCGGCGCAGGCGCGCGCGCTGGCAGACGACCGTCGCCTGTTCGATGCCGAGGCGGTCGCACTGCTGCAAGGCGCGCTGCAGGTGGAACCCGAGCACCAGCGTGCACGCTGGTTCCTCGGCATCGCGCAACGCCAGGCCGGCGACAACGCCGCCGCCGCCGCGACCTGGGAACCGTTGCTGGCGCGCGTGGACGCCGCGACCGCCGCCAGCCTTCGCCGGGAGATCGACAATGCCCGGATCGCCGCCGGCATGCCGCCGCTGCCGGGGGCGGAACCCGCCGCGCCTGCCTCCGGCTTGCAGGTGAAGGTCGCCCTGGCCCCCGGCTTTGCCGAGCGCGTGCGCCTGCGTGGCGACACCAGCGTGTTCGTGATTGCGCGCGCAACGGACGGACCGCCGATGCCGGTCGCGGTCGAAAAGCGCCGCGTGTCCGAGTTGCCGTTCACCGCCACGCTCGATGATGGCGACAGCCCGATGCCGGCCGGCAAGCTGTCGCAGCAGCGCGAGGTCGAACTGGTCGCGCGCCTGTCCGAAAGTGGCGAAGGCAACCGCCAGGACGGTGACATCGAATCGAAGCCGGTGCGCGTCGTGTTGCCCGCAGCGTCGCCGGTGGAGTTGGTGATCGGCAACCCTCGATAAGCACCGCTGCCCTGCCGTGGGTGTCGCGAGCAGGCCATGGATGGCCTGCGCCCGCGCATCGGAGCGGGATGCGGAGCCTAAGCGGCGCGACACCCATGGCAGGGCAGCGGTGCGCCCCGGATACACTTCACCCATGACCGAATTCATTCCCCCTGGCACGCGCTGGTTCGACCTGCCCTCGCCGTTTCCGATGAAGCGCGGCGGCGCGTTGCACGGCGCGCGCATCGCTTACGAGACCTGGGGCGCGCTCGATGCCACCGCCAGCAACGCGATCCTGATCGTCACCGGGCTGTCGCCGGACGCGCATGCAGCCTCGAATGCCGGCGATCCGGAACCGGGTTGGTGGGAGGCCATGCTCGGCCCCGGCAAGCCGATCGACACCGACCGCTGGTTCGTGCTGTGCGTGAATTCGCTGGGCAGTTGCAAGGGCTCGACCGGGCCTGCGTCCACCAATCCCGACACCGGGCAGACGTACCGGCTCGACTTCCCGGAACTGTCGGTGGAAGACGGCGCCGATGCGGCGGCCGCGGTCGTGCGCGGGCTCGGCATCGAGCGCCTGGCGTGCGTGATCGGCAACTCGATGGGCGGCATGACCGCGCTGGCGCTGCTGCAGCGGCATCCGGGCATCGCCCGCAGCCATGTCAACATCTCCGGGGCGGCGCGCGCGCTGCCGTTCTCGATCGCGATCCGCTCGCTGCAGCGCGAGGCGATCCGGCTGGACCCGAACTGGAACAACGGCGACTACGACGACGCCACCTATCCGGAATCCGGCATGCGGATGGCGCGCAAGCTGGGCGTGATCACCTATCGCTCGGCGCTGGAATGGGACGGCCGCTTCGGCCGGGTGCGCCTGGAGTCCGACCGCCGCGACGATGATGCCTTCGGCCTGGAATTCGAGGTCGAAAGCTACCTCGAAGGCCACGCCCGCCGCTTCGTGCGCCGCTTCGACCCGAACTGCTACCTCTACCTGAGCCGCTCGATGGACTGGTTCGACGCCGGTGAGCATTGCCATGGCGACGTGTTGCACGGGCTTGCATCCATCCGGATCGACCGCGCGCTTTCGATCGGCGTGCGCACCGACATCCTGTTCCCCCTGCAGCAGCAGGAGGAGATCGCCGAAGGCCTGCGTGCCGGCGGCTGCGACGCGGCGTTCCTGGCGCTGGAATCGCCGCAGGGCCACGATGCCTTCCTGGTCGACATCGAGCGATTCGGCCCGGCGGTGCGCAGGTTCCTCCAAGCGCTGTGAGGACCATGCCGCGCAAGAAGGAACCGCATCGGCTGGATGACCATCCAGCCGCCGGACCTGAAGTCCGGTCAAGGTGGCCTGGCTGGCCACCGACTGGATCGCATCGGCGCGCCGCTCGGCTATACTTCGCCTCCCGCGCCGGTGTGGCGGAATGGTAGACGCAGCGGACTCAAAATCCGCCGGCAGCGATGTCGTGGAGGTTCGAGTCCTCTCACCGGTACCAGATGACGAAAGCCACGCATCGCGTGGCTTTCTCGTTTGCGCGCTCTTCGCGGGGCGCAAAAGGGAAGACCCGATCTCGCGGACAGCTGAGTGTCTGGAGGGGATCGGGCCTTCTGTGGCCGGAGCGATTGTCCGAGGTCTCTTTCGATCCCGCGAAGTTTTTCTCCGACGAGGGGACGCTACGCCCGCGCCCGTTAGGAAAAAGCTAAGCCGGGCGCATTCATCCGACCGTTCGTCGGGAGGTGGGCGTCAGGGCCTCGGCCACGGCCACCAACCGCGCCCGGTCAGTGCGTAGCGATCCGCGGCACGCTCGAAGCGGTTGCGCACGCCGATCCCGCCGAACAGGAAATACAGCGGCAGGAACAGCGGGCCCAGCACCATGTACTGGTAGACGTGCGCGCGCTCGTGGTCGCCGATCACGATGCTGGGCTCGACGCGATGGCCGGCGCGGTGCGCATAGGTCGCGCAAGGCGATTCCAGGCTGTCGCCGGAGTGCAAGATCACGTTGCCCAGGGTCAGCGCCCCGCCCGGCCCCCATGGCACCTTGTGGAACACCACCGCGAAGCCGCGTGCACTGAGGTGCGCATGCGCGCCGGCCGCGAGGCTGGCCGCGCCCGCGACCAGCCCCAGCGCCGTGTATGGCAGGGCCCAGGCCACGCCCAGCGCCTGCAACACGCGCAGCACCCAGCGCCTGGCCGTTGCAGACCCGATGTCCGCCTGCATGTTCAGCGCGAACGCTTGGCCAGCCACTCGTGGATGGTCTGCGGCACTTCCTTCTGCGCACGCCCGGACACGTAGATGCCGATGTGGCCGCCCTTGAACGAAAGCTCGGTGTAGTCGCGGGTCCCGGCGAGGTCGCGCAAGGCGCGCGAGGCGTCCGGCGGCACCAGGTGGTCCTGCTCGGCGAAGATGTTGAGGATCGGCATTTCCACCAGGCCCAGGTGCACCTCCTCGTCGCCGATGCGCACGCCGCCGTTGACGAAGCCGTTGCCCTGGAAGAACTGGGTGTCGAATTCGCGGAAGGCTTCGCCAGCCTGGTCGGGCGAATCGAAGATCCACTTCTCCATGCGCAGGAAATCCTCCATCGCCTTGCGGTCGTCGAGGATGTCGACCATGCCCACGTACTTCTGCGCGAACAGCCGCCACGGCTTCAGCATCAGGTAGGTGAGGTTCATCATGTCCGCGGGGATGTTGCCCAGCGTGTCGACCAGCAGGTCGACGTCGATCTCGCGGTTCCAGTTCGACAGCATGTTGTCCGGGGTATGGAAATCCACCGGGGTGACCATGGTGACCAGGTTGCGCACCTTGCCGGGGTGCAGCGCCGCATAGCACAGCGAGAACACGCCGCCCTGGCAGATCCCGAGCAGGTTGATCGCGGCCAGCGCATGGGCCTTGCGCAGGTGGTCGACCGCACCGCCGATGAAGCGTTCGATGTAGTCCTCCAGGGTGAGGAAGCGGTCGCTGCGGTCCGGGTAGCCCCAGTCGATGATGTAGACGTCCTCGCCGCGCTCCAGCAGCCCCTTCACCAGCGAGCGATCAGCCTGCAGGTCGACCATGTACGGACGGTTGACCAGCGCGTAACAGACCAGCAGCGGCACCTTCGCGGTGGGTGCGCGATCGCCGCGGAAGCGGTACAGCACGGTCTTGCCGTCGCGCCAGACTTCCTCGCGCGGGGTGACGCCGAAATCCACCGGATCCATTGCACGCAGGGTGCCGATCCCGGCCTCCAGCTTGCGCCGGATGGTGTCCGCTTCCAGCGCCAGCGACTCGGCGGTGATGTTGAGTGGCCCGAATGCATCCATGTCAGCGCTTCCTCGCGGCGGGCTTGGCCGGCTTGCGCGCGGCCGCCTTCTTCACTGCCTTTCCTGCAGCCCTCGTGGCGACCGGTTTCGCTGCCTTCTTCGCCGCTCCCTTCGCCGTTTTCTTGGCGGGCTTCGCCTTGGATGCCGGCTTACCTGCAGCGGTAACCACAGCGGTCGGTTCGGCAGCCTCAGCCTTGCGCTGGAGGCGCCGCAGCTGGCGTTCCAGTTCCGCGATCTTTCGATGCGCGCTGTCGAGCTCGGTGCGGCCCGGCATCCCCAGTTGCATCGACGCCTGCTCGGCGATCACCTGCGCGCGCGAACGCAACTGCATCTGCGCATTGACCAGTTCGCCGTAGGCCTTGCGGTACTCGAGGGACAGCGCGCTTGCGGCATAGGCTTCTTCCGCGGCATCGACCCAGAGGTCGAACAGGGCGCGCACGCTGCCCAGCTGGCGTCCCGGTTCCTCGCGCTCGGCCAGCTTCGACTCGAAGCGTGCATACGCGTCCTGGGAAGTCTTCGCCATCAGGCTGTTGTACTCGGACAACGCATCCTGCCAGCGCAGTTGCGCCTGCCCCAGGGCCTGCAGCCGCTCCTGGTGCTCGCGGGCGAACCCGAAGGCCGGCATTCCGAGCGTGCTCGCCGCTTCGCTACGGAGGTTGTGCAGCCACGGCGCGGCAGACTGGCTCCACTGCTCCAGGTCCTGCAGGCCGGGGCCGCGCATGCCGTGCATCAGGCCCTGGAACGGGTTGCCGCCCAGCATCTGCTGCCAGGCCCTGGCCACGTCCTGCGCGCTGTGCTCGCGGCCGGCGAATTGCGCGGCCACCTGCTGCATCTGCGCGAACCAGTCGCTGTTCTGGCGGTTGAAATGCCCGAGCACGGCGTCCATCCCGCCGTTTCCGCCTCCGGCCATGCTGGTCCACGCGCCGAGTGCATCGCGGAAGCCCTGCACGCCCGCATCGGCACCTGCCTGCGGGATCGCACCGCGCACGGCATCGCCCCACATGCCCCAGTATTGGCGCGCCAGCGCCTCGAAATCGTTGGAACCCTGTGCCATGTGACCTCCACGCGTTGCAGCCATGCTAGCAATGCGGTCATGACGATGCCACGTCAACGCACGCGGGTCAGCGCTTTGGGATCCGCAGGGTCTTGCTGATCATCAGCGAACCGGACAGCGCGAACACCAGCACCAGCGGATGCAGCTGCCACGGCCCGAGCTGGGCCACGCAGGACTGCAGCAGGGATCAGCGCGGCATCGCCAGGTTGTCGCCCGCCAGTGGTTTCCCGGCGCGCGGAATGGTGCTGATCACCGCGTCGGCCGGCAGCGTGCCGTTGCCGTCCAGGTACGCGTCCACCCGGTCCAGTGCGTTGTAGACGTAGGGCAGCAGCGGCAGGTAGAACGCGCCGTACTGCGGGAAGCCCAGGAAGGCATCGAAGTGCTGCACGTTGCGGACCTGCCAGTAGCGCACGTCGCGGCCCGCGGACTTCGCCATCGCCACGTACGGCGCGCTGGAGAACGCCTGCGGCACCAGGCCGTCGTCGGTGCCATGGATCACCACGACCGGCAGGCCCTTGCGCGGCAGGCCGGCACGGGTCTCCTCGATGCCCTTGCGGACGCGTCGCGCATCCGCGCTGTCGGCCGTCCAGAGGGCACGCAGGCACTGCAGGCCGGTGAGGCCCATGTCGGCGGGCGCTTGCGGATCGATGATGCCCACGCCTGCGCCGGGCGGAATCCCGCTTGCATCCGCGACCCATGCCGCGCGTTCGGCCATGGTGGCCGCGCGCACGCTGAGATCCGGGTTCATCGCGGAATAGCGGTAACCGCAGGGATGCGCGTCATGCGGATAGCGGCCGTAAGCCGAGGCATAGCCCACGCCGACCGCGCGCCACAGGTCGAAGGCCACGCTGATCGAGCCTGCGCGCAGCGCGGCATCGGTCCAGCCGCCGGCGCGCAGCTTGGCCAGCGCGTCCTGTTGGCGGGCCTCGAAGGTGTCGCCTGCGAGCACGCCACGCACCGCCAGTGCGGCGCATTTGGCCTCCAGCCCCGGCATCGCCGGGATGCCGAGTTGCGGCAACGCGCAGGGCATCAGCAATGCGGCATCGCTGCTGTAGTCGAACAGGTTGCGCGCGCCGTGGCCTCCCACCAGCACGTTGGGTTCGCCAGCCACGACGGCATCCAGCCAATCATCGCCGTCCTCCGCCGCACGCAGCACCGCGCCACCGCCGTTGGAAATGCCGACCGCGATCACCCGCGTGTTGC
>Ga0209477_1000733_pt1 | contig 20497 bp, 15 predicted proteins | sample KloWWTupernatant_FD_187180 | JGI IMG/M metagenome (GOLD analysis project Ga0209477, IMG submission 187180) | Active sludge microbial communities from Klosterneuburg, Austria, studying microevolution and ecology of nitrifiers - Klosterneuburg... | ecosystem: Engineered > WWTP > Aerobic digester >... | reverse complement strand
GTAGGCGCCGTAGACCAGCGGGTCGATCTGGACGGTGCCGATGTCGCTGCCGTTCAGGCTGACGTCGGTGTCGATGTCGATCCAGCGCAGGTCGACGCCAAGGTACGGCGAGATGTTGCCGTCGCCGTTCAAGTGGCGAGCAGCCGCCGAGCTACCGATGTCCGGTCCGATCCCCGGCCTGCGCTTCTCCCGGTGAAAGGGGTCTCTCATGCCGGCCACGCTGCGTCGTCTCGCTCTCCTCGGTTTCGCCTGCCCGCTTCTCTTCTCACTTCTCGGCGCCTCCGGCGGCGCAGTGGAGGCCCAGCTCGGCCCTACCTACGGCGGTCCGCAGGTCGCCGGGAACTTCACCGTGCTGCCGACCCTTGTCCAGACCAGCCGGCTGGGCACCTCCCTGGCTGTCGGCGACTTCGACGGCGATGGCGATCAGGATCTCGCCATCGGCGCGCCGGACGACACCGTCGGCGGCGCCGGAGCCGGACGCGTCGATCTTTACCTCGCACATGCCGGGGGACTTGCGGGCCTCAGCGACCACTACTACGGCACCGCCGGCCAGGCCCTGGGGTTGCAGCTGGCCGCCGGCGATTTCGATGGTGACGGCACGGACGAACTGGCGGTCGGCGCTCCGGGCGCGACTGTCGCCGCGCTCGAAGACGCCGGCATGGTCGTCATCCTGAGCTGGACGGGCGTCGTGCAGGGTCTGATCGAGGTCGCTTCGCTGCATCAGGGACTGGTGCTCGTTCCCGAAGACGCGGAGTCGTTCGACGCTTTCGGCTCCGACCTCGCGGTGGGCGACTTCAATCACGACAGTTTCGACGACCTCGCGGTCGGAGTCCCGCGCGAGGATGTCGGTGCCACCGGAAGCGATCACGGCCTCGTCAACATCTTCTATGGCTTCGCCAACGGCCTGTCGGACTTCGGCAGTCAGACCTTCTCGCAGAACTCGAATCTGATGCTGGGTCAATCGGCCACGGGCGACCTCTTCGGCTGGTCGCTGGCGGTCGGCGACTTCGACGGCGACGACTATGACGATCTCGCCATCGGCATTCCGGGAGAGATTGCCGGGGCGATCGCCGACGCCGGCGGGGTCGCGGTGCTCTATGGCAGCGGCAACACCGGTCTCGCCGCCGGCACCAATCAGCTGTGGACCGAAGAGTCGCCCGGGATCTCAGGAAACGCGGCGAGCGGCGAGGATTTCGGCTGGGACTTAGCCGCCGGCGACTTCAACGGCGATGGACGCGACGACCTCGCCATCGGCGCCCCCGGGGACAATCCCCAGGGGGTCGCTGCGGCCGGCGCCGTCTACGCCCTCGACGGTGATGCCGCCGGGCTCACCGCTACCGGCAGCGAGTTCCTCTACGCAGCGAATCTCGGCGAGCCGGCAAGCCTCCCGGGCGATCGCTACGGCTCGTCGCTCGTCGCGGGATCCTTCGACGGCGGCCCCTTCAGCGATCTGGCCATCGGCTCTCCCTATGCTCCGGCCTCCGCAACTTCCCAGGCCGGTCGGGTCGACTTCGTCCTCGGCGGCGACTTCGGTCTCGCCGGTGGAGGCGGAGCTCGCTTTCAGGCCACCGGCCTCGCCAGCGGCCCGGCGCAGGCGAACGACCACTTCGGCTGGGCTCTCGCGGCCGGGCGGATCGACGGCGACGGCGACGACGAGCTGATCATTGGCATTCCCGGCCGGCTGCACGCGCAGACCAACCAGCCCGCCGGCCTGGTGCAGGTGCTGCTGGGGAAAAGCCTGATCTTCGGTCACGCCTTCGATGCGGGGAACTCCAACGGCTGGAGCGTCGTCGCCCCTTAGCGCCCGCCGGCGGCCTGGCGCTGCAGACGCTCGGCCTCGCGCACTTCCGGATGCTCCGGGCCGCGCTTCGCGGCGAGCACCGGGAGAGCGGCGGCAAGGTCGGCCCGCGCCCGCGCGAGTTGGCCCTCGGCGAGCGCCAGCCGGCCGCTCTCGAGCAGCGACTGTCCGCGCAGCAGGTCGCCCGGCGAGACGCGGGCGAAGATGTCCAGGCCTTCGTCGAGCCGGCGTCGCGCTTCGTCGCGATCCCCCGGGGCGCCGCGCGCGAGCAGGGCGCGGGCGAGCAGGAGGTCGCCGCCGGCCACTTCGCGATGGTCGCGAGTGCCGAAGAGCTCCTCTTCGAGCGCTCGCACTCGCTGGAGGGTCGCCACGGCCGCCCGCGCCTCACCGGCGGCCGTCTGGGCCTCGCCGAGCTGTTTGAGAGGCAGGCGAAGCTCGTAGCTCCTCGGGCCGCCGAGCCGCTCGATGGCCGCCACCGCCGCGGCGAGCTCGGCGAGCGCTTCGCCGGTGCGACCGAGCCGCAGATGCGCCCAGCCGACGTTGGCGAGCGCCCGATGACGCTGCAGGTCGTCTTCGCCGACGGTGCGGCTGTAAGTCTCGGCAGCGGCGGCGAAAAGCTCCGCCGCATCGGCGTAGCGTTCGCGGCCGGCAGCGACGAGGCCGCGGTAGCGCAGACAGTGGGCGGCCTCGAAGCGCTCTGGACCGAAAATGGCGAGCGCCTCCGCGAACGCCGCCTCGGCCTCGGCGTAGCGCTGCGTTCCGAGCTCGAGAATGCCGAACGAGAACAGGGTCTCGGCCAGGCGCTCGTGGCGCGGCCCGAGAGCGGCGCGCTCGATGGCGATGGCGCGCGCGAAGAGCGGTCGCGCCTCGTCGGCGCGCGACATCCGGTCGACGAGCGCCGCGAGGTCGGCGAGCGCCGAGGCGACGCGCGGGTGCGCCGGGCCCAGCCGGCGCTCGAGCTGAGACACCGCCTCGCGGTAAGCCGCTTCGGCTTCGACATAGCGTTGCGCCTGCTCGAGCGCGACCCCGAGCTCGCCCAGGGTCGCCGCGCTCTCTTCGTGTTCGGCGCCGAAGTGCGCGCGCTGCACGGCAAGCGAATGCTGCAGCAGCTCGATCGCCCGGCCCTCATCGCCGCTGTCGTGCAGCGTCGCGGCGAGCACGCGCTCCGCCTGGGCGACCTCGACGCTGTCGCGACCGAACCGGTCGTGCAGCCGGGGGAGCGCTGCCTGGCACAGCGAGCGCGCAAGAACGAGATCGCCGCCGCCGCGCGCCGCTCGCGCCAGCACGACCTCACCGAGCGCGACCTCGCCGTCGTCGGCAGGGCGCAGCTCGCGCCGCACCTCGAGCGCGCGGCGTGCGTGCGCCAGCGCCGCTCCCGAGAACCCCAGATTCGTCTCGATGCGGGCGATCGCTTCGAGCAGGTCGGCGCGCACCTCCGGCTCGTCGGCGAGCTCGCGCTCGATCCGCGCCGCGCCGGTGGCGAGCAGCTCGCTCGCCCGCGGATCCTCGCCCGGCGCGAGATCCGGATCGGACTGGCGAAAGACCGAGATCAGGAACGACTGCACGCGCTCGGCGCGCACCGAGGCGGCATCGGCACGGCGGGCTTCGAGACGCGCGGCGTGGGCTTGCGAGAGCGCCACGACCAGGCCGGCGACGAGCGCTGCCAGCCCGAGCGCACTGGCAGCGAAGGCCAGCCGATGCCGGCGGACCAGCTTGCCGAAGCGGTAGCCGAGCTCGTCCGGGCGCGCCAGGATCGGGTGACCGGCGAGGAGGCGACGCAGGTCTTCGGCGAGCGCGGCGGCCGAAGGGTAGCGCCGCGCCGGCTCGCGATGCAGCGCGGTGAGCACGATCAGATCGAGGTCGCCCGACAACCCGCTATCGCGCGCGACACCGCCCGGCGGCGGCTCGCGCCCGTCCGCAACCCGGCGCAGCGCCAGGCTGGGGCGCTCGATCGTCTCCTGCGGCAGGTCGCCGGCGATCGCCGCCAGCGAGCGGCCGCTGCGCCGATGCGGCAACGTGCCGACGACGAGCTCGTAGAGCAGCAGGCCGAGCGCGTAGACGTCGCTCGCCACCGTCACCGGCTCACCGAGGATCTGCTCCGGTGAGGCGTAAGCGGGGGTGAGGGCGCGCCCTTCGAGGTGAGTCATCGTCGCCGCGTCGCCCGGCTCCGGCGCGAGGAGCTTGGCGATGCCGAAGTCGAGCAGCTTCACCGTTCCGTCTGCGGTCACCAGGATGTTCGCCGGCTTGAGGTCGCGGTGCACGATCAGGCGGCGGTGGGCGCTATCGACCGCGTCGCAGACCGTACAGACGAGCTTCAGGCGCTCCGTGAGCGCCAGGGAGCGCTCGATGCAGTAGGCGGTGACGGCGATACCGTCGACCCATTCGAGGACGAAGTAGGGCCGCCCGTCCGGCGCCGATCCGCCGTCGAGCAGCCGCGCGATGTTCGGATGATCGAGGTGCGCGAGGATCTCGCGCTCGCGCAGGAAGCGCCCGAGGATCGCCCGCGAGCGCCCTTCAGGTTGCACGAGCTTGAGCGCGACGCGCTGCGAATAGGCGCCGTCGGCACGCTCCGCCAGGTACACCTCCCCCATGCCGCCGCGACCCAGGAGACGCAAGAGCCGCCAGGGACCGAGCAGCGTGCCAGCAGGGAGCTCGGCCGGATCGGGGCTGTCCCGCTCGACGCCCAGCGCCGCCACGGCAGGGGTGGCGAGAAAGCCGGCGGCGGGCGCGTCGGCCGCGAGCAGCGCGGCCAGCCGCCCGGCGAGATCCGGCGCGCTCAGCGAGAGTTGCGCCAGGCGAGCCTGCTGCTCGTCGGTGGGCAGCTCGACGAGCTCGTCGAACAGCGCTTCCCAGTCGGCCCCACCCGCCTCAGGCGGTCCGCTCATGCGTTCCCGGCCCCTTCGAGCCGCGTCCAGAGAAAGGCCCGCGCCCGCCGCCAGTCGCGTCGCAGGGTGCGATCGGTGACGCCGAGGAGCGCGGCGATCTCGTCGAGCTCCAGGCCGCCGAAGAAGCGCAGGTCGACGAGCTCGGCGAGGCGCGGGCTCTCTTGCTCGAGCTCCTTGAGCGCCGCATCGAGCGCCAGCAGGTCGACCGGATCGGCGCCCACCGCCGCCTTCGGCTCGAAGCCCTCGGGCCAGGAGATTCGCAGCTCGCCGCCGCGCTTCAATGCCTGGCGCCGCCGCACCATGTCGATCAGGACATTGCGCATCACTCGCGCGGCGAGGTTGAGGAGGCCCGCGCGGCTGTCCGCCGCGAGATGCCCCGGCGGCGCGAGGCGAAGGTAGGCCTCGTGCACCAGTGTCGTGGTGTCGAGGAAGTTCTCGCGCCGCCCGCGCCCGAGCTGGGCGCGCGCGAGCCGCTTGAGCTCGGCATAGAGCAGGGCGAAAAGAGCGTCGCCGGCGGCGGCGTCGCCGCGCCGCGAAGCCTCGAGCAGCGTCGTGACGTCGGGAGCAGACATCGGTCAGGAGGAGGAGGAAGCCTCGCCCCGGCTGCGGATCTCGAGCTCGACCTTCACCGTCACGCGGCTGCCGGCCGGGATATCCCGGGTCACCAGCGCATGGGCGCCGACGAACACGTCATCGCCGACCTCGACCGGTCCGATGAGGCTCGCCTGGGCGCCGACGGTGACGCGGTCGCCCAGCTTCGGCATGTCACCGATGCGCGAGAGCGTCGGCGCGCCGAGGGTGACACCGTGCATCAGCAGGCAGCTGGAACCGATCTCGACGGCGTTGCCGATCACGATGCCCGTGCCGTGGGCGATGCGCAGACCGGGGCCGATCTTCGCCGCCGGCGCGATGTCGACGCCGGTCAGGAAGTGGTTGTAGCGCGCGATCGCCGGACCCAGGACCGGCACTCCATGCGCCTTGAACCAGTGCGCCAGGCGATGCAGCACCACCGCCTGGTAGCCGTTCTCGAACAGCAGCGACTCGAGGACGTACCAGGGGGCCGGCTTGCTCTTGATCTCGCGCAGGCGCCGCGTATCGGCGCGAAGGTTGTCCCACATGACGGAAAGATGCGTTAGGGTACCCCAAGGGAGGGCGCATGCGCGAGATCTGGGGGCTCGTTCCCGCCGCCGGCAAGGCGACTCGGCTCGAACGCGACGCCAGCGGGCACCGCAGGAAGGGCCCGAGCAAGGAGATCCTCCCGCTTCTGCCCGCATCGCCACCGGGGAGCGCCGCGGAACCGGCGCCGGCGCGCATCGCCTGCCAGGACCTGCTCGACAACTTCCGCCTGGCCGGCGTCGGGCGCGCCCTCTTCATGCTGCGCCAGGGCAAGTGGGATATCCCGAAACGGCTCGGCGACGGCAGCGAGTTCGGCGTCGATCTCGCCTACCGCGTCCTCGAACCGGCGGCGGCCTCCCGCGGCGTCCCGTTCACTCTCGCCGCCGCGGCCCCCTTTCTCGGCGACCGCATGGTGGCCTTGGGATTTCCCGACCTCCAGGTGCAGCCGCGCGACCTCCTCGCCCGCCTCGTGCGCCATCGCGAGCAACATCAGAGCGACCTCGCTCTCGCGCTGGTCAAGTGCGATCGGCCGCAGAGCGCCGACCTCGTCGACCTCTCGCCGCGCGGCACGGTGCGGCGGTTCGAGATCAAGCCGGAATCGACGACACTCAAATGGACGTGGGCGTTCGCGCTCTGGACGCCGCGCTTCACCCGCTATCTCGTCCAGTGGACCGAGACGTTCAACGCGCGCTCGCTGCGCCTCGGCCGCGAGCCGCACGCCGCCGACGTCTTCATCGGCGCGCTCTCCGCCGGGTTCGAGATCGACGCCCTGCCCGAGCCATCGGGGCGGGTGCTCGACATCGGCACCCTCGAGACACTCGCGGCCGCGGCCGCCTTTCACTCGAGCTCGTAGACCTCGCCCTCGACGGGCACTTCGACCGGCAGACCGGCTCGCGCGGACATCGCCCCGGCCATCTGCGCGAGCTCGGCGGCGCTGCGCCGTGGATGGTGGTGGACGATCCAGAGCTTGCCGACACCGGCGCTGCGCGCGAGATCGGCGACCGCGCCGGCGTGCGAGTGCCCGGAGGCCGAGGGGTCGCTCGTCGCGGCCTCCTCCTCCGTCAACCAGACCTCGTGCAGCAGGAGCTTCACGCCGCGCACGAAGTCGGCTGTCGCCGCGTCGATGACGGTATCGGTGACATAGGCGAGCGCGTCGCCGATGCGCACGCCGACCGAACCGCCCGGGTGCTTCTGCCGCCGCAGCGCCAGGTGCAGACCACCGATCGCGAGCTCCGGGCGGGAGTACGGCACGATCTCGACCGGCATCGGCCAGCGTTCGACCGGCAGCGGGAAGAGCGGCGGCGAGAGCAGCTGTGCGATCCCCTCGGGACCGCCGACGGTGAGCGGCGGCGCCGGCGCGTGGATGCGGATCGGCCGGTCCGCAGCGAGACCGAGGAGATACGACAGGCCGACGACGTGGTCGAGATGGTAGTGGGAGAGGAGAACGTCGAGACGCCGATCGGCGGGAAGCAGGCGCGCGATCTGCGGCTCGAGCAGCCGGGCGACGCCCGACCCGGCGTCGAGCAGCAGCGTCTCCGTGCCGGTCGCGAGCAGGAACGACATCGTCTGCCGGCCGGCGGCAGGCAGGTAGCCGGCCGTGCCCAGTGCCGCGAGCTTCACCGGGTGACCGGTTGCGCCGCTTCCGTCCAGCGCAGCTCGGAGGAGAGCGTCCCGGCGTCGAGCAGCTGGCGGATGTGCGCCAGCCGCTTGTAGCGCGGGCCATCGAACTCAGGTCTGGTCAGGCCGGCGGCGAGATAGGCCTCGTAGATTTCGCGCGCGCCGCTCCTGGCGTTCCACTTCAAGCGGAACTCGGGGAAGGCGTGGGCGAACTTGTCGCAGCTCACGCGATAGTTGCGCGCGTCGGGACCAGCCCCCTGCGCGAAGGTGACCTCGCAGCCGGGAATCGTCTCGCCGACGATCTCGGCGAGCTCGCGGATGCGGTAGTTCTCCGCCGAGGCGCCGATGTTGAAGGCCTGCGCGTGGACCTTCTCGCGCGGCGCGTCGAGCAGCACGAGAAAGGCGCGACAGATGTCTTCGACGTGCACGATCGGCCGCCAGGGGGTGCCGTCGCTCTGCAGCACGATCTTCCCCGTCGTCACCGCCCAGGCGGTCAGATTGTTGAGCACCAGGTCGACGCGCAGGCGCGGCGAGATGCCGTAGGCGGTGGCGTTCCGCAGGAAGACCGGCGTGAACCGGTCGTCGGCGAGACGCGTCAGCTCCTCTTCGAGCTTCACCTTGGAAACCGCGTAGGGCGTGAGCGGGGCGAGCGTCGCCTGCTCGTCGAGCAGTCCGTCACCCGACGCCCCGTAGTTGCTGCACGAAGACGAGAAGAGGAACCGGCTGACGCCCGCCTGCTTCGCCAGCCGGGCGAGCCGCAGCGAACCCTCGAGGTTGATGTCGTAGGTCAGATTCGGATTGATGTCTCCGAGCGGGTCGTTCGACAGCGCCGCGAGGTGCATCACCGCGTCGAAGCCTTCGAGGTCGCCGACCGTCGCGTCGCGCAGGTCCATGCGCCGCGAGGGCCAGGTCTCGACGACCGGCGGGCCGAAGGTGCAGGTCTCGAACAGATCGCTGTCGAGGCCGCAGGCGTCGATGCCGCGCTCGGCGAGGAGAGGCATCAGAAGCGAGCCGATGTAGCCGTGATGGCCGGTGACGAGTACGCGCATGGCGGAGGTGTCCTTTCCGGAGCTGCCGGGTGGGATTCTATCTTCACGGGCTAAGATTGCCCTTCGCATGCGCCCTCTCGGCCGCCTTCTACCCGCCTTGTTCGCCAGTGCCGTGGCCTTCGCCGCGGCCGGCTGCGGCGCGCCCGCGCCAGCTCCGCCGGCGGTTCCGGCGGTTGGGCCCGCCCCCGCCGGCCCGCCACAGACCGGCTTCGAGCCGGCGCCGACGCGCGGCTACATCCTGATCTCGATCGACGCCTTGCGCGCCGACCACCTCGGGCTCTACGGCTACGCGAAACCGACCTCACCGTTCCTCGACGAGCTCGCCCGGCGGGCGACGGTCTTCGATCACGCCTTTGCCCAGGTGCCGTCGACGCTGCCGTCGCACATGTCGATGTTCACCGGCCTCTATCCCGGCGAGCACGGTGTCTTTCCGCCCTCCTCTGTCCTCGCGCCGGAGATCCGCACGCTGCCCGAGATCCTCCTGCACGCCGGCTTCCGCACCGCCGGCCACACGGAAGGGGGCTACGTCCAGGGCGGCTACGGCTTCGCGCGCGGCTTCCGCGAGTGGACCGACACCCCCTACGCCGACGACACCGACGTCGAGCGCACCTTCGGCCGCGGCGTCGCCTTCCTGAAGACGGTCCAACCGGGTGAGCGCTTCTTCCTCTTCCTGCACAGCTACACCGTGCACGACCCGTACTGGCCGCCCGAGAAGTACCGCCAGATGTTCTGGCCGGGGCCGCCGCCGCCCGGCGCCGGCGAGCCCTCCGGGCCGCACTTCGCTGCGGTCAACGGCGGCCTCGCCGAGGTCACGCCCGCAGCGGTCGAGTACTACAAAGCGCTCTACGACGCCTCGATTCGCTATACCGACGACGTGCTGCGACAGCTCTTCGCCGACCTCGAGGCGAGCGGGCTCGCCGCCGACACGACGGTCATTCTCACCTCCGACCACGGCGAGGAGTTCCTCGAGCACGGCAAGCTCGTCCATACGCAGATCTACCCCGAATGCCTGCACATCCCGCTCATCGTCGTGCATCCGGCGCAGCGTGAAGGGCTGCGCATCGGGCGGCTGGCGCAGACGATCGATTTCGCGCCGACGATCTACGACCTCGCCGGCGTGACACCACCCGCCGGCCTTTCGGGCAAGAGCCTGACGCCGCAGTTGCGCAGCCCCGAGCGGGCGCTCTCGGGCGAGGCCTATGCAGAAGTGAAGGTGTTGCGGTTCGATGGCCAGGCGCTGTTCGCGGCACGCGACGGCAAGCTCCTGCAGGCGACGCTCGCCGCGGCGGTCATGGAGTCCGACGGCCACTGGGTCTCGAAGGAGACGCACTTCGACGCCCTGCCGCCGGCGCTCGAGTTCCGCGCCGTGGCCTTTCACCAGCCACGCGAGATCGCGGCTCTCGTCGACGGGAAGCCCGCGACCACGTTGCAGCTCGAGACCGACTGGAAGAGTTTCCGCCTGGAACTTCCCGGAGGCGCCCGCAAGCACCTCGTGACGCTCACCACACCCGGCTGCGACACGCCGCTCGCGCTCGGCGTCGGCAACGACGGCCGCTGCCTGTCGTTCAAGCTCTACGGCCCGCCGCTCGAGCGCCGCGAGCTCTTCGACCTCACTGCCGACCCGCTGGCCGCCCACGACCTGTCGATCGAGCGCTCCGACTTGCTGCGCGAGTTGCTCGCACGCCTGGCGAGCGGCTACGCGCACCAGCTGCGCACGGCACCCGCCGACCAGGCGCTGACCGACGAGCAGATCAAGAACCTGCGCGCGCTGGGATATCTGCAGTAGTTCGCGTCTTACTCAGCATCGCAAGTCTTGACCGCAGCTGGTCGGGTCACTCCGGCACTCGGGGTTCGGCCTCGCTGGTTGGGTCACTCCGGCACTCGGGATTCAAAGTTGGCTCCTATTTGAGGCGTGGTCGCCCACTTTGAATCCCGAGCGCCGGAGCGCCCCAGCGAGGCTCTCTGTTCAGCGGTGTCGAGCGAGGGGTGGCTGGACCGAGGGCTCCCATGGGCCCGGAGCGCGCTTCTTCAGTGCGAGGACCCATGGGAAGCGGGCCAGACAGGACCCGTCGCGGGGACTTGCCAAGAGGGCCAGACAGGACCCCGAGCAAGAGCTTGCGAGGCCAGCTCGGAAGGTCTTCCTAAGGCTTCTTGGCCGCGCTCTTGCGGTCGTAGGCCGCCGGGCGGTGGCAGCCGGGGGAGCAGGAGCCGCCGTTGTCGGTCTTCGCGAACTTGAGCGGCAGCTTCCAGCTGCCGAAGGCGACGCTCTCGGCGACGAGTACGTCGTTCGTCGCGCCGTGCAGGTTGTGGCACAGGGCGCAGCTCCTGCCCTTCTGCGCGTTGTTGACGTGCAGGAAGTGGAGGTTCCTCTCGCCGTCGCGGAATCCCGTGGCGAACGAGGTGTCGGGATACTTGAGCAGATCGCGCTCGTGGCAGCTGAAGCAGAGCGCGTAGGCGGTATCGGTATACGGCACGTAGGCGGTCGCCGGGAACGACTCCTTGAGCAGCTTCGCCTCGGTCGCGCCGTGCGGATCGTGGCAGGGCGTGCAGGAGCCGTCGCGGATCGGGCCGTGGAGCACGGTCATCTCGGGCGTCACGATCTTCTCGTGGCAGCCGAGGCAGCCTTCCTTCTCGGGTGCGAGGAGGAGCTTCTCCTGGTCAGCGGCGTGCGGTGAGTGGCAAGAGGCGCAGCCCTTCGCCGAGGCGAGCGCCGCATGCGCGACCGGCGACTTCTGCACCTTGTCGGCAATGTCGTCGTGGCACTGGAAGCAGAGCGCCTGCCCGGCCTCGGCGAGGAGCTTCGGATTCGCTCCGCCGTGCGGCTTGTGACAGGAGGTGCAACCGTCGTCGAGCGCCGTGTGCTTGACCTTCTTCGCCTTCATCAGGTCGGCGATATCGGAATGGCATTCGGTGCACAGCGCATCGCCCTTGCGGGCGAGCAGCGGCTTGTCGTCCGAGCTGTGCGGCGCATGGCAGGCGGTGCAGTCGCCGGCCTCGACCGGCCCGTGCGGATGGGCGACCGTGCCCGGCTCCGAATGGCAGTCGGAGCACAGCTCCCTTTGCGGCTTGAGCAGCAGATGGGGAGTGTTCGAGGCATGCGGCGAATGGCAGGCGGTGCAGCTGCCGTCGGCGAACGGCTGGTGGACCTGCGCCTTGCCACCCAGGCCATCGTGGCAGTTGGCGCACAGCGCCGGTTCGGCGTCGGTCAGCTTGAACGTCTTCACCCCCTTCTGGGGATGGGCCGTCGCCGTCGCTTCGTGGCAGTTTTCGCAGCTCTCGGCAGCCTCGTGCACGGCGCTTCCCTGAACCAGGGTGGCGTGACACTGCGCGCTCTGACAGGTCTCCTGCGCCGCGAGCGCGCGCGCCACGAAAGGAGAACCGCCGAGCAAGAGGAACAGTCCCGCGGCGAGGCCGAGCCGGCGTCCGTGCATAGGGGCATCATCGTACCAACCGCCCCATCTTTCGCCACCCTGTCGGGCTGTTCGCATGCCGCCGGAGCGCGTACCGCCCGATCGGGTGGGGCGTTTCCTCCGAGGCCTGGAGACCTGCGTGGAAAATACGGATGTCCCGCGCCAAGCCTGTGATGGACTACGGCCAAACTCCGGGCCCCCTGCTTTTTCTGCCGCGAGCCTGTGTTACCTTAGACGGCATATTCCGGACGACTGCAGGAAGCTGACTTGGGAGTCCTTTCATCTTCCCTGGCTGGCGCAAAGGAGGAAGCGACGATGCGAAAAAACTCTTTCATCTGGATCGCGCTGGCGCTGGCGGCAGCGACTGCCGCTGTCGCTCAAACGGAAGCAGCGGCGCCAGCCACCTATGTGGGTGCGGAGGCTTGCCTCGAATGCCACTCCGAAGTCGCCGACGCCCTCGGGCCGCACGGCGCCCCTGGCTTCGGCAAGCTCTCCGATCATGGTTGCGAGACCTGCCACGGGCCGGGGTCGCTGCATGTCGAAGATCCCGAGGTGGTGGCCAACCGACCGACTTTGACCGGCAAGAGCGCGGACGAAAAGTCGGCGATCTGCCAGACCTGTCACAACGGCCGGGCGCAGTTCTTCTGGTCGGGCAGCACCCACCAGACGCGCAATGTGGCCTGCACCGATTGTCACTCGGTGCACTCGCCGAAGTCGGAGGACGCACAGCTCGTGGCGACGAACATGCTCGAGCAGTGCTTCTCCTGCCACAAGAACATCCGCGCCGACCTGTGGAAGAACTCGCATCATCCGATCCGCGAAGGCAAGATCTCCTGCAGCGATTGCCACAATCCGCACGGCACGCAGACCGCCAAGATGGTCATCGGCGAATCGGTCAACGAGCTCTGCTACACCTGCCATACGGAGAAGCGCGGCCCGTTCATCTGGGAGCACGCGCCGGTGCGCGAGAGCTGCCTCAACTGCCATACACCGCACGGCTCGAACCACATCAAACTGCAGAAGACCTCGGTGCCGTACCTTTGCCAGCAGTGCCATTCGAACACCCGGCACCCCGGGACGATCTACGACAACACGAAGCTGCCGACGGCGGACAATCCGACCACCGGCAGCAACCGAGTCTTCAACCGGGCGTGCCTCGATTGCCATGCGGCGATCCACGGCAGCAACCATCCCTCGAGTCCGTACCTCGGGTACTAGGAGATACGACATGCGCGCACACACACCACTTCGCATGACGTTCGCCGGCGTCCTCTTGCTGGCCGGAAGCGCCTTCGCGGCCGAGGGGACCGGCTTCACCCTCAAGATGGACCGGCTCGACCTCGCCGTCTACGACGTCGACGTCGACACCGACTCCTCGAAGTTCAACGAGTACCGGGACTGGTCGAGCGGCTTCGCAATTCCCAAGATGAAGATCTCGGGCGAGGACGACAAGGGCCGCTTCCTGGAGTTCAAGAGCAGCTGGGTCGGCCGCCGCGACGCCCGCTACACCCTCGACTACGGCGTCTCGGGCAGATGGTCGATGATGATCGACTACAACAAGATCCCGCACAACTTCGGCAACAACGGGCTGATCCTGTTCGCCGAGACCTCTCCCGGCCACTGGCAGATCTCGGACAGCATCCAGCGTTCGCTGCAGACCACCTTGACGCAGCAGTTCGCGAGCAACCCCAGCCGCATCAACTACGCCTACCTGGACGGCCTGATCACGCCCTATCTCAACGCCGCGAACACCATCGACCTCAGCCTCCAGCGTGACCGCACGCGGGCGGTGTTCAACGTCGGACAGATGGGCCACCTGGCCTGGAAGCTCGATTACAGCCACGAGAACCGCACCGGCAACCGCCCGTACGGCGCGTCGTTCGGCTTCGGCAACGCCATCGAGCTCCCCGAACCGATCGACTACGCCACCGACGGCGCCACGCTCTCGGGCGAGCTCAACGGCAAGAAGGGCGGCCTCACCTTCGGCTATCGCTACTCGACCTTCAAGAACGACGTCGATTCGCTGATCTTCGACAACCCGTTCCGCATCACCGACTCGACCGACCCGTCGGCCTACCAGGCGCCGGGCAGCGCATCGGTGGGCGGCGCGGCGACGGGTCAGGCCGACCTCGCTCCGGACAACGAGGCGGGGACGTTGTTCGTCAACGGCCGCCTGCGCGCCGGATCGTGGAGCATGAACGGCGCCCTGAGCCTCAACCAGATGAAGCAGAACGACAAGCTCCTGCCGTACACGCTGAACTCGGCGATCCGCGGCACGGACTTCGACCACTCCACCTTCGCGGCCACCGACCCGGGCGCTCTGCCGACTGCGAACGCCGACACCCAGGTCGACGTGTTGAGCTTCTACGGGTCGGCCAACGGCAAGCTCGGCGACGCTTTCACGCTGGCTTTCAAGGTCCGCTACTACGACTACGACAACAGCTCGTCACGGATCGAGTTCCCGGGTTATGTGCGCTATCACGGCGTCTGGGAGGAGATCGGCCGCGTCACGGTACCGTACTCCTACACCGTCCAGGACCTGGGCGGCGATCTGGGTTGGAACTTCGGCGAGGCGAGCCGGCTGGGGCTGTCGTTCAATCGCCAGAGCTGGGATCGCAGCTACCGCGAGATCGATCAGAGCGACGAGGACGTCCTCAAGCTGACCTACGACACCAAGTTCGGCGACTTCCAGTTGCGGGCCGCTTACGAGCTCGGTGATCGCTCGATCGGGGACTACTCGACCGAGGCGCAGGAGGAGAGCTTCATCCATCCGGAGGGGATCAACAACCTGCCGGCGCTGCGCAAGTACGACGAGGCGGAGCGCAGCTACGACAGCTTCTACGTCCAGGGCTGGTGGTACGTCTCCGAGAAGCTGGACCTCGCCTTCGGCGTCAACCAGCGGAATGACGACTACGACAAGAGCCGCTTCGGCCTGGTCTCCGACGAGGTGCTGCAGTACAACGCCGAGGTCAACTACGCGGTCGCCCCCGGCGCCAACTTCTACGCCTTCTACCAGCGCACCGAGCGCCAGGTCTTCCAGCGTTCGCGGCAGTCCGGCGCGACGCCTTCGACCAACCCGCTCGACGACTGGGATGTCACCTTCGACGAGAACAACGACACCGCCGGCGCGGGCTTCAAGTCCGATCTCGGCGAGCGCTGGAAGCTCGACCTCGGCGCCACCTGGAACAAGTCGGACGGCCTGGCAGACTTCTTCAGCCCGCCCGGAGGCAGCCCCAACCTCGCGGTCGGTTTCGACGACTACGAGGACATCGAGATCCTCTCGGCGCGCTTCGCGCTCGATTACGTGATCACCGCGAACATCAGCGCCGGCCTCGACTACCGCTACGAGGACTACACCCTCGACAGCTTCATCGCCCGCGGCCTGGAGAACTACATGCCGGCGGCGCTGCTGCTCAACGCCAACTACGGCGACTACACGGCGCAGGTCATCGGCTTGAGGTGCAAGCTCAAGTTCTGACCGGCCCCCACCATTCAGCAGTCACGGACGGGCGAAGCCCGCCGGCCCTTCGCGGTCGGCGGGCTTCGTGAATTCAGGGCGGCGCCCTCCCCGACCCTTTGGGTGGCCGGCAGGGGTCCCCGCACTTGCTATGGTCTGCACAGGAGGGGGAACCCCACTATGGAACTCAAGAACAGATCTCTCGGACTGACTGCGCTGACGGCGGCGATCGCCCTGTCGGCGATGGCGACCACTGCGGCGTGCAGCAAGGAACCGCAGCTCAACGTGCAGAGCACCCCGCAGGCCGCCCCCGCGGCACCGGCGGCTGCGCCCACCGAGCCTTCGGCGCCGGGCGCCCCGGCCGGCGAGCTGCCGGCGGGACATCCCTCCGTCGCGCTCCCCCCCGGACATCCGCCGGCGGGTGGCATGGCGGGCGGCATGCCTGGAGGTATGCCTGGCGGCATGGGCGGAGGCATGGGCGCCTCCGGCATCGCGCTGCCGCCGGTCGACCCGCAGGGCGGCCTCGGCGCAGCCGGCCTGGTCTGGGACGCTCCGGCGAGCTGGGTCGCGCAACCGCCGGCCAACCCGATGCGCCGCGCCCAGTACCGGGTCCCCGGCGCGGCCGGCGACGCTGAGCTGGTGGTCTTCTACTTCGGTCCGAACCAGGGCGGCCCGCCGCTCGACAACGCGCAGCGCTGGGCGATGCAGTTCGCCCAGCCCAACGGCGCCGATCCGCTGTCGGCCCTGAAGACGCGCACCGGCGACATCCGCGGCATTCCGGCGCTGTTCGTCGAGACCACCGGGACCTACAACCCCGGCACGATGAGCGCTGCTCCGGCGGCGGCGAAGGAGAACTGGGCGCTTCTCGGCGTGGTCGCCGAGGGCGGCGACGCCAACTGGTTCTTCAAGTTCACCGGCCCCAAGGCAACCATTGACGCCGAACGCGCCGCCTTCGAGGCAATGGTCGGTTCGCTGCGTCGCGGCTCCTGAGCTCGACCCTCCGCCCGCTTCCTCCCCGCCGCTCGGACCCGAAATCCGGCTAGACTTCGAGCGACCCTTCGGTCGAGGCGGGAAGGAGGCGGCACGATGTTCCTGCGAATCATCCGGCTGCGCGTTCGCGACGCCGACGAGGCGGCGTTCACCCGGTTCTACGAGAACCGGGTGATGCCGGCGCTCGATGCGACCCCGGGCTGCCTGTACGCCGGCCTCCTCGCCCCCTGGCGCGGCGGCGAGGCGCATCAGTCGCTGACCATCTGGGACTCCGCCGAGAGCGCCGCCGCCTACGAGGACAAGGGGCTCTACCATCAACTCCTTCGGGAAGCGGCGCCGTTCCTGTCGGAACGGACCGAGTGGCGCATCCGGCTCGCTACCGACCCGCTCGAAACCTCGGATCCTTCGCGGCGCGAGGTTCCCTCCGCCGGCTACAACGTCGATTCCGCGAGCGGCAGCGAAACGCTCGAAAGCAACAAGCGCTCGTCGTTCGTGCGCATCGTCTCGCTGCGTCTCGATCCCGGGCACCTCGCCGATTTCATTGCCATCTACCGCGAGAAGGTCATCCCGTCGCTGCGGGCGGTGCCCGGCTGCCGCGGCGTCTTCCTCGCCGAGGGCGCCCACGATCCGAACGGCGTGCTCTCCATCACGCTGTGGAATCGCGAGGAGGACGCGGTTCGCTACGAGATGAGCGGGCTTTCCGAACAGCTCACCGGCCACTTGCGCAACACCATCTCGCCGGCCTACGACTGGCGGCTGACCCTCGACGGCGACGCCGGCTCAGAGGGCTCGAACGGCGGAGGTGACTTCGAGGGAGCCATCGGAGCCAGCGGAGCCATCGGCGGCAGCGGTGCCGGTCTCGAGGTCTCGAGCTACCAGCTGGTGCGCGGCCGGCGGCTCGACTCGGACTCTTCCGGGTCGAAGCCGAAGTAGGGGCCCGCCGATGTCTCAGATCGTCATCGCGGTTCGCGATCCCGTCGCCGCCACCACGCGCGCCTTCGACCAGGACGAGATCCTCGTCGGGCGCGCGGAGGAGAGCGACATCGTGCTCGCCGACCGGGCGGCGTCGCGACGGCACGCCCGGCTGGTGCGTGACGGCGGCGCCTGGTGGGTCGAAGACCTGGGCTCGCGCGCCGGGACCCGCCGCAACTCGAACGCCGTGACCGTGCGCGAACCGCTCACGCCCGGTGACCAGATCGGCGTCGGCACGAGCCTGCTGGTGATCGAGCGCATCGCCGAGCGCAGCGCACCGCGCGCCCAGCCGATCTCGACCGCCTCGCCCGCCCCCGGCACCTCGGTCTTCATGAAGGCCGCGGACATCCTCTCCGGCGAGCGCTCCGGCGGGCGCGGCGGCGAGCTCGACACGGCGGCGCTGCGCCGCCACGCCGAGCGCCTGGAGATGCTCAACGAGGTCCACCGCGCGCTCGGGCGCTCGATGGCGCTGCCGGAGCTCCTCGAACTGATCCTCGACAGCGCCTGGAAGGCGCTCGGTCCGGAGGAGGGGGTCATCGTCCTGCGCGACGCCCCCGGCCGCTACCGCCGCGCCACTTCGCGGCGCGCTCCGGGCTCGCGCGCCGAGGCGTTGTTGTCGCGCACGCTGCATGAAGAGGTGATCGAGAAACGCCAGGCGGCGCTGGTCTGCGATATCGCCGCCGACGAGCGCTTCGGCCACGCCGCCAGCCTGATGATGTCGGGCATCCGCAGCCTGATCGCCGCCCCGCTCTACGACGACCAGGGCCCGCTCGGCATGATCGCCCTCGATTCGCGCGCCCACGTCCGCAGCTTCACCGCCGACGATCTGGAGCTGTTGACCTCGCTCGCTTCGGTTGCCGCCCTGCGCATCCGCAACATCGCGCTGGTCGAAGAGTCCGCCGAGCGCCGGCGCCTCGAGGAGGAGATCAAGCTGGCGCGCGCCATCCAGGTCGGGCTCCTGCCGCGCGAGCTGCCGACGACCCCCGGCTGGTCGCTGCACGGTGGCAGCGTGCCGTCGCGCGGCGTCTCCGGCGACTACTACCTGGCGACCCTGCGCGGCGACGGCAGCGAGCTCTTCGGCATGATCGTCGACGTCTCCGGCAAGGGGATGGGGGCGGCGCTCCTGACGGCGTCGCTCGAGGCGTTGGCCGCCAGCCCGGTGCAGAACGGCATGGCGCCGGGCGAAATCGCACCGCTGGTGTCGAACCTGCTCTACAAACGCACGCCGCTCGCCAAGTACGCCACCGCCATGCTGGTCTCGGTCGACGTCGCGGGCGCCGCGAACGGCCACCTCGGCTTCACCAACGCCGGGCACAACCCGGCGCTCGTGGTGCGCGCCGACGGCACGATCGAACGTCTCGGCGCGACCGGCCCGCCGATCGGCCTGCTGGCCGAGGCGAAGTTCACTCAAGCGGAGCGCACCCTCGACCCGGGCGACCTGCTCGTGCTCTACACCGACGGCATCGTCGAGGCTTGCGATCCCGACGACGAGGAGTTCGGCATCGAGCGCCTCGAGGCCTACCTCGTCGCGCTGCGCGGCGCACCGCTCGAGGCCGTGGCCGAGGGCATCGACCAGGCGCTTGAGAAGTTCGTCCGCGGAGTTCCTTTCGCCGATGACCGCACCCTCGTGCTCCTTCGCCGCGACGCGATCGGCGCCGGCGCGAGCTCGCCGGAGTGAGCGAAATCCGGTTCTGAGCGGCACTCGGGGCGTGTTAGCGTCGGCTGCAGCCATGTCTTCGCCTCTCGTCTCCGTCATCGTCAGGACACGCGACCGGCCGGCGCTGCTCGCCGAGGCCCTGGCCAGCCTGCGCGCGCAGACGCTGCGCGACTTCGAGACGATCGTGGTCGCGGACGGCGGCGAACGGCCGCCGGCGGAGCTTCTCGCGCCGGCGCCGGGCGAAGGCGGCCTGACCCTCGTCCATCGCGCGCCGCCGCACGGTCGCGCCCGCGCCCTGAACGCCGGGCTCGACGCCGCGCGTGGGCGCTTCGTCGCCTATCTCGACGACGACGACCTCTTCCTCCCCGACCATTTGGCGACCCTGGCGCGCTTTCTCGCCGGCAGCGACGCCTACCGCGTCGCCTACACCGACGTCGAACAGATCGAACAGGTCCTCGGCTCCGACGGCCGCTACCATCCCGGACGCCGGCTCGTGGTCTACGGCCAGCCGTTCGACCCGAACCGGCTGCTGTCGTCGAACTACATCTCGCTCATCGGCCTGATGCACGCCGCGACCGACCTGCGCTACGACGAGAGCTTCGAGCTGCTCGAGGACTGGGACTTCATGCTCCGCCTGTCCGAGCGCGGACGCTTTCACCGCCTCGCCGCGATCACGGCCACCTATCGCGTGCGCAACGACCAGTCGAACGCCACCACGGTGACGCCGTGGCACGGCGTCGAGGCCGAGGCGGCGCGGCGCCGGCTGTTCGAGAAGCACTGGCACCGGCACAGCGTCGCCACCCAGACGGCGCTGGTGGACGGCTTCCAGAACGAGGCCTGGCTGCTGCGCAGCGAGCGTGCCCGCGGCGCGGAGGAGCTCGCCGCCGCGCGCGCCGATTCGCAGCGGCTCGCCGCGGAGCTCGCCGAATGCTCCCGGCGGTTCGCGCAACTCGAGGCTGATCTCGCGGCGTTCCGCGGCGACGCCGCGCGCCAGCTGCAGGCCGCGGGCGAGCGCGAGAGCGCCCTTCTCGCCACCCTGCAGCAGATCTACGCCTCGACTTCCTGGCGCACCCTTTCGCGCTGGTGGAGATTCAAGGCCAAGCTCCTCGGCCGATGACCGTCAAGCTCGACCTGGTCATCCCGGTCTACAACGCCCTGCGGGCGACCCGCGACTGCCTGCGCACCGTCCGCGAGCACGCTCCCGAATGGGCGCGCATCCTGGTGATCAACGACGCGAGCGACGCCCGCACCAGCGAGTGGCTGCGCGAGCAGGAGGGGATCACGCTGCTCGAGAACCCGGTCAACCTCGGCTTCGTGCAGACGGCGAACCGCGGCCTGCTGTTCTCCGACGCGCCCTACGTCTGCCTGTTGAACAGCGACACCCTGCTCACGCCGGGCGCGCTCGAGCGCATGGTCGAGCGTCTCGACCGCGAACCTGCGATCGGCATGTGCTGTCCGCTGTCGAACAGTGCGGTCAACCTGTCGGTGAGAATTCCGCCCGGCGAAGACGTGTTCTCTTTCGCCCGCCGGGTCGCCGAGCGCAGCC
>Ga0209477_1000732_pt1 | contig 20501 bp, 17 predicted proteins | sample KloWWTupernatant_FD_187180 | JGI IMG/M metagenome (GOLD analysis project Ga0209477, IMG submission 187180) | Active sludge microbial communities from Klosterneuburg, Austria, studying microevolution and ecology of nitrifiers - Klosterneuburg... | ecosystem: Engineered > WWTP > Aerobic digester >... | reverse complement strand
CGCCACCGGTGGCCTGGCCCGCGGTGACGGTGGCCGCCGTCGATCCGTTGACCGTGATGTCGTAGCTCTGGCCGGAGGCGATCTTGTCGCTCGCGACGACGATGTTCGCCACGGCCTTGGCGGTCTTGTAGGTCGCGACGACCGTGCCGCCGGAAACGACCTCGATCGTGGCGCCAGCAGCCGCGCTGACATTGGACTGGACGTAGTTGCCCGAGTCGGGTGCCTCGGCCATGCCGGCACTACCGGCGGCGATCAGGGTGCCACCGGTGTAGGTGATGCCGCCGTTGGAGTCCAGCGATCCGTTGCCATTGCCCGTCGGACCGGCGACGGTCGTCGTCCCGCCCGAGATCGTCATCGTGCCGTTGCTGTCGAGGCCGTCACCGCCAGCATTCACATCAAGGGTGCCGCCGCTGATGACCAGTGACGAGCCGTCGTTGGACATCCCGCCACCGCCTTGCTGGCCGCCGCCGGTGCTGCCGCTGCCGGAGGAGGCGTTGACGCCGTCGTCGGAGCTGGTCACCGAAGTGGTCCCGCCCGCGATCGTGATGGTGCTGCCCTCGAGGCCTTCGTTGGACTTGGCCACGGTCACGGTGCCGCCGGTGATGGCGAGATCACCCTCGGCGTGGATCCCGTCATCTCCGGCGGAGATCTTCACGGTGCCCTGGCTGATGACGACGTCGCCGAGGTCGGCGTCGGTCTCGTTGTTGGACTTCAGTCCGTCCTGGGCGGCGGTCACGTCGAGGGTGCCGCCCTGGATGACGAGGTAGTCCTTGCCGCGGATGCCGTCATCGGCCGCCTTGACCGTGATGTTGGCGCCGAGGATGACGAGTCCGTCCTTCGAGGCGATGCCATCGCCGGTGTTGCCGGTCACGGTCAGCTTGCCGGTGCCCCCGATCGTCAGGTCGGCCATAGAGAAGAGGGCCGCGTCGGCTGCGTCCTCGGCGGAGGTGTCATAGCCCTTGCCGTCGGTCAGGGAGTTGGTCGTGCCGTCGGCGAGGACGACGACGACCTCGTCGGCCGCGCGGACGTCGATGGCCGCACCATCGGAGTTGGTGATGCTCGCGTTGGAGAGGACGATGCGGACCTTGCCCTCAGCGGCGCTGTCCACGACCACCTGACCGTTGGCGAGGGTGCCCGACAGGACATAGGTGCCGGGTTCGGTGATTGTCACGTCGCCGCTGCCCAAGGTGATGGTCTTGGCGGTGCTGGCGTCGTAGTCGACGTCGTCGGCCTGGGCGTGCGTCTCGTAACTCGCGGTGGTGGCCGAGGCCTGTGAGGTGCCGGCCGTGGCGGAGGTCGATGTGCCAGAGGTTGAGGCGCTCGAGTTCGAGGTGCTCGTGCTGCTGGGCTCGGCAGCCATGCTCGTGCCACAGGCGGTCAGGGCGAGGGCGGCGGTCAGGGCGACGAAGCCCTTGACGAGGCGGTTGGTCTTCATGGTGATCAGTCCTTCGGTTCTTGTGTCTGTGAAATGCCTGGGTCGTGGTGTTTGGGCGGGGAGGGAGCTCAACTCGCGGCAGCGAGCAGGGGGTTGACGAGGGTGCGGTGCCACTTCAGGTGGGGCAGGTCCGGGTGGGTGGCCGCGAGGCCGGCGCCGTATTTGCTCAGCCGCACGGGCCGGTGTCCGCGTCGCCAGAGAGTGCGGTCGACACCCGTGGGTGTGGATCCGGCCTTGGTCTCGAAGACCGCCAAGCCGGGGAGTTCGATAGCGGAACCACCGGTGTGCCACGTCAGGTCGGTGTCGATGGTGGTCCGGGAGCCGTCCGAGAGGAAGGCCAGGGTGCGACGGGTGTAGGTGACCGTGAGCGTGGGAAGGAGTTGAGCCGCGTCGACACCGACGATGCCGTGATCCGTGAGGGTGTGTGAGACGAAGGCGATCTCCGCTGGGCCCAGGGCTCCGGTGATCGGGCCGGTCATGGCGCAACGCGTCTTGACCGTGGTGCCCCGTGCTCCGCGCGTCTTGACCTCGAGGAAGTGGGCCCCCGTGTCGAGATAGGACCGGGTGCGCACCTTGAAGCGGCGCCGGCGGGATCGACCCCCGTCGTGGAAGCTGCGGAGGTCCTCGCTGTCGAAGTAGGTCGAGGAGTAGCGGAATGAGCGTCGGCCCTCGATCTCGAGAGCGACCGCGTCAGGCCGCACTGCCGCCAGCACCTCTGGCGCGTCCTCGACCGGGACGACGTACTTGCGGTCCACCCGGGTCAGTCGCTCGGCGTGCTCGGCCAGGGCCTCCAAGGAGATGGACGGGAGGTCGGTGAGGGCGTCGAAGGGAGTCGTGCCGGCCAAGGGGGCGGTGGTGTGGTGGTGTGCACTGGGATGGGGTGCATCGTTGGCGGGTGCCGGCTCGTTCAGGGAAGGGGCCATCGGCTCGACGAGGGTCAGGGTGTTCACCGGGTCACCTCGGTCGTGGCGAGGTTGGCGGTGGAGGCCGGACGAGGGCTCGTCGACTGAGTCGCCAAGGCAGCCGGGGACCGGGCGATGGTCGTGACCGTGATGAGCGTTGTGTCGTTGACGAGGTCGGTCCGGCGCACCGTCAGGTCGGAGACTTCGGTGCCGAGGATGCGCTCCACGTGGGCGCGGAGGGCCACCCGGTCGGTGTGGGCCCGGTCAAGGAGCAGGTCCTGGCGTTCCGTCCGCTTGGACATGCGCGGGTGGTCTCCGACGAAGACGGCGGCCAAGACCATGAGCATCAGGCCGATGGCCCACAGCGGCTGGGTGCCGCCAAGGCCGCCGATCAGGCCCAGCGCCAGGGCGGCGAAGTAGTGGGCGATCTCGGTCTGGTTCAGCTCCTCGGAGCGCAACCGGATGATGGACAGGACTCCGAAGAGTCCGAGCCCGAGGCCGATCGAGGCGCTCATCGTCGACAGAGCCGCCGAGACGGCCAGTACGCCGATGTTGACGCCGAGGAAGGCCACGACCAGGTCGCGGCGCGAGTGCCGACTGAGGAAGAGCACGACGAGCGCGGCGATCGCGACGAGGTCGGCTGCCATGAGGATGAGGGACATGTGGTGCTCCTTGAGGTGCTGGCCGGAGATCCGAGGAGATCCGGGCCGGGTGGATTGCCGTTGTGAGACCCATTGAGTCGGTCGCGCTTGTCCGGAACTGGTGGTGATCCTTTGCGTTCCCTGTGCGTCCCGGAAGTGGCGGTGACGACGCGCCAGAGCTGTTGCCTGACGGCCACAGCGACGGCAGCGCTGCTTCAGCGGCCCACCTGTCGGCGAAGGCGGCGCGGCTCACGACCTAGACTTCGACCCATGGCTGAACTCACTCGCGAGGACGTCCGGCACCTCGCCGGACTGGCCCGCATCGAACTCTCGGACGCCGAGCAGGACCGCATGGTCGGCGAACTCGGCGTCATCCTCGAATCGGTGGCGACGGTCCAGCAGTCGCCCATCGAGGGGGTCGAGCCCATGTCGCACCCGATGCCGATCGTCAACGTCACGCGCCCGGATGTCGTCCGGCCATCGCTGACGCCCGAGGCGGCGCTGGCCGGAGCCCCCGAGGTCGACCAACAGCGGTTCTCGGTGCCCCGCATCCTCGATCAGGAGTGATCGGCGCAGGCCCGGCCACAGCGGACGGGCCCGCCGACGACGACCCAAGCCCACGGCATACCCAAGGAAAAAAGTGACCAACGAACTCACCCGGGCCAGCGCGGCCGACCTCGCCCACCTGCTGGCCACCCGCGAGGTCTCGGCGGTCGAGGTCACGCAGGCGCACCTCGACCGGACGGACGCCGTCGATGGTGCCGTGCACGCGTATCTCCACGTCGATGGACAGGGTGCCCTGGCCCAAGCCGCCGAGGTCGATCGTCGTCGCCGCGACGGCGAAGACCTCCACGAGCTCGCCGGCGTGCCGATCGCGGTCAAGGACGTCATGGCGACCGAGGGTCTGCCGACGACGGCCGGGTCGCGGATGTTGCAGGGCTGGATCCCGCCCTACGACGCGACCGTCGTCGCGCGCCTGCGGGCGGCCGGGATGCCGATCCTGGGCAAGACCAACATGGACGAGTTCGCGATGGGCTCCTCGACGGAGCACTCGGCCTACGGCCCGAGCCACAACCCGTGGGACCTCGACCGGATCCCCGGCGGCTCCGGTGGCGGGTCGAGCGCCGTCCTCGCCTCATTCCAGGCGCCGCTCGCGACCGGCACTGACACGGGTGGCTCCATCCGCCAACCCGCGGCGGTCACCGGGACGGTCGGCACCAAGCCCACCTATGGCGGGGTGTCCCGCTATGGGCTCATCGCCCTGGCCTCCAGCCTCGACCAGGCCGGGCCGTGCGCTCGCACCGTGCTCGACACGGCCCTCCTCCACGCGGTCATGGCCGGGCATGACCCGATGGACTCGACCTCGATCAATGCCGTCGTGCCTGATGTCGTGGGCGCGGCCCGCCGTGCCGAGGTCAAGGGCATGCGCATCGGCATCGTCCGTGAACTCACGGGCGAGGGCTTCCAGGACGGGGTGCAGGCTCGTTTCGACGAGTCGGTGCAGCACCTGGTCGACGCCGGGGCCGAGGTCGTCGAGGTCTCCTGCCCCAACTTCACCGCAGCGCTCGCGGCCTACTACCTGATCCTGCCGAGTGAGGCCTCGAGCAACCTCGCCAAGTTCGACGCCATGCGTTACGGCCTGCGGGTGCTGCCCGAGGGCATCGACGAGCCGAGCGCGGAGCAGGTCATGGCGGCGACCCGCGAGGCGGGCTTCGGTGACGAGGTGAAGCGGCGGATCATCCTGGGCACCTATGCGCTCTCGTCGGGCTATTACGACGCCTACTACGGCTCGGCCCAGAAGGTGCGCCGGCTCATCTTCGACGACTTCGCCCGTGCCTTCGAGGCCGCCGACGTGCTCGTAAGCCCGACGGCACCGACCACGGCGTTCAAACTCGGCGACAAGCTCGACGACCCAATGGCCATGTATCTCAACGACATTGCCACCATTCCGGCCAACCTCGCCGGTGTCCCGGGCATGTCCCTCCCCAGCGGACTGGCCGACGAGGACGGACTTCCGACCGGCTTCCAGATCCTCGCCCCGGCGATGAAGGACGACCGGTTGTATGCCGTGGGCGCCGCTCTCGAGCAACGTCTCGTCGCGTCGTGGGGCGGGCCATTGCTCGACCGCGCGCCATCCCTCGCCACGGGCGCACCGACCACCACGAAGGAGGCCTGACATGGTGACCGAAACGATGGACGAGACCATGGCGTGGGACGACGTCCTGGCCGCGTATGACCCGGTCATGGGGCTCGAGGTCCACGTGGAGCTGGGCACGGCCACCAAGATGTTCTGCGGCTGCGCGACCGAGTTCGGTGCCGAGCCCAACACCCAGACCTGCCCGGTCTGCCTCGGTCTGCCCGGCGCGCTGCCCGTGGTCAACGAGAAGGGTGTCGAGTCGGCGATCCGGATTGGACTGGCCCTCAACTGCGAGATCGCCGACTGGTGCCGGTTTGCCCGGAAGAACTACTTCTATCCGGACATGCCCAAGAACTTCCAGACCTCGCAATACGACGAGCCGATCGCCTTCAACGGCCACCTCGACGTCGAGCTCTCAGACGGCACGACCTATCGGGTCGAGATCGAGCGGGCCCACATGGAGGAGGACACCGGCAAGTCACTTCACGTCGGTGGCGCCACGGGTCGCATCCATGGCGCAACCCACTCACTCGTCGACTACAACCGCGCCGGCATCCCTCTCATCGAGATCGTCACCAAGCCGATGACCGGTGCGGGGGAGCGGGCGCCCGAGATCGCCAAGGCCTATGTCGCCGCCCTGCGTGACCTGCTCAAGGCCCTCGACGTCTCCGACGTCAAGATGGAGCAGGGCTCGATGCGCTGCGACGTCAACCTCTCGCTCATGGCGAAGGGCGCGGAGAAGTTCGGCACCCGCTCCGAGACCAAGAACGTCAACTCGCTCCGCTCGGTGGAGCGGGCCGTCCGTTACGAGATGTGCCGCCACGGCGCCGTGCTCGCCTCGGGTGGCACGGTCGTCCAGGAGACGCGCCACTGGCACGAGGACACCGGTATCACGACCTCGGGTCGCGAGAAGTCCGACGCCGAGGACTACCGCTACTTCCCCGAGCCCGACCTCGTGCCGATCGCACCCTCGCGGGCGTGGGTCGAGGAGCTCCGGGCGACCCTGCCCGAGCCACCGGCCCAGCGCCGCAAGCGACTCCAATCGGCCTACGGCTATTCGGATCTCGAGATGCGCGACGTCCTCAATGCCGGGCTGCTCGACCTCATCGAGGAGACCGTGGCCGCCGGAGCCACACCGGCTGGCGCCCGCAAGTGGTGGTCCGGTGAGATCGCTCGTCGCGCCAACGCGGCTGGCGAGGACGTGCCGTCGTATGCCGTGGGGCTGGGTGTCACTCCGGCTTCGGTTGTCGAGTTGGAGAGCCTCGTCACGGGCGGACGGCTCAACGACGCCATGGCCCGCCAGGTCTGGGACGGAGTGCTCGACGGAGAGGGGTCGCCCACAGCGGTCGCCGACGCGCGCGGGCTCGAACTCGTCCAGGACACGGGGCAGCTCGAGGCCGCGGTCGACAAGGTCATCGCCGCCAACCCCGACGTTGCTGACAAGGTCCGGGAGGGCAAGGTCCAGGCGGCCGGCGCCCTCATCGGTCAGGTGATGAAGGAGCTCAAGGGCCAGGGCGACGCCGCCGCCGCCCGCGCCTTGATCATGAGCAAGCTCGGCCAGGGCTGACCGATATGAAGGCGATCGAGGTCCTGACCAATCTGCACACCGATGATGTCGAGCGGGCCCGGGAGTTCTTCGGGATCCTCGGGCTCACCGAGGACACGATGAACCAGGGCTGGGTGGCGCGCTTCAGTTCCCCGGAGACGGGTGCCTGTGTGCAGGTCGTGACCAAGGACTCGAGCGCGCCCGAGGACTCGGCCCTCACGATCAAGGTCGACGACCTCCAGGGTGCTCACGACGAGATGGTGCGACGTGGGTTCGAGATCGTGCACCCGATCACCGATGAGCCGTGGGGGATCCGGCGCTTCTTCGTCCGGACCCCGGATGGTCAGGTCGTCAACGTCGCACAGCACAACGGCTGACGAGCCCGCCCGGGAAAGCCGGCCCACGGCATACGGGATGGTCATCACTCGCCCACCGCGCGACCGGGCGCTAGCGTGAGCACCGAAGCCCGGCTTCGCCCATGACCCCTTGGATGAGGAGCACTCCACGATGAAGGCACTGCGTTTCTACGCCCCCGGTGATGTCCGCGTCGAGGACGTTCCTGAGCCCGAATGTGGGCCCAAGGAGGTCAAGATCAAGGTCAAGAACTGCTCGACCTGCGGCACTGACGTCAAGATCCTGAACAACGGGCACGTCAACATCACCCGCGTCACGACGATGGGCCACGAGGTTGCTGGCGAGGTCGTCGAGGTGGGCGCCGACGCCAAGGGTGGCTTCCAGGTGGGGGACCGGGTGCAGTGCATCGCGGCCGTCCCGTGCGGTGAGTGCCACGAGTGCCAGAAGGGCTGGATGGAGGTCTGCCAGAACCAGACCAGCGTCGGCTACCAGTACGACGGCGGCTTCGCCGAATACATGATCGTGCCCGAGCAGGTGCTCAAGGTCGACGGCCTCAACCGGATCCCCGACAACGTGGGCTACGACGAGGCCTCTGCCGCAGAGCCGTTCGCGTGTGCGATCAACGCCCAGGAGCAGCTCGGCATCGAGGAGGGCGACTTCACGGTCGTCTTCGGCGCCGGCCCGATCGGCTGCATGCACATCCGCATCGCCCGCGGCGTCCACAAGGTCGGCCCGGTCGTGCTCGTCGACGTCAACGCCGAGCGCCTCCAGATGTCGGCGGACGCCGTGCAGCCGGACCACATCATCAACGCCGCCGAGGTCGATGTCGTCGAGGAGGTCATGCGTCTCACTGGTGGTCGCGGCGCCGATGTCATCATCACGGCCACGCCGGCCAATGTCACCCAGGAACAGGCGATCTCGATGGCCGCGCGTCAGGGCCGGATCTCGTTCTTCGGCGGCCTGCCCAAGACCGACCCGTTCATCAAGTGCGACAGCAATCTGGTCCACTACCGCCAGCTCCACATCCACGGCGCCAACGGCTCCTCGCCGGACCACAACAAGCGTGCCTTGGAATACATCTCAACCGGACAGGTCCCGGTCAAGGACCTCATCACCAAGCACATCAGCCTCGATGACGTGCTCGACGCCTTCGACATCGTCAAGAAGGGTGAGGCGATCAAGGTCACCGTCGAACCCTGACGTCCGCCGCCGGTGGTCACCACCGGGTATGCCGTCGAGGCGCCTCCCGATCGGGAGGCGCCTCTCGCGTCGTGCGGCCATCCCCGTCAGCACCGGTGACATGTCCGAATGTTGGGACATTGACGAAACCAGATCTCTGCACCCCTCGCGTAAAAACGCTTTCACCCCTATGCTCCTGCTCACATTCGCAAGGAGGCGGATGTGAGCACTGACCGGCTGGCCCCGTCCTCACGGTGAGCCGCGGTCCTTTGAGAAGGGGTACGCGTGTCCACGACATCAGCGTCCGCGGGCGGAGCCCGAGTTCATGTGCAGAAGTTCGGCACCTTCCTGTCGAACATGGTCATGCCGAACATCGGCGCCTTCATCGCCTGGGGCTTCATCACCTCGCTCTTCATCAAGGTCGGCTGGCTGCCCTTGATGGGTATCGGCACCGCCGACGACAGCTGGGTCGCCAAGATCGGTGGCTGGGGCGTCAACGCCGCCAGCTGTGTCGACACGGTCATGGGCCCTGACGGCAAGGAGGTCGCCCTCCAGGGCATCCAGTCGTGCAGTTCCTATGGCGGCATCGTCGGCTCGATGATCACCTACCTGCTGCCCCTGCTCATCGGCTTCACGGGTGGCTACAACATCTACAAGACGCGTGGTGGCGTCGTGGGCGCGATCGCGACCATGGGTGTCATCGCCGGTACGAGCATCCCGATGTTCATGGGCGCCATGATCATGGGCCCGCTCGGTGGCTGGTCCATGAAGAGGATCGACGCCATCTGGGACGGCAAGATCAAGCCGGGCTTCGAGATGCTCGTCAACAATTTCTCGGCGGGCATCTGGGGCATGATCCTGGCCATCGCTGGCTTCTTCATCATGAGCCCGATCGTCACCTTCATCGCTGACCAGCTCGAGAAGGTCATCCACTTCCTGGTGACCAACCACATCCTCCCGGTGACCTCGATCATCATCGAGCCAGCCAAGGTGCTCTTCCTCAACAACGCGCTCAACCACGGTGTGCTCACGCCGCTCGGCACGAACGAGTCGAAGGAGACGGGGAAGTCGATCCTCTTCCTCCTCGAGGCCAACCCCGCTGCTGGCCTGGGCCTGCTTCTGGCCTTCATGTTCTTCGGCAAGGGCGCCGCCAAGGCGTCTGCGTCGGGTGCGGCGATCATCCACTTCTTCGGTGGCATCCACGAGATCTACTTCCCCTACGTCCTCGCCAAGCCGAAGCTCATCCTCGCGATGATCGCCGGTGGCGCCACGCAGATCGCGACCAACATGGTCTTCGGTTCGGGCCTGCGCGCGCCGGCTGCACCGGGGTCGATCATCGCGGTGCTCTCGCAGACTGCTCCGGACAGCTTCGTCGGGGTCATCCTCTCGGTCGTCCTGGGCGCCGCAGCGAGCTTCATCGTCGCCGCCATCCTGCTGCGCATGGAGAAGGGCGATGACGACGGCGACCTGTCCGCCGCCACCGCCTCCATGGAGGCCATGAAGGGCAAGAAGTCGTCGGTCGCCGGTGCCCTCACGGGTGCGGGTGTTGCCGGTGCCGGCGCGGCCGCCCTCAGCGGTCCGGTCAAGAGCATCGTCTTCGCCTGCGACGCGGGCATGGGTTCCTCCGCGATGGGGGCCTCGGTCCTCCGTCGCAAGATCCAGGCCGCCGGCTTCACGGACGTGACGGTGGTCAACAAGGCCATCGCCAACCTTGAGGACGACGTCGACCTCCTGGTCACCCACCAGGATCTGGCCAACCGCGCCGGCCAGCGAGCTCCGTCTGCGGCCCTCTACACGGTCGACAACTTCATGGGCAGCCCGGTCTATGACGAGATCGTCGAGCATCTCAAGGTGAGCAACGGTGGTGGCGCAGCCGCTGCCGCGGGTGCCGGTGCCGCGGGTGCCGGTGCCGCCGGGGCCGGGGTCGCGGTTGCGACCGTCGCAGGCTCCGACGAGACCGATGCTGGCGCAGGTTCAGGCGGTGGAGTGGCCACGGCCACGGAGGTCCTCACCGCTGACCGGGTGGTCCTCTCCGGAGCGGCGTCCACGAGGGATGAGGCGATCCGCGAGGCTGGTGAACTTCTCGTGGCGGCCGGTGCGGTCGAGCCGTCCTACGTGGAGTCGATGTTCGAGCGGGAGCGCTCGGTGTCGACCTTCATGGGCAACCAACTCGCCATCCCACACGGCACCAACGAGGCCAAGGCAGCGGTCAACCGCACCGCCATGAGCTTCGTCCGCTACCCGGACGGCATCGAGTGGAAGCCCGGCAAGACGGCCAACTTCGTCATCGCCATCGCGGGCACGGGCAATGACCACCTGGCCCTGTTGTCCAACATCTCCAAGGTCTTCCTCGACAAGACCCAGATCGCTGCCCTCGAGGCCGCGACGACGGAGGACGAGATCTTGGCCATCCTGAACGGCTGAGCCGAGCAGGAGGGGAGCCGCCCGACGAAGGCACCTCACGGCATACGAGGAAGGGCCCGGACCACATGTGGTCCGGGCCCTACCCTTGTGTGCCGGGCCAAGGCTGTTGCGTATACCGTGGGCTGGCTATCGCCCTCAGCGGCGGCCGCCGCCGAGGAGGCCACCGAGAATGTCGGTGAGGATGCTGCCACCGCTCGGCAGACCCTGCTGCTGTTGCTGCGGGGCAGGCGCCTGAGCGGCGCCGCCGCCGACGGCCGCACCAAGGACGTCCTGGAGCATGTCCTGCAAGGACCCGGGACCGCCCTCGCTCGATCCACTGCTCGGCTGCGTCGGCAGTGACGGGCTGGTCGGGATGCTCGCGCCGCCGCCACCTTGACCCATCTTCCCGAACACCTGGTTCGCGATGTACGACAGGACGATCGGAGCGAGGATCGGGATCAACTTCTTGATGAGAGCGCTGCCGAGGCCGCCGCCGGCCGAGGAGGCGCCCAGACCACCGAGCTGGTTGACGACGGCATCCTCGTTGTCACCGAAGATGTGGCTGGCGATGGCGGCGCCGTCGTTGGTGTCGATCTGGGAGAGGTCGACACCGCCCGAGAGAAGGTCGCTGTCGTGCTGGCCGAGAGCGTCGAGCAGGGACCCGGCGCCACCATCGGCGGCGTTGGCCTGGAGGCCACCGAGAAGGGCGGGCAGGACCGCGGAGGCAGCCTGCTGGACGTCCTGCGGCTCGGCACCGACCTGTTGGGCGATCTGGTCGATGGGCAGCTGGCCGAGGATGTCGTCGAGAGCGGACATGTGTGTTGCACCCTTCGTGGAGCAGCGCGCGCCGGTGCGCACTGGCTGAGCCCAACTTACCCACTGGTCGCCCTAGGCTCGAGGGATGATGACCGTTGCTTTTCCGGACCGGTCGTGGATCGAGGACGTCGGTCCCGTGGCCGGGATCAACCCCCTTGTCTTCGACGGGTCCGCTCACGCCGCACTTCCCGATCGTCTCGATGTCTTCATCGCTCCCTACGTCGTGGATGTCGAGCCCCTTCGGCGAGTTGTCCAAGTGGAGGGGCTCCGGCACGTGCAGTTGCTCACCGCGGGCTACGACGGTGCGCTCGAGGTGCTGCCAGCCGGGGTGACCCTGTCCAATGCGGGGTCCGTCCACGACGACTCGACAGCCGAGTTGGCGTTGGCCCTGACCCTGGCCTGCCAGCGCGGGATCCCGCGAGCGGTCCGGGCGGCCGCCGAGGGCCGTTGGGACCGACCGGAGATGCTCCCGTCCCTTGCCGATCGGCGGGTGCTGCTCATCGGTTACGGGAATGTGGGGAAGGCCATCGCTCGCCGACTGTTGCCCTTCCGAGTGCAGTTGACGGCCGTGGCGTCGAGGGCTCGTGGCGGTGACGACCTGGTCGATGGGGTCCATGGCATCGACGAGTTGTCGGGTCTGCTGCCGCAGGCCGAGGTCGTCATCGTGGTCGTCCCCCTGACCGAGGCCACGCGCGGTCTCATCGGCGAGGACTTCCTCGCGGCACTCTCCGATGGCTCCCTGGTCGTCAATGTGGCCCGCGGCCCGGTGGCGGACACTGAGGCGATCCTGCGTCACGCGGGGCGACTGCGCTTCGGGCTCGATGTCACCGACCCCGAACCTCTGCCTGACGGACACCCATTGTTTGCGGCTCCCGACGTGCTCATCACGCCGCACGTGGGCGGGGACACATCGGCATTCCGGCCACGGGCGGTCGCGCTGCTTCGCTCCCAGCTCGCGCTCATCGGTGCAGGGAAGTCCCCAGCCCACGTCGTCAACTGAGTGACCTCCCTGAGTCGAACGAGTTGGGTGCGTTGGGGTGGGTCCGGGCGCACGCCAACGCACCCAACTCACAGGGGGCCGGTGCGAGGGTTTTCACAAGCGGCGGAGCTCCTGTGGGGCTGACAAGGCGACCGTGGCAGAGCAAGATCAGAGCATGACCACGGCAGCCGAAGACCGAGTCCTCGTCCTCCTGCGTCATGCCCAGGCCGAAGATCCCTTCAGTGGTGGCCCGGACATCGCGCGCGAACTCACCGAAGGAGGTGTGGCGGACGCAGAGGCCGCTGGACGCTGGCTCCATGACCTGGGCATCGGCATCGACGAGGTGTTGTGCTCGGCCAGTGTGCGCACCCAGCAGACTGCCGAGGCGATCTGGGCCGGTGGCTGCTCCGAAGCCGATGTCCGCATCGACAAGCGCCTCTACAACGCGTCGGCCGAGGCCATCCTCGACGTCATTCGGGAGGCTGATGAGGATGCCAACGTCGTGATGGTCATCGCTCATGCGCCCGGGTTGCCGGCGCTGGCCTCACTGCTCGCCGATGGCGACGGCAGCGTGGATGCCCACGAGGCGCTGGGGCACGGCTTCCCCACGACGGGCATCGCGCTGCTCAGCTTCTCGGGCCACTGGCGGGACCTGTCGCCGGACGCGGCCGTCCTGGACCGTTTCCACGTCGCTCGCGCCTGAGCGCTCGGAGGGCTCACCACGGGTGGTGAGCCCCGGCATACCCCGTGTGTATGCCGTCCGCTGGGCGGGCGAGGGTGGGCGCCGGTCGCCGACGGTGAGACGATCAGGGCATGCCTGAACTGCGTTCTCGGACCTCGACCCACGGCCGGATGATGTCGGGGGCGCGCGCCCTGTGGCGCGCGACCGGCATGACCGACGATGACTTCGGCAAGCCGATCGTGGCCATTGCCAACAGTTTCACGCAGTTCGTGCCGGGACATGTCCACCTCAAGGACATGGGGCAGTTGGTCGCCGGTGCGGTCGCCGAGGCTGGTGGTGTGGGGCGGGAGTTCAACACCATCGCGGTCGATGACGGCATCGCGATGGGTCACGCGGGGATGCTCTATTCGCTGCCAAGCCGCGAGTTGATCGCCGACGCGGTCGAGTACATGGTCAACGCGCATTGCGCCGATGCCCTCGTCTGCATCAGCAACTGCGACAAGATCACGCCCGGCATGCTCATGGCGGCCCTGCGCCTCGACATCCCGACCGTCTTCGTCTCGGGCGGGCCGATGGAGGCCGGCAAGGCCAAGATCATCGACGGCGTTGCGCACAACAAGCTCGACCTCATCGACGCGATGATCGCGGCCTCGGACGACTCGGTGAGCGACGAGGACCTCGACGCGATCGAGCGGTCGGCCTGCCCGACCTGTGGGTCCTGCTCCGGGATGTTCACGGCCAACTCGATGAACTGCCTGACCGAGGCCATCGGGCTGTCCCTGCCGGGGAATGGGTCCACCCTGGCCACACATGCGGCACGCCGGGACTTGTTCCTGGAGGCCGGACGGTTGGTCGTCGAGATCGCGCAGCGCTACTACCGCGACGACGACGCGTCGGTGTTGCCTCGAAATGTGGCTTCGGCCAAGGCTTTTCGCAATGCCGTGGCCCTCGACGTGGCCATGGGCGGATCGACCAACACGGTGCTGCACCTGCTGGCGGCGGCACGAGAGGCCGACCTCGACTTCTCGATCGCCGAGATCGACGCCATCTCCCGCCGAGTGCCGTGCCTGTCCAAAGTGGCTCCGAACAGCCAGAAGTTCCACATGGAGGACGTCCACCGGGCGGGTGGCATCCCGGCGCTCTTGGGTGAACTGGATCGGGCCGGTCTGTTGGAGCGCGAGGTGCACGCGGTGCACAGCCCGTCGCTCTTGCAATGGTTGGGGGAGTGGGACATTCGCGCTGCCTCGCCGAGTGAGGCGGCGGTGGAGCTCTTCCATGCTGCGCCTGGGGGCGTGCGCACGACCGAGGCCTTCTCGACGACCAACCGCTGGGCGAGCCTGGACACCGACGCCGCCGAGGGCTGCATCCGCGACCGCGAGCACGCCTACACCGCTGACGGTGGACTGGCGGTCCTGCACGGCAACATCGCACCGGACGGCTGCGTGGTCAAGACCGCCGGCGTCCCGGAGGAGGTCTGGCACTTCGAGGGCACCGCTCGCGTCTTCGAGTCCCAGGACGATGCGGTCGCCGGGATCCTCGACAAGTCAGTCGTCGCCGGGGATGTCGTGGTGATCCGTTACGAGGGGCCCAAGGGTGGGCCGGGCATGCAGGAGATGCTCTATCCGACGTCCTTCCTCAAGGGCCGCGGGCTGGGGCAGAAGTGTGCGCTCATCACCGATGGCCGCTTCTCCGGCGGGACGAGCGGGCTGTCGATCGGGCACATCTCGCCGGAAGCCGCCTCGCAGGGGCCGATCGGGCTCATCGAGACTGGAGATCGCATCGTCATCGACATCCCCTCGCGCCTGCTGGAACTCGACGTGCCCGAGGACGTGTTGGCCGAGCGGCTCGCCAAGCAGGAGGCGCGTGAGCGCCCGTGGACTCCGGTCGACCGCGACCGCCCGATCTCGGCGGCGCTGCGGGCCTATGCCTCGATGGCGACGTCAGCCTCCGACGGAGCGGTCCGCCGCGTCCCTTGACCGAGTTGGGTGCGTTCCGGTGGGTCATGACCCACCTCAGCGCACCCAACTCGGGTCAGGGGAGGCCGCACGCGGGAGTGCCACCCGGCATACGCTCGCGGTTTTCACTGACCCAGCGATAGACGGCTCGGGCGACGGGCTCGAAGGGTGGGTGGGTCATGGCCGCGGCCAGCACTCGCCAGGGGAGTGCCCCGGTGCGCAGGATGGCGGCCCAGCCCCGGTGGCCGTATTGGATCTCGCCGTCGGCGTCGATGACCGCCATCTCGATGCGGGCTCGGGCGTCGTCGATGCCGAGTGCGGGGAGGTCCACGGTCTGGAGGGTGTGCGACTCGACGTCGACGCCGAGCTTGGGGACGTGGGCGGCAGAGCGCATGCAGAAGCCGCAGTCCCCGTCGTTGAACATGACGACCCGTCCGGCACGGCTCATGACCTGATTCTCCTCCTGTCGAGTGTCACCAAAGTGCTCTCCGGAGCGCTCGGGACAGCATTTTGGTGACACTCGACTGTCTGGGAGGCGCCCACGAAAAGGTGACGCACGGCATACGTCCGGCATGTGGGAATGCCTTCTCGCCCGTTGACACACCCGGGGGCGGCTCGGGAGAGTGTGGGCGTGGCCCTGCTTCTCGTACTTCCCCCGCGCGCCTGAACCCGGCACGACCTCAGGCGCGCACCTCCGCTGTCCCTCGCCACGGGACCGGGGGTTTTTTTGTGGCACCAGTGGTGACACCAGTGGCGGCAGGGACATGGACACACGGCCGACCCGTTCCGTGTGAAGGCAGGACCGAAGAGAAGTGACGACATGACCGACATCAAGGCGGCTCCGGCTGCCCCGGGCGCCAGCCGCCAGACCCGCACTCCGTCCCCCGCCGAGATGGCCCCGCAGACCCGCTCCCGCGCACCCCAGGAAGTGACCGGGGCCCAGAGCCTCGTCCTCTCGCTCGAGGCCCTCGACGTGGACACCGTCTTCGGGATCCCCGGCGGCGCGATCCTCCCGGCCTATGACCCGCTGCTCGACTCGACCAAGGTGCGCCACATCCTCGTGCGTCACGAGCAGGGTGCCGGCCACGCGGCCCAGGGTTATGCGGCGGCCAGCGGCAAGGTTGGCGTCTGCATGGCGACCTCTGGCCCGGGAGCGACCAACCTGGTCACCCCGATCGCGGACGCCTTCATGGACTCGGTTCCGATGGTCGCGATCACCGGTCAGGTCAACTCCAAGGCGATCGGCAGCGACGCCTTCCAGGAGGCCGACATCCGCGGCATCACGATGCCGATCACGAAGCACAACTACCTCGTGACCAAGGCCGAGGACATCCCGCGTGTGCTCGCCGAGGCCTTCCACATCGCCTCCACCGGTCGGCCGGGTCCGGTCCTCGTCGACATCTCCAAGGACGCGCTCCAGGCCAAGACGACCTTCTCGTGGCCGCCGCGGATCGAACTCCCCGGCTATCGCCCGGTGATCCGCCCGCACAGCAAGCAGATCCGTGAGGCGGCCAAGCTCATCGCGGCTGCCAAGATGCCGATCCTCTACATCGGTGGCGGGGTCATCCGCGGACGTGCCTCGGAGGAGTTGCGCCGCTTCGTCGAGCTCACCCAGATCCCTGTGGTCACGACGTTGATGGCACGTGGCGCCCTGCCCGACTCGCACCCACTCCACCTGGGCATGCCGGGCATGCACGGCTCGGTCCCCGCGGTGACCGGCCTGCAGAAGTCCGACCTCATCATCTGCATCGGCGCCCGCTTCGACGACCGGGTCACCGGTCAGCTGTCGACCTTCGCGCCGGACGCGCTCGTCATCCACGCTGACATCGACCCGGCGGAGATCTCCAAGAACCGCAAGGCCGATGTCCCGATCGTCGGCGATGCCAAGGCCGTGCTCTCCGACCTCATCGATGCGGTCGACGCCGACATGGAGGCCGGTCACGCCGGTGACTATGCCGAGTGGCGTGAGCGTGTCGCGGGCTGGAAGGAGATGTTCCCGCTCGGCTGGACCGAACCCGAGGAGGGTGAGGCGCCCCTCTCGCCGCAGTACGTGCTCCAGCGGCTGGGTGAGATCGCCGGGCCGGAGGCGGTGTATGCCGCGGGCGTGGGTCAGCACCAGATGTGGGCTGCGCAGTTCGTCCGTTACGAGCGGCCGAACGCATGGATCAACTCCGGTGGGCTCGGGACGATGGGGTATGCCGTGCCGGCCGCCATGGGCGCCAAGGTCAGCCAGCCGGATCGTGTCGTCTGGGCCGTCGATGGTGACGGCTGCTTCCAGATGACCAACCAGGAGTTGGCCACCTGCACGATCAACGACATCCCGATCAAGGTCGCGGTCATCAACAACTCCAGCCTGGGCATGGTGCGCCAGTGGCAGACCTTGTTCTACGAGCAGCGCTACTCCAACACCGACCTGCACACGTCGGCTGACGGGAGCCGGATCCCGGACTTCGTCAAGCTGGCCGATGCCTATGGCTGTGTTGGCCTTCGCTGTGAGCGCCCCGAGGACGTCGATGACGTGATCCGTCAGGCGATGGAGATCAACGACCGCCCGGTCGTCATCGACTTCGTCGTCCACCGCGACGCGATGGTCTGGCCGATGGTGCCCGCAGGGGTCAGCAACGACCTGATCCAGGTCGCGAAGGACACTGCGCCGCAATGGGATCGTGAGGAGTCAGAAGCCCTTGAACAGGATCCCGATGCTGACCATGACGGCAAGTGAGTGAGGATCCCAGACATGTCACAGCACACCCTGTCCGTCCTCGTCGAGAACAAGCCCGGTGTCCTGGCTCGGATCGCGGCGCTCTTCTCCCGTCGAGGCTTCAACATCCACTCGCTCGCCGTCGGTGAGACTGAGATCCCGGAGATCTCCCGGATGACAGTCGTCGTCGACGTCGAGGACCTCCCGCTCGAGCAGGTGACCAAGCAACTCAACAAGCTCGTCGAGGTGCTCAAGGTCGTCGAGCTCGAGGCGGGCTCGTCGGTCCAGCGTCAGGTCATGCTCATCAAGGTCAAGGCCGACGCCGCGACCCGCAGCCAGGTGCTCGAGATGGTCCAGATGTTCCGGGCCAAGGTCGTCGACGTCGCCACCGAGTCCCTGACGATCGAGGCCACCGGCAACAGCGAGAAACTGCGTGCCCTCCTCGAGGTCCTCGAGCCCTACGGCATCAAGGAACTCGTCCAGTCCGGCATGGTCGCCATCGGCCGCGGACCCCGCTCGATCACCGACCGCACCCTGTCCAAGGCCTGATCCGCCTCCACCTGATGCGACCTACCGTGCAGTACGTGTGGTGATGACCCCACGTACTGCACGGTAGGTCGCGGGGAAAGACAGGGGTCTGTCCTGACCGGGCTGGCCAACGAACGGACGGCCGGACGCTCTGGTGAGCGGACGGCATACCCTCAACTCAACGAACGCAACCACAAGCAATAGGAAGGCTTCACCACCATGGCCGACATGTTCTACGACGACGACGCCGACACCTCGATCATCCAGGGGCGCAAGGTCGCCGTCATCGGATACGGCAGCCAGGGCCACGCCCACGCGCTCAACCTGCGCGACACCGGGGTCGACGTGCGCGTCGGGCTCGCCGAGGGCAGCAAGTCCCGCGCCAAGGCCGAGGCCGAGGGCCTGCGTGTCCTCGACGTCGCCGACGCGGTGAAGGAAGCCGACCTCGTCGTCATCCTCACGCCCGACCAGGTGCAGCGCACGGTCTACGCGAACGAGATCCAGCCCAACCTCAAGGAGGGCGCGGCCCTGCTCTTCGGGCACGGCTTCAACATCCGCTTCGACTACATCCAGCCCGAGGCCGGCAGCGACGTCATCATGGTCGCCCCGAAGGGGCCGGGCCACCTCGTGCGTCGCGAATACGTCGACGGGCGCGGCGTGCCAGTGCTCGTCGCGGTCGAGCAGGACGCCTCGGGCCAGGCGTGGGACCTCGCCAAGTCCTACGCCAAGGCCATCGGCGGCCTGCGCGCCGGCGGCATCAAGACGACCTTCACCGAGGAGTGCGAGACTGACCTCTTCGGGGAGCAGGCGGTCCTCTGCGGTGGCGCATCGCAACTGGTCATGTATGGCTTCGAGACCCTCGTCGAGGCCGGCTACCAGCCCGAGGTCGCCTACTTCGAGTGCCTCCACGAGCTCAAGCTCATCGTCGACCTGATGATCGAGGGCGGCATCGCCAAGCAGCGCTGGTCGGTCTCCGACACCGCGGAGTACGGCGACTACGTCTCCGGCCCGCGCGTCATCGACCCGTCGGTCAAGGAGAACATGCAGGCCGTCCTCGCCGACATCAAGAACGGCGCCTTTGCCAAGCGCTTCATCGACGACCAGGACGCGGGTGGCGTGGAGTTCAAGGAGCTGCGCGCCAAGGGTGCTGCCCACCCGATCGAGGCGACCGGCCGCGAGCTGCGCAAGCTCATGGCCTGGGTCGACACCGACCGCGACTCGGACTACGTCGAGGGTTCCGCCGCCCGCTGACCTTGGCTCTCGCTCGCGCTACGGCGCAGTAAGTTTCGCGCACGCGGCACTTACTGCGCCGTAGCGCGTTGGTCAACCCGGGGTATGCCGGGTGGTCACGTGGCGTGACGCGGCCCGCGGGGGAGGGGGCGGGGTTGTCCAGCGAGCCACTCGGCGAAGGACATCCCGCCGACCTCCACCGGCCCGGACGGCACATTCGACCGCTCCGAGAAGGACTTCATGGTGCCCCCGAGCGGCGGCAGGCGGAGCAGGTGAGTCGCCCGCCGCCCGTCATGGGCAGCGACCAGGGCCGAGATCTGGGCGACCTCGAGCAGGTCGGGGCCGGCGAGGTCCGTGGCCCGGCGGAATCCGTCCGGCACACCGCCCGTCACCAGGTCCACCAGTCGCTTCGCGACGAAGTCGATGTCGACGGGCTGGATCGCCATGTCACCGATCCGCACCCCAAGCGGTCCCACCCGCAGCCCGGCCATAAACGCCGCCAAGGCGTGGAACTGCGTGGCCCGCACCACCGTCGCCGGGAAGCCGCTGCCCGCAAGGACCTCCTCGGCAGCGTGCTTGGCCCGGTAATAGGGATACGGGTTGAGGTCGCAGCCGACGATCGAGACCCCGACCAGGTGCGTCCGTGCCGCCGACTCACCCATTGCCCGCAGGGCCTCGACAATCCGCCCAGCGCCACCGACATCCACGCCCTTGGGGCGAGCCGGGCTGGTGGCGCAGTGCACGACCCCGTCCGCTCCGGCGAGGGCGTCGGCCAGACCTGCTCCCGTGGCCAGATCGACCCCAGTGCGTCGGCTCGCGGCCATGACCTCATGACCGCGAGCAGTCAGGTCGGCCACGACTCGTGACCCGAGGTCACCCATCCCGCCCGTCACAATGATGCGCATCTCCCCAGTCTGCGCCCGCTGAGCCGGGCCAGCCACGCCCACAGGAAGGCCACAGCAAAGCCATGGGCCCGCCACAACCCCCGGCGGCATCGTTCCTGTCATGACCAC
>Ga0209477_1000730_pt1 | contig 20553 bp, 17 predicted proteins | sample KloWWTupernatant_FD_187180 | JGI IMG/M metagenome (GOLD analysis project Ga0209477, IMG submission 187180) | Active sludge microbial communities from Klosterneuburg, Austria, studying microevolution and ecology of nitrifiers - Klosterneuburg... | ecosystem: Engineered > WWTP > Aerobic digester >... | reverse complement strand
CAGGTAGACGTCGATCTGGCTGCTGCTCAGCTCGCTTTCGCAGATGTACTTGCACCATTGCAGCTTGGTGCCGGTATAGCCTTCGCTGGCGCAGGTGGTAGTGGGGCCTGTGGACATCAACCATGCGATCGTGTTGGTGACGTACGCATCGCTGCCGACGATGGTGCCAGGGTCATAACCACCCGACAGGAAATAGAAATATTGATCTTGCGAATAGACTACCCGTCCATTGCCATAGGCGTAGCTGAACGCAGCAACTTGGTTCACGTTGCTATTTGCAATCAGCAACGGTGTGCTGCCGGCGGGCAAGGAGGAACTGCTGGCCCAGCCCATTGGTGTGCAATAGACAGAACTGTCCAGACTGTCATCTGTCAATGTTCCTCCCGGGCCGGTGGCAATGGGAGACCCGCTGGCGAGGTCGGCATCGGGGTAGCAAGTTCCGCCCGCGTGATAACTTGTGATCGCGAGTGCTGGAGTCCCGGGGAGGTATGCACCATCTCCGGCGAAAACATGTTGCACTTCAATGAATACACGCAGCCCATTGGAAACTGCGGTGTTGACGGCTGCGCTTCCCGTGTATGCATTGCAACCCTGCGCAATGACCAAGCCATTCAGCGGTGCGAGCGAGCCAGCGTCCAGCGTGCTGACCGCTACCGGGGTGTGTCCCGCAGCAGTGATGCGAGCTGCATAGTCGCCCATGCTGCTTGTGCAACTCCCGCTTCCATTGAGGTAGTACCCGACGTTACCTGCTTGACCCTCGGAAGGCATCACTATCGCCGAGAACCCTCCCAGTACCGCCAACACCCTTGCCGGAAAATTCATGTTCATGTCGGTCTCCGTCGCCGCACCACGCGGTTGGTCGTTACTGTAAACGGGAAACGCGGGGCGTGGCGGCCATCGCGCCCGCCCGGCCGCCCTGCTAACCTCGCAGCCTGACTTCCGAAGCCGTCCGATGCCCATGAGCGCTGTCCTGTCCGACCCGGTCCCGGCCAGCCCCGACGAGCGCATCGCGGCCCTGTTGCTGCAGCGCGGCAAGCTCAAGGATGCGGACCTGGCCCGCGCGCGCCGCCTGCAGGAGGAAACCGGCGGCGGCCTGCTGGCCCTGCTGGCGCGGCTGGGGCTGGTGTCCGAACGCGACCATGCCGAGGCCTGCGCGACCGAGCTGGCGCTGCCGTTGCGCAGTGCCCGCGACGTGCCGGAGCTGCCCCCGGAAGACGCCACGCTGGGCCAGCTTCCGATGAGCGTGAAGTTCATGAAGCAGTTCCACGTGGTGCCGGTGGCGGCCGATGCCGAGGGCATCGACATCCTGCTGGCCGATCCGCAGGACGCCTACGTCCTGGACGCGGTGCGCCTGGCCTGCGGCCGCGAGCCGCGGCCGGCGGTGGCGCTGCGCAGCGAGATCGACGAGCTGATCGAGCGCTGGCACGGCCAGGGCCGCAGCGCGATGGAAGGGATCGTCGAGCATGCCGAGGGCGAGGCCGGCTTCGACGACGTCGAGCACCTGCGCGACCTCGCCTCCGAGGCGCCGGTGATCCGGCTGGTGAACCTGGTGATCCAGCGCGCGGTCGAGCTGCGCGCCTCGGACATCCACATCGAGCCGTTCGAGAACCGGCTGAAGGTGCGCTACCGCATCGATGGCGTGCTGATCGATGGCGAAAGCCCGCCGCAGAACCTGACCGCCGCGGTGATCAGCCGGATCAAGATCATGGCGAAGTTGAACATCGCCGAGCGCCGGCTGCCGCAGGACGGGCGGATCATGCTGCGGGTGCAGGGCAAGGAACTCGACCTGCGCGTGAGCACCATCCCGACCGCGCACGGCGAATCGGTGGTGATGCGCCTGCTGGACCGCGAGACGGTGGTGTTCGACTTCGAGCGCCTGGGCTTCACCGACGCCTTCCTGCCGCAGTTCCAGCACGTGCTGCAGCAGCCGCACGGGATCCTGCTGGTGACCGGGCCGACCGGCTCCGGCAAGACCACCACCCTGTACACCGCGCTCTCCAAGCTCAACACCAGCGACGTCAAGATCATCACGGTCGAGGATCCGGTCGAGTACCAGATCGAGGGCATCAACCAGATCCAGGCCAAGCCGCAGATCGGGCTGGACTTCGCGAACGCGCTGCGCAGCATCGTCCGCCAGGATCCGGACATCATCATGATCGGCGAAATGCGCGACCTGGAAACCGCGAAGATCGCGATCCAGTCGGCGCTGACCGGCCACCTGGTGCTGAGCACGCTGCACACCAACAACGCCGCCGGCGGCATCACCCGCCTGCTGGACATGGGGGTGGAGGACTACCTGCTGACCTCCACGGTCAACGGCATCCTGGCCCAGCGGCTGGTGCGCCGGCTGGAGCCGGTGCACGCGGAGCGCTACCCGGCATCGCCGGAGGAGATCGAGAAGTTCGGCCTGCGCCGCTACCAGCCGCAGAGGGACATTTACCTGTATCGCCCGCGCGGTTCCGATCTCGCCCCGACCGGCTACCTCGGCCGCACCACCATCATGGAATTCCTGGTGATGGACGACGAACTGCGGCGCGCGGTGATGCGCCACGCCGGCATGGGCGAACTCGAACAGCTGGCGCGGCAGGCCGGCATGCGCACCATGTACGAGGACGGCATCGCCAAGGCGCTGGCCGGGCTGACCACCATCGAGGAAGTCCTGCGCGTCACCGAGGACGCCTGATGCCGCTGTACCGCTACAAGGCGCTGGATGCGCGCGGCCAGTTGCTGGACGGGCAGATGGAGGCCGCCAGCGATGCCGAGGTCGCGGCGCGCCTGCAGGAGCAGGGCCACCTGCCGGTGGAGGCCCGGCTGGCCAGCGAGGCCGGCGGCGAGTCCGCGTGGCGCGCGCTGTTCAAGCCGAAGCCGTTCGCCGGGCAGCGGCTGGTCCAGTTCACCCAGCAACTGGCGACCTTGCTCGGCGCCGGGCAGCCGCTGGACCGGGCGCTGACGATCCTGCTGGAACTGCCGGAGGACGACGTCGCCCGGCGCACCCTGACCGACATCCGCGATGCGGTGCGCGGCGGCGCGTCGCTGTCGGCGGCGCTGGACCGCCAGCACGGTGCATTCGGGCGGCTGTACGTGAACATGGTCCGCGCCGGCGAGGCGGGCGGCAGCCTGCACGAGACCCTGCAGCGGCTGGCGGATTACCTGGAACGCTCGCGCGCGCTGCGCGCGCGGGTGCTCAACGCGCTGGTGTACCCGGCGATCCTGCTGGCGATGGTGGGGCTGTCGCTGCTGTTCCTGCTCGGCTACGTGGTGCCGCAGTTCTCGGCGATGTACGACAGCCTGGACGCCGACCTGCCATGGTTCTCGCAACTGGTGCTTGGGCTTGGCAACTTCGTGCGCGACTGGTGGATCGTGTTGCTGGCGATCCCGCTGCTGGCGCTGCTGTGGCTGGACCGCAAGCGCCGCGATCCGGCCTTCATGCTGGCGTTCGACGGCTGGCTGCTGCGCAACGCGCTGGCCGGGCCGCTGCTGGCCAAGCTTGAAGCCGCGCGGCTGGCGCGCACGCTGGGCACGCTGCTGCGCAACGGGGTGCCGCTGCTGTCGGCGCTCGGCATCGCCCGCAACGTGCTCGACAACCGGGTGCTGGCCAATGACGTGGACGCCGCCACCGACGAGGTCAAGAACGGCATCGGCCTGTCCGCGGCGCTGGCCAGGGGCAAGCGCTTCCCGCGGCTGGCCCTGCAGATGATCCAGGTGGGCGAGGAATCCGGCGCGCTCGACGCGATGCTGCTGAAGACCGCGGACACTTTCGAGCAGGAGACGGCGATCGCGCTGGACCGCATGCTGGCCGCGCTGGTGCCGGCGGTGACCCTGGTGCTGGCCACGGTGGTCGGGATCGTGATCCTGGCCGTGCTGTCGCCGATCTACGACCTGACCAGCGTCGTCGGGTGAAGCAATGCGCCTGGCCGATGCCGGCAGCATCGCCCCCGGATCTCGGCGACAATCGGCCTCTCCAACGTCCACCCACCAGCGGAACCCGTTCATGCGCAATCGCCGTATCCAACCATCGTTCGCCGGGTCGTCGCAGGCCGGCTTCTCGCTGATCGAGATCATCCTGGTGGTGGTGCTGATCGGCGGCATCGTCGCCTTCGCGGCGACCCGCATCCTCGGCGGCGGCGACCGCGCCAAGGTCAACCTGGCCAGGGCGCAGGTGCAGACGCTTGCGGAGAAGGTGGAGCAGTTCGAGATGGATACCGGTGCCCTGCCGGGTGCGCTGCAGGACCTGGTCAAGGCGCCCGGCGATGCCGCGGGCTGGCTGGGCCCGTATGCGAAGGAATCCGAACTGAAGGATCCGTGGAACCATCCGTTCGAATATGCGATGCCGGGCGAAGGCAGGCCGTTCGACCTGCTCAGCCGCGGCAAGGATGGCGAGCCCGGCGGCGACAGCGTCGACGCCGACATCAAGTACGAATAAGCGATGCGCGTGGCGGCGGGAATCGAGTGATGCATGCGCGTCGGCCCGCGTCGGGATTCTCGCTGCTGGAGATGCTGCTGGTGATGGTGCTGGTCGCGGCTGCCAGCCTGCTGGCGGTGGCCGCGTTCGGCGGCGGCATGCGCGGCATGGCCTTGCGTGGCGGCGCCAACGACCTGGCCGCGCAGTTCCGCTTCGCGCGGGCTGTGGCGATCAGCAGCGGCGAGCCGCAGGACGTGGTCATCGATCCGCAGGCGCGGCAGTGGAAGGGCGCGAAAGGCCGCAGCGGCGCGTTGCCGGACGGCGGCGAGGTCGTGTTCACCGGCGCCCGGGCCGCCCAGTTCGACCCCGCCGAGACGGAAGGCGGCAAGGGCGTGGTGCGCTTCTTCGCCGACGGCGCCGCCACCGGTGGCCGCGTGCGCATGCTGGCCAATGGCGCCGGCTGGGATGTCGATGTCGGCTGGCTGACCGGCGAGGTGCGGGTCTCGCGGGTGCGGGCACCATGATGAACACGCGCGCGCAGGCCGGCTACACCCTGATCGAGATCGTGGTCGCGTTCGCGATCCTCGCGCTTGGCCTGACCCTGCTGCTTGGCACCCTGTCCGGCGCAACCCGCCAGGTGCGCCAGGCCGGCGATGCCGGGCGTGCGGCGCTGCACGCGCAGGCGGTACTGGCCGAATTCGGCGAGCTGCCGCAACCGGGGGTGCGCGAAGGCGAACTCGAGCAGGGCCGCTACCGCTGGCACCTCGAGGTTGCGCCGTGGAGCGACCCGGAGCCGCGGCGCGGGCCGCGGCGCAGCGACCCGAACGCGGCGCGGCTGCTGCACCTGCGGCTGCAGGTCGACTGGGGCGAAGGCGGCCCGCGCCAGCGCGTGCAGCTGTCGTCGCTGCGGCTGGTGTTGCCGCCGGTGGAAGGGGTTGCCGCGCCATGAGCCAGGCACGCCGGCGCGCATCCGGCTTCACACTGATCGAAGTGCTGCTGGCGACCATGCTGCTCGCCGCCGGGCTGGTGCTGGCGTTCGCGACGGTGCGCGCGGCGGCGGCCACCGTGCAGCGCGGCGAGGCGATGGCGGCGCGCAACGAACGCATGCGCGCGGTCTCCGAATTCCTGCGCCGGCGCATCGGCGGCGCGCAGGGAATCGCGTTCGGCCTCGACGACGACAGCGGGGCCTCGCTGCGCTTCACCGGGGAAGCGCGGCGCATGCGCTTCGTCGCCGACCTGCCGGATTACCTCGGCCGCGGCGGGCCGCACCTGCACGAACTGGGCGTGGTGCGCGATGGCAGCGGCCAGTCCCTGCAGGTCGACTTCCGGATGGTGCTGGCCGGCGAGCCGATCGCCGACACCCGTGCGCGCCCGCCGGAGCCGCTGGCCGGCGGCTTGCGCGGGGTGGAGTTCGCCTATCGCACGCTGGGCAAGCGCGGGGTGCCGGGACCGTGGCTGTACCAGTGGGAACACCCGGACGCGTTGCCGATGCAGGTGCGGGTGCGGATCGCGGATGCGCAGGGCGCGTGGCCGGACCTGGTGGTGTCGCTGCCGTTGGCGGCGAGCTACGGGGTTGCCCCGGAGGACGCCCCGTGAGCCGGCGCCAACGGGGTGCGGCGCTGCTGCTGGTGATGTGGCTGGTGCTGCTGCTGAGCGGGTTGGTGGCCGGCTATGCGATGGCGGCGCGGATCGAATCGATGCAGGGCAATGGCCTGGCCCGCGCCGCGGCCGCGCGCGAAGCCGCGCGGGCCGGGGTGGAATACGCCGCCCTGCGCCTGCTCGACCCCGACCGCACCGCGCGCTGGGCGGCGGACGGGCGCGGCTACCGGCTCGCGTTCGATACCGCGCAACTCGACATCACGGTGCGTGACGAAGCCGGCAAGGTCGACCTCAACGCCGCCGGCCACCCGCTGTTGCTGGCCCTGTTCGTGGCCCTGGGCGAGCCGCGCGATGCCGCCGGCCGGCTGGCGGGCGCGATCGTGGACTGGCGCGACGAGGACGGCCTGACCCAGCCGGCCGGTGGCGCCGAGGACCCCGACTATGCAGCGGCCGGGCTGGCGTGGGGGGCCAAGGACGCGCCCTTCGAAACCGTGGCGGAAGTGGAGCAGGTGCTGGGCATGCGGCCGGCGCTGTTCGCCTCGGCGGCGCCCTACCTGACCGTCTACAGCGGCAGCGCGATGCCGGATGCGGCGAGCGCCGATGGCATCGTGCTGCAGGCGATGGGGGTGGATCGGCCGCAGCCACCGGGCCCGGATGCGATGCCGCTGGCCGGCAGCGGCACGTATAGTATCGACAGCCGTGCCCGACTCGCCGATGGTCGCCGCGCACACGTTTCGGTCATTCTGCGGTTGGGGGGTAACGCTTTGCCGGGTTCCGCATACACGCCGCTGCGCTGGCAGGACGGGGCTTCGCCGTGAGTGCGGTGCTGTCGCCACTGGCACGCTTCGAGTCCGCCGGCCGCAGCCTGCGCGGCCTGATGGCGTGGTGGGGCGCGGGGCTCGCCGCGTGGCTGCCCGCGGGCTGGCGGCAGGCGCTGGCGGCTTCGACCGATCGCCTGCTGTTGCAGGTGCAGGGCGAAGGCCTGCAATTGCGCCGCCAGGCCGGGGGCGGCCTGCAGGATGTCGCCAGCCTGCCGGTGCCGGCGGCCGCCGGCGAGGGCATCGATCCGCTGGCCGGCGTGCTGGCGACGCAGGCCGCGGACATGCCGCGCTGGCTGCTGCTGCCCGCGGCCAGTGGCCTGCGCCGCAACCTGCTGCTGCCGGCCGCCGCGCGCGAGCGCCTGCGCGAGGTGCTGGGTTTCGAGATCGAGCGGCAGACACCATTCGCCGCCGCCGACGTGCTCTACGACGGGCGCGTGCTGGGCGTGCGCGACGACGGCCAGCTGCAGGCCGAACTGGTGGTGGTGCCGCGCGCACGCGCGGATGCGGCCACGGCCCGGCTTGGCGGCTTGGCGGGCTGGCTGGCCGGGATCGACCTGGCCGATGCCGAGGGCCGGCCGCTGGGCGTCAACCTGTTGCCGCCGGCGCAGCGCTACCGGCGCGCGAATCCGTGGCGCGGCTGGAACCTGGTGTTCGCCGCGGTGGCGCTGATCGCCCTGTTGCTTGGGCTGTCGCAGGTCGTCGAGAACCGCAGGGCCGCGGTGACCCGCCTGCAGGCGGAGGTGGCCCAGCGCAGCGCGCAGGCGCGCAACGTCGCCCAGCAGCGGCAACGGCTGGTGGACGCGGTCGAAGGCGGTACCTACCTGCAGGCGCAGCGCAACGCGCGGCCGTCGGTGATCGAGGCGATGGACGAACTCGCCCGCCGGCTGCCGGATGGCACCTATCTGGAAAAAGTGTCGATCGAGGGCGGCCAGCTGACCTTGATCGGGCTGTCCAACCAGGCCGCGGCGCTGGTCGGCAAGCTCGAGGGCGCCCGCCAGTGGCGCGCACCGGCCCTGAGCGGTGCGCTGCAACCCGACGTGCGCACCCGCAGCGACCGCTTCACCCTGGTCGCTCAGTTGAACGATGCCGCGGCCCCGCCGCCTGCCTCCGGAGCGGTTTCCCGTGCCCCGCGCTGACCGCGACCGCTGGCTGGCGCTCGCACTGCTGCTGGCGGTGCTGGCGCTGTCCTACCTGCTGGTCGTGCATCCGTGGTTCACCCGCCCGCTGCAAGAGGCGGATGCGCGGATCGCCGAGTTGCAGGCGCGCGATGCGCGCGCGCGCGCGCTGCTGCAGCAGGCGCCGCAGATCCGGCAGCGGCTTGGCGAACTGGATGCGCGCGGCAGTGCAACCGGATTCCTGGCGGAAGCGACCACCGAACTCGCCACCGCGGCGCTGATCCAGCAACTGGAACGGGTGGTGGCCGAGGTCAGCCCCGGCAACCGCGGCTGCGCGATCACCAATCGCGCGCCGCTCACCGGCGAGCCGCCGCCCGGGCGCTACCGCCGGGTCACCGTGCAGGTGCGCCTGCGCTGCGGCAACGCGGAAACCCTGGCGGTCCTGCATGCGCTGGAATCGGCGCGTCCCTACCTGTTCGTCGACGTGGTCAACATTGCCGCGCAACGCTACTTCGCGATCCCCGGCAACAACCTGCCGCAGGAAGGCGGGCTGGACGTGAGTTTCGACCTGTACGGCTACCTGCGCCCGGCGCTGGTGCCGCTGCCGCCGGCGACCGGAGAGGGAGCGTCCCGTGGCTGAGCGTGGCCTGCTGCAACGCTTCGACCAGGCCGGTCCGCTGACCTGGCTGCTCGCTGCCGGCGCGGGCTGGGCGCTGCTGCTGTGGTTCGGCGCGCTGCTCGGGATGGGGGGCCAGGTCAGCCAGGCGCAGGCATCGGCGCAGGCGCAGTTGCCGCAGCCGGGCAAGGCCACGCCGGACCGGATCGGCCCGCTGGCGCAATACGCGGACGCGGCGTCGCGGCCGCTGTTCACCGAGGACCGGCGCCCGCGCAGTTTCCTTGCCACCGCCGGCGAAGGCGACGGCGCGGCGCAGAGCCAGGCGCTGGATTTCATCCTGACCGGCGTGCTGATCAGCCCGCAGGTGCAACTGGCGGTGCTGCAACCCAGTGGCGGCGGTGAAGCCCAGCGCGTGCGCGTCGGCAAGTCGCCGGAAGGCGCGGCTGGCTGGCGGCTGCTCGAAGTCCAGCCACGTCGCGCGATCTTCGAGGGCGGCGGCGGCCAGACTGCGCTCGACCTGCGCACCTTCGGCGATGCCGGCGCACCCACGGCCACCGCGATGGCGAGCCCGCCACCGGCGCCGGCGATGGCCACGGCCAAGCCGCCACCCCCGCGGCAGGACGCAGGCGCCGCGGAACCACAGAACCAGGAAGCGCGGATCGATGCGATCCGCAGACGCATCGAAGCCCGGCGCGCGCAGATGCGCGCCGGCCAGAACGGCGGCAGCGGTCCCGCAGCCAGCACCCAGCCGCCGAAGCCATGACGTGGAGTTGTCGCGAATGAACGTCCGTCCCTTTGTTGCCACCGCCTTGCTTGGCCTGCTGGCCGCATGCGCCAGCGCACCGTCGCCGCGGATGCAGCGCGCCGACCAACTGCCCGGCGAGCAGGTGGGCGGCGACGCCAGCGTCCGCACCGACGCGTTGCCGGAAGTGATGGGCAATGCCGGGCCGCGCCCGGTGATCCGTCGCGGCAGCGGCGCGCCGATCAACCAGTCGGCGGCCAGCGCGCCGCCGCCGTCGCTGGCCAGCAGCGGCCAGGCCAGCTTCAACTTCGAGGGCGAGTCGCTGCACGCGGTGGTCAAGGCGATCCTCGGCGACATGCTCGGCCAGAGCTACAGCATCGCGCCCGGCGTGCAGGGCACGGTGACGATCGCCACCCAGAAGCCGGTGGGGTCGGCCGGGGCGCTCAACCTGCTGGAAGGCGTGCTTGCGCAGAACAACGCGCGCATGGTCTTCAGCGATGGCCGCTACAACATCGTGCCCGCCGACCAGGCCCTGGCCAGCGGCGTGGTCCCGCGCACCGGTTCGCCGGCGATGGCGCGCGGCTACGAGTCGCGGGTGGTGCCGCTGCGCTACGTCTCGGCCGCCGAGATGGAGAAGATCCTCAAGCCGTACGCCAGGCAGGGCGCGATCGTCAGCGTCGATGGCGCGCGCAACATCATCACCGTGGCCGGCACCCGCGCCGAGCTCGAGAACTACCTGCGCACCGTGCAGGTGTTCGACGTCGACTGGATGGCGAGCATGTCGGTTGGCGTGTTCCCGCTGCAGTCCGGGCGCGCCAGCCAGGTGGTGCAGGACCTGGAACGCGTGTTCGGCGAGCAGAGCAAGACCCCGGTCGCCGGCATGTTCCGCTTCATGCCGCTGGATGCCGCCAACGCGGTGATGGTGATCACCAGCCAGCCGAATTACCTGGACGACATCCAGCAGTGGATCGACCGCATCGAGGGCGGCAGTGGCGAAGGCCGGCTGTTCTCGTACGAGCTGAAGTACATCAAGGCGCGCGACCTCGCCGACCGCCTCGCCGAGGTGTTCGGCAATGGCGCCGGGCAGTCGCAGCAGGGCGAGCAGCCGTCGCTGATGCCGGGCGTGGAATCCACCCAGATCCGCAGCGGCGGGGTGGACGACAAGGGCGGCACCTCCAGTGCGGCGATCGGTTCCGGCGGCGACGGTGCCAGCCTTCCCAGCGGCGGCACCGGCAATGGCCGGGTGACCCTGCGGGTGGACGGCACCGAAGTCGGGGTGTCCGCGGTGGAGGACACCAACTCGCTGCTGGTGCGCGCCAGCCCGGCGGCGTGGAAGTCGATCCGCGAGGTGATCGAGCGCCTCGACGTGATGCCGATGCAGGTGCACATCGAGGCGCAGGTGGTCAGCGTCGTGCTCTCCGGTGCGCTGCAGTACGGCGTCAGCTGGTTCTTCGACAACGCGATCCCCGAGCAGACCGACTTCCCGTACCCGACCGGCCGCAACAGCTGGGGCAGCTACGGCAGCAGCGTGGCCCCGGCCGAAGGCTTCGGCAACGTGCTGACCTGGAGCTTCCTCGGCAACAGCGCGGCGGCGATCGTGCAGGCGCTGGACAACGTGTCCGACGTGCGCACCCTGTCCTCGCCTTCGGTGTTCACCCAGAACAACAAGGAAGCCAGCCTCAACGTCGGCCAGCGCATCCCGATCAATTCGGTCAGCTTCGACCCGACCAACAGCGGCAACAGCAACGGCACCTACAGCCAGGTGCAGTACCTGGACACCGGCATCATCCTCAAGGTGCGCCCGCGCATCACCCGCGACGGCATGGTGTTCATGGACATCGTGCAGGAAGTCAGCAAGCCGGTCGGCGCGGCCGACGTCAACGGCAACGTGCGCATCGACACCAACGAGGTTCGCACCAGTGCGGCGATTCCCAGCGGAGAGACCATCATGCTGGCCGGGCTGATCACCGATGGCAGCAGCAAGACCTCGTCCGGCATCCCCGGGCTCAGCCGGATCCCGGTGATCGGCGGCCTGTTCGGCCAGCAGGGCACCAGCACCACGCGCGATGAACTGGTGGTGCTGATCACCCCCACCGTGGTCCGCAACCCGCAGGAAGCGCGCGACCTGACCGACGAATACGGCCGCCGCTTCCGCGCGCTGGACCCGATCCACGACCCCAAGGCGAAGTGAGCCCGGCCGCGTCCTCGTTGCCGATCATCCTGGTGCCGGTCGGCGTCGACGAGGACGCACTCGATGCCTGCCTCGCCGCGCTGGATGCCGGCACCCCCGCCGGCAGCCGGGTATGGCTGGCCGACGACGCCCAGGCCGGTCCGCGCGCCACCGCCATCATCGAAGCCTGGCTGAAGCACACGCCGCTGCAGGGCGCGCATACCCGGCGCGCCGCCAGCATCGGCGAGGCCGCGCACCTCGATGAAGCCCTGCGCGCCTGCGGCAACGCCGACGTGGCGATCCTGGCCAGCGATGCGCGACCCGCGCCGGGCTGGCTGCAGGAGCTGGCGGCCTGCCTTGCGCGCGATCCGACCATCGCCACCGCGACCCCGTGGAGCAACGCCGGCGAAGCCGCGAGCTGGCCGCGGGTGGGCGAGATCGCCGGGCTCGAGGAGGCGCCTTCGCGCCTCGCCCGCGCCTGCGTGCAGCTGCCGGCGCGGCATCCGGACCTGCCGGCCGCGGTTGGCCACGCGGTCCTGGTCCGCGGCAGCGCACGCGTGCGCGCCGGCGGGCTGGACCCGTCCAGCTACCGCTCCTGGTACGCCGCGCTGATCGACCTGTCGCTGCGCCTGTCCGGCCTCGGTTGGCGCAATGCGCTGTGCGAGACCGCCTTCGTGTTGCGCGATGGCGAAGGCGCGCCCGCCGATGGCGACATGGACCGGCTGTCGGTGCGCTGGCCGGCCTGGCATGCGCGGCTCGCGAACTTCCTGATGGGCGATCCGCTGCACGCATTGCGGGCGCAACTGGGCGCGCGGCTGGCGGAACTGGACCGCGGCTCGCCGCAGCAGGACCTGTTCGCACCCGCGCCATGAACGCCGCCGGCATCGCCGCGATCGTGGTCAGCCATGGCAGCGCCGAGACGCTGGAGGACTGCCTGGTGCGCCTGCGCGCGGCGGAGGGCGTGGCCGAGATCCGGGTGGTCGACAACGACTCGCGCGACGGCAGCCTCGAGATCGTGCAGCGCCACGCGCTGGCGGATCCGCGCGTGCGCTTCATCGCCAACCCGGACAACCCCGGGTTCGCGGTGGCCTGCAACCAGGGCGCGCTGGACACGCGGGCACCGTGGCTGGCCTTCGTCAATCCGGATTGCTTCGTGCAGGCGGACTCGCTGGCGCGGCTGCGCATGCACGCGGCCGCGATCGAACCGGGGCTGGTCGGCGCCGACCTGGTCGGCGAAGACGGCGCGCGCGATCCCGCCGCGCGCCGCCGCGACCCGGACTTCGCGGCGATGCTGCGCGATCGCGCGCGCGCGCGGCTCGGGGTCGAACTGCAGCCGTCGCTGCCGTTGCAGGTCGTGGATGCGGTTTCCGGCGCTTTGATGCTGCTGCCACGGACGCTGTTCGCCCGCATCGGCGGTTTCGACGAAGGCTATCGCCTGCATGCCGAGGACCTGGACCTGTGTCGCCGCGCGCGCGCTTCCGGGGCCACCGTGGCCTGCGCCAACGACGTGCAGGTGGTGCACGTGCGCGGGGTGTCCTCGCGTGCGCGCCCGCTGTTCGTGGAATGGCACAAGCACCGCGGCTTCTGGCGCTACTTCAACACGTTCGAGGCACCGCGCCGGGGCGTGGCCACGCGCGGGGCGGTGTTCGCGATGATCTGGGGCAGGTTCCCGCTGGCGGCGGCACGGGCCGCGTTGCGCTGATCCGGGCCGCGGGTCGCGCCCCCGCCCCGCTGGTGCCGCTGCGCCCCGGCCCCAATCGGCTGTCAACCGACCGCGTGCACCCGCGTTGGCATCATCGAGCGACGCGCCGGCCTGTCACCCATGCGGGCGCCGCATGCGCTACGGTGGCAACGGACCCGGAGGGGAAGGCCATGTTCAGCAACCGCACCTTCGTGGCGCGCGAATCGGCTCCGGCAGCGCCGGTTCGTGGCGGCATCCTCGCCGGCATCCTCGGCTTCGCGCTGGCGGCGTGCGGTGGCGGCGGCGGTCGCGGCGCGGCACCGATCACCCCGCCGCCGACCACCCCGCCGCCCGCAGCGACGATCAGCGAGGCCGAGGCCGCCAGGTTCCTCATCCAGGCCAGCTTCGGGCCGACCCGCGCGGAGATCGCCCGGGTGCGGGAGCTCGGCTATTCGCGATGGCTGGACGAGCAGATGGATCCGGCGCGCACGCCGCCGACGCTGGTGTTGCCGCACATCCAGCAGATCCTCGCCAACGGCCTGGCCGAAACCGACCTCACCCAGGCCCACCGCCGCAATGCCTGGCTTTGGTTCGCCGCGAACAACCGCGACCAGTTGCGCATGCGCATGGCGTTCGCGCTCAGCGAGATCTTCGTGGTCTCCGACTTCGAGAGCGGGCGCGCGCAGATCCCGCGGGTGGCCGATTACCAGGACACGCTGGCGCGCAACGCGTTCGGCAGCTACCGCAGCGTGCTGAAGGCGGTCACCCTGCATCCGGCGATGGGCGTGTACCTGAGCCATGCCGGCAACCGCAAGGCCAGTGCGGACGGCAAGATCGTGCCGGACGAGAACTACGGGCGCGAGGTGATGCAGTTGTTCAGCATCGGCCTGGTCGAGCGCAACCAGGATTTCTCGCCGGTGCTGGATGGCTCCGGGCAGACGGTGCCGACCTACGATTCGGCGGTTGTCGCGGCGATGTCGCGGGTGTTCACCGGCTGGACCTACGCAGGCCAGACGGATGCCAACTATGGCCGCGTGGACGGGCGCAGCTACGCCCCGATGGAGTGCCACCCCGCCTACCATGACGACCAGCCCAAGGCGATCTTCCGTGGCATCGTGATCGCCAACGGCAACGATTGCGCCGCAACCCTGGAACGCGCGCTGGATGCCCTCAGCCAGCATCCGAACACCGCGCCCTTCATCAGCCGCCAGCTGATCCAGCGCTTCGTCACCAGCAATCCGAGCCCGGGCTACATCCAGCGCGTGGGCCAGGCCTGGAGCACGAGCGGGGGAGACCTCGGCCGCGTGCTGCGCGCGATCCTGCTCGACGGCGAGGCGCGGACCGCCCCCGCCGCCGGCGACGCCACCTTCGGCAAGCCGAGGGAGCCGCTGCTGCGGATCGCCCACCTGTGGCGCGCGTACGAAGCGAGGTACGTGCCGCCTGCGAGCGGCGCGCTGCGCTTCCGCGCCGGCAGCACCGCGGACCTCGCCCTGTCGATCGCGCAGGACTCGCAGCGCGCGCCATCGGTGTTCAACTTCTTCGAGCCCGACTACCGGATCCCGGCCTCCGACGGCAGCCAGGGGGTGTACGCGCCCGAGCTCCAGATCGTCAACGAGTCGACCTTCACCACCGGCCACAACCAGAGCGATGCCCTGCTGTGGAACTACGCCAGCACCTCCGCGCCTGCCGCCAACACCAATGCGCCGGTGCTCGACATCACCCGCCTGGTGCAACTCGCGGAGGCCGGCGACGACGCCGCGATGGTGCAGGACGTGAACCTGCTGCTGCACGGTGGCAGCCTGCCGGCGGCCAGCGCGGCCACCCTGACGCGCATGCTGGGCAGCCTGCGCGCGCAGGGTCGCGGCGCGTCGGAGCGCGCCCGCTCGTTGTTGCTGGTCGCGCTGCTGTCGCCGGACTACGCGGTCCAGCGCTGATTCGAACCCGCACGCCGCATCCTCGCGCCACGCAAGGAACAACCCCATGCCGCACTCGACCCGACACGACCGCCGCCGCTTCCTGCAAGGGCTGGGTGCCCTGGTCGCGACCGGAACCGCCGGAGCCCTGTTTCCCCAGCTCGAGCTGATGGGGCACGCGCTTGCGGCGACGCCCCAGGCCGGGGACTACCGCGCCCTGGTCTGCATCTTCCTGTACGGCGGCAACGATTCGTACAACATGCTGATCCCGCATGCGCAGGCGGAGTACGACGTCTACCTGCGCAGCCGTGGCGGGGTCCACGACGCCACCTCCAATCCGTTCGGGCTGGGCATCGCGCGCGACTCGCTGGCCACCATCGCCGACACCTCCGGCGGTACCTGGGGCCTGCATCCGGCGTTCGCCGCGGCCAAGCCGCTGTTCGATGCCGGCGAGCTGGCGTTCCTCGCCAATGTCGGCAGCCTGGTCGAGCCGGTGCGCAAGTCGGAAGTCGGCTATCCCGGCGGCAAGCCGCTGCCGCCCTACCTGTACTCGCACAACGACCAGCAGCGCCAGTGGATGCGCGGGCACGCCACCACCACCCACGCCGCCAACGGCTGGGGCGGCCTGTGCGGCGATCGCCTGGCGGCGCTCAACACCGGCCTGTCGGCGCTGCCGCCGACCATTTCGATCTTCGGCAACAACCTGTACCAGAGCGGCGCCTCGGTACTGCCGTATGCGGTCGCCTCGAACGGGCCGGGCGAACTGGCGCGCATGGCAAGCAACGGCGGCAGTGCCGACGCGATCCGCCTGCAGGCCCTCGAGGAACTGCTGCACGCCAACCAGGGCCATGCGATGCGGACGCGCTACGCCGGCCTGGGCGAGACCTCGATCATGGTCAACGGCGCGTTGCGGCAGGCGCTGGATCCGGCCAATGGCGGCGACATCGCCACCACCTTCCCGGGCGAGCCGCTGGCCGCGCAGCTGCGGATGATCGCGCGCCTGGTCAAGGTCAGCCAGGGGCCGGCGATCGGCCACAAGCGGCAGATCTTCTACGCCGGGCTGGGCGGCTTCGATACCCACGACAACCAGATGGACCCGACCCGGCACGCGGCGCTGCTGTCGCAGGTGGCGGGCGCGCTTGCCGCGTTCCGCGCCGCGCTGCAGGAGATCGGCATGCTCGACCGCGTGACCACCTTCACCATGAGCGATTTCGGGCGCACCCTCAACAGCAACGGCAATGGCACCGACCATGCATGGGGCGGCGTGCAGCTGGTGATGGGCGCCGCCGCAGGCAATGGCGGCTCGCTGCAGGGGCGCCGGGTCTGGGGCGACTATCCGCTGCTGGAACTGGATGGCGAGCAATCGATGGGGCGCGGCCGGATGATCCCGACCACCTCGATCCAGCAGGTCGGCGCGACCCTGGCGAGCTGGATGGGCGTTGCCGAGGCCGACCTCGGGACGATCTTCCCCGGGATCGGCAACTTCGATGCGCCCAGGCTTGGCTTCCTCGGCTGACCGCGATCAGCGGTAGCGGTTGATCTGGTCGCGCAGGCTGCGCGCGGCATCCGCGGCGGCATCGGCGTAACCGGCGCCGGAGGATGCGTACAGGATCCCGCGCGAGGAATTGATCACCAGGCCGGTGCCGTCGGCGGTCTTGCCGTTGCGCACGGTGGCTTCCACGTCGCCGCCCTGCGCGCCGATGCCGGGGATCAGCAGGGGCATGTCGCCGACGATGCCGCGGATCACCTTCAACTCTTCCGGGAAGGTGGCGCCGACGACCAGCGCGCAGTTGCGGTCCGCGTTCCACTCGCCGGCGATCGTCCGCGCGATGCGCTGGTAGAGCGGCTCGCCGCCGACGTCGAGTTCCTGGAAATCGCATGCGCCCGGGTTTGAGGTGTGGCACAGGAACACGCACCCGCGGTCGTTGTACTGCAGGAACGGATCGGCGGAATCCCTGCCCATGTACGGGTTCAGCGTCACCGCGTCGGCACCGTAGCGCTCGAACGCTTCCACCGCATATTGCGCAGCGGTGCTGCCGATGTCGCCGCGCTTGGCGTCCAGGATCACCGGGATATCGGGGAAGCAGCCGTTGATGTGCGCGATCAGCCGCTGCAGCTGCGCCTCGCCGTCGTTGTGCGCGGCGAAGTAGGCGATCTGCGGCTTGAACGCGCAGGCGAACCCGGCGGTGGCGTCGACGATGTCGCGGCAGAACGAGAACAGCGCGTCCTCGTCGTCGATGAAGGCCTCCGGGAACCTCGCCGGGTCGGGATCCAGGCCAACGCAGACCAGCGAGTTGGCCGAGTGCCAGCGGTTGCGGAGTTTTTCGATGAAGGTCATGGCCTGCTTCGCTCCTGCTCGTCATTCCCGCGCAGGCGGGATGACGATTTGGCAAGGGCGTGCGCAATGCGCACGCGCCAAATCGTCACTTCAGCGCCTTGAACCGCAGGCGGTGCGGCTGCGCACCGGCTTCGCCGAGGCGGCGCTTCTTGTCTTCCTCGTACTCGCGGTAGTTGCCCTGGAAGAACTCCACGTGGGAGTCGCCCTCGAAGGCGAGGATGTGGGTGGCGATGCGGTCCAGGAACCAGCGGTCATGGCTGATCACGAAGGTGTTGCCGGGGAACTCCAGCAGCGCGTCTTCCAGCGCGCGCAGGGTTTCGATGTCGAGGTCGTTGGACGGTTCGTCGAGCAGCAGCACGTTGCCGCCCTGCAGCAGGGTCTTGGCCATGTGCAGGCGGCCGCGCTCACCGCCGGACAGCGAACCGACCAGCTTCTGCTGGTCTTGCCCCTTGAAGTTGAAGCGGCCGATGTAGGCGCGCGACTGGATCTCGATGCCGTTGATGTTGAGGATGTCGAGGCCGCCGGCGATTTCCTGGAAGACGTTGTGGTTGCCTTCCAGCTTGTCGCGGCTCTGGTCGACGTAGGCCAGCTTGACGGTGGGGCCCATGTCGATGCTGCCGGTATCCGGCGTTTCCTGCCCGGTGATCATCCGGAACAGGGTCGACTTGCCGGCACCGTTGGGACCGATGATGCCGACGATGGCGCCGTTCGGCACGCTGAAGCTGAGGTCGTCGATCAGCAACCGGTCGCCATACGACTTGCTGACGTTCTTGAACTCCACCACCTTGTTGCCCAGGCGCTCGCCCGGCGGGATGAAGATTTCATTGGTCTCGTTGCGCTTCTGGTAGTCGACCGACTGCAGCTCTTCCATCCGCGCCAGTCGCGCCTTGCCCTTGCTGCGGCCGCCCTTGGCGTTCTGCCGCGACCATTCCAGTTCCTTCTGGATCGCCTTCTGGCGCGCCTTTTCGCCGGACTCTTCCTGCTTCAGGCGCGCGTCCTTCTGGGTCAGCCAGTCGGTGTAGTTGCCCTTCCACGGGATGCCGCGGCCGCGGTCGAGTTCCAGGATCCACTCGGCGGCGTTGTCGAGGAAGTAGCGGTCATGGGTCACCGCCACCACGGTGCCGGTGTAGCGGGCCAGGAACTGTTCCAGCCATTCGACCGATTCGGCGTCCAGGTGGTTGGTGGGTTCGTCGAGCAACAGCATGTCCGGCTTCTGCAGCAGCAGGCGGCACAGCGCGACGCGGCGCTTCTCGCCGCCGGACAGCTTGCCGATCACCGCATCCCACGGCGGCAGGCGCAGCGCGTCGGCGGCGATCTCCAACTGGTTTTCCAGGGTGTGCGCGTCGCCGGCGGCGAGGATGGCTTCCAGGCGTTCCTGTTCCTTGGCCAGCGCATCGAAATCGGCGCCTTCCTCGGCGTAGGCGGCATACACCTCGTCCAGCCGGGCCTGCGCCTGCAGCACTTCGCCCACGCCTTCCTCGACCGCTTCGCGGACGGTCTGTCCGGGGTTCAGGCGCGGTTCCTGTTCCAGGTAGCCGACCTTGATCCCGGGCTGCGGGCGGGCTTCGCCGGTGAAATCGGTGTCGACGCCGGCCATGATCCGCAGCACGGTGGACTTGCCGGCACCGTTCAGGCCGAGCAGGCCGATCTTGGCGCCCGGGAAGAACGACAACGAGATGTCCTTGATGATCTGGCGCTTCGGCGGGACGGTCTTGCTGACGCCCTGCATGGTGTAGATGAATTGCGACATCGGAAAAACTCCGCAGGCGGGCCGCGGCGCTGCGCGTGGCAGGGCCGCGAAAGGGGGTCTGGAATGGCGAAATTATAGCTGGAACGCCTTGTTCCATCGAAGCCGGACCGGCAAAGCCGCTAAAATCGGGATCCCCACCTGCCCGCCCCGGAGCTGCCGAATGTTCTCCCGTGCCGACCTGATTGCCGGTTTCGACCCCGAACTCGCCAAGGCCATCGCCGACGAGACCCGCCGCCAGGAGGACCACGTCGAGCTGATCGCCAGCGAGAACTACGCCAGCCCGCGGGTGATGGAAGCGCAGGGCAGCCAGCTGACCAACAAGTACGCCGAAGGCTACCCAGGCAAGCGCTACTACGGCGGTTGCGAATACGTGGACGTGGCCGAGCGGTTGGCGATCGAGCGCTGCAAGCAGCTGTTCGGTTCCGACTACGCGAACGTGCAGCCGCATTCCGGCTCGCAGGCCAACCAGGCGGTGTATTTCGCGCTGTTGCAGCCGGGTGACACCATCCTCGGGATGTCGCTGGCGCACGGTGGCCACCTGACCCATGGCGCCAAGGTCAACCTCAGTGGCAAGCTGTTCAATGCCGTGCAGTACGGCGTCAACGATGCCGGCCTGATCGATTACGACGAAGTCGAGCGGCTGGCGCTGGAGCACAGGCCGAAGATGGTGGTGGCCGGTTTCTCCGCGTACTCGCAAGTGGTCGACTGGGCGCGCTTCCGCGCCATCGCCGACAAGGTCGGTGCGTACCTGTTCGTGGACATGGCGCATGTCGCCGGCCTGGTCGCCGCCGGCGTGTATCCGAACCCGGTGCCGTTCGCGGACGTGGTCACCTCCACCACCCACAAGACCCTGCGCGGCCCGCGCGGCGGCATCATCGTGGCCAGGGCCAACGAGGAGATCGAGAAGAAGCTGCAGAGCATCGTCTTCCCGGGCATCCAGGGCGGCCCGCTGATGCACGTGATCGCGGCCAAGGCGGTGGCGTTCAAGGAGGCGCTGGAGCCGGAGTTCAAGGCCTACCAGGAGCAGGTGGTGAAGAACGCGCAGGCGATGGCGAAGACGATCATCGCGCGCGGCTACAAGATCGTCTCCGGCGGCACCCAGAACCACCTGATGCTGGTCGACATGATCGGCAAGGCGGTCAGCGGCAAGGACGCGGAGGAAGCGCTGGGCAAGGCGCACGTCACCGTCAACAAGAACTCGGTGCCGAACGACCCGCGCAAGCCCTTCGTCACCTCCGGCCTGCGCATCGGCACCCCGGCGGTCACCACCCGCGGCTACAAGGAAGCCGATTGCGTGGCGCTGGCGGAGTGGATCTGCGACGTGCTCGACAACCCGAACGACGACAACGTGATCGCCGGCGTGCGCGGCAACGTGGAGCGGCAGTGCCGGCAGTTCCCGGTGTACG
>Ga0209477_1000729_pt1 | contig 20562 bp, 21 predicted proteins | sample KloWWTupernatant_FD_187180 | JGI IMG/M metagenome (GOLD analysis project Ga0209477, IMG submission 187180) | Active sludge microbial communities from Klosterneuburg, Austria, studying microevolution and ecology of nitrifiers - Klosterneuburg... | ecosystem: Engineered > WWTP > Aerobic digester >... | reverse complement strand
CCCACCTCACCACCCACCACGACCGGCCACCCAGACCCGCACCCGCCTGAGCGCGGGACCGGCACCGGACCAACCCACGCTCCACCCACCCAGCCCGGGTTCAGACCCACACCCACCGACCACCCGCGCCCCGGCGCGGGCACGACCGTGCACGGGGCGCACCCGCGTCGGTCGCGCTCGATCCGTCAGTAGCCGAGTCGTTCGAGGGAGCCGGGTCGGGACTGCCAGTCCTTGTCCACCTTCACGAACAGCTCCAGGTACGCGCCGTCGGGCAGCTGACGTCGGACTCGGGTGCCGACCTCCTTGAGCACCGAGCCGCCCTTGCCGATCACCATGCCCTTCTGCGACTCGCGCTCGACAAGGATCTCGACCCGGATGCGCGGCCACTCGTACTGGGTGGTGCGCGTGGCGATCGAGTGCGGGAGCTCCTCGTGCGTGACGGCCAGGAGCTGCTCGCGGACCAGCTCGGCCACCCGGAACCCCTCCCCCAGGTCGGTCACCTCTCCGTCGGGGTACCAGCGGGGGCCGGTCGGCATGAGGGAGCGCAGGTGCTCGACCAGCGCGTCGACGCCCTTGCCGGTGCGGGCCGAGACCGGGAAGTACGACGCCAGGTCGAGCTCGGCGGCCAGGGCGAGCTGTTCGAGCACGCGTTCCCGGGGAGCGCGGTCGACCTTGTTGAGGACGACGATGGCGTCGCCGGGCACCCGCTCGGCGATGTAGCGGTCACCGGGACCGATCTTCTGGGTGGCGTCGAACAGCAGGCACACCACGTCGACCCCGGCCAGGGCGTCGGAGGCCGAGTCGTTCAGCCGCTCCCCCATCAGGGTGCGGGGTCGGTGGATGCCGGGCGTGTCGACGAAGACGATCTGGGTGTCGTCGTCGGTGAGGATGCCCCGTATCTGGTGACGGGTCGTCTGCGGCTTGTCCGAGACGATCGACACCTTCTGGCCCAGGATGCGGTTGAGCAGCGTGGACTTGCCGACGTTGGGGCGACCGACCAGCGTCACGAAACCGGAGTGGAACCCGTCGGGTGCTGTGGTGCTCACGATCGGTCCTCCTCGCCTGCCGGCTCGACGCGCTGAACCCGGACCGTGCTGACGCGCCGACCGTCGACGCGGTCCACGACGATCCGACAGCCGTCGAGATCGACCGCGTCGCCGGGTGCCGGCACCCGGCCGAGGGTCCCGAAGACCAGTCCGCCGACGGAGTCCCAGGTCCCCTCGGGCAGTGACAGGTCCAGCCGCTCGTTCAACTCCCCCACGTTCAGGGTGGCGTTGACCAGGAAGAGGCCGTCGGCGACCTCGTCGACTTCGAGGCCCTCCTCGTCGAACTCGTCGTGGATCTCACCGACGAGTTCCTCGAGCAGGTCCTCGAGGGTGACCAGTCCGGCGGTTCCGCCGTACTCGTCGACCGCGACGGCGACGTGGGTGTTGCGGGCCTGCATCTCGGTCAGCAGCTCGGCGACCCGCTTGGTCTCCGGCACGAACAGGACCGGCCGGGCCACCTCGAGGACGCAGCGCCCACCGCCCCCGGTTCGCTCGGCCTCGTACGCGTCCTTGACGTAGACCATGCCGAGGACGTCGTCGGAGCTCTCCCCGTACACCGGGAAGCGGCTGCGGCCGGATTCCATCGACCGCTCCACCGCGTCGGTCACGGTCGCGTCGGAGCCGATCGAGACCACGTCGGGGCGCGGCACCATGATCTCCCGCACGACCGTGTCGCCGAAGTCGATGATCGACTCGATCAGCTCCCGTTCGGACTCCTCGATCACCGCGGCCTCGGCCGCCTCCTCGGCGAGGGCGAGGATCTCCTCCTCGGTGACGAACGGGCCCTTCTTGAGGCCCTTGCCCGGAAGGACGATGTTCGCGACGCCGATCAGCGATCGCGCCGGCCATCGCAGCACCCGACCGATGAGCTCGACCATCGGCGCGGTCATCAGCGCGGCGCGGTCGGTGTGCTGCAACGCCCAGGTCTTGGGCGCGGCCTCGGCGAGGGTGAACAGGACGACGACGTTCAACACGATGCCGATCGCGACGCCCAACGGCCCGAAGAGCCGTCCGGCCAGCACACCGACCAGTGCGGCCTGCACCGTCTGGACGATGTTGACGGCCAGGTAGACGGCGTTGAGGTCGCGTTCGAGGTTGTCGACGATGCGCTGCACCCGCCGTCCCCGCTTGGGGTCGGAGTCGGCCAGGGCGGCGGCCCGGGACCGGGTCATGCGGGTGACGGCGGTCTCGGCGACGGCGAGCACGCCGGCGGCGAGCACCAGCACCAGGATCACGACCAGCAGGATGATGTCGGTGCCGTTCACCCGGCCCCCTCCCACGGATCGCGTGCCGGTGTGCGACCGAGCGCCCCCAGCAGCTCCCGCTCGCGGGCCCACATCCGGTCGCGTTCCGCGGGTTCGGCGTGGTCCCAGCCGCACAGGTGGAGGCCCCCGTGGGTGACGAGCAGGGCCAGCTCGTCGGCCACCGATCCGGCGTGGTCCGCCGCCTGGGCCGCCGCGACCTCGGGACAGACGACGACGTCGCCGACGATCCAGTCGCGGTCGGCCGACGGGCCGGCTGACGCGCCGTCGTCGGGTCCGTCGGCACCGTCGAGCGGGAACGACAGCACGTCGGTCGGACCGGCCGAACCCATGTGCTCGGCATTGAGGGCTGCGATCTCATCGGCGTCGACCAGCTGCAATGACGCCTCGGCGGTCGCGGGGACACCCTCGGCCGTCAGGACGTCGCCGAGCAGGGCGGCGAGATCGTCCAGGTCGACGGCCACCTCGGCAGCCCGACCCGGCTCACGGCCGTCGCGGCGGGCGACCGCCGGACGGTCCTCAGCCCCCACGTTGGGCGTAGGCGTCGACGATGTCGGCCACGATGCGGTGTCGGACGACGTCGGAGCCGGTCAGGTGCACGAAGGCCAGGTCGTCGATGCCGTCGAGGATCCGTTGCAGGTCCCCCAGCCCGGACCGGCCCCCGGGCACGTCGACCTGCGTGACGTCACCGGTGATCACGGCCTTGGAACCGAACCCCAACCGGGTGAGGAACATCTTCATCTGCTCCGGCGTGGTGTTCTGGGCCTCGTCCAGGATGATGAAGCTGTTGTTGAGGGTGCGGCCCCGCATGAACGCCAGCGGGGCGACCTCGACGGCTCCCCGCTCGAGGAGCTTCTGGGCCGTGTCGGTGCCGACCATGTCGTGCAGGGCGTCGTAGAGGGGACGCAGGTACGGGTCGACCTTGGCCATCAGGTCACCGGGCAGGAAACCGAGACGCTCGCCGGCCTCGACCGCCGGGCGGGTCAACACGATGCGCTCGACGTCCTTGTTCTGCAGCGCCTGGACGCCCATCGCGACGGCGAGCCAGGACTTGCCGGTGCCCGCCGGGCCGATGCCGAAGGTGACGATGTTGCCGGCGATGGCGTCGACGTATCGCTTCTGTCCGCTGGTGCGGGGCCGGACCCGGCCGCCACGGTGGGTTCGCAGCAGCTCGTGGGTGAACACCTCCGACGGTCGTTCGTCGGCGCGGACCATGTCGATGGTGCGCCGCACGACGTCGGGGCCGATGCGCTGGCCCTGCTCGAGGACCAGCACGAGCTCCTGGAACACCCGCCCCACCCGGTCGTTCTCGTCGCCGTGGACCGAGATCTCGTTGCCCCGCACCGTGATGACAGCGCGGGGAAAGGCGTCCTCGACCACGTCGAGGAGCTCGTCGCGGGGTCCGAGGAGGTCGGCCATGAGGTGGTTGCCCGCGACATGGACGATCGTCTGTGGTTCGGCGGTCGTCGTGCGAGCGGGTTCCATGGAGGGGCACAGTGTACCGATGGCCTCCCCCGAGGAACCGAGCCGGATTCCCGACCTCGATGCGGCCGCGGCCGACCTGCGCATCGATCTGGAGGTCGAGTCCCGGCGCCGGGAGCGCTGGATCCGGCACCGACTGGCCGAGGAGGCCACCCTGGCCGGGGCGTTGGCGGCCGCCGTCGGCCACGACGTCGCGGTCCAGGTCCTGACCGGTGACCGCGTGGCCGGGGTTCTCGCCGTGGTCGGGACCGATGTGATCGAGATGCGACGCCACCACGGCACCACCTGGGTGTCGATCGACGCGGTGACCGCCCTGGAGGTCCCGGTCGCCCTGCCGGCCGCGGGTCCGGCGCTCGACGGCGCCCGCATGGACGAGGTGCTCGACGCTCTGGCCGAGGAGCGCACCGAGGTGGTGCTCACCCTCGACGGCGGCACGTCGGTGCGCGGCGTGCTGGTCGCGGTGGGAACCGTGGCCACCGTCGACACCGGTCCGGGTGGTCGCACCGCCTACATCCCGCTGTCGGCCATCGTGTCGGTGACACGACCCGGCTGAACAGACCGTCCGGGCCGGACGATCCGGCCTGTCAGTGGGACGGGACCACGATCAGGTCGTCGACGGTCATGACGATCGGGGCGTTGGTCGCCGACCCCGACAGGTAGTGGTGGACCCCGACCCCGCCGGGTCTCTGCAGCGCCGAGTGGGCGTCGGTGGCCTCGATCGACCAGGTCGCCGGCTCGGGATCGGGGCCGAACCACACCCGGCCCTTCAGCGAAGTGCTCCCGGAGCCGGTCGCCCGGAACCGGAGGTGGATCGGCGTTCCGGCGACGTGGCGGACGTCGTCGATCTTCTGGGTGACCAGGACGGTTTCGGCGCCGTCGACCACCCGCATCAGCTCGCGGTACCTCGACGTCGAGGTCAACCGGACCCGGAGCCGGTACTCGGTCGAGCCGACCTTGCGGACCACGACCGACGCGTAGCTGCCGTTGCCGGTCGGGTCCTTGTCGAAGGTCAGGTCGACCCGGGCCTCCACGTCGAGCGACGACACGTCGGCCAGGGTGGCCGACCGACTCGAACGCGACGCGGGGGTGACCACGCGGGCGGTCGCGCCGTCGACGGAGAAGTTCGAGGACGAACCCGACGTGCTCCACTCCCCGCCGACGGTGGCGCGGCCGAGCCCGCCGGACACGGTGCGGGTGAAGTCGTCGGCTGCGACGACCTCGGCGCCGGGCGCCGAGACAGTCACGTTCTGCGCCGTGTTGCCCGACGCTCCGTCGTCGTCGACCACGGTGAGGGTGACCGGATAGGTGCCGCTGGTCGCGTAGGTACGTGACGCGGTCGGGCCGGCAGCGGTGGTGCCATCACCGAAGCTCCACGAGTACGACTGGATCGTCCCGTCGGGATCGCTCGACCCGCGTCCGTCGAAGGCGACGCTCAGACCGTCGATCGTGGTGGTGAACGACGCGGTCGGCGCAAGGTTGGCCGGGGGCGGAGGAGGCGGAGGTGGTGGAGGAGGAGGCGGGGGCGGCGGACCCGACGCCGTCGTGACCACCAACTCGGGCTCACCCGAGGTCGCCTCGTCCGCGTCGAGTAGCGCGTAGGTGCGGGAGATGTCGGCCTGGAGCAGGCAGAACGCGACGCGGGTGGCGCCCTCGGTGCGGCGGGCCGCGACCCACGACGTCACGTCGACCTCGTGGGTGGAGCGTGTCGTCGAGCTCACGGTGAACGTGCCGAGGACGGCGTCGGTGGCCGGCATGTTGTTCCAGGTCATGGTCGCCCCGGACCAGTTGGTCGACCGCACCCCCAGCACCTGCGCCGGCGACGCGGGCGCGGTCACCAGCCTGCCGGTCACGCGCAGCACCGCGTTGGTGACGGTGCCGGTCAGCGAACCGATGTCCATCGCCACGAACGACATCATCCGGTATCTGGGGTTCGACTCGAACTTGAGTGGCAGCACCCCGGACCAGCCGTAGCTCTGGTCGGCGTACGAGCCGCCGCGGACGTAGGTGTCATCGGCCACCGGGATGGTGACCGTGGAGGGGACCACCGGGCCGGTGTCGGTGCGGAACGGTCCGGTCACCTCGTAGGTCACGCCGGTGCTGCCGTCGCTACCCCGCTGGGACGAGAAGTACAGCCGGCTGCCATCCGGGCTGAACGCGGGTCCGGTGACCTCCGAGCTGGCATGACCGACGATGCGCACGACCGCGGCGACCTGGCTGACGCCGTCCACCTTGGCGATCGTGCAGACCTCCATGTTGCCGCCGTCCTCGGCGATGTAGATGTCGCCGGACCGTGGGTGCACGGTCACGTTGTCCACCGCGTTCAGGTCGCCGGGCATGGTGTTGCAGTCGTGCAGGACCGTCAGCGTGTTGGTCGAGGGGACCAGCTCCCAGACCCGCTTGTCGCCCTTGGTGGTGAAGTACACCGAGCCGCCGGCGGCGAAGATCCCCTCACCGCCGTTGAAGGCGGTGGTCGAGGCCTGGCGGTCCGGTCCACCCGTCGAGGTGGGGACCCAGCTGACCGTGGTTCCCGACACCGCCGCGGCGTACAGCTGGCCGGCCGACAGGTCCCCCGGATCGGTCGGGACGAACCGGTAGAGACGCCCGGCCGGGTCGTCCTCGGTCATGAACAGGCTGCCGGTGCCGATGTCGACAGCGACCGCCTCGTGATTGAACGCGCCCATCGCGGGACGGACGGTGCCCTGGCCGGCCTGTTGCGGGTCGCACTCCCACACGTGGCCGGTCGGACCCTTCTCCTCGCACGACAGCCACGTACCCCACGGTGTCGGCCCACCCGCGCAGTTGAGCGACGTCCCCGAGAGGATGCGATGGGCACCGTCCACGCTGCCGTCGGCGGCGAAGGTCACCGCGGACGCCCCGCCCGCTGCTCCACCGACCTCCGAGTTGGACACGTACACCCAACCGCCGCCGGGCCGGGCGAAGCACGCTCCACCGTCCGGCGCGCCGTGCCAGCTGTAGCCGGTGCCCGCAACTACAGAGCCGGTACGCCCGATGACGCGGCTGGTGAACCCCGCGGGCAGCTGCAGGCCGTTGGCGTCGGCTGCCTGCAGGGCGCCGTAAGGCCCGGGGCCGGCAACCGCCGCGAACGCCGGTGGAGCGGATCTGACCAGGACACCACCGGCAGCGGCGAGCCCCGAACCCACTAGGAAGGTTCGCCGGTGAACCGCCGGAGCAGACGGCCCTGTCACCGCCTCGTTCGAACAGTGCCTTCCATCGACCATCGTCCGACCCCCCCATTGGGCTCCCCGACGGGTCCGATGACCGCAGACACGCAGCCTGGCCCGCGCCGTCCTCCCTCACCGATGACGGTAGTGACGCTCCGACGCCGCTACAAGGAGGACGTCGGCCGGACCTGCTCCGGTTCAGCGGTCGATGTCGGAGAGCTCCGAGGAGTCGACCCCGCCGCCATCGGCGTCGAGCGAGCCGGGCTGAATGCGACAGCGGTCGATGAAGTCGGCGACCTCCGCCTCCTGGACCCGGATCACCCGACCCAGTCGGTGCGCGACGAGCTGACCGTCGTCGATGAAGCGGTACAGCGTCCGTGGGGTGACCCCCAGACGCCGAGCCGCCTCCTTCGTGCTGAGCCATTCGATGTCCGCCGTGCCCATGCCGACACGGTACGCCCCGACCAAACTTCCGGCAACCAGCTGGCAGTCGACTATGTCTGCGCCCATCCCGAGGGTGTTGATGGTGTTTCTGATCATTTCATCCCTCTTGACTTCGTTCCAACTCGTCCCGTAACACTCTGCACATGCCACAGAGCCGGGACGGAAGGACGACGACGTGACCGCAACACCCCCGATGACCACGCCGCCACCAGGCGGGCGGTCACGTCGCCTGATCCCCAGCGGCCGCGCCACGGTCGGCGCCGCCCTGGTCGTCGTCGCCGCGGCCGGCGTCCTGTCCACCCATCGAGCCGCCACCGCAGCACCCGCCGAGCGGGTGGTGGTCGCGACCAGGTCGGTCCCCTCCGGGACGGTGTTGACCGCCGATGACCTCGGGACCGTCGCCATGGACCTGCCCGACGGGATGGCCGCCGTGACGGCGGACCGGGCCGAGGACCTGATCGGGACGACCAGCCGCCACGACCTCCGGGAGATGGACCTGGTGCGCCGCAGCGACGTCGCCCGGGCCGACTCCGACCCGGCGGAGGGATCGACGATCGTCCCCGTCGAGGTGCCGCGGACCCGGGCGCTGGTCGACTCGGTCCACAGCGGCAGCCGTGTCGAGGTGCTCGCCACCGACCCGGACGGCACCGGCACGAGAGTCCTCGCCACCGATGTGCTCGTGGTCGGCGTCGACGACAGCGGTTCCGACGACGGGATCGGGGTGTCGGATCGGGTCGGATACCGCCTCGCCGTCCTCGATGCCGACACCGCCGCCGCCGTGGTCGACGCATCGGTGCGCTCGGAGCTGACCATCGTCATGTCGACCGGCCGGGGAGGACCGACCGATGGCTGACCGCTACGTCGTCATCGGCCTCGCCCGGTCCCGGAGCCGGTGGTTCGGCGAGGTCGCCCGATGGGCCAATGCCGCGGCCGCCCCGGTGGACTTCGTCAAGTGCCTCACCAGCGAAGAGGCCCGCGCCGTGCTCGCGGCCGGTCGCCGGGTCTCGGCCCTGCTCCTGGACACCGAGCTGTCCCGATTCGACCGTGACCTCGTCGCGGACGCCGCCCGCGACGGCGTCCCGACGCTCCTCGTCGGATCCGCCGACCGTCGGGACTGGGAGGCGCTCGGCTGCGCCACCCGCCTGGATGCGGACTTCACCCGCGACGAGCTGGTGGACGCCCTCGACCGCTTCGCCCGTGCCGTCGCCGGCGACGACGAGCCGACCTCGGCCCGGGTCGACCTGTCCTCGGACCCGGTTGCCGGAACCCTGATCGGCGTCCTCGGTGCGGGCGGCGCCGGCACGTCGACCATCGCGATGGCGTTGGCCCAGGCGTGGGCCGCAACCGGAGCCGACACCGTGCTCGTCGACGGGTGCCGGCGGGGTGACCTGGCCATGTACCACGACGTCGGCGACGTCATCCCCGGCCTGCCCGAGCTCGTGGAGCTCCACCGCGGCGACGAGGCGGACCCCGACGAGATCCGGGCGCTCGAGTTCGAGACCCGCCGCGGGTACCGGCTGGTGCTGGGTCTGCGTCGAGCCCGCGACTGGGCGGGGATGCGGTCGCGGGCCGTCGCGGCCGCCGTCCACGGGTTGCAGAGGACCCACGAGGTCTCGGTCCTCGACCTCGACGACGACCTGGAGACCGAGGCCGACACCGGCTCGGCCGACATCGAGGATCGTCACGCGCTGTCCCTGGCCGTGGCCCGCCGGGCCGACGCCGTCGTGGTCGTCGCGGGAGCGGACCTGAAGGGCGTCCACGACGCCTCGCGTCTCGCCCACGACCTCCACCGCAGCGGGACGCCCGCCGAGCGCATCGTCGTGGTGGTGAACCGTGCTCCCCGATCCACGGTCGCCCGGGCTCAGCTCGCCCGCAGCGTCCGGGCCCTCACCGACGACCTCGGCGACGACGGCATCGGTGCGGCCCTGACCGTGCGTCGCCACCGGCTCGAGGCCACCCACCACGACGCCACCGCCCTCCCGGAGGGGATCGGGTGCGCCGTGCTGAGCGCGACCCGTGGGGTCATCGGTGCCGGAGCGGCCCGACCGACAGCCGATCCGGTGCGCATCCGGGCCGGAGAGCTCGGCACCCGTCCGGAGTCGGAGCCGGTCACGTTCCACGGAGGTCGGCCATGAGCACGATCTCCGACTCCGACCTCCGCTCACCGCTGGAGGAGATCGAACAACTGGTGCAGTCGAGGGCCAACGCCCTGGCCCTCGACGTCGACACCGCCGACGGCCGGTCACGCCTTCGGGAGCTGATCAGCAACGCCGTCGAGGACTGGGCCGACGACCACGCCCGTGGCACCCGACCCCACGGCCTGCCCGACCCCCAGGGAGTCGTCGACCGCGCCTTCCGCAACCTGGCCCGCTACGGCCCGCTCACCGACCTGCTGGCGGACCCCGACGTGTGGGAGATCATGGTGAACGCCCCCGACGAGATCTTCGTCAAGCGGCATTCGGGCGGGAACCGCTTCCACCACGAGGTGTTCCACGACGACGACCACGTCACCCGGACCCTGACCAAGCTGCTCGACGACTCGGCCACATCGCACCGAAAGCTCGATCCCGCGGAGGGACTTCAGGACGCGCAGCTCGACGACGGCGCCCGACTGCACATCGTGCACAGCGATCTCAGCCGAGGTGGCCACCTCATGGTGAACATCCGGAAGTTCACCGGCGTCGCCATCACCCGCCTCGACGAGCTCGTGGAGCGCGGTTCGATGACCCGGGGCGCGGCCCGCTTCCTCGCAGAGGCGGTACGGGCCCGGCTCAGCATCGTCTTCGCCGGAGCGCCCGGCGCCGGCAAGACCACGTTGCTGTCCTGCTGCGCGGCGGAGCTCGACCCGTCTCTGCGGGTCGTCATCGCCGAAGAGGTGTTCGAGGCCGACGTCGAGTTGGCCAACGTCGCCGGGATGCAGACCCGACCTCCGCGGACGGACCGCCCCGGGATCGACCTCCGTCGTCTGGTCGCGGGGTTCCTGCGCATGGCGCCCGACGTCGCCATCGTCGGCGAGGTCAGGGACAGAGAGGCGCTACCCCTGCTGTTGACCCTGTCGTCGGGCGTGACCGGATACACCACGATCCACGCCGGTTCGGCTCGCCAGGGGTTGACCCGGTTGCGGTTCCTGGCCCAGCTGTCGGACTCCTCACGGGACCTACCGCTGAGCGCTCTCAACAACCTGGTCAGCGACTCGGTCGACCTGGTGGTGCACACCGAGCGAGGCCCGGATGGGCCGCGCCTCACCGGGATCGTCGCGGTCGAGGACCTCGTCTCGGGGCCCGAGGCCGTCCACTTCACGGTCACCGACGTGTTCGGCCGCGGGGTCGACGGATCGCTGGACTGGTCCGGTGACGTGCCGGTGCGAGCGGCCGAGCGCATGGCCGCCCGAGGCATCGACCTGCGCGCCCTGCTCGAGGCGGCCGGACGATGATGTCGCTGATCCTCGCCGGGCTCGCAGCGACGGGCGTCTACCTGCTCGTCACACCCCGTTCCGCCCGTCGACGGTCGACGAGGGAGCGGTTCGACGTCCGTGCCGTCGCGGACCGAGCGGAGCTCGCCCTGCAACGCGCGGGTCTCGACGACGTCTCCCCCACCCAGTTCGCGGCGACCGTGCTGGGCGTCGCCGTGGTCGCCGCCGCCCTCGCGTCGTTGGTGATCGGGCCCGGCATCGGGGCCGCCCTCGTCGGACTCCTGGCCGGCTCGATCCCGGTCACCTCCTGGCGCAGCCGGCGCAGCGCCGCCCGACGGGCGGCCCGGGAGCACTGGCCCCGGCTCATCGAGGAGCTCCGGGTGCTGACCGGCCCGATGGGCCGACCCATCCCCCAGGCCCTGCTCGAGGTCGGGTCGCGGGGCCCGGCCGCGCTCCGTCCCGCCTTCGCTGCTGCTCAACGCGAGTGGAACCTGACGACCGACTTCGAACGGACCGTGACGGTGTTGAAGGACCGTCTCGCGGATCCCACCGCGGATGCCACCTGCGAGACGCTGCTCGTCGTCCACGAGGTGGGCGGTGAACTCGACCGACGGCTGGCGAGCCTCGCCGAGGACCGGCGTCGCGACCTGAACGACCGCCGCGACGCCCAGGCCAGATTGGCCGGAGCGCGCACGGCCCGGTTGTTCGTCATCCTCGTCCCGTTGGGGATGGCCGTCGCCGGGCTCAACGTCGGAGACGGCCGAGAGGCGTACCGCAGCACCGTCGGCCAGATCCTGGTGGTCGCCGCCATCCTCATGGTCGGCCTCTGTTGGTGGTGGGCGGCCCGGCTGATGCGCCTCCCGGTCGACGAGCGGGTGTTCGACCGATGAGCGGCGCCGAGCTGCTGCTCCTGCTGATCGGGGGCACCGGTGTGGCCCTGGTCCTCGACCAGTTCCGCTGGGCCCATCGACGGTCCATGGCGCGACGGCTGGCACCGTACGGGTCGGCGGGACGTCCCGGCCCACGGGTCGCCTCTGTGTCCTCCCCTGCCGCGGTGCTCATGCCTCTCGTGGAGCAGTCACTCGACCGGGTCACCCGGGCCCTGGGGATCGATGACGACCTGGCCACGAGGCTGGCCCGGGCCGACGTGGATGTGGATCCGGCCCGGTTCCGGACCCGACAGGCGCTGCACGCCGTCCTCGGTCTGGCCGGCGGTGCGGCACTCGCGCTTCTCGTCCGCCCGGGTTCGTTCGTGTCGGTGCTGACCGTGGTCGGGCTCCCGCTCCTGTGGGTGCTGCTCGACGAGCAGCGGATCTCGAATCGGATCCGCCACCGATCCCATGTCCTGCAGATCGAGCTTCCAGTGGTGGCCGAGCAGCTGGGGATCCTGATCGACGCCGGATCGTCGTTGCCGTCCGCGCTGGCCCGGATCGCCCGGCGGGGACGGGGTGCCGCGGCCGAGGACCTGCAACGGGTGGTCCTCCGCATCCGCAGCGGGCTCGGCGAGACCGAGGCCCTGTCGGAGTGGGCCGACCGGTCGGACACCGGGGCGGTCCGGCGACTCGTGTCGGTGCTGTCGCTGCATCGGGAGGCGGCCGACCTCGGGCAACTGATCTCGGCCGAGGCCCAGGCGATCCGGGCCGAATCCCACCGCGAGTTGGTGGAGCGGATCGAGAGGCGGGGCCAGCTCGTCTGGATCCCCGTCACCGTGGCGACACTCGTCCCGGGACTCCTCCTTCTGGCCGTTCCCTTCGTGTCGGCCCTGTCACAGGTGACCGGCGCATGAGCACACACCGGCACCCACACCGACCGCGCCCACTTCGACAACACCCACTTCGACAACAGCACACACACCGACAGCACACACACCGACAGAACACACACCGACAGGGAGACAGCCATGAGCAGCTCAGCCAGCAACACGACCATCACGACCGCCACGACCAGCACGACCGCCACGACCAGCACGACCGCACGGCGGCGACGGGTCCGATCCGAGATCGCCGAGGGGGTCATCTCCACGGCGATAGCGGTCCTGATCGTGGCGTTCCTCGGAATCGGCCTGTGGAAGGGGTTCGACGTGATGATGAACAGCGCCACGGAGAAGACCCAGAACCAGGTCGAGCAGATCGGCAACTGAGGCCGGAGGCCGGTCCCGGCACGGTCGCCGGGGCAGGCGAGCGTGGCTCCGGACTGCTCAGCACCTTGCTCGGGGTCTCCGCCCTGGTCGTCGCCCTGGGTCTCGCCACCAACGTGTGCGTCGGCCTGTGGACCCGATCGACGGTCGAGGCCGTCGCCCAGGACGCCGCCCGCGACCTGGCCGCCACCCCGGAGGGCGGCCTGGACCGAGCCCGGGTCGACGAGGTCCTCGACCGGGCCCGCTCGCGCCTCGGGTCTGCCGGCGCTCGCACCGACCTCCGACTCGAGGGGCTCGACGGGTCTGTCCGTCTCCGGGTCCGCCACCCGGGCGTCAGCCTGGTGCCACGGATGCTCAGCGGTCATGGAGCGTTCGGCTCGATCGACGAGGTGATCGTGGTCGGGCGGGAGGACACCCGGTGAGCACCTCACGCGGTGAGCGCGGAGCCGTCGCCGGCCTCGAGGGAGTGCTGTTCGCCGTCCTGATCCTGGTGACGGGGACCCTGGTGGTGACCAACTCCTGGTCGGTGCTGCAGGTCCGTCGGTCCCTCGACGGAGCGGCACGCGAGTACATCCGCGGGTACACCCAGGCTGCCGACGCCACCGCCGCGCAGCGTGACGGCCGAATCGCCCTGTTCGACGTGCTCGACGGTGAGGGGGTGCGGGCCGGCTCCCTGTCGATCGACGGACCCGATCCGATGGTCTTCGGCCCGTGCGCCACCGCGACGGTCACGCTGTCGAGCACGGTTCCGGCGTTGCGACTCCCGTTCATCGGCCGAGTCGCGTCGACGACGGTCCGGGTGACCCACACCGAGCTCGTCGACGCCCACCGCGAGATGACCGTCGGTCGCTCCTACGACCCGGAGGCGACCGCCTGTGCGCGCTGAACGGGCGACGGCCCTGGTCATGGTGCCCGCGGTGGCACTGGTGTTCATCGTCCTGGCCGCGATCGCTCTGGACCTGACCGCGGTCGCCGGCGTCCAACGATCGGCTGAGCGGACCCTGGCCGCCGCGGTCGACGATGCGGCCGGGATGATCGACGGGCGCGCACACCAGGCCGACGGCTCGATCCGCATCGACCGGACCCGAGCGGAGCAACTCGTCCGGGCGCGGATCGGGGCCGAGGGGCTGCCGGGGCGGGTCGTCGGGCTGACCGTCGACGTCACCGCGACCACGGTGGACGCCACCATGCGGATCGAGACCCCGCACATCTTCCTCCGCGCCGTTCCCGGCCTGGCCGACAGCACCCTGTCCTCCCCCATCCACCTGCGGGCCCGCCTGCGGGACTGACCCGAGACGAGACGTGATGGACCACCTCGAGACGCTGGAGCCCCACGCCCTGCGCCGACTCGACCACGACCGCGCCCCCGGCCAGGGGATGACCCTGACCCGCGACCGGATCGGCGACGAGTCGGTGCTGCGGAAGTCCGCTCGGGGCGGACAACGCGCCGCTCTGCGTCGAGAGGCCGAGGTGCTGCGCGCCCTCGGCGGCCATGGCGTGGTGCGCCTGATCGAGCTCGCCGACGGCACCGACGTCACCGAGCTCGTCCTGGTCGACACCGGCGGGCCGTCCCTGGCCGCGGCGCTGGCCGACCCGGCCACCGACAGCCGATCCGCGCTCCGACTGGTCGCGGATGCCTGCGACGCGGTGAGTCGACTTCACGAACAGGGATGGGCGCACGGCGACCTGCGCGCCGACCACGTGTTGTTGACCCGGCGACACCACATCCGGTTGTGCTCGCTCGGCGATGCGGTGACCCTCGACACGGAGCCCGACGCCGGGCGCGCCGATCGGGTGGCGCTCCTGCGCATCGTCGACGACTGGACCCGCTCGGCCGGGACGGACGGGTCCCCGATGTCGAGTCGCATCCGCTCCCGCGTCCTGGCGCGGCGCACCCATCGTCTGCCCGACGATCCCGACCCGCGACTGCTGGGTCGGATCCTTCGCCGCACCGCCGCCACCGGTCTGGCCGTTCCATCCCGGGACCGGATCCGCCGGTCACGCCCCTTCCGATCCGGTCGCCGGGTACGGCGGGTCGCGGTTCCTGCGGTCACGATCATCCTCGCCGCCGGGATGGCGTGGTTCGCGCTCCCCTCCCAGGGCGCGGATCCGGGACCCGGCGGCAGCGACAGCGGGGGCGGCACGGCACACACCACCCAGATGTCCACCACCACGATCTCCACCGGCCCGACCACCACCGCCCCGACCACCACCGCCCCGACCACCACCGGTCCGAGCTCCGCCACCACGACGGTCGCCCCCGGCGCCGCACCACCGGCGCCCGAGACGGCCGCCGCTTCCGGCTGTCGCGCCGTCGATCGGTCCCGACCCGACGTCGACGGCGACGGATGCGGCGACGACGTCCGCATCGAGCACGACGTCGTCGTCGCCGGCGGCCACCGGTACCGGGTGGGGCAAGTCGGTGACCTGGCGGCGATCGGCGACTGGGACTGCGACGGCACCTCGACCATCGCGGTGCTGCGACCTGAGGACGGGACGGTCCATGTGTTCGACCGCTGGGCGCTCGACGGCCGGCCGGCGCAGGCCGCGACGTGGGGACGCGTCGACGGCGCGGCGTCGATCGCGGCCCCCGCCGACGGCTGCGGTGCACCCCGCGTCACCACGACGTCGGGCTCGGTCCAGACCGTCACGCCGACCGGGTCATCGGACGCGACGCCTGCGGGGGAGCAACCGTGACCGGGCGACGCGAACGCGCTGTCGTCGGGATGCGACTCGGTGCCGCCCTGGTCGCCGAGCTCGCCGGTCTGGCTTTCACCGTCACCGTTCTGAGCTCCCCCGGCGGCCAGCAGTCGGCGACGACCGATCCGCTCGATCGGGCGGGGCACGTCGCGGGGTGGGTCACGATCGCGTTGCTGGGCTACCTGCTGGTGGTGACCGGCATCCAGGTCCTGGCCCTGGGGCTGAACGGAATCGCACCCGGACGTCCGGTCGCCGGACGCCTCGCAGCGGCTGCCACCCGACTCGGGCCCCGGGCGGTGGCCGGTGTCGCCGCGGCGGTCCTGCTCTCGGGTGCAACCGCCTGTCGGCCCACCGATCCCGCCCCCGCGGCACGCGACGGCCAGCCTGTGCCGGTGGGGCTGGAGACGGTGGCACTGGAGACGGCATGGCTGTTGGATGGGGTGACCCCGACGGTCGACGCGACGGTCTCGATGGTTCTGGAATCGGAGCCGTCGGAGCCGGTCACCATGGAGCTCGAGGCGGAGCCCGCTATCCCGACCGATCCGGCTGCGCCGGCCGGTGAGGCCCGGACGGTCGTCGTCGGCCGGGGAGACAACCTCTGGGAGATCGCCCGACGCGAGGTGTCGAACCGACTCGGCCACGCTGCCACCACGACCGAGACCGACCCGTACTGGCGGGTGCTGGTCGAGGTCAACCGCCCCCGACTGGTCGACCCGGCCGTGCCCGACCTCATCTACCCCGGCCAGGTGCTCCAACTGCCCTGACCACCACGGACCTGCGTTCGGTACGGGCCGTCCGCACCGGTTCCGGCCGGATCTGCCCGTTCCGCGCAGGCGCTACTCTCCGATCCGATGCGCCCCGGCCCCCCGACCCGATCCCGTCGGAGCGGACCCCGCTGATGCAGACCGTCGGCCTGATCGTGTTCATCGCGGTGGCGGTGGGCTTCGACTTCACCAACGGGTTCCACGACGCCGCCAACGCCGTCGCCGCGTCGATCACCACCCGGGCGATCCAGCCGATGATGGCCCTGGCCATGGCCGCGGCGCTCAACGTGGTCGGCGCCCTGGTGTCCACAAAGGTCGCGGCCACCGTCGGCGAGGGCATCATCACGATCGAGCCCGGCACCCACGGTCTGGTCGTCGTGTTCTCAGCGCTGCTCGGCGCGATCCTCTGGAACCTGATCACGTGGTGGTTCGGGCTGCCGTCCTCGTCGACCCACGCCCTGATCGGGGGTCTGGTGGGAGCCGGGTTGGCCTCGGCGAGCGTCATCCAGTGGGAATCGTTGATCAGCCACGTCGTCATCCCGATGGCGCTGTCCCCGGTGATCGGCTTCGGCCTCGGCTACCTGCTGATGATCGCCATCATCTGGATGTTCCGCCATGGTCGACCGCACGCCGTCAACCACGGCTTCCGGCGGGCGTCGGTGCTGTCCACCGCCGCCAGCGCGTTCAGCCACGGAACCCAGGACGCCCAGAAGACGATGGGCATCATCGCCCTCGCCCTGGTCGCGACAGGTCACCTGTCGAGCTTCAGCGTCCCGACATGGGTGATCCTGCTGGCCGCCGCGGCGATGGGCCTGGGCACGCTCGCCGGAGGGTGGCGGGTCATCCGCACCCTCGGCAGCCGCATCACGCCGTTGGATCCGCCCCGGGCGTTCGCCGCTCAGACCTCGGCATCCGCGGTGCTGCTGGTGTCGGCCTACGTGTACGCCCTCCCGGTGTCCTCGACGCACATCATGACCACCTCGATCATGGGAGTCGGAGCCAGCCGACGGCTCTCGGCGGTGCGTTGGAGCGTCGCCCAACGGGTCGCCATGGCCTGGATCCTCACCATCCCGGGCGCCGCGATCTCGGCGTGGGTCGCCTACCTGGTGGTCAACGCCGTCGTCTGAACGGGATCCCGCGAATCGACGACCGGGCCGGTCAGGAGTTCTTGACCAGGATCGACTCGACCACGTCGGAGACGTCCTCGACCGCGTTGCAGGAACCCTCGAGGGACTGAAGCACGTCCTTGAGCTTGATCACCTCGAGAGGTTCGTAGTCGCCGTCGAAGAGGCGGGCCAGGCCGCGCCGGTAGGCGGCGTCGGCCTGACGCTCCAGGCCCTCGATGCGCTCCAGGCGGAGCCGGGCGCCGTTCTTGGTCTCGAGGCAGTCGATGAGGGCGAGCATCTCGTCGCACATGGTCACGACCAGCTCGGCGATCTCCAGCAGCTCGGGCGGGCGTCGGTCGTGGAGCGCGAACTGGAGCACCGACGCGGCCTCGAACATGTCGTCGACGACGTCGTCGATCTCCTCGGTGAGGGCGTGGATGTCCTCGCGGTCGTACGGCGTGACGAAGCTCGCGTCGAGTCGTCTCAGCAGCTCCACGGTGAGCTCGTCGCCGCGCCGTTCGCACTCGGTGACCGTCTCGAGCGCACCGGCGGCGGCGTCGCCGTTCGCTGCGGCCAGGCGGCCGAGCGCCCCGGCGCACTCGATCGCGTTCTCGGCGGCGGAGCGGAACAGCACGAAGAAGGCGTCGTCGTGGGGCACGACCCGGAGTCGGCTGAGCCGGTGCATGACCCGACGCACCCCGCCGCGCTTCTCGGGCAGCGACTCGGAGTCGCGCCGCTCCCGCTCCGGCCGCGACAGGCGGACCAGCCGTCGTGGTGCGGCCATCTGGTCGACTCGGGCGGCCAGGTTCACCGCGTGGTCGCCGAGCCGCTCGTAGAAGCGGGCGAGGAGGGCGAGCTGCGCCGCGACCTGCGGATCCGCACCCTCGCGGGTGGCCTCGATCACCAGCCGGCTCGCCATGTCGTCGAGCTCGTCGTCGGCTTCGCGCAGCGCCGGGGCGGCTTCACGGGATCCCCGTCGGAACGCGGTCCCGGCGGACTGCCACATCTGCACCGCCACGTCGCTCATCGACTGGATCAACCCGCGGCTGCGGGCGGTGATGACCTCGCTCAGGTTCTCGAGCGTCTGGCTGGCGACGTGCTCGGCGAGGTCCGCGCTTCGTTCCAGCTCGGGCACGATCTGCAGGACCGCGACCAGGTACTCGAGCTCCTCGGCGTCGAGCACGGCGCTCGACAGCCGCTCCTTGACCACTCCGATGAGCTCGTCGCAGCGGTCGTCGATGCCCTTGTCGCCGTCGATGATCGTCTGGGCCCGCTCGGTGTCGTGATCGAGCAGGGCCGAGGTGCCGCCGCTGATCGCCTCGGCCACCAGGGCGAAGAGCACCGCGACCGCGTCGTCGACCCGGCGACGGAACTCCTTCTGGTCACCTCGTGCAGCCACCGCAGCAGGGTATCCGCTCCGCGTAGGATGGCCGGATGCTGACAATCGTCGCGGTGGGCCTCGGCGTTGCCGCCGCGGCCGCCTTCCGGGGGACCTGGTCGCCGTGCGGCCTGTCGATGCTGTCGACGGTGACCCCGTTGGCCGAGTCCGGTCGGGGCCACCGGTACCGGTGGACCGCGACGTGGTTCTTCCTGGGCGCGGTGCTGGGCGGCGCCACCACCGGCTCGGTCGCCGCGGTCGCCGCTGTCGGCATCGGGGCGCTCGACCCGTCCGCCCCGGCCACCTACGCAGTCGCCGGAGTCGCCGCGGTGTGGGCCGCCGGGCTCGACGGACGACTTCTCGGCCCACCGATCCCCCACCACCGTCGCCAGGTCAACGAGGACTGGCTCGGCCGCTACCGGGCATGGGTCTACGGGGCCGGGTTCGGCTGGCAGATCGGCACCGGCGTCGCCACCTACATCATGACCGCCGGCGTGTACCTGGTCATCGTCCTCGCCGCCCTGACGGGCGACCCTCGCAGCGCCCTGGCGGTCTGCGTCGCCTTCGGCGTCGTCCGCGGCTCGATGGTGCTGATCGGAGCACGGATCACCTCCGCTGAACGGCTGGCCCGGGTGCACGAACGCTTCGAGGCGTGGCGCGAGCCGGTCCGACGCGGCGTCCTGGGCGTGCTCGTGCTGGCCGCCGTCGTCCTCGCCGTCGCGGGCGGGGCGGTCGCCGTCGTCGCAGTCGTCGGGTCGGTCACGGTCGTGTCGGCGATCGGCGCCCTCCGCCGCGCCCGCCGCGGGTCGCCGGCCCCGGCCGCCGACGCCTGCTCGATCGTGGGGGCCACCGCCACCTGACACGGCGACAGCGTCAGATGTGAGGGCGCTTCAGACCGGAGGGGTCAGGGCGAGGTGCCGCCGTGCCCGCTTGTCGCGGTACATCTCCAGGTCGCTGCGGTCGATCACCGTCGCCAGCTCCGCTCCGTCGGCGGCCGTGGCGACGCCCATCGACAACCGGACGGGCACGTCACGACCGTCGACGACGACCCGCCCCTCGACCGCGGAGCGGACCCGGGCGATCAGATCGTCGCGCCTGGCGTCGCCGAGCCCGGGACACGCGACGACGAACTCGTCGCCGCCGAGGCGGCCCACGACGTCGACGGAGCGCACCGCGGAGGTCAACCGGGCGGCCACCGCGGCGAGCACCGCGTCGCCGACGGCGTGGCCGTGTCGATCGTTGATCTCCTTCAGCCCGTCGAGGTCGGCGAACAGGACGAGGACCGGCAGTCCGTCGTCGACCGGCATCGAACGGAGCTCCCGTTCGAAGCTGCGACGGTTCAGGAGACCGGTCAGGTGGTCGGTGGTCGCGGCCTGGTTGAGCTGCCGGTCGAAGAGCGCCCGCTCGAAGGCGAGGGCGGCCAGGCCGACGACCCTCTCGATGATCGCGAGGTCGTACGGCGCGGGGTCATCGGCCCACGGGGACTTGAGGACCATCGCAGCGACGGCGTCGTCACGATGGGCCGACGGCACGGTGAACACCCATCGGATCGCGTCGATCGACTCGCGGGGCGCGCCGCGGTCGCGCAACGCGGCGACGAGGTCGTCCGCGTCGTCGAGCACCAGCGCCTCCCGGTCCCCCTCCACCAC
>Ga0209477_1000728_pt1 | contig 20563 bp, 18 predicted proteins | sample KloWWTupernatant_FD_187180 | JGI IMG/M metagenome (GOLD analysis project Ga0209477, IMG submission 187180) | Active sludge microbial communities from Klosterneuburg, Austria, studying microevolution and ecology of nitrifiers - Klosterneuburg... | ecosystem: Engineered > WWTP > Aerobic digester >... | reverse complement strand
AACTGGTAAAATTGAAATGCTGGAACCCTTTGGTGATATTGTCGACAGAAAATTTAAAAACTGGCTGGTCGAAAATGAATCTGCCGGTAAGAAATATTCAGAGGAGCAAATGGAATGGCTTAATATGATGAAAACATATGTATCTACTTTTCTTAAAATTGACATGATGAGTTTTAATGATCCGCCCTTTATTAATAAAGGCGGTGCTGCACGGGCTTATAATCTTTTTAGTACTGATCTTAATAAAATACTTTCTGATCTTAATGAAAGACTTGTTGCCTGATAATTTCATTTAATCGTTTTATAATAATCTTATCTAAAAATAAAAAAAATGTCATCAGAGTTATCTATCTGATGACATTTTTTTGTGATCTGATTTATCTTTATTTTAAGGTTTCATAACTGCGACAAAATTATCAGCATTATTTGAAGTAACAGACAGATCTGTCAGATCTGCAACATTATCTCCGTTCACATCTGTAGAAATATATCCCGCTGCAAAATTAAATGCATCATTATCTATCAATGATACATCTGAAATATCAATTACACCGTCTTTATTTATTTCACCGCTGTATGAACAATATCTTCCCAGTGTCAGCACAGAGTTATTTCCAAAAGACTGTGAAGCTGATGTTGTAAAATTGAAATTTGAAATTACATTTGATATAGCAATACCTGCTCCGGACCATGTCTCAAGTGCATTTCTATGAGAAGTCTGAATGAAATAATTTCCGGCCGGTGCTGAAAAATAAACTTTTCCGTTTCCGTTTGCATCAAGAAAAACTGAAAAAGAATCTACAGCTGCATAAGGTGAAGTACTGTTTCGGATAAGGAACTTAACTGTATCCTGAACCTGAGAAGCACCGTTCCACATGGCTTCAATACCTAATGTTACATCAAGTGTCAGTTGCCCTAAAGTCCCATCGAGATTTATATTCTGAGCAAGTATGTCACCCGATCCTGAACGGTTATCACTCCAAACCATAGTGACCATTCCGCTGGTATTATCCATTGCTGATTGCCTTCTGACCTTACTGCTTAAAAATGAAGCGGCAGTAATAATATTTCCGGACCATAAAGATTCTGATGAAGGTCCTGTTTTCAATCCTTTTACAAGTGTATTTGCACTTGCAAACTGTGATTCAGAATATGAAACTACTACACTGGTATCATTAGAAAGTGCAGATATAAAACTAAGCTGATTATTATCCATTGCTTTAAATTCTTTACCTGAAGTTCCCCACTGCTGATTTCCTGCGGCATCAAATTTTTGTCCGTACAATCCACCTACTACCGTTTGCGCGCCATTTGTTTCAGTCCAGAAAGTTACTGTCTCACCGGTAGAAGGCAGGTAAGTAGTCGATGGACTGTAATGTTGATTTGTAGAAAGTGTAGTTGCCTCAGTACCGTTCTTTGGAAACTGTGCTGCACCTGTAGAATTAAATCTCTGAACCCAGACACTAGATCTTGTATTTACATCTCTGTCATCTGTCCATGTATAGACTGCTCCGTCCTGACCGTCACTTACAAGTGTAGGAATGTAAGAAAGACCATAGATCCTGCCGATATTCTGAACAGTATCCTGCGGAGCTGTCCAGAGTCCGTTTCCATTTACATCAAATTTTTGTGTAAAAAGTTTTGTCGAGCTTGTAGTTACAATATTTCCAAGATATACGATCCATGACATTATCACATTTCCTGAATTGGATTTTATCAGTCTTGCATATTCCCATCTTTCTGCTCCTGTTCCTCTTAATTTCTTCGGCGCAGATCCCCATTGCTTTACGCCTGCAGAATTCAGTTTCTGCATTGCAATAATTCTGTTGCCTCCTGAAATATACTGCCACGCAAATACAAAATTACCATCTGAAGTTGTAGTAACTACAGGAATATTCTGAACTATAGTAGTAGAATCTGTAAGTGAAATTCCGTTAGCTCCCCAGAGGAAATTTCCGGTTGGACTGATCAGATAAGCAAATGGATTCAGTTGTGATCCGTTTCTCAGATCTGTAAATACGAGTACAGCATTATCATTTGCATCTACATCAATATTAAAATCCTGCAAAAAAGTATTTTGTGTATGATTACTTATCAGCAATCCGTTGTTTGGAAACTGTGGAACTCCGTGTCTGTCAAGCTTTTGCAAATACACAGAATAGTTTGGAACACTGTTGTCAAACCAGGTAATATAACATCCGCCGTCTGAAGTAGTAGCGATCTTAGGTGTTGCCTGATCTGAAGCTGCATTGCTGATCACTGTATTGTCAGATGCATTTGAAGTCCATTGCGTCATTCCTTCTGTCATCGTAAAGATCATCAAAAGAAATGTAAGTATGAAAATTTTCATAATTATAAAATTGGTTTATTATGTTGTTTAATTTAAAAAAAATATCGCTTTGTTAAAAATGTATACAAACTTATTAATAATCAGTAAATTGTTCAAAGAAAGAAAAGTTATGTTCTACCCATAAAATTTTTCAAAATACATTAATATTTCATTTAATTTAAAGCTATTTATACATATAATCTAAATATTTTTACCCATGAATATATTAAATTCAAAGCTGTTTTTACTTATTGATTCTTTTTCAGATCATGATATAAAAGAATTTAAAAAACTTATCACTTCAAACTTTTTTTCAAATGGCAGAAAATATAAAGGTCTGATAAATCTGATTTTAAAAATCAAGAAAAAAAAAATGAAGGAATATACATCCGATCAGTTTTATTCAGATCTTTTCCCTGATAAAAAATTCAGTGTTCAGACACTTGACAACAGGATGTCAGAATTATTTAAGCTTGCAGAGGAGTATCTGATCATTAAAACATTAAGGGAAAATAAAGCTGAAAGAAACAAAATTCTTTTACTAGCATTTTATAATCAAAAGAGCAGTAGATTTTTTGAAAAGCAATATTCTCGGACAAAAAAACTTATTACCTCTGAGCCTGAAAGTGACAATAAATATTTTAGTTTATCATTTATAGACAGATTAAATATTTCTTATTCAAATGAGAAGGTAATTTCAGAGAATACTTACACTAATTATTATGAACATTCACAATATATTACGGCGTTATTTTTAAAAAATTTATTTGACTTTGGATTTGAATTCATTCAACAGGAGCAGACTAACAGAACTTTTGATTTTAACATTGTAAATGAATTTCTAAAATCTCTTGAAATAAGCCCGTCAATAATAAATAAATTACAAAGTAGTGACAGGAGTATATTTAAAATTGTTATAATGGAATTTTATTTTTATAAAATGTTCAAAACTCCTGAGGAGATAGATAATTATTTTGAAGGTCGAAAATTATTTGTCGAACTCTCAGATTCTTTAGATGAAAATTATAAGATCTCACTATACAAAAAGCTGACAAATTATTGTATATTAAGGCAGAATCAGGGTATTAAAAAATTTCAGAAAGAATTGTTTGATCTATACAATGAACAGCTTAAGCTTGGTCATTTTCCAGAAAATAAAAAAGCATTTCCTTCTACTACTTTCAGAAATTATGTACTCATCGGCATTATCGTAAAAAGGATAAAATGGACAGAAGATTTTATAAAAAAATATTCGGAATATCTGCCGGAAGATAACAGAGATGATGAAATAAAATTATCATACTCAAAACTTTTTTTCAGCAGTAAGCATTATAAAAAATCCCTTGAATGTCTGACAAGTTTTAAAGGACAGAATTATATGCATTATTGTGATGCTTCAATCTTAAAATTGTGTACTTATTATGAAACAGAAAAATTTGAAGAGGCATTTTCAGAAATGGATAAGCTAAAACATTATCTGAGAAACCATTCTGAAGTACCTGAAATTCACAGGGAATATTTTCTTAATTTTCTGAAAATATATCTTCTGCTCATTAAAATAAAAACCGGTGTAAACAATAAAGATCTGACCGAGCTTGAAAATCAGATAAATAAAAAGAAGCTAAGGTCGAGGGAGCATTGGCTTAGGGAGAAGATTTCAGAGCTGAAGAATTCTGAATAGATATTCTATTTTAGATAAGCCATCAGGCAGTAATTCCTGACGGCTAAATTTTATATGAATTTTTTTTTATTTGCTAGACTTTAGCGCATCCAGTATATCCGACGGCTCTGCCCTGTTCCTGTAATCTGCATCGAGAAATGTGTAGATTATTTCTTTGTTTGTATCAATCACATAAGTTGCAGCAAGAGGCAGTTCATTACTTTCATCTCCGTTGTATGCGTGAAGGTCAAAACCTTTCTGATATGAATCTGCCACATCATTTGTCAGCTTGAAAACAATTCCGAATTGTCCGGCAACTTTGTTTCCGGGATCACTTAATACTTCAAATTCAAGATTCTGTTTTTCGGAAGTAGAGAGAGAACTGTCGGGAAGTTCGGGAGTCAATGCGATCAAACTAGCACCGAGAGACTGAAAATTAGGAAGCTCCTGCTGTAGTCTTCTCAGAGTAATATTGCAGTAAGGACACCATCCGCCTCTGTACCAGGTAAGGACAACCGGTCCTTTTTCCAGATATGAATAAAGAGTAACTTCTTCACCTGCAGAATTTTTCAATAAAAAGTCAGGAGCAGTATCTCCATTATTTAGTGCATTTTCCAGAACGCCACTATTTACTACTGCCTGGGTTCCATCTGAATATATCTTTTTCTTTTCATCACTTGCCTTTAATTCAAAAGCTGCTTTTTTTTCATCAAGTAAACTTTGTAATGTTGGTAACGATTCTGTCTTTGTATTTTCTTCTGTTTCTGTTTGTGCGAAATTATTTTTAACCGGCAATAAAATTATACCTGTTAGAAATATTGTCATGAGTAATGTTTTCATTTTATTATTTAATATTAAAAAAATTTTCTTTTACCTCAAAGCCTCAAAGCCTTAAAGGATTTTAATTTTAATGTTCTTAGCTTAGAGTCTCCGATACTTAGAGGCAGATTCAATGTTTTCTGATAGTCTGTTCTTCAATTTCAGAAATCAAACCTTTTCATTACTTATTGAATTCCCGCTAAAAACACGCCGGGAATGACTGTAGTAATGATAGTGGGAAAGACAAGTGAGATGCAGAGTTCCAGACATATCTTTAAAACTATCTCAGCTTAGCAAAGAATAGCTGATAAGTAATTTTCCATCAGCTCTCCACTTTATCCATCCTTTACCTGTAACTTTATAACTGTCATCATAAAGCTCTACCTGCATCCATTCATTCTGGATCAATACCGGTCTCATCAAATCATAAAGTGTAATAACTTCACTTGCATGATCAACATTATTGTGAAGAACTTTCTGATTTACCGGATCTAAAAATTCTACTGAATTTATTCTAAGAAAAAATTCGGGCCAGAAAATAATTTCACCTGCACTGCGATCCATATAGCCTGTCTGACCATTTGTAGAATTGACTTCCACTTCAATAAGATCTCTTCCAAGACTGATAACTTTAAAATATAAAATATCATAATCCATTTTTAAATGTTCCGGAACAAGCCAAGGAGGTGCATTCGTAATTTGAAAACCGCCCAATTCCGCCTGAGCAGTAACAATGCTGTCAGTCGGGGAAAGTTCCTGAAAAGATTTTTCAAGATTCGGCTGACCATAAAAATAGATCACAGGCTTTTCAAAAAAATTTGGTTTAAAAAATCCAAGTCCCATTTGAGTATCTTCAAATTCATCTTTTTTAAAATTAAGGTTTTTCTTTATGTTTAGATCAAAACCTGCTGTCTGAAATTTTCCTTCATTTTGTATATAATTGAATTTTTTCAGCTCAGATTTCTTTTCCATTTCTTTTTGACGCTCATTATAATTATAAGCCATTAATCCGGCAACAATTATTATTAATCCAATTAGTGACCAGTTAGCTGTTTTTACTGCTTTATCAGATGCATAAAAACAATAGATCATTGCAAAAACAAAACCCATTCCAATGGATATGACTCCATAAAAGAAAACTATTGCGCCTCCTGCAAGTCCCTGATCTTTTGCAGCACCAGTCAGTGCAGCCATAGTCATTCCTCCAAAAAAGAAAGCAATCAATGTAAGCAGATAAAGTAAAAGACAAGCGGGTCTGAATAGATTTTTCATAAAGTTTGATTGATTAATTAATTTAGTTAAGAATTTGAATTCTTACAGAAAGTAAAAGTCTCCAAAGCTGATTTTAGAAAATCCTTAAAAATAGATTTCAAATGTTAAGATATCAAACTTTCTTAAAAGTTTTGAAATATCAATTATAAAATAATTAAAAATTTATTGATTGAATTAAATAGTCTGTTACTAAATATACTTAAAATAATGAATTATAGGAACAGAAGTTTTAAATATTAAATTAACTTTCCGAAAAGTAATTTAATATTTATAAGACTTTAACCATAACGGAATTTACAAATTCAATATTATTTACTTTGTTAATGATCTCACCCTTTTTAATATAGCCGTATTTTTCAAAAAATGGTCTGGCAGTTTTACTTACGTGACTGTAGATTTTTTCAATGTCAGATATCTTTGCTTGTGATTCAATTTCATTTAACAAAGCTATTGCTACACCTTTACGCTGATAATCTTTGTGAACATACATAAAATCTAGATAGCCGTCATTTGCAATAGAACTGAAACCGGTAATTATTTTGTCTATTTCAGCTACAATAAAATATTGTTCTGAGATCTTTCTTTTGAGTCCGGCTGTATTTTTAGATGTATCAGACCAGGCTTTTATCTCTTCAGAAGTGTAGTCAGCAGAATTAATATAAATTACGGTATCACGATATAAAAATCGTAAATCATCAACATCTTTTTCTTCTGCACGGCGGATATTAATCTCGGACAATCTTAATTATTTGTTTTTGGGATTGAATGTAAAATTATAAAAATTTTGTACAACTCGCAATTTATTACTATAGTAAAAAAAATTAGAATAATTTTTAATTGAAAAGGAAAAAGGATTTTTTCGGAAGCAAAAGTACTTTCCAATTGATTTAACGTTTAGTAAAGTTTATTTTTATCATATCTTAAAGATCAATATTCAGAATAGACCTAAAAATTATTAAGTAATGGAAAGTTTTGATCTTTTTAAAATCTGATTTCAAATCCAAATTGACCGTTCATTAATTGTATTATTTAAAATTGAAATTCATGTCTTATGCCCTCTAGTAAAAAATCGGTAAAGATCCTCAAAAAGCCCATAAAAGGGAAGACCGTTTTAGATAAAAAAACTGTATCAAAGGACATGGCAGATTCAAATATTAAAAGCACTTCATTAAAAACTCAAACCAAAAAAGATCCTGCATTTAAAAAAGCATCTAAAAAACAAACTGTAAAAATCAGAGATTACAAATTGGAACCTGACAAAGCATTCAAAATCGATTCAAATATAATCCAAAAAGAAATCATAAAAAAAATCACAGGTGCTCCGGAAGATTTAGAAATATCACTTGAACCGGTAGAAGATAATTTTATTGTATATCAACAGACACCCGGTTTTACAAGTCTTGATAAACCGCTTGCACAGCTTTCTGTAAGAGTAGTAATTTATAATAAAGGTTCGAAACCGGTTGATCTAGATAAAGTAGTATTTGAGTATGATCAGGGATCAAAAGCTATAAAGAAAAAAATATCACTTCCTTCTGATCAGCTAATAATTGATCCGAATTATGCATGGGCGTGGCAGAACAGCAGAGATTATCATAAAAGCGGAGATGTAATATATTTAGAATTTCCATTTCCGGAAAAGCTTACAATTAATTTATATTTCAAAAAGTTTTCAATTCCTCTCATAATAACTAAAGATCTAAAACCATATTCTGTAAATCTTGATATTCCATTTAAGTCAATCGATTTTTCAAAAGAAGAATATCTGACAGGATATTCCATGCACGGAGGAGGTGAACAGGTATTTGGATATGATGTAGGCGTGAAAGCATTTGAGAAAAATGGTTGGAGGGAATTGTATTGGGGAAAGGACGGAAAAGAGAATAAGCATTTCAGGATTTGGGGTAAGCCGGTTTATGCAATGGCAGATGGAAAGGTTTTACACTATGAAAATAATATTCCGAATAACTGGAAACCTGATGGAAGCAAAGAGGGATTACTGAAGCAGGAGAATGAGCTTTGGGGCTCATTTGATCTTGGTGGATCTGGAAATCATTTTTATATAAAGCATGGGAAAGTGGTTGCACTTTATGCACATCTGCAGAAAGGATCTTTGAATAAAAAATTTCTGAAGAAGGGAAATAAAATAAAGAAAGGTGATCTGCTTGGTAAGGCAGGAAATTCAGGCAATTCAACTGCACCTCATTTTCATTTTCATATTAAAACATTCACAAAGGATTCAGAACCTGAGGGTGGAATATTCAGACCGCTGATATTCAGCAACGGTTATGTAATTGGTCAAAAAAACTATCTTACTCCAAAGTCAAATATTAACTGGACAAAATTAAATGAAGAAGGAATTCCCGGTCTGAATGATAAAGCATGTTTTATTTTTCCTTCCGAAAGACATCCTTATTGTGAATATCCAAACATATGGGGCGAAGTCTGCAAGTTTGGAATTCCTGAAAAAAATTATCAGGAGGAATTTGATAAGATCTGGACATGCGGTTATTATCCTGTATGGGTGAATGCTTTTGATGTAAAGGGAATTACATATTTTAATGTAATATTCCGTCCATCAAAAAATATTGACTGGGTAGCGGGACATAACATGGATGGAAGTAAATTTCAGAATGAATTCGATAAATGGGTCAAAGAAAAATACAGGCTTATAAATATAAATTCTTATTTACATAAAGGAAACGTGAAATATGCTGCAGTATGGATAAAGGATAGCAGCATAGATTGGTTTGCATATCACGGAAAGACTTTATCATGGCATGAAAATAATTTCAAAAAATACAGCAAAGCAGATTGGGTACCGGTAAATGTGTCCTGCCTGCATAAAGGCAGTAAGACTTATGTTTCAGCTCTTTGGGAAAAGAAAAACACCGGTGGATTTTATCTGAGGCCAGAAATGAAATTAGAAGAATTCGTAAATTCATTTAAACAATACACAGATAAAGAAAAATTCAAGCTTGTATATCTCGACGGATATGTTAAAAATGGAAAGCCGCGACTCAGCGGGATCTGGTATAAGAATGCACCGGGTTATAATTCATGGTGGGAAAAGCATCACAAAACTGAAAACCAGTTTCAGTCAGAATATAACAGCATGTTAAAAAACGGATATCTTACAAGATGCATCGCAGGATATAGTCACAATAGTGAATCTTTCTTTGAAGGGATCTGGTCTAAGTAATCTGATTTATTAATATTCCTTTTAACAAAAAAAGAGGCTTACAATTTATATAAGCCTCTTTTTATTTACATAAAAATAAAATCTATTTAAGCAGTCTCTACTCCAAGCTGTTTAAGTCTTTTGACATGTGATACAAGTGCATTCATGAAACTTGGTTTGAGATTATAATCATAGCCAAATTCGTTTGCTGTTTTTTCTACTATCGGTGAGATCTTTCTGTAATGAATATGACAGATATTCGGGAATAAGTGATGCTCGATCTGAAAATTCAGTCCGCCGATATACCAGTTTAGGAATAGATTATTTCTTGCAAAATTAGAAGTCGTTCTTAATTCGTGAACTACCCAGTCATTTTCAATATTTCCATCTACATTAGGATTCAACTGCTCTGCACCTTCCACGACATGTGCCATTTGGAATATAGTACTGAGAACACAACCGCCGGTGAAATGCATTATAAAAAATCCTAATATAACCTGATACCATGTAAATTCAGTAAAGATAATAGGAAGACCGACAAAGAGTACTAAATACATAATCTTAAAGATCACCATTTTAACATATTCCATAGTAGGATTGTGTGCATGCTGTTTAGTTAATCCTAATTTTGTAAACTCTATTAACTGTGAAAAATCTTTAACAAGTTTTGAAATAGTAATGAATCCGTAAAGAAAAAAAGCATGAATATACTGATACTTGTGAATTTTGTGAAGCGGTGCATTTTCTGATAATCTTAAAGGTCCTCTCGAATCTATATCATGATCATAACCTTCAATGTTGGTATAGGCATGATGAAGAACATTGTGCTGTATTTTCCAGTTGAATACATTGCTCCCTAAAATATACATCGTCCATCCAAGAATTTTATTTACCCATTCATTATGTGAATAAGATCCGTGCAATGCATCATGCATCACACACATTCCTACTCCTGCCATTCCAAGTCCCATAATTGCTGATAATAACATTGCTATCCATCCATTCATTGGAATTAATAAGATCAGTATAAATGGAAGAAGATAAATTGTCAGCATTGCAGAAGTCTGAATAAACAATGCTATGTTACCTTTTGGTGAAATATCGTTTTCCTTAAAATAATCATTTACTTTTTTGCGGACTGTGGTTGAGAATTCCTTTTGCTGATTGTTATTGCTGATAAATTTTATTCTTTTCATGTAAGAAATTATGAGTAAGAATTACTCTTAAATAATATATTGGTTTGTAAAATTGAAGTTAAAATATAGATCCTAAAATACTCTTTTCAATTGATTTGTAAAAGTCTTTAGTATGTACCAATTTTAAAATGCGAATAAGTCCGTTTTGATATAAAATCTACTCAACTTAATATCCAGGGATGTCCGTCAGGATCAAGTATCAGATATTGAATCTTCCCTTCTCCAAAATCACTTTCATTTAATTCAAATCCTTTTTTGAATGCTGAGTTTTTAAATTTATCAATATCCTTTACAAGAATATGAAATTTGTGTACGCCTTTCTGATCTTTTTCCGTATTTGAAGTTTCATTTGGAACAAGATGAAATACAATACCGCCAAGATTTCCTAAATATCTCTTCCATTTTTTTTTATCCATTTCAAATACTATCTCTTTAAATTCAATTCCGAATAGATCTTCATAAAACTTTACCATTTCATCGAGCTTGCCTGTGGCTATATCGATCTTTTCAAATGAGATGTTATTTTTTAATTTTCTTTTTTCCATTATAGACACATCATTATTTTTTTTTAGGATTTTTATATGGATTAGAATTTTTTGTCCACGTAAGAATTGATTCATCTCTTACTGTAGATGGTTCATCATCAGGCAAAGTATAATATGGATCGCCTTTGTCAAATCCTTTTGAGATCAATTGAACATCACCGCTTTTCATAATATTAATAATGGAATAACCAAAAAACTCTGCAGGTCCCTGACTACCGCCGTTACCTGCAATAATCTGATAAGTCCCTTCATTACCGGGTTGCATTCTCAGATAATCATGGATGTGAGCTGAAAGCATTGCAATGACGTGGTATTTATTAAGTTCAGGCCACAATACCGGACCTTCGGGAAGACCATCATGACCTGTATTGGGTTTGTCATAAGAGTAATATGGTTTGTGTCCCAATATAAAAATGTGTTCGATCTCAGGATTGTCTCTGTATTCTTTTATTTTTTTCAATATCCATGCTGTCGGAATGATTCCTTCAATTCCATAAGGATCCGTTTCAGTTGGCTCATTATATGTATCAGTATTCATTACAATAAACCCAACATTATTTCTGATAAAAGAGAATGTCATCTGTTCGATGATACTGTCAGAGCCGGTAATTCTCTCACGGTCTTCAGGCAAATATGAATGCATAAGTTTCATCCAGATTTCTGTCGCATCTTTCAACGGCCATTCATCATGGTCTTTTATTTTTTTATGAGTTTTTTTGTAAAGCATTTCATGATTTCCGGGAACAGCTACAAGTTCAATATCAGCCTTACTAATCTTGCTGAATGCAGTGTCTTCTAAAAGTTTTACCCATGCTCCAAGCTGTATGTCAAGTTCTTTTGTGTTAGTTTCTCCCAATACAAGATCTCCAAGAAAAAAGAACAGATCAGGTTTTCGCTGAATATTAGTTATTTCGTCACAGATCTTTTTTAGTACAGTTAAATTTGCAGTAGATGAATCAGTGGCGGAAGGATTATTCTGTTCGCTTTTATCTACTCTATTGCATCCTACAAAAACAAAACTGAAGATAACTGAATCGTTTTCATTTACTTTTGAAGTTTTTTCTTCGGAATTTTTTTTCTTTGTAATTTTTTCCTGAGTTCCTTTACACGATGTATTAATAATAAACAAAGGTAAACTCATCAGAAATAAAAGCGCTGTTAATAATATTTTCATGTTTCTTATCTTGCTAAATTCCAATTGATTTGAAAATTTTTCATCTTTCATATTTATTGAATTTAAATAATTATTCTCTGATAAAATAAACTTTACAGATACAACCTTCTTTAATTTTATAAACTGCTATCACATTTGCAATACTTCCGTCTTTTCTTCCGGTTACATACTCCTTATCTATAACTGTATTTCCCAGACTAATTCTTTCTGTTACTTCAGCTTTCTGCAAAGGATTTTGCTGCCATGCAGATATATATTTTTCACGCATAATTTCTTTACCCTTATAAAGTATTTCATCGGGGAAGTTAAATACTTCTACATCATCAGAATAAAATTTTAAAAACTCTATTATATTCTGATCATTGTATGCATCAAGCTGTCCCTGTGCAATTCTATTTACATCCATAATTTAAAGTTTAGCAATTATTCATTTTAAAAAGTTAACCAAATTTATTTTCAATTACATTAAGAATTTCTCTCCATGCAATATTTTTTGCTTCAGCCGATTCTTTATTAAATATTTTTGTGTGCTCTAAATTCAAACTGCATTTATTACCGTTTTGTGTAAATGAAATATCCAATAAGGTATTAATTTCACAAGGTCTATTAAACCCTTCCACATTCCAGTCAAGTATCAGTTTATCTTTAGTTATTTTTATAAAGCTACCAAAGATCTTTCCTCTGTTATTGAAAACAAGCAGAAATTTTCCTCCCTCACAAAAGTCAAAATTAATTTCGTCAGCCCCGGTAAGTTTAAAGATAGTTCCGTCTTTAAATAAGTTTAGGATTGCATTTGTATTTGCATTAAAGGTCTTTGATAAAATAATTTTGTGAAAATTATCTTCATTCTCAATATTCATTATAATTTTTTGTTAATATACTTTTTTAAAAATGAACTATTGCTTACTGTATCACAAACAAGAAATGCTTTTACAAACAGATTAAAATTTTGAAGTACAATTATACGGTTTTTATGATAATTGTTTTTCATCAACAATAAATATCCTGTTAAATCTTTTTATTGAAATTAAAATTAAAGCTGTAGAAATTCCCATCCCAGCTCCTGCTATCACATCAATATTATAATGAACGCCGATTATCACTCTGGACACAGATACAAGGAGTGCCCATAATAAAGGTATGACAGATAAATAAATTTTATTTTTCTTTACTAAACACGAGATAGCAAATGCAAATATGACTGCTATAAAAAATGAAGATTGTGAATGCCCTGAAGGAAAAGAATTTTCGGACTCATTTACCCAGTCCGAAAGTAAAGGCGGATATATATCCAAAAATCTTTCGGGTTCAGACAATGTTTTTTCTCTGAGAAATTTTTTTTTATCTTTAGATAATTTTTCATAAAACAATATTTCACCCTTATCCGGATCTTCTGTACCGGTTATGAAATGTTGTGATGGTCTCATTTTATTGTATGAGCCTTTGAAAATAAAATAAGTAGATCCTGCATTAATTAACTGTACAAGAAATACTATTATTAAAAAAAATAAAACAGTTCTTTTATTTAAATGATTTTTTTTGGTTTGAAATAAAACATAAAATGCAAAGATTAAAAATGAAACTGCAATTCCATAGACACCTCCGCCCGCTGTTATAAAAAGCCATACAGGTGCCAGCCGGTCGCTGGTTTTACTTCCGCTGAATTGAAGATCGAACAGATTTAAAATGAGAACGAGCAGAATAAATATTGATAAAACCGAATTGAAAAAATATTTGTGAGATGTGTAAAGATCCTTAAAGTATTTCATAACTATTTTTAATAAAGAATTATTTTAATCTTACTAAAACATTGTCTCTGAGATAACTTCTGCAACAGGACTGATAAGATATTCTATGACTATTGTTCTAGGAGAGTCACGTGCTCTCCGGACTCTGCGGTTACTGAATTAAAACATTGTCTCTGAGATAACTTCAGCAACGGGACTTATAAGGTATTTCCTTCCTGTTCCTATCTCAATACAGAGAAATCTCTTTCTGCGTTTTTTACCTTTAATGAATCTGCCGGAATTTTTCAAAGTAAAGATCTGATTTTCGTTAAGTTCATCAAGGTGAACATAGTCAGATTCAGCATCATATTTTTTCAGATGCTTAATCAATTTCTCATCACTGCAGCTGGCCGCAGAAGGGTCTGTTGAATATTCTTTCAGATAATTATTCAGCTCTTCAGGAAAGATATTCAATTCAATAAAAAAATTCAGATGTTTCCCAAACTCTGATTTCCATTCCTTGCCGTGAGGTGCAACCTTACCGCTAAATTTCAGATAGCATGTGAGATGAGCGATCTCATGGACGAGTATGATCAGAAAGAAATATTTATTGAGATTATGATTTACAGTAATTTTGTGGGACTTGCCTTTGTAAGGGTGTGTGTAGTCGCCGAGCTTGGTATTCCTGGCTTTGGTGATCTTAAGAAGGAATTTGTATTCATCGATCCATTTTAAAATAAGATCTACTGATCCCTCGGGAATATATTTACTTAAGATTATTTTGTTACTCTCGGAAATAAAATTATTATTTTAATTTTTTAACTTCTTTATATCTGTAACAACTTTTTAGATGATCATTAACCATACCGGCTGCCTGCATATATGCATAACAAATTGTCGAGCCGACAAAGTTAAATCCACGCTTCTTCAGATCTTTGCTCATTGCATCTGATTCTTTAGTAGTCGGCTGAACGTGTTTCATTTCTTCCCAATTATTGTGAATCGTCTTTCCGCCGGTAAACTGCCAGATGTATTTATCAAAACTTCCAAACTCTTTTTGAACAGCCATAAATGCTTTTGCATTATCAACTGAAGAACGTATCTTAAGTTTATTTCTTATAATACCTTCGTCAATAAGTAATTCAATTAACTTCTTTTCATCATACTTTGCAATTTTTTTATAATCAAAATTATCAAATGCTTTCTTGAAATTTTTTCTTTTATTAATAATGGTTGACCAGCTAAGTCCTGCCTGAAATCCGTCTAATAAAATAAACTCAAAATGCTTTCTGTCATTATGGACAGGATTTCCCCATTCTTCATCGTGATATTTTACCATCAGGTCTGATGAGAGGCACCAACTGCATCGAACTTTTTTATCTTTTATTTTAAATTCAGTTTTCATTTTTTTTATTCATTCCTGCCATTCTCATTAGCATAAACATTTGTCCGCGGTGATGAGCTTCATGTTCGATAAGATGATAGATGATCCATTTTTTTGAAAAAGTTCTTTCTCCCGAACCGGATTTAAAAGTAACATTTTCATCTAGTTCACTGTCCTTCATTGTAGCCATATAGTCAAGCAGATTTTTTCTTGCTTCATTCATTACTTCATGATATTCCGAAATTTCAATTGCAAATATAGGAGGTGAAGCATCTTTAAATGCATCGTACCATACATCATAATAAGATCTCTTTTTTAAATCTTCAGGCTGCGTAATGCCTGACAGCACTTCAAGCCAGAAGATCTCACATTCCGCTAAATGCATTAAATATGATCCGATAGGAAATTCATTGCCAAGAGGTTTTTCAAATAATTGTTCTTTACTTATATCTTTAATGCCTGAAAGTGTAACCTTTCTAACATCGTCGAGCATATACTGCATGAGCTGCAGATTTTCATTCATAAAATTTTTACTTTGGATTTTTAAAAAAATTATTCAAGTCTTTCAAGAGCTAACCTGAGCTTATTCATTATATCTCCAATTTGCTCAATAGTACATGTACCAACAGCAACTCTATACCAGACAGAATCACCTGGAGATCCGAATGATGAAAACGGTACCAGAGCAATTTTAGCCTCTTCAATAAGAAAGTTAGTAACGTCAGCAGAATTATTCAGGGTCTTACCATTTTTAATTGTTTTCCCAATAAGATCGATCTTTACAGTCATAAAAATTGAAGCCTGAGGAACTATGGCATCCACTTGGAATCCGGCTTCTTTTAATTTTCTAAATCCTTCATAAAAAGCTTTTAGTCTATCATAAATTTCTTTCTTAATATGAGTAAGGAATGAATCAACTTTATCATAATCTGCATAATATTTAGCAAGAGCAACCTGTTCAGCTTTTGGAGCCCATGCACCCATGTGTGAAATAATAGATTTCATTTTACTGATCACTTTTTTTGGACCAAATCCCCAACCCACTCTTACGCCTGTAGCGCAGAAAGACTTGCTGATACCGTCAATAAAAATTGTATATTCTTTCATCGCAGGATTTATAAGGACAGGATTAAAATGTTTAGTCTCACCAAAGGTAAGCTGCCAGTAGATTTGATCAAACAGCAGATAGAGAGGTTTTTCGAATTCACCTCTTCTGTTATTTTCATTTACAATAAGATCACAGATCTCCGCAAGTTCATTTTCGGAAAATACAGTTCCGGTTGGATTCAGCGGAGAACATAAAGAAAGAAGTGAAGCTTCCTTTATAAACGGCTCGATCTCCTCAGCCGTAGGCATAAAATTATTTTCAGGTTTCGTTTCGATCTGAATAGCATTTGATCTGGTCAGATGAGTGTAATGATTATTATTCCATGAAGGTACCGGGAATATCACTGTATCATTTACATTTACAATAGTATTGTAAGCAGAATAAATAACTGGTCTGGCACCGCTTGTAATCAGAATTTCATCCATGTTATATTCCAGTCCGGATCTGTCATATAGATATTGCGAAACTACTTTTCGTAATTCATTTACACCGTCTCCCGGAGGATAATTGGTTTCATGATCATCATATGCTTGTTTAATCAGATCTTTCAGTTCTACAGGAATAGGAAAAATCTCCGGATCAAAATCCCCGATGGTCAGGTTGTAAATTTCCTGACCTGCGGCGATCTTGTCGTTTATCTGCCATGCAAGTTTGATAATTTCAGAACCAATAAGGTTCTCAGCCATATCAGAAACTATTAGTTCCTTTATTTTTATTTCGGTAAGATCATTTGACATAATTACAAATTAATTTTAGGGATATTTGGAATAAATGGAATATTAAGAATATAGTTAAATGAAATTTTAAATTTGATGAAATTTTTATTTCCCCATATAAACGTGAAATGTCACAATAAATATATTAAACAGGTAATAATAATTTTATATACATTAACAGTAAAATTTTTTCACTAAAGTCTTTGATTTCAAATAGTTATTTTTATACTTGATATAATATAAAATTAAATGGCTAAAGATAAAAACAACAACGTTAGAGATGACGAGAATAAAGAATGGATCGAATCTCTGGATTATATTTTTCAGACACAGGGACCAGAACGTGTAACAGAAATTTTAAGAAAGTTACAGATAAGATCTCAAAAATACGGAATAAGAATCCCATTCACAGCTAATACTCCATATATAAATACAATCCCGGTGGAATCACAGCCTGTATATCCGGGCAGCAGGGAGTTAGAAAGAAGGATCAAAAGCATTCTCAGATGGAATGCAATGGCAATGGTGGTAAGAGCTAACAGGGAATTGACCGGCATTGGCGGACATATATCTACTTATGCATCTGCTGCTACACTGTATGAAGTCGGTTTCAATCATTTCTTCAGAGGAAAAGATGATCCGTGCGGCGGCGACATTATTTATTTTCAGGGACATGCAGCTCCGGGAATATATGCAAGAGCAATGCTCGAAGGAAGGATCACTGAAAAGGATCTTAATAATTTCAGAAGAGAATTATCTTCAGACAGAGGATTATCATCATATCCGCATCCATGGCTGATGCCTAAATTCTGGCAGTTTCCGACTGTATCCATGGGGCTTAGTCCGATCATGGCAATCTATCAGGCAAGATTTAACAGATACCTGGAGGACAGAGGAGTTCTGAAAAAAAGTGATCAGAAAGTCTGGGCATTTCTTGGAGATGGTGAAACAGATGAACCTGAATCACTCGGAGCAATTACGCTTGCCTCAAGGGAAAAACTAGATAATCTGATCTTTGTAATCAACTGTAATCTTCAGAGGCTTGATGGTCCGGTAAGAGGGAATGGCAAGATCATTCAGGAGCTTGAAGCAATTTTCAGAGGAGCTGGATGGAATGTAATCAAAGTGATCTGGGGAGGCGACTGGGATCCGCTGCTGGCTAAGGATGAAAATGATAAACTTGTTGAAGTCATGAATTCAGTTGTAGACGGACAATTTCAAAAATATACTGTGTCAAGCGGTGAATATATCAGAAAAGATTTTTTTGGAAGAGATCCTGAATTACTGGAACTTGTAAAAAGTTATTCTGATGAACAGTTAAAAAAACTCAAAAGAGGCGGTCATGATCCTGATAAGGTATATACTGCATATAAAAGTGCTGTGACTCATAAAGGATCTCCAACAGTTATCCTTGCTCAGACAATAAAAGGTTACGGTCTTGGTGAGTCAGGTGAGGGAAAAAATATTACACATCAGCAGAAAAAACTTAATGAACAGGAATTGAGAGAATTCAGAAGTCGCTTTGGAATCCCGATCTCAGATGAAGAAGTAGCTGATGCTCCTTTTTACAGACCTGCTGAAGATACTGAAGAAATAAATTATCTTAAAAAAAGAAGGAAGGTATTAGGCGGTTTTGTACCTCAAAGAGACGGTGAATCCGCTCCTTCTTTAAAAATGCCGGGTAGTGATATTTTCAAAGAATTTTATGACGGCAGCGGACAAAGAGTAGTAGCAACAACTATGGCTTTTGTACAGATGATGACCAAGCTTTTAAAAGATAAAGATATTGGAAAAAATATTGTGCCAATAGTTCCGGATGAAGCAAGAACATTTGGAATGGAAGCACTTTTCAGGCAAGTCGGTATTTATTCACATTCAGGTCAGCTTTATGACCCGGTCGATAAGGAAAGTCTTCTGTATTATAAAGAAGAGAAAGACGGTCAGATACTTGAAGAAGGAATTACTGAAGCCGGCTCAATGTCATCGTTCATTGCTGCCGGTACAGCATATTCGACTCACGGAATTAATATGATACCGTTCTTTATTTTTTATTCCATGTTTGGGTTTCAAAGAATAGGCGATCTGATATGGGCTGCTGCTGACTGCAGGACAAGAGGTTTTCTTGTGGGTGGAACAGCAGGAAGGACAACGCTTAGCGGTGAAGGACTTCAGCATCAGGACGGAAACAGTCATTTGCTGGCACTCCCAGTTCCAAATCTAAAATGTTATGATCCTGCATTTGCATTTGAACTTGCAGTAATTATTGAAGACGGACTGAAAAGAATGTATGAAAAACAGGAAGATATTTTTTATTACATTACAGTAATGAATGAGCAATATGAAATGCCATCAATGCCGAGCGGAGTCCGTGAAAATGTTTTGAAAGGTATGTACAGATTTTCAAAATCAAAATCCAAAGATCAAAAACTCAAGGCACATTTAATGGGCAGCGGATCGATTTTAAATGAGACATTAAAAGCGCAGAAGATCCTTGAAAAAGAATATGGAGTATCAACAGATGTTTGGAGCGTTACGAGTTATAAGGAATTGTATTTCGACTGCATTGAGACTGAACGTAAAAATATGGTTAACCCGGATAAAGCTAAAGAATCCTATCTGACTAAATTACTTTCAAAAGAAACAGGAGTTTTTGTTTCTGCTTCCGACTATGTAAAAGCACTTCCTTCTACGATATCAAAATGGATACCGGGAAGTTTCTATATTCTGGGAACCGATGGATTCGGAAGGAGTGACGGCAGGGAACAATTAAGAAATTTCTTTGAAGTAGATCACAGATACATTATTATAGCAACTTTGTATTCATTATATAAAGAAAAGAAAATTAAAGTTGCAGTTGTAAACAAAGCTGTAAAAAATATGGGTCTGGATCCAAAAAAACCAAACCCGTTAGAAGTTTAAATTAGATTTATTAATATGTTATTTTTTAATTTTGTAATAATTTAAAATGATAAAAGAAATAAAGCTGCCCGAAATATCAGAAAATGTTGAACATGGTGATGTAATAAAAGTACTTGTAAAAGTGGGTGATAACATCACAAAAGATCAGTCAATAATTGAACTTGAGACTGATAAAGCTACGTTTGAAGTACCTTCGACTGAAGAAGGTATTATAAAAGAAATATTGATAAAGGAAGGTGACGTAATTGATATTGGTGCTGTAATTATTAAAGTTGAAACAAATTCAAAAAACGGATCTTCTGAATCAGAAAATAATGATAATTCAAACAAGGAAAATGGAAATAAAGAAAAAGATAATGATGATGAAGGTAAGGCTGAAGAAAAAGTAAAAGAATCGGAGAGCAGTGAAACTGATGATGAAAGCAAAAAAATAAAAAGTTCTGATAAAGAAAGTTCTGATAAAGAAAGTTCTGATAAAGAAAGTTCTGATAAAGAAAGTTCTGATAAAGAAAGTTCTGATAAAGAAAGTTCTG
>Ga0209477_1000724_pt1 | contig 20590 bp, 12 predicted proteins | sample KloWWTupernatant_FD_187180 | JGI IMG/M metagenome (GOLD analysis project Ga0209477, IMG submission 187180) | Active sludge microbial communities from Klosterneuburg, Austria, studying microevolution and ecology of nitrifiers - Klosterneuburg... | ecosystem: Engineered > WWTP > Aerobic digester >... | reverse complement strand
TCCTCGCGCGCGGCCAGGGCCGACATGATTTCAACGCCAAAGCGCGCCAGGGCCGATCCAAACGTGACGTGCAACGCCTGGCGCGCGTCAAAGGCGTCCAGCAGGCCCGGCAGCTCGTCGTCCGACAGGGCCTCCGGCGCGGGCACGCGCTCGAGGCGGGCGGAAATGTGATAGGTCAGTTTGTCCGTGTCGTAGCGCGCGCGGGCCAGCCCGACGATCTCGCGGAAGAGGCCCGGTTCGCCGACGGCGATCACCCGCAGGGCCTCGAGATAGCTCGTGCCAGCCGTCTTGAGGTGAGCGACGCCGCGGGTGGCAGCCACGATCAGCGGATACACGCTGAACTTGTCGGAGCCCGAGTGCAGGCTGAGCTTGTAAGGCCCAAACGCCCGGGCGATCGCGGCATGCGCATTCAGGTTCTCACGCAGCGCGTCGAGATCGCCGATGTAGTCGACGCCCTTCTCGAAGCGGCCGACAAAGCGCGGGGCCAGGCTCACCACCGGCGCGCCGAGTCGCTTGAGCTCGCTGGCGATGATGATGTGCTCGCCCAGCCGGGTGGGCGATTCAGTTTCGTCGACCGAGACCTCGAGGTCGTAGGCCTTCAGCCGGGTCGCCAGATGGCGCTGCATGGCGACGACGTGGGCGACGGCCCGGCCATATTTCACGGCCGCCCGGGCGGCGTCGGCGGGCGTGATGAGCACCTGACGATCGTCCAAATCGATCGTCTTGCCGGCGTAACGGGCCATGAAGTCCGAATGGCTGGTCTCCAGGCTGGCCCAGGGCAGCGCCACGGCCGCGGCTTCGAGCGCGCCGGCCTGCATCTCTTCGGCCGCGTCGTTGACGTGCGCGCCGGGGTCGATGGTGAAGAAGCTGAACCCGGCCGCCGCGCAGGCGTCGATGTCGGCCGGGGTCTTCAAGTGATCGGCGTCCGCCCCGATCGGTTCGCGCCAGCCGGCCTGCAGCGCCCCAAAGGTGGCATCGGTGAGGACGTTGTCGGGGCTGCGGTTCGTGCGGACCATCTCGCGGATGGATTGCTGGGCGAAGATGGCGGCGATGCGGCCGCCCACGGCCCGAAACGCGCGGGCGTGCCCGGGTGTGGCCAGGCCGAGCCGGTCGCCGCAACCGGCCGAGGTGGTCAGCCCGAGTGGCACGGGCCGCAGCCAGGGCAGCGATTCGCGCAGCGCGCGGGCGTTTGCGGTATCGACGGCGCCTTCGATCACCGTTGCGTCGCCGACAGCCTGGCGTTCACCCTGAAAGGCCGCCAGCGCTGGATGCCCGGTCGGGGCCGCAACGACGAGGGTGCGCGTAGCGTCTGCGCGCCGGCGCAGGCCATAAGCGGCGCCACCGGCTTCGACCAACGAGGCGGGATACAAACCGCCGGGGAATCGGTTGAGGAGTGTCTGGGTGAGGGTCATTTTGATGCTCGGGCTCCTGACAGAATTTTCCCGGATTTGATATCGCCCGGCGGAGCCGGGCGATATCAAATCCGGGAAAATTCTGTCAGGAAAGGTAGGCGTTCATGCGTTGGACTGCCAGGTCGGGGTCGCGCAACAACCCGGCCTGGTCGGCGAGGATGAAGAGATCGGCCAGGTGCTGCCGGCTTCGGGCAGTTTCCTGCCCACCCAGCATCTCGAAGCGCGCCTGGTAGCCGTTGAGCCAGGCCAGGAACGTCACCCCGGTCTTGTACGAGTAGGTCGGGGTCTGGAAGATGTGCCGCGACAGGGCGACGGTCGGCTCGAGGATGGCGTCGTAGGCGGCAAGATCACCGCGGTCGAGGGCGTGGAAGGCGGCCGCCGCCGCCGGGGCAATGGCGTCGAAGATCCCCAGCAGCGCGTGGCTATAGCCCAGCGCATCGCCCTTGATGAGCTCCGGATAGTTGAAGTCGTCGCCGGTGTACATCCGGACGCCCGGCGGCAGGCGTCTGCGCATGTCGATTTCGCGTTGGGCATCCAGCAGCGAAATCTTGATCCCGTCAACGTGCGCGGCGTTCGCGGCGATGATGCCGAGACAGGTGTCCATCGCCGGGCCGAGATCGCGCGATCCCCAGTAGCCGGCCAGCTTTGGATCGAACATGTCACCCAGCCAGTGCAGGATGACCGGCCGGCTGGTCTGGCCGAGCACGCGCTCATACACCCGCGCGTAGTCTTCCGGGCCGCGGGCGCAGGCCGCCAGCGCCCGTGAGGCCATCAGAATAATCCGGCCGCCCACCGATTCGATGTGGCCGATCTGCTCCAGGTAGGCGGCCACGACCTGGTCGAGGGTCAGATCGGGTGAGGGCGCCAGGTGGTCGGTGCCGGCCCCGCTGAAAACCGTGGTGCCCAGCGCGGCCGCCTCCGCGACCGAACGACGGATGAGTTCCTTCGCGCTGGTCCAGTTGAGCCCCATTCCGCGCTGGGCGGTGTCCATCGCCTCGGCCACGGCAAAGCCATACGACCAGAGATGTCGCCGATAGGCCAGCGTCGCCTCCCAGTCAATGGCGGTGCTTGATCCCGGCACCGCCCCGCCAGGGGCGACCATCACATGGGCGGCCGCAAAGGCGATCCGGCTTTGGAAAGGGCCGCCTGGCAGGTAGACCTTCGGCTCGCCCAGGGCGTATTCACGGACGATGCCGCCGGCGGCGGGAAGAGAGATGGAGAGTTGCATTCATGGCCTCACAGGAACGAGTAGAGACGCGCCGCGGCGCGTCTCTACCCCGCGGCCGCGCTCAGAAGCGCACAAGCTGGTCTGCCCGGACGGGCTGGCCTGACGCAAAGGACTTGTTGGCGGCGATGCCGGTGAGCAGGCTGACCACGCCGTCATGCAGACCGGCGGCCCGGCCGAGCGGATCGGCCTCGGGCTGGCCCGAGAAGAGGTCCGACAGCAGGCGCTCGTCGCCGCCGCCGTGACCGCCTTTGGAGTACGCGCCCAGCGGCACCCGAAGTGGCTTGCCCCACAATGGCTGAAGTGTGATCGTGGGATCCATCACCCGCTGGACGACGGGCGCGGCCGTCAGGCCGAACTCGCGCGCGTAAGCGTCCTCGACCGTCCCGCCGTCGTCGAGGGTGTTGAAGGCGCTCTCCACCCACTCGAGCTCGAGGCGGCCGCGGGTGCCATTGAACATCACCCGCAGCCCCTCCCACGGGGCGTAGGCGTTGAGGTGATAGGTCATCGTCGCGCCGCTCGCATACCGGACTGCCAGGGCATAGTCGTCCTCGGTGCTGATCCCGTCGCCGAAAACGCCCTGGTCGCGGAAGTAGCCGTCTTCGTGCTCGGCATTGAGATACAGGCCCTTCAAGCGCGCGTCTTTCTCGAGGTGGATGGCGAACGGATCATGATCGGCGGCTGGCTCGCCGTACGCCCGGGCATACGTGTTGGTCTGCCCGCGCGCCTCGGCGTTCGCCTTGCCATAGAACGCGCGGCGGCCGAAGCCAAACACGGTCTCGGGCGCCGACGCCAGCCACCAGTTGATCAGGTCAAAGTGATGGGTGCTCTTGTGGACCATCAGCCCGCCGTTGTTGGCCTTGTCGCGATGCCAGCGCCGGAAGTAGTCGGCCCCATGGCGGGTGTCGAGCAGCCACTCGAAATGAACCGACAGGATCTGCCCGATCGCGCCGCGCTGCAGGAGCTCCTTGACTTTCGAGCTGTGCGGCGAATAGCGGTAGTTGAAGGTGACGGTGACCTTTTTGCCGGTCTCCTTCTGGCAATCAATAATCGACTGGCACTTCTCCGCGTCGATGGTCAGCGGTTTTTCGGTGATGATGTCGCAGCCCAGGCGCATGGCCCGGTTGATGTATTCGTCATGGGTCCGGTCCATCGAGGTCACGATGACGACATCGGGCTTGCCCTCCGCGATCATGCGATCAAAGGCCTCGGCCCGATAGGTGGGGATGGCCGGCGCGCCGTACTCGGCGGCGAAGACGCCGTTGTAGTAATCCATCCGAGTCTGGTTGGTGTCGCACAGGCCGACCAGGCTGGCCTCCTTCGAAAAGCGGCCCAGGATGGCTGTGGTGAACATCGACGAACGATGACCCAGACCGACGATTGCGTATTTCTTCATGATGACTTCCCGGTTGCCTTGCGTGGCGACCATCCGCCGTAGACAGGGTGTGAAGCGTCAAGCGGCAGGCTGACCGGCGCGCCAATCCGCGCGGAGTGATAGGTCGCGCTGAGCAGCTCGATCGCGTTGCGGGCGTCGCCGACGTCGACCGGCAGCGGCGTATTGTTCACGATGGCGTGATAGAAGCGAAGCAACTGCGCGTCGTAACGGGCCGGCGGGGTGTAGCCCTGCAAAGAACCGCTTCCGCCGCCGCCCCCCGAGGCGCGCTGGGCCTCGCCCGCCGCCGTGGCGTCATAGTCGGCGATGAGGCGGGTTATCCCTTCCGCCACTTCCGGCCGGTCCGGGGTGTAGGTCCACGGATCCAGCGAGTTGGTATAGGCCCGAGTGTTGCTCTCGGCCGTTAGATTAGCAAAGACGAGCCGGTGGCGGGTGGATTCGGCCGCCGAGCCGAGGGTGCAGCTCAGCGTCGACAGCGCGCCGTTGGCGTGCTCGAAGACGACGGCGGCGCAATCCTCGACCTCGATCGGGTTGCTGCGTGTGCTGGTCCGGGCGAAGACGCTCCGGACCGGGCCAAACACATACGTCAGCATGTCGACGGCGTGGATGGCGTGGGTGGTGAGCACGCCCCCCAGCTCGCTGGCGAATTTTCCGCGCCAGGGCACTGCGTAGTAATCCGCCCGGCGCCGCCAGTGCACTTCGATACTGGCCGCAAGCGGCGCGCCGGCCAGCCCCGCGTCGACCAATCGTTTGACCTTCTGCAAGCCCGCGCCAAAGCGGTATTGGAATACCGGCATGAGCCGGCGGCCGCTCTCGGCTTCGGCCCGGGCCATTTCGTCAACCCCCGCCAGGGAGTCGGTCAGGGGCTTCTCGCACACGACATGTTTGCCGGCCTTCAGCGCGGCGATCGCCTGAGGCCTGTGCAGCATGGGCGGGGTGCAGATGTTGACGACGTCGACATCCGGCATGGCCAGGACATCCTCGTAGCGGGTGAGGGTGAGCGGCACGCCGAGCTCGGCCGCCAGTTGGCGATTCTTGTCGTCTTCGAGCGAGCAGATGGCGACCAGGTCAAACAGGTTGGGCAGGGACTTATAGGCGGCGGCGTGCTGGGCGCCAACGCCCAGTCCAACCACCACGGCGCGGAGCTTGGGGTGTGTCATTTGTCTTGGGTGATCACGGTGGCCGAGGCCTGCGCCTTGAGGGCGAGCTCAGCCGCCAGGAAGGCGTGCCGCTGGGTCATGGCGGTCTCGCTGCGGTCATTGACGTCGGCGACGAGCTGGCGCCCGTAGGGCAGTTCGACCGCGTCGCAGTTCTCATATCGCACGCCCTGCCGGTCGACGATGAAGAGGTGGTTGGCCCCGGGCCGCCCGCCGATGTCGACGTACTTGCGGAGTTCGATGTAGCCCTCTGTCCCGAGCACCGTCAACCGGCCATCGCCCCAGGTTGGCAGGCCGTCGGGGGTGAACCAGTCGATGCGGATGTAGCCGCTCCCGCCGTCGCCGCGCAGCATCACGTCGCCGAAGTCCTCGAGGCCGGGATATTCGGGGTGGGCGAGGTTGCCCACCTGCGAGGCGACGATCTCGGCCCGGGTCGAGCCGGTGAAGAACAGAAACTGATCGAACTGGTGGCTGGCGATGTCGCACAGGATGCCGCCATAGCGCTCGCGCTCGAAGAAGTAGGGCAGGCGCGACGGCGCGCCCAGGCGATGCGGGCCAAGCCCGATGGTCTGCAGCACGCGCCCGATCGCGCCGGCCCGGACGAGCTCCCCGGCCCGGACCGTGGCCCGGTTTTCGAAGCGCTCCGAGTAGCAGATCGAGTAGATCCGTTGTGTTTCAGCCTGGACGGCGCGGGCCTCCTCGAGCTGGGCGAGGGTTGTGAAGCCAGGCTTGTCGGACATGAAGTCCTTGCCGTGGCGCATGACCTGTATTCCGAGCGGGGCGCGATCGGCCGGGACGGTCGAGGTGACCACCAGCTGGATCGACGGATCCTCGAGAATCTCGGCTTCGCTGCGGGCCTGGCGCGCCTGGGGGAAGGCGGCCCCGAAGGCGGCTTCGATGCTGCGCTCCGAGTCCCGGGCGATCCACGACACAAAGGTCGCCCCGGCGTCGAGCAGGCACCTGACCTGCCCGTAGATGTGGCTGTGGGTGATACCGATTACGGAGAATCTCATGATGTTTTCCGCGCGTCGACGGGCCGGCCCGTCGACGCGCGGGGTTTCAGCCTTTGAGGCCGGTGGTGCTGATCCCCTGGACGAGATAGCGCTGGAAGAAGATGAAGATCAGGAAGACTGGGACCAGTGACACGGACGACATGGCGAAGATGGCGCCCCAGTCCGTGCCCGCTGACGGATCGGAGAAGGCCCGCAAGGCGAGCGACACGGTGTACTGCTGGGGCGCGTTGAGGTAGATCAGCGGTCCGAGGAAATCCTCCCAGGTCCAGTAGAAGGAGAAGATCGCCGCTGTGATCAGGGCAGGCTGGATGAGGGGGAGGATGATCCGGAAGAAGATACCGAAGCGCCCGCACCCGTCGATCTCGGCCGCCTCATCGAGTTCCTTCGGGATGCCCCGGATGAACTGCATGATCATGAAGATGAAGAAGGCCTGGCCGCCCATCCGCGGCAGGAGCAACGGCAGAAAGCTGTTGCGCAACTCAAGCAGATTTACAAAGGCGACGTATTGCGGGATGATGGTGACCTGGACGGGCAGCATCAGGGTCATCAACATGCAGGCGAACCAGAACCCGCGTCCGGCGAACTTGATCCGGCTGAAGCCATACGCCACAATCGACGAGGCGCCGACCGAGAGCACGGTGGCCATCCCGGCGTAGAAAAGCGAATTCGCATAGAAGGTGGTGAAGGTGGTTCCGCCGAAGCCTTTCCAGCCGCGGACGAAGTTGTCAAGTTCGATCCGGCTCGGGATGAGCGAGGTGACGGTCCGAAACACCTCCTCGCTCGGCTTGAACGAGCTCGCGAACATCCACAGCAGCGGGTAGAGCATGACCAGCGCGAAGCCGGCCACGAGGACGTGGTAAATGACTGATCCCGCGATCTTGCGGCGGCTTGGGAGTTTGGCGGCGATATTCATCGGTATGTCTCCGCGTGGCTAATTGCCGTCCTTGTTCTCGTAGAAAACCCAACCCGACGACGTCTTGAAGACGACGGCGGCGAAGATGCCGATGACGAGCATGAGCACCCAGGCAAGGGCCGAGGCATAGCCCATCTGGAAGTTCTCGAACGCCCTGCGATAGATATAGAGCGCGTAGAACAGGGTCGTATCGAGCGGCGCGCCGCCGGTAACGATGAAGGCCTGGGTGAAGACCATAAAGCCGCTGATGATCTGCATGATCAGATTGAACAGGATGACCGGCGAGAGCAGCGGCAGGGTGATGGTGATGAATTTTCGGATCGGTCCGGCCCCGTCGATGGAGGCCGCCTCATAGAACTCGGTCGGGATGTTCTTCAGCCCCGCCAGGAAGATCAGCATTGGCGACCCGAATTGCCAGACCGCCAGGGCGACGAGCGTCCAGATTGCCCAGTTGGGATCGCCGAGGAAAGTGATTGCCGGGAGGCCGAATATCGCGCTGATCGCGTTGATGATGCCCTGGGTGCCGAACACCTGGCGCCACATCACCGCCACTGCCACGCTGCCGCCGACGATGCTCGGGGCATAGTAGGCGGCCCGGTATATCCCATCCCCGCGCCGGCCTGCCTTCAGCAACATGGCCAGCCCGAGGGCGACGACGAGGCGCAGCGGGATGGCCGTGAAGACGAAAGTAAGCGTGGCCTGGACGGCCTTCCAATAGCGGCCGTCCTTCGTGAACATCGTCTCGAAGTTGGACAGACCCGCCCACTGGGGGGCCGTAAAGACATCGTAGTTTGTGAACGAGAAGTACAGCGAGGTCACCATCGGCGCTGCGGTGAAGAGCAGGAACGCCAACAACCACGGACCGATGAAGAGATAGCCGGACAGATTGTTTCGCAGGGTTCTTGCCCGGCGAGCGGCTTTTGACGCGGATGGGATCGCAACGGTTGCCATTCTGATTCGCCTCGCCGGTGTTGGTTTACGCGGCGTGCGAACGCCTGGCAGACCCAGGCGTTCGCACGCCGCGTAAAAGTAGACGCAATTACTTCTTGTTCTTGGCCAGGATCGCGGTTGCTTCCTTGCGGAGCAGGGCGACGGCATCTTCCGCCTTCATCTTCTCGTAGAGCACGGGTGAGATGACCTGCGGAACGTAGATGTTCTTGACAACATCGTTCGCGCCAGTCGGGTCCGGCGGCCGGATCGGCTGGACGTCATTGCTGACGCGCGCGACGTACTCGAACATCTCGGTCTGCGACTTGCCGAGCTTGGGCTTGAGGGCATCCCGCACCTTGGCCGCGATCGGCACACCACGCTCGGCGAAGAGGATGTCATTCGCCTCGAGGTCGTTGGTGAAGAAGCTGATGAACTTGGCGGCTTCGACCTTGACCTTGCTGTCCTTCGTGATGCTGAAGAACTGGCTGGGCTTGATGTAGTTCGAGCTCTTTCCGCCGGCCGGGCGGGGCAGGGGCAGCATCTTCATGTTCCGCGTTTCGCCGGCGGCCTTCCACGAGCCGACGATCTGATTGCTCCACATGCTTTCCGCGGCGGACTTGCCGGTCGGCAGGGCCTGCAGCTCGAGGCTCTTGTCGTAGTAGTTTGCCAGATCATCGGCCAGGGTCGGGATCGCGCCCGCCTTCGACAGGCGGAGCAGCCGGTTCAGATGGTCAACAAACGGCTTGTCGTCGGTGTAGCCGAGCCCCGTGCCGTCGTCGGCATAGGCCCAACCGCCCAGCGACAGATACAACGACTTCCAAATCTGCTCGTTCCAAAGCGAGCTGCCCGCGCCGTACAAGCCGATTTTGCCCTTGATCGTGGTGGCGATTTGCTCGAAGTCGTCCCAGGTCCAGTTGTCTTTGGGCAGTTCCAGGCCGGCCTTCTTGAAGAGGTCGATGTCAGCCAGGAAGGTCTGCGAGTTCGAGCCGAGGTTGATCGCAACGAGCTTGCCGGCGACCTTGCCGCCCTTGGTGAAGTCGTCGGCGCAATCCTTGAGGTCCAGAGCCCCGCTCGCGGAGAACTCCTCGAGCGGCACAATCAGGCCGCGGCCCGCCCATTCGGCGATCCAGGCGTAGTCCTGCTGCATGATGTCGGGCAGGGAGTTGCCGGCCGCCTGGGTCGTCATCTTGGTCAGGTGATCGTTGAAGCTCGCGAACTCATAGGCGATCTTGACGTTCGGATTCTTCTTCTGATACAGCTCGATGACCTTGATGGTCCGGTCGTGGCGGTCCTGCGAACCCCACCAGGCAATCCGCATATTCACGGCGGTATTCACGACGGCGGGCGCCGTCGTTGCGACCGGCTTGGCCGGAGCGGCGGTGGCGGCTGGCGCGGCTGGGGCGGCGGCGCCGCCGCAGGCGGCGAGCGCGGCTGCGCCCGCGCCAAAGCCGGCCACTTTCAGGAACTTTCTGCGGGAGACGATATTCTTCATGACGATCCTTCCTTCCTTCTTGCTAATGTGTCCCGTGACAGGGTTGCTGCGCCGGACGCGCGCGGGACGTCGCGACCGGCGGACGGGTCTAGCGCTTCTTGGCTTCGTCGAGCAGCGCTTTGTGCGGGTGGATCTTGTAGAAGTCGTCCAACGGATAGCATCCGGACACAAGACCGTTGCGCGGCCCGGTTGTGCAATCGCTGAACGTTCTGCAGTATTTCTTGCGTTGCGGCTCCCGTCCGCGCAACGCGTCCGCAAGGATCTCCGGGTAACTCAGGACCATCCGGCCCAGACCCACGAAGTCAACCAGGCCGTCCACCACGGCGCGTTGGGCGACGTTGGGCAGCCATTCCTGAAGGTAGCTGTAGCCGGTTCCGACAAACAACAGGCCGGGGGCATGGCGCTTAAGGGCGGCCACGACGTTGATCTGGCGGGCCACCCCCACCAGCGGGTCCTCGGGCGGCAGATAGCCGTCACTGGGCGGAGTAATAGCCGGGCGTTGGATGTGCGGGTTGTAGTACGGGCTGCCGGCCGTGATGCAGACCATCTCAACCTGAAGCGCCCTCAGCATGTCCAGGAATTGCTTTGGCTCGGTCAGGTCGATCCCGCAGCCCGTCCCGTCCCCGCCGAATGCATAACGATAGGGCTCGCTAAGCGGCCAGTCCATCACGCCGACCCGGTCCGGCCCGGGCTTGTATGGCGCGAAGTCAAAGGCGCTCAGGCGCACGCCGATGTCGAGGCGGGTGACGGCCCGGACGGCGGCGACCAGTTCGCGCATGAAACGCGTTCTGTTTTCAAAGCTGCCGCCGTATTTTCCCGGGCGATCGACCGCGCTCAACAATTCGTGGCCGAAATAGCCGTGGCAGTGCTTCAGGTCGACGAAGTCGAATCCGGCCCGCTCGGCCAGGACGGCGGCGCGTCCAAAGTCCTCCACCAACCGGTCAATGTCGTCGTCAGACAGGAGCGCGCCCTCGGGCACGCTGAATTTGCGGTCGAGGATTGGGTGCCGGTAGGCGGTCCGCGGCTCGAGGCGCTTCTTGTCGTTGGGCCGGGCGAAACGCCCGCTATGGGTGAGCTGCAGGCCGATCATCAGATCGTCGACCCGGCCGTAATGGGCGGCGTGCTCGTCGACCAGACTCTGGCGCAGGTCGGTCAGCGCGCCGACGGTGTGCTCCGCCAGGACGAGCTGGTTCGGATTGGCCCGCCCGTCGTGGCGCACGGCGACGGCCTCGCCGCCCCAGATGAGCTTGGCGCCGCTCAAGCCAAAGCGCTGCCAGCGCCGCCGGGTGAGGTCGGTCGGCAGACCGTCTTCCGTCCCATCCCAGCCCTCCATCGGAAGCACCGCGATCCGGTTGCCAATCGACCGGCTGCGCAACGCGTAGGGCTGGGCGAGGGGCGAGCTGCCGTCGCGGATCACGACCGGATCGAAGGCAAGATCCGCCCCCACGCTCCGGCAGTAGGCGGCAAAGTCCTCGGCCGTCTTGAGCGCGGCAATCTTGCGGTATTCGCTCATGCCTTCTCCTGCAGTAACGCCCGGTCGAGTTCAGTCGTGTAGGCGTCCCGCGCCGCCCGGTTGTGTTCGCCAATGACGCGCTCGAGCCGATCCGTGTCGCCGGCCTTCATGGCCCGCAGAATCTGCCAGTGTTCTTGTTGCGACAAATGGGCCCGTTTGGCGTGGACTTCCTTGAGGTGCACTTTGCGCAGCCGGTTCCAGTGATCGAGGACCTTGACCAGCATGCTCTGGGCGAGGGGAATATCCGCGCATTCGCAGATAAAGGTGTGCAGGCGCACGTTCATCGCCGACCACGCGTCGAGGTCGGCGAGCATACCGTCCATCTGCGATACCATGGCCTCGAGCTCCTTGAATTGATCCGCCGTCATGCGCACGCTCGCGCGCCGGGCGCTCATGAGCTCCAGCGCCTCGAGAAGATCGAAGATCTCCTCCACCAGATTTGATTCGATCGGTGTGACGGTCGCGCCGACATGCGGCTCGATCTTGACCAGCCCGTCCGCCTGGAGCTGCTGCAATGCTTCCCGGATGGGGATGGCGCTGATCCCGAACTGGGCGGCCATTTCGTCGATGACGAGTTTTTGACCGGGGCGATATTGGCCGCTGACGATGGCGCTGCGGATCGCGTCGAGGACGGATTCCTTCTTGCTGCGGAAAAGCGGCCGAGGCGGCGCCAAAAATCTGACGGGGGGCGGCGTCGCGGCCATAGCATATATCCTATATCATCTAGGATCGGTTTGTCAAGGGTCGATCACGGAGGACACGGAGGCTGCGGATTGCACGGATGTGCGCCCCTCGATTTGGAGCGCGGGCGTCTCGCCCGCGCGGTCGCGGCGGTCTGGGTTGGAGCGCGGGCGTCTCGCCCGCGCGGTCGCGCCGGTTTGGGATGGAGCGCGGGCGTCTCGCCCGCGCGGTCGCGCCGGTCTGGGTTGGAGCGCGGGCGTCTCGCCCGCGCTGTCGCGGCGATTTGGGATGGAGCGCGGGCGTCTCGCCCGCGCGGTCGCGGCGGTTTGGGATGGAGCGCGGGCGTCTCGCCCGCGCTGTCGCGGCGGTTTGGGATGGAGCGCGGGCGTCTCGCCCGCGCTGTCGCGGCGATTTGGGATGGAGCGCGGGCGTCTCGCCCGCGCCGTCGCGGCGGTTTGGGATGGAGCGCGGGCGTCTCGCCCGCGCCGTCGCGGCTGAGCGCGGCATTCCCCGGTGTCCCCCTTGGATCACGCGGGCATCTTGCCCGCGCTCCCAACTTGGGTTGACTGGGAGCGCGGGAGTCTCGCCCGCGCGGTCGCGGCTGAGCGCCGCGTTTCTCGGTGTCCTCCCTAAACCGCGCGGGCAAGATGCCCGCGCTCCATGCCCCCGCCTCACACTTCCAACGCCAGAGCCGCGGCTTCGGCCGCCGGCATTTGGGCGCCGGCCGCCAGCGCCTCGGCAAGGCCCGCTTCGCCCAGCCCTCGACGCGCCAGGGCGAGCTTCTCCGCAAACTCCACCAGGTCGCTGCCCCCGGCCGTTGGACCCGGGTAGCCCAGATGCGGCGCTGAAAACCCGAGCAGCTGGACCGCTTCGGCGTGCCGCCGATCCTGAGCCAGCCAGATCCCAGCCATCCCGGCCAAGCCCTGAGCGAGCCCGTGCAAATCGTTGTAGCCCAGGTTCAACCGCACGCATTCGCGCATATGCGGTATCGCCGCCTCGGGCTCGCCCAACGCTGTGAGCGCATCTCCAATATTGTGTTCCAGGGTGGCGATTCCGAATGCGGCGCCCAGGCGCTGGCGAATCTGGAGCGCCTCCTCGAAAAGCCCCAGAGCTCGCCGGGTGTCGCCCTGGCCGCGGGCCGAAACGCCCAGGTTGTTCAATCCGCGGCTGGCCCATTCCTCATCGTCAAGCTCGCGGTGAATCGCCAGGCTGCGCTGGTAATAGCCCTCGGCCTCAGCGTAGTTCTCGATGTGCAGGGCGGCCCCGCCCAGGCCGTTCAAGGCCGCGCCCAGCCCAAAGCGGTCGCCGCAGTCCTCGAAGCCCGCCACGGCCTGCTCGAACGCCTCCCGCATCGCCCGCGTATTTTCAGGCGTGTTTGGCATCCGCCCGACCGCATACCCGCGGGCCGAATGGGCGAAGGCGATTCCCCACACGTCCCCCGCCGCCGAATAGTGCCGCAGCGCCTCGGCGGCGTGGGACTCGGCCAGGGCGTACTCGTCGTGATACATCGCGATTTCGCCCAATCCGATCAGGGCCCTGGCCCGGCCGGGCCGATCGCCGGCCGCGTCAAAGGCCGCCATCGCCGCCTCGAGGGCGGATCTGGCGTCGCGGTAGCGGGCCTGGAAGAAGGCCGAAATGCCGGCGCTGAGCAGGGCCCCGCCGCGCGTCCGCGCCGGCAGGGTCGCGGCGCCAGGCAAGGCCAGGGCGCGCTCGGCGTAGTCATATCCTTCCCGATAGTGGGCCCGGCGCTGCCAGTACACCCGCAACGCGCCGACCATCCTGGCCGCCAGCTCGGGATCCCGGGCGCCATCGATGGCCCAATCCAGCGCGGCCCGCAGATTGGCATGTTCGGCGTCCAGGCGGGCCAGCCAGGCGAGCTGCTCGCGCGAGCGCAGGGCCGGGTCGGATGCCTCGGCAAGCGCAAGGCACCAGCGCGCGTGTCGCTCGCGCGCCTCGGCCGCCCAGCTCGTCTGAGCCAGACGGTCCAGGGCATACTCGCGCATGGTCTCGAGCATGGCGTGGCGCGCGCCTGTCTCGCTCGTCTCAAGGGTGATCAGCGATTTTTCGTGCAGCCCGCTCATCAGCGCGGCAATTGGCTCGCGGGTGAGCGTCCGGCGTGGATCGACCACGGCTGTCGCCGATTCCAGGGTCCAGCCGCCGCGGAAGACCGCCAGGCTGGCGAACACTGCCTGCTGGGACGGCGTGAGCAGGGCATAGCTCCAGTCCATCGTTGCCTGCAGGGTGCGGTGGCGGCTCAGGGTCTGTCCGCCGCCGACAAGCAGGCGGAAGCGATCGTCGAGCCGGGCCGCAATCTCACCCAAATCCATCATCCCGGCGCTGGCAGCCGCCAGCTCGATCGCCAGGGGCAGGCCATCCAACTTGCGCACGATATTGGCGACCTGGCTGATCTGCTCCGGGCCGAGCTTGAACCCGCCCCGGGCATTCATCGCCCGGGTGACAAATAGACGGGCCGCGTCGCTGCGCAGGAGTGATTCGCGGGTGAGCGTCCCGGCGGCGTCAGGCAAGTCCAGTTGAGGCACCCGGATCACCGTCTCGCCGGGCACGCGCAGCGGTTCGCGGCTGGTGGCGAGAATGCGCATCCGGGCGCATCGGCCGAGGATGGCGCCCGCCGCCGCCGTGCAGGCCGCCAGCAAGTGCTCGCAGTTGTCCAGCACGATCAAGGCATTGGCATGCTCGTACTGCCGGAGGATGGCCTCCAGCGCGTCGCCGCCGGCCGGCACGCGGACGCTCAGGGCGGAGGCCAGGGCCATCGGCACCAGCCCGGGCGTGCCCAACGGGGCCAGCTCAACCAGCATGGCCCCGTCATCGAAAGCGATCACCGCCAGCGAGGCGACTTGCGAGGCGAGCCGGGTTTTGCCCACCCCGCCCACGCCAATCAGGGTGACCAGCGGGCTGGACTGGGTGGCGGCGAAGACTTCCTCAACCAGCGCATCGCGGCCGATGAAGGTGGTGGCGATTGGGCGGGCCGGGACGGCCGCGCCGGAGGGCCGATCGTCGCTGGCCAGGGCCTCGATCGCGCGCCCGGTGCCTGGGCGGCGTTGCTCGATGTAGAAAACGAGCTGCCGCAGGTTGTCGCCGCTCGGGATCCTGGCCCCGTCGGCGCGCGTCCATGAGGCGATCGTGTGCACGCTGACGCCCACCGCGTCTGCCAGATCGCGATGCCGGATTCCGAGCTCGCGCAAGGCGTTCGTGAGCGTGCGCGCAAAGGCGGCTGCCCGGTCGTCCCGGTCGGGGCCCGCCTGTGATCTGAGGAGGGGCGGCATAGTGATCTGGATTTTGTACCGACATTTGTACCGGCGCGCGCGTATTGTCCCACCGTGGATTGGGAACGAGTCTCCAGCATTCTTCTGAGCGCCCAGGGCCGGCTGCGCGTGGCGATGCTGAATGGCGCGGTGGATCTCCCGGCGGGTCTCGAGGCCTGGGACCGCGCGGTGCGCAGCCATAACGCGTGGACGGCCGCGGCCTCGCACGCGCTGCACGCCGAGCGCCGGGCCGCCGACGCCCTCGACGCGCTGGCGGCCTGGGTGGCTGAGTATCCGCAATCCACGCACGCTGAGAACCATTCCGCGACCCAGTCAACTCTGGCCACCCATGATGCCGCCGACGCGGCCTGACCGAATACCTCCAAAGGACTCATGAACCCAAATCGAACCGACCCTTCCCGGCGCGCGCGTTCAGCCGCCGTCATCGCCGGCGCGGCGGCGTCCCTTATCTTCATGGCGGGCGCCTTCGTCCAGGCTCAGATTCAGCCTGAGGCCCGAGCCGAGGCCGTGGCCCGTTCGAGCCCGGCTCTGCCTCAGCGGTCTTGCCGGCTGGTTTCGCCGCCCGGGACGCTCGATCTATGGAGCGTGTGCGGCGACACGGTGCAGGACGATGTCTCCGAGATCGGCTCGTTCACGGCGGTTGGGAATGTCACCATCGGGCTGGAGCCGGACCCGCAGCCCATCGTTCGGGTCGGCAACCCGGGCGGCGCGCTCCTGGGCGCTGTCAGCTATGGCACAAATCCGCTGCTCGGCCGCAAGACCGCCATCATCATCGGCGATGTCGGATTTCAGGCCCAGTTCGACGTGTATGGTGAGCATCTGATCGGTTCGGGCTACATCGTTGATCCGATTGATGGCCCGATCTCACGAAGTGATCTGCTCGAGTGGGATGTGGTCAAGGGCAAAATCGGCAACACGGCCCCCGAACTCCACGACAACCTCGATGGCCCCCTCGGCAGTACCTTCGACTTGTTCTGGGCCGATATCGCCGGCGTACAAGGGACCGAGTTCTGGGGCGAAGAGTTGACGATGCGCGACCAGATGAGCATGACGATCGATCTCTACGCGCGGCGATTCACGGCGACGATCCCGATCACGCTCGCCGTCAGCAGCAACGCCGCCGACAACATCAAGCTCGGGCTGCGGGCGGTCTTCACCGAGGAGAACTTCCTCGAGGGCGGCCTGAGCGACATCAGCCCGAAGATTGGCCCGGCCACCCTGGACCTCAGCAACATCGTCCTGCGCAAGGGCGAGTTCGAGGCCGAAATGGTCGAACTGATGGCCGACAAGAACCCCGACCTGGCCATGCTGGCCGATCCTGCCCCGCCGAAGCCCGGCCTTATTGCCCGCTTCACCGGCCTCAAGTACAAGGATCGCAAGTGGAGCATCAAAGGCACCGAGGTCAGCATCCGGGATCTCACCCTCGGCGACGCCGTCAGACTCAAGGCGAATACGCTGGGCATCGAATATCAGGGCGGGGATGTACTGCTCAAGATCCGGACCACCCTTGACTTTGGCGACTACATGACCAGCACCAATCCCATCACAACCGAGATGCGGATTGGCATCACGACCACAACGGTCAACAGCCAGACCGTGCTCAAGCCCTATTTCGATGGGGGCATCGCCGCCTTTGTCGGAAACATGGGGCCGCTCAAGTTCAATCTCACCAACGTCAAACTCCAGGGCGATCCCCTCGGCAACTTCTACGGGCTGAACGCGCAGAACATCACGATGCAGTGGGCGAGCCAGTTTGGCGGGCAGAGCCAGGCCGGGCTGAGCGGCCTCAAGCTGGGCGTGGACAAAACAAAGAAGTTCACGTTCGCCTTCAACGGCGGCACGGTCCAGTCGCCGCCGATCAGCACCGGCACGTTCAGCGGCACCCAGTTCATCGGCACGGTCGGGGCGGTCAGCAACACGTTGAGCATGACCTTCACCGGCAACGTCAACATCAAGATTCCGGGCGGGGCAAAGGACGCCGGCGGAAACAGCGTCAATCCGTCGGTGAGCCTGGTGGTCCGGGCGGGCAAGAACGTGCGCGCCGACTGCAATGCGGCCGGCGCGCCTGCGCCGTGCTTCAAGCGCATCGATGGCGTGATGACGGCCTTCAGCATCAAACTGGCCGGCTTCAAGCTCGCCCTGGCCACGGTCCGGCCAAGCGGCGATGGCGGGTTCGAGGTGGGCCAGGCCAGCCTGACTCTGCCGCTCAACTTCGGCGGTGGCGGGGCCAGCGGCGGGCCGAGCACGACCATCAACGGATTCAAGATGCTCGGCAACGGCGATGTCTCGATCGCCGGCGGGCAGATCACCCTGCCGCCGCTCAAGGTTGCCGGCATGACGTTTGGCAGCTTCACCGGCGGATTCACCACCCAGATGGTGACCGTGGGTGGGCAGCAGGTCAAGGCCTATTCGTTTACCGGCGGGGCCAAACTCAGCATGCCCGGGCTCGAGCCGAGCGCGGACAAGTCGATCAGTATTTCAGCCAAGGTCGTCTCGATCCCGAGCACCAACGAGATTGACGAGGTTGATACGACCCTGACCTTCGAGGCCCACCCCGGCATCCCGATCGCGAGCAGCGGTGTCGAACTGACCAAGTTCACCGGCGGAGTGCACTTCAAGACGGGGGCCATCACCTTTACCCTGGGCATCGGGGTGGACAGCACCGCCCGCCTGCCGCCGACCGGCAACTTAAGCACGCCGATCGTGGCGATGACGGGTAATGCCCTGGTTCGTCCCGATCCCTTTGCGATGACGCTCGGCGCCCAACTCAAGATCCTGATCTTCAACGTCGCCAGCGCCCAGATGCAGATTGGCGATGGGGCCGGCTTCAACGCCTGTCCGCCCGGCACCCCGGCCAACACGCCGGTCAGCCAATGCCCGCGCGGCAAGGGCTTCTACGCCGAGTTCAACGTCGACGCGCTCTTCATTCATGGGAATGCCAAGGTCCGGATCGGCAAGGTCAATGGTGTGCGCAAGTTCGCCGGCACGGCCAATCTGAACTTCGGGCTGGAGAAGGGCCAGTTCGGATTCGGCCTGCCGCGCAAGGACCGGACCCTGGCCGGGATCAGCTTTGCCGCGGGCGAGTTCAACATCCCGGGCACGAGCGTGAACACGGCCGGGATGAAGGGGACCTTTGAGATTCTTGGCTTCGACTACTCGATGTTCATGAACTTCAACAAAACCCTGGGCAGCGGAAGCTTCCTCGTCTTCGACCACAACCTGGATCAGTATCAGTTGGTGAACGGCGGGGCTGTCCTGGCCGCCGCGGACCGGGGCGAGCCCGGTTATGCCGTGCGCCGCGGGCTGGCCCGCCCGGACAAGGGCGAGGCGGCGACGGTGAGCGTCGATGTTCCGGTCGTGGTCGCCCATGAGGCCGACATGTATCTGGGCATCCACTACAGCGGAACGGTCGAGCCGACCCCGGCAATCACGTTGTCGCGGCAGATCCCTCGCGGTCAGATCGTCATCGGACCGTCGGCCCACGATACCGTCACGGTCTTCTACGACACCGACTTCTCGCCGGTGATCACCAAGGGCAACGACCTGGGCTACGTCATCAAGGACGCGGCTCCGACCACGTGGACGTTGCATATCGAAAACGCGCCGGCCGAGTATGAGATCGTCTTTTACGTCGGCAACAAGAAGCCCGTCATCGAACATGTCAAGACCGGGTCCTCGTCCAGCCTTGGGCAGCTCACCTCGAGCACGTTAACGGTGATCGTGACCGACACCGACAGCCCGGATGCGCTGACGACCTTTGCCTATGGCCGGGTGGACACGACGACGAACACGCTGGTCGAGGGCGCCATCTCCCCGATCTTCACAACCACCGCCCAGGGAACGATCTCCCATTCCTGGTTCATAAGCGGCCAGGTGCCAAGCGGCGTTTATCGCTGGGTGGCGACAGTCAATGATGGAAAGAACGCGCCCGTCACGCTCTTTGACACGCGCAACCTATCAATCACTGATGCGGCGCCGCCCGCGGCGCCGGCGGGCCTGAACGCGCTGGCCTTACCGCGCAGCGTGCAGGCCAATTGGGATCCCAACACGGAGAAGGACCTGGCGGGCTATGAGATCGGATACGGTTTCGTCAACGAATCCGAGTCCTTCATCTACACCCGCACCATGGGCGACAAGGAGATCAGCCCGGCCGCCCTGGCCCGCGGGACGAATCTGCGCCTTGCCAACAGCGTGGACGGCGTCGCCAGCGCCACCCAGTTCGACGGCAAGCTGTGGGGCCTCGCGGACGGACAGCCGGTCTTCGTGGGCGTGCGCGCCTATGACGAGAGCGGAAACTACAGCCCGTGGACGATCTCGCCCGGCGCGCCGTGGGGGCTGAGCCCGCAGGCGGTCTCGCCCGCGCCCGACTTCGTCGGCGAGGTGGAATCCATTCAGGCCGCCTTTGGCGTGCCGCTGAAGAATTCTGATCTGATCCATCAGTTGATCGTCCGCGATGAGCACGGCGACCCAATCACCGGCACGGTTGAACTGCTGTATGGCTTCAATGACGGCGAAGTGATCGGGATGCGCTTCCGGCCCGAGATCCCGATGCTGCCCGGTATCTTCGCAGCCACGTTGCTCGGCGGCGAAGACGGCATCAATACGCCAGACGGCCTGTATATGCCCGCCGACTATGGGTGGACGTGGAAGCAAACCAACACCCTCGACGCGCCGCATCGGGTGTATCTGCCGATGGTGCGACAGTAGGATGATTCGGAAGCGGAATGCCCCGGCGTACGCCGGAGCATTCCGCTTCCGACATATTTATGAACACGTCCCGAATTTCCAGGCTCGTGCTTGCGCTCGCCCTGGCCTGTCTCGCCGCTGGCGGGCAGGCGGCCGGTGCCGCCGTGGTCGCGCCGCGCGGGCCAGGCGCTCTGATCAACCCGATCGTCGTGAATACGTTCACCGATGACTTTGTCCCCAACGGTTTGTGCTCACTGCGCGAGGCAGTCGAGACGATCCGCCAGGGCAACGCGGTTGGAGGTTGCGCATATCCGGTGATCGGCACGCCCTCGATCGAGCTCTCGACCGGCACATACACCCTGACCCGGACCGGGGCCATCACCGGCGGGAGTCTCAACTTGATTGGCACAGTCGTCATCAATGGCTCGGGGATGACCCAGACCCTCATCAAGCAAACCGTGAGCGGGGAGCGGGTGATTGCCGTTGACAGCGGGCGGGCGACCCTGCGCGATCTGGCGCTTACCGGCGGCAACGGCTCTGAGGGTGGCGGCCTGCAAAACAATGCAACCGCCACCCTTGACGCGGTCCGGGTCTTCTCCAACTCGGCTTCGGGCGGCGGCGGGATCGCCAATTCGACCTTCTCCACAATGACGGTTCAATCCAGCCTCATTGACAGGAACACGGCCAGCCAGGGCGGCGGCATTCGAAACGGCGGCGTGTTGACGATTAAGGCGAGCGCGGTGGCGTCGAATACGGCCAGCAGCGCCGGCGGCGGAATTGCGAGCGACGGCTTTACCACCCTGCTCAACACGACCGTGATCAGCAATTCCTCGGGGAGCGGTTTGGGTGGCGGGATTCGCCACAATTCGGCCAGTCCATTGCATCTGAGGA
>Ga0209477_1000723_pt1 | contig 20596 bp, 17 predicted proteins | sample KloWWTupernatant_FD_187180 | JGI IMG/M metagenome (GOLD analysis project Ga0209477, IMG submission 187180) | Active sludge microbial communities from Klosterneuburg, Austria, studying microevolution and ecology of nitrifiers - Klosterneuburg... | ecosystem: Engineered > WWTP > Aerobic digester >... | reverse complement strand
CCGGCGCCGCGGCTGCCCGCGCGCAGCCGCGGCGCCGGCGGTTCCAGCACCACGTGCCAGGCGAGCTGCAGGGCGAACAGCGCCACCAGCGCCGCCAGCCCGGCGCGTCGCGTCGCTGCGCTCACGCCCGCGCCAGCCTGCGCGCGATGTCGGCCACGCGCCGGCCGAGCGCGCGGGCCAGCGCGCGTTCCTCCTCGGTCAGCGCCAGTTCGCCGCGCGCGCCGGCAAGGTGGCTGGCGCCATAGGGCGAGCCGCCGGAGCGCGTGCTGCCGAGCAGGGGTTCGGTATAGGGAATCCCGACCAGCAGCATGCCGTGGTGGAGCAGGGGCAGCATCATGCTGAGCAGCGTGCTCTCCTGCCCGCCGTGCATGGTGGAGGTCGACGTGAAGACCGCCGCGGGCTTGCCCGCCAGTGCGCCCGACATCCATTCGGCCGCGGTGCCGTCGAGGAAGTGCTTGAGCGGCGCGGCCATGTTGCCGAAGCGGGTCGGGCTGCCCATGACCAGGCCGGCGCATTCGCGCAGGTCGGCCGGCACCGCATGCGGCGGCCCGTCGTCCGCCGGCGCCTGCGCCGTGCTGGCGCCAGCCACCGCGAGCGGCGACACCGTGCGCACGCGCGCGGCCACGCCGTCGACTTCGCCGATGCCGCGCGCCACGTGCCGCGCGAGCTCCGCGGTCGCGCCATGGCGGCTGTAATACAGCACCAGGATCTCCATCCGCCCCACCATCCGTTTGCAGTCCGCTGCGCGCACGATACGCTGTCGCGGACCATGCCTGGAACCGCCGCCGCCATCGACCATCGCCGCGAGCTGCTGAGCGCCTTCGCGCGCTTCGTCTGGCGCCGCTTCCGCGACGACCGCTGCTTCGAGTCCGCCGGCGCACTGAGCTTCACCACGGTCTTCGCCCTGGTCCCGCTCAGCGCCGCGGTGCTCGGCATCATGGCGGCGTTCCCGGTCTTCGAGACCTGGAGCCGCCAGCTCACCGACTACCTGTTCGAGAACTACGTGCCCGCGGCGGCCAAGGCGGTGCAGGCGTACCTGACCGAGTTCGCGTCCAACGCTTCGCAGTTGACCGTGGTTGGCGGCGTGGTGCTGCTGGCGAGCGCGCTGCTGATGATGGCCGGGATCGAGGACACCCTGAACCGGATCTGGCGCGCGCCCGGCCATCGCCGCCGCGCGGCGCGCTTCGTCGCCTACTGGACGGTGCTGACGCTGGGTCCGATCCTGCTCGCCGCGAGCCTGGGCCTGAGTTCCTACCTGTTCACGCTGCCGCTGATCGATCGCGCCGAGCGCCAATTCGGGCTCAGCCAGCACCTGTTGCGCTTGCTCCCGTTCCTCACCACCTGGAGCGCGCTCACGCTGGCCTTCGTGGTGGTGCCCAACGCGGCGGTGCGGGTGCGCAACGCGGCGATCGGCGCACTTTTCGCCACCGTGCTGTTCGAGCTCGCCAAGCAGGCCTTCGGCCGCTATGTCGCCAGCAGCGACACCTACGAGCGCCTCTACGGCGCCCTGTCGGTGCTGCCGCTGTTCCTGGTCTGGATCTACTGGTCGTGGGTATCGGTGCTGCTCGGGGCTTCGCTGGCGGCAAGCCTGTCGGCGTTCCGCTACGTGCCGCTGGCCCTGCGCGCGACGCCCGGGCTCGAGTTCGCGGCGCTGTTGCGTGTGCACGCGCGGGCGCGCGCGGCGGCCGCCGCCGGCACGCCGCTGTCGCGCAGCGCGCTGGCCGCGACCGAGCCCGGATTGTCGGACGACCAGCTCGGCCGCTTCCTGTCCGAGTTGTCGGCCCTGCAGCTGCTGCAGCGCAGCGAGACGGGGCAGTGGCTGCCACTGCGCGATCCGGCCGCGGTCACCGTGCGCGAGCTGTTCGAGGGCGGCGCCTACCGCTGGCCCACCGCGGCGGAACTCGCGCGCCTCAAGGCCGGTCCCATGGTCATGCCCGCGCTCTTGCCCTGGTTCGAACAGGGCAGCCTGGGTCTCGCGCAGGGACTCGACCTGCCGCTGGCCGCGCTCTCGCGGATACCTGCCACATCCATCGCTCCGGACCCTTGACCATGACCCGATCACGCCTGCCGCTTGCGGCCACCTTGTTCCTGCTCGCCGGCACCGCGTTTGCCGCGCCGCCGCCGGCGCTGCCCGCGCTCGAGGTCACCACGCTCGATGGCGCGCGCTTCGTCCTGGCCGAACACCGCGGCCAATGGGTGGTGGTGAATTTCTGGGCGACCTGGTGCGCGCCCTGCATCAAGGAGATTCCCGACCTCGGCGAGTTCGATCGCGGCCGCGACGACGTCCGCGTCATCGGCCTGGCATTCGAGGAGATCGAGCCGGAGGCGCTGCAGGCCTTCCTCGCCAGGCATCCGGCTTCGTATCCGATCGCGCTGGTCGATGTGTACGACCCGCCGGCCGACTTCGAGGTGCCGCGCGGCCTGCCCACCACCTGGCTGATCGCGCCGGACGGCACCGTCGCCGAGCGCTTCCTCGGCCCGGTGACGGGTGCGCAACTCGCACGCGCGATCGAGGCCCGCAAGCAGTGAGCGCGCCGGAGGCCGCGCGCTTCCTGGTCAGCGGCCGCGTGCAGGGTGTCGCCTTCCGGGCGTGGACGCGCGCGCAGGCGGCCGAACTGGGCCTGCGCGGGCACGCGCGCAACCTCGCCGATGGCCGGGTCGAAGTGGTGGCGGCGGGCGCCGCGGGCGCGCTCGCGACGCTGGCGCAGCGACTCCATCGCGGTCCCCCGCTGGCGCGGGTCGATGCGGTGTCGCGCGAGGCCGCCGAGGTCCCGGACCGCGATGGCTTCGCGATCGGATAGGACCGGCGGCGGCGCGCGCCGTTGCGCCGCCGGACTGCCGTTGCTTGCGGTCCTGCTGGCGCTGCCCGCGCCGGCCGCGGTGTTCCGCAACGCGAGTTACGGCGTGCCCGGCAGCAGCGAACCCGCGGCGCGCCTGGTGGACGTGTACACGCCCGAATCGCCCGGCCCGCACCCGGTCGTGCTGCTGCTGCATGGCGCGAGCGACAAGTCGGCCGCCACCGCGTGGCCGGTGCGGCTGGCGGGGCGCGACTACGTGGTCTACAACGCCAACCATCGCGCCGGCATGGACGATGCGCTGGCCGACGTGGCCGAGGCGCTGCGCTTCGTTGCGCGCAGCGCATCCGGATACGGCGGCGACTCGCGCCGCGTGTACCTGATGGGCGTGGGCGCGGATGCCCGGCTCGCCGCCCGCGCCGCGCTGGCAGCGGCCGGCGGTGCGGATGCGCCCGGCGCGCCGGCCGGAACGATCGTGGTCGGCAACCCTGGCCCATGGCCGGGCGGCCGGGCCGGCGGGCCGGCGCTGCTGGTGCGGTCGCAGGCCGAAGCCGGTGCGCGTCGCGCCACCGAGGCCTGGGCCGCGCAGCTGCAGCGCCAGGGACTTTCCGCGCAGGTGGTGGCGATCGACGGCAGCGTGGCCGCGCCGCCGGCAACCGGCGCGACGATCGTCGACGTCGTCGATGCGTGGCTGTCGGCGAGCGAGATTCCGCGCGTGCAGCGCTTCGAGAACCTGGGCTTCGCGCCTGCGGTCGTGCCGGGTCTTGCGCCGGTGCAAGCCTTCGCGGTGGACGCCGACGCGATCCATGCCGCCGCGGGCAGCCAGACCTGGCGACGGACCAGCGCGGCTGGCGCATGGACGCGCGAACACGAGCACGGCGCGCCGGTGGCATGCCTGCAGCAGTGGAGCGGGCAACTGCACGCCGTCCTGGCCGGCGCCGAGGGACTTGCGACCAGCACGCGCGACGGGCAGGGCCGCTGGTCGGAACCGGTCCTGCGCGTGAAGCGCCAAGGCGCCGAACCGTCGCGGCCGCACTGCCTGCCAGACCCCGCGGGCGGCGCATGGATCGGCGACGGCCGGCAGCTGTGGCACCTCGGACCCGGGCGCAGCGCGCGCCGCGTGGTGGCGCTGGATTCGGCGATCTCCGGCATGGTGCGGGTCGGTGGCGCGCTGGTGCTCGCGGTCGAGGCCGGCCCCACCCTCGGCGCCGCGTTGTGGCGCGTCGACGCCGCCGGCACGGCATCGCGCGTGCTGGTGCTGCCATCGGGCCGCGCCGCCTGGCGCCACCTGCTCGCGGTGCCGGACCCCGAGGGCTCCGCGCGCGAGGTCCTGCTGGGCGCGGAGGGCGGCCGCATCCATCGCTATGACCTCGATGCCGGCCACGCGCCGTTCGAGGAACTGGACCTGGATTCCGCACTGCGCGCGCAGTGGGGCGGACTCGCCGACCGCGTGCCGCCGCGCCTGTCGAGCGATTTCGCCGCGCTGGCGCATCCCGAGACCGGTGATCGACTACACGTCGCCGGCCTTGACGCCAGGCCTGCGCCTGGCGCCGAACCGGGCGCGCGCGGCGCCTGGTACCTGGTGCGCGACCTCGAGGGCCGCTACGCCCTGGGCCAGGCGGGGGATTCGCCGCCAGGGTGGCCGCCGGCCGGTGCGGCGCCCACGATCCGCGACGTGGTCGCATCGCCCTTCGTCGCCGACGGTGGCGCGGTGCTGTGGTTCGGTGGTGGCGACCCGGGCTGGCTGGCGAGCGGCCAGCTCGCGCGTGCGGGTCCCTGGCCGGGCCTGTGGTGGGATCCCGCGCATCCGGGCCACGGCCTGCTGCTGCAGCGCGCAGGGGGGCGCTGGCTGGCGCTGCTCTACACCTATGACGCCGATGGCGAGCCAGCCTGGTACCGGACCGGCCTGCAGGTCGAGGGCACGGACCTGGCCAGCGATGCAGCCGGCCTGGTCGCGCAACGCGCCCCGGACCCGGGTTCCGCGGCGCAGGCCCTCGCCACCATCGGCCGCCTGGTCCTGCGCTTTGCTCCCCAAGCCGTGGCCGCGGCCTGCACCGAGACCGTGGTTCATGACGAGTTCCCGCTGCGGGCGGTGCTGGCCCTGGACCTCGCCGGGCGCAAGTCCGAGTGGTGCCTGCGCCCCTTCCGGTTCGCGCCACCGGGACTCCCCGGCGTGGCGCCGCGCGGCCTCTACGGCTCGGACTCCGGCGACGCGCGCTGGGGCCTGATGGTCGACACCCAGGGTGTCGGCGCGGCTGCGCGCAGCCTCGCGATCCTGTTCTATCTCGATCGCGCGGGCCAGCCGCGCTGGGTGATGGGCACCGGCGCGAGCCGGCACGGGGTCAGCGAGCTGGAACTGCAGCGCCACCGCGGATCCTGCATCGGCTGCAGCGGCCGGCCGGCCCGGGCCGGCGCGGCCGGGAGCCTGCTGCTGCGCTTCGCCGGGTACTGCGGCGAACTGCGCGGAGCCGCCAGCCTGCAACTGCTGCAGGATGGCGCGGCGCCGCTGCTGTCGCTGCGGGATGCCGCCCTGGCGCCAGCCGCCGAGGCCGCTTGCTACTGAGCCGCGATGCCGGCAACGCAAGCCCGGCCGCGGCTGCGGCCGGCGGTTGCCGCCGCGCGACGAAGCGAGCACCGGTGCCCCCGCCGCCGCGCCAAGGGCCGGTAGCATGGCGCCGATGAATCCTCCAGACCCACGCCCGGCGGCGACCGACGCCGGACTCTCGCGCCAGTTCTGGCCCCTGCAGGCGGCCGGCTGGCTCGGTTACATCGCCTTCAGCTACATCGTCGCGATCGGCCACGGCAAGCCGAACGACTACTGGAAGGTGATCGTCCCGGTGGCGGCCTCGGGCTTCCTCGCCACCTCCGCCCTGCGTTACGTGCTGCGCGCGCTGTGGCGCCAGCCGGCCCCGGTGTTCCTGGCCTCGGCGGTCGTGCCGGTGCTGCTGTGCGCGGCAGTCATGGGCCTGACTTCGGTGTACTGCTGGATCGCATTCTGCGGCGACACGCCGGAATGCCGGCCCGACAGCGTGACCGGCTACATCGCCTCGATGGGCAGCTACACCTACGTGGTGCTGAGCTGGGCGGGCCTCTACTTCGGGATCAAGAACTGGCGCGAATTGCAGGCCCAGACCCAGGCCACGCTGCAGGCCACGGCGATGGCGCACCAGGCCCAGCTCAAGATGCTGCGCTACCAGCTCAACCCGCATTTCCTCTTCAACACACTCAACGCGATCTCCACCCTGGTGCTGGACCAGGACCACCAGACCGCCAACCGCATGGTCACCAGCCTGTCGGCATTCCTGCGCCATTCGCTCGACGCCGATCCGATGCAGCGGGTGACGCTCAAGCAGGAACTGGACGCGATCAACCTCTACCTCGGGATCGAGAAGGTGCGCTTCGCCGAGCGGTTGCGCCTGCACATCGAGGTCGAGCCCGAGGCCTACTCGGCCCTGATGCCGAGCCTGCTGCTGCAGCCCCTGATCGAGAACGCGATCAAGTACGCGGTGGCGAAGCGGGTCGAGGGCGGCACCCTTGAACTCGCCGCGCGCCGCATCGACGGCATGCTCGAGATCGCGTTGCGCGACGACGGCCCCGGCTTCGCCCATCCCGGGGGCGACCTGCCCGGCGGCAACGGCGTGGGCCTGCGCAACACGCGCGAGCGCCTGCGCGTGCTGTATGGCGAGCGCCAGTCCTTCACCCTGCGCAACCGCCAGCCGCAGGGCGCCGAGATCGTGCTGCGCCTGCCCTTCGAGGCGGCCGGCACGCCGCGCGAGTGACGCCGGGCAGGAGTCGCACCATGGCACTGCGCACGCTGCTGGTCGACGACGAACCGCTGGCCCGCCGCGGCCTGGTGCTGCGCCTGGCCGGCGAGCCCGATGTCGAGATCGTCGGCGAGTGCGGCAATGGCGAGGACGCGGTCCGGGCCGTGGCCCAGCTCGAGCCCGACCTCATGTTCCTCGACGTGCAGATGCCGGGGCTCGACGGCTTCGCGACCCTGCGCGCAATCCCGGCCAGCCAGATGCCGCTGGTGGTGTTCGTCACCGCCTACGACCATTACGCGATCCGCGCTTTCGAGGCCAGTGCGGTCGACTACGTGCTCAAGCCGATCGAGGACAGCCGCCTTGCGCAGGCCTTGTACCGCGTGCGCCAGCAGCAGGCCGAGCGGCAGGCCGAGACCCACTGCGCGCGCCTGCTCAACCTGCTCGGCGAGCTCTCCGGCCGCCCGGCCCTGACCCTGGCCGAGGCGCTGGCCGAGGACGCGATCCCCGCGCCCGGCACGCCGGCGCGGCTGGCGTTCAAGGACGGCGGCCGCATCGTGCGGGTCGACCCGGCCGAGATCCGCTGGATCGACGCCGCCGGCGACTACATGTGCGTGCACACCGACAGCGAAACCCATGTCCTGCGCGCGACCCTGCGCGAGTTCGAGCAGCAACTCGACCCGCGCCGCTTCGCCCGCGTGCATCGTTCCACGATCGTCAACGTGGCGCGGGTGCGCGAGCTGCGCGCGCACATCAATGGCGAGTACTTCCTCATCCTCGACAGCGGGCACGAGCTCAAGCTCTCGCGCTCGTACAAGGAGAAGCTGGCGCTGCTGCGCTAGCGCGGACCCAGCCCGCGGCGTTGGCCCCCCCGGCCGCCGGGCCTTGCTAACCGCCACCGCCCTGACACCATCCAAGGGCCGTGAACGACGGGGAAAGCCAATGGATCGTGGCGGCCAGGGCAGGTGATGCCCGGGCCTTCCGCCACCTCGTGGAGGCGCATGCGCGCCGGATCCACGCGGTGTGCTGGCGCATCCTCGGTGACTCCGCGCTGGCGGAGGATGCGGTGCAGGAGACCTTCATCAATGCGTGGCGCGGGCTGGCCCGTTTCGACGGCCGCGCCGGCTTCGGCACCTGGTTGCACCGGATCGCGGTCAACGCGGCGCTGGGCCAGCGCCGTGCCATCCATCCCACCGAGACCTTCGACCCCGAGACCGAGGGCGCGGGCGATGGCGCGTGGGACGCGCTGCCCGGCGTGGTGGACCCGCTGCGCAGCGCCGCCGCAGGCGAGGCGCGCGAGCATGTCGCGCGCGGCCTGGCGGCGCTGACCGCCATGGAGCGCACCGCGTTCGTGCTGCGCCACGTCGAGCAATACGCGCTCGAGGAAATCGCGCGCGTGCTCGACAGCAACGTCAACGCCTGCAAGCAGGCGGTGTTCCGGGCCGTGCGCAAGCTGCGGCCCGTCCTCGAGCCCTTGCGGAGCACGCCATGAACCAGCCCGTCGGCGACGAAGAACTGCTGCTCTGCCACTGGGGCGACCCGGCGCTGGATCCCGCGCGCCGCCGCGCGATCCGCGATGCACTGGAACTGGATCCGGCGCTGCGCTCGCGGCTGCGCGACCTGGTCGCCGCGCTCGAAGCGCAGGCCCGGTCGCTGGCCCCGCCCGAATTGCCGCGCGACTACGAGGCCCGGCTGTGGTCGCGCATGGAACCGCGCCTGGAGCCGCGCCCGGCGCAGGCAAGCCGCCGCCCGTGGTCCGTGGTATTGCGCGACTGGCTGGGTGGTCCCGGCTTGCCGCGCCTCGCGTTCGCGGCATCGCTGGTGCTGGCACTGGGCGTGGGCATCTACGTCGGACGCGGGCAGGTGCCCGCGGCGCCGGCGATCACCTTGGCCGACGACGCCGCGCAGCGCGTGCTGGCCGCCTATCTAAACGCCCACCTGGAATCGACCGAGCGCGTGCTGCTGGTGGCCGCCAACAGTCCGGACGAATACCAGACCTCGCAGGCACTGGCGCGCGAACTGCTGTCGTCGAACCGGCTTTACGCCGCGGCGGCACGTCGCGCCGGGCGTGCGCAACTGGCCGCCTTCCTGCGCCAGATCGAGCCGGTGCTGCTGGAACTGGCCCGCGGCGACGAGCCCGGCGCCATCGGCGCCCGCATCCGTGATGAAGACCTGCCGTTCAAGGCCCGTGCCGCCGCTGCCATGGCGCGGCGCGGGACACCGGCGACCCCCGACCCCGAACTGCGGCCGCTGTGAAGCCGCCCTGCACTGGAGAAACCCGCATGAATTCCCGAACCCGACCGCTGGCTGCCGCGATGCTGGCCTGCCTGATGGCGCTGGCAGCGCCGCTCGCGCAGGCTGCGCCACAGGCCGAGGCGATGCAGCCTGCGAGCGAACCCGCGCGGCGACTCTACTGGGAAGGACACGAAGCGCTCGAAGCCGGCCGGACCCAGGAGGCGCTGGAGCACTTCCGCGCACTCGAGGCCCAGTTGCGCAAGGCCGGCGAGCCCGGAGTCGACGGCGCGATGTACTGGGAGGCCTACGCGCTCGTCGGCATGCGCCAACCGACCCAGGCCGGGCACGTCGCGGAGCAGATGCTGCGCGAGTTCCCGCAGAGCCTCTGGGCCGATGAGGCGCGCAAGTTCACGGCCGGTCCTGGCACGGCGAGCCTCGCGCGGTTGGCGGACCTGCGCGACATCAAGGGCCCGACGGGAACTGGAGACGAGGCCGAGGACCAGGCCGAGCAGGACGCACTGGCCGCAATCGACGCGCTGATGGCGACCGACAATCCCAAGGCGGTCGCGCTGCTGCAGCGCGTGCTCGACGGCGACCGCTCCGACAAGGTCAAGATCCGCGCGCTGTTCGTCATGATCCAGCTCGACCAGGCGGCCGGCGAGAAGGCGCTCGATGGCGTGCTCAAGGGCGCGGGCTCGAGCCACCTCAAGCGCGAGGCGGTCAAGATGCTCGCGGTCGGCGGCGACCCCAGGTCGCTGGACCGGCTCGAGGCGATGTACCGCCAGAGCCCCGACAGCGGGATCCGTACGGCGGTGCTCGAGGCCTGGATGATCGGCGACCGTCCCGACCTGCTGGCGCGGGTCGCTGCCGCCGAGCCCGATGCCGCATTGCGGCGCCAGGCCATCCACCTGATCGGCGCCACCGGCGACGGGGCCGCGCTGGAAACGCTGTATGGCCAGCTCAAGGATGCCGACGACAAGGCCGCGGTGCTCAAGGCCTTCGGCATCGCGGGTGACGACGCACGCCTCGCCCGCATCGCGCGCAGCGAACGCGATCCCGGGCTGCTGCGCGCGGCGCTCGAGGGACTGGGCATCTCCGGTGGCAAGGATGCGACCGCCGCGATCGTGGAGATCTATCGCGCCACGGCCGACGCCGGGGTCAAGCGCGGCGCCATCAACGGGCTGATCATCGCCGACGACGGCGCCGCCATTCTCGCCCTTTACCGCAGCGAGTCCGATCGCGACCTCAAGCGCGAGCTGATGCAGGCGCTCTCGATCGCCGACAGCGACCAGGCGCTGGAGCTGATCGACCGCCAGCTCAGCGGGGAGCAGTGATATGCGCACGCTCGTCCTCCTGTTGCTCCTGATGCCGCCGGCCGCGATCGCCGCCACGCTGGACCAGGCCATCGCAGGCTTGGCGCCGGGCGACTGGATCGAGTACGAGGCCGCGCTGGTCGCCGGCGGCGGCAGTCCCTGCTGCATCGACTGGCACGGCGGCAAGGCCGGCCCCCAGGCCTGTTCGCTCGATTCGCGCCAATGGAATTTCAGCAGCGACGCCGATCGCGGCGACACGCAACTGCGCGTGTTCGCGCGGCGCGGGCCGCAGGGGACCGACCGCATCCGCGCCGTCGGCGCGAGTTGCCCGGTCGATATGGGCGCCGCGCGAGTCACCGCGATCCGTGGCGTCGATGGCGCCAGCGCGGCAGGCTGGATTGCCGCGCAGGTGCCGGCCCTGGAAAAGCGCGAACGCGACAACGCGCTCGCGGCCCTCGCGCTGCATGCCGGACCCGTGGCGACCGCCGTGCTGGAGCGACTCGCAACGCCCGGCGAGGGCTCCGGCGTGCGCCGCGAGGCACTGTTCTGGCTCGGCGTGGCCCGCGGCGCCGAGGGACTGCCGACCCTGCGCCAGACCCTGGCGCAGGAGACCGATGCGGGAATGCTGCGCCATGCGGTGTTCGCCCTGGGCCAGAGCGATGCGCCGGCGGCCCGGACCCTGCTGCGCGACACCGCACGCGCCGACCGCCGCACGGCGGTGCGGGGCGAGGCGCTGTTCTGGCTGGCGCAGGACGCGGATATGCAGACCGAAGCCCTGGCACGCGCCGCGCTGTCCGAATCCCGCGACGGGGACTTGCGCGAGAAGGCCGTGTTCGCGCTTTCGCAGTTGCCTGCAGTCCGCGCGATCCCGGCCCTGGAAGCGCTCGCGCGCGATCGCGGCCAGGATCCGCGGACGCGGCGCGAGGCCTTGTTCTGGCTGGCGCAGCAGCAGGACGACGAGGCCCTCGCGGTCTTCGACGAGCTGCTCGGCGACGCCCCGCGATAGGAGGCTCGCGACCGGGGCGGCGCGCGGGGATCGAAACCGGCAATTTCCGCAACGCCGCCGGCACCGGCGCATCGCCCCGCCGCCGCGGCGCGTCGTTTCACCGCAAGCCGTCCAACCTTCGTGACGGTCGGCACATCTGAACCGGGTCAGGTGGCGCGCAGTCTTGCACCACGCCATCCGGAGCGCCCGATGAACATCACCCAGGCATCGCTCAAGAATCCCGCGGCCGTCGCGGTCGCCGTCGCGCTGGTCGTGGTGTTCGGGCTGTTGGCGATGACCCGCCTGCCGCTGCAGCTGTTCCCCGACATCGACCAACCGCAGATGTCGGTGGTGACCAACTGGCGCGCGGCTTCGCCGAGCGAGATCGAGTCGGAAATCCTCGAGCCGCAGGAGGAGGTGCTGCAGGGCCTCAACGGCCTCGAGCGCATCGACGGCAACGCCAACGCCGGGTCGAGCTGGGTGAACCTGACCTTCGCGGTCGGGACCGACATGAAGTCGACACTGGTCGACGTGATCGGGCGGCTCAACCGATTGCCGACGCTGCCGGCCGATGCCGACCCGCCGGTGGTGCAGCTCAACGGCGAGGACGCCAACACCAACCTGACCTGGTTCTTCGTCCAGTTGCTGCCGGGCACCGGCGGCACGATCGACGACTACTTCCGCTTCGTCAACGACTCGGTCAAGCCGCGCCTCGAGGCCGTGCCCGGCGTGGCCCGGGTCGAGGTCAACGGCTCGATGCCCGAGCAGCTCACGATCGACCTCGACGTGCGCAAGGCGGCGGAATACGGCATCGCCATCCCGCAGGTCGCGCAGCTCGCGGGTCGCGCCAACGACGTCTCCGGCGGCTTCGTCGACGTGGGCCGGCGCCAGTACACCCTGCGCATGGCCGGGCGCTACACCCCGCAGGAACTGGGCGAGATGATCCTGGCCTGGCGCGAGGGGCAACCGGTGCGGCTGGCCGACGTGGCGACGATCGCGATCAAGCGGCCCGAGCGCACGTTCATCGGCTACCAGAACGGCAACCCGGCGCTGGGCATGCGCATCGTGCGCGAATCCGGCGCCAACGTGCTGGCGACGCTCGACGCGGTCAAGGCCGAGGTCGCGCGGCTGCGCGACGGCCCGCTCAAGGAACGCGGGCTGGCGATCGAGCAGTCATTCGATTCCGGGCTGTTCATCAACCGCGCCATCAACCTGCTGTCGGGCAACCTCGTGGTCGGCGTGCTGCTGGCGGTGGGCTGCCTGTGGTGGTTCCTGCGCGACTCCCGCGCCACGCTGCTGATCGCCAGCGCCATCCCGGTCTCGCTGCTGGCGACCTTCGTGGTGCTGCAGCTCGCCGGCCGCAGCCTCAACGTGATCTCGCTCGCGGGACTCGCCTTCGCGGTCGGCATGGTGATGGACGCGGCGATCGTGGTGGCCGAGAACATCGTGCGCCTCAAGGAAGGCGGCCGCATGCCGCAGGACGCCGCCTACCTCGGCACGCGCCAGGTGGTGGGCGCGCTGTTCGCCTCGACCGTGACCACGATCGCGGTTTTCCTGCCGGTGCTGTTCCTCGAGGACATCGAGGGCCAGCTTTTCGGCGACCTCGCGATCACCACCGCGATCGCGGTCGCGATCTCGATGCTGGTCGCCGTGACCGTGCTGCCGGCCGCGGCTGGCGGCTGGCTCAAGGCCAAGAAGCTGGGCGGCGACGGCGGGCGCCAGTGGGCCGCGATCACGCGCTGGATCATGGCCCGGACGGCGACCCGCCGCCGCCAGGCCGCGTGGGCGCTGGCGCTGGTGGCCGGGCCAGCGCTGCTGGCATGGGCGCTGCTGCCGCGGCTCGACTACCTGCCGCCGGTCAAGCGCGCCGCGATCGACGTGTGGCTCAACGTGCCGCCGGGCATGAGCCCGGAGACCGTCGACCGCGAGATCTTCAGCATCGTGCGCGCGCGCATGGCGCCGTACATGAGCGGCGAGAAGCAGCCGCAGCTGAAGAACTGGTACATCCAGGCCTGGCCCGGCGGTGGCACGATCGGCGCGCGCGTATCGGACCCTGACAAGATTGGCGAACTCGAGCGCATCATGCGCGACGAGATCGTGGTCGGCCTGCCCGACACCCGCGCCTTCACCGCCGAGGGCGAATTGTTCGGGGCCTTCGGCGGCTCGGCGCGCGCGATCCAGATCCACCTGCAGTCGGGCGACACCGCGCGCATCAATGCCGCCGCGGAAGCCGGCCGCAAGCTCCTGAGCGAGCGCTTCCCGGGCGCCAACGTGCAGACCTGGCCCAATACCGACGCCATCCAGGCCGAGCTGCGCGTGCATCCGGACGACCGCCGCCTGGCCGAAGCCGGGTGGACGCGGACCGAGCTGGGCACCGTGATCCGCACGCTGGGCGACGGAACCTGGCTCGGCGAGTACTTCAACGGCGACCAGCGCATGGACATCATCCTGCGCGGCAATGGCTGGAGCACGCCGGAGGAACTGGCCCAGGTCGCGCTGGCGACGCCGGGCGCGGGCGTGCTGCCGCTGGGCGAACTGGCGCGGCTCGATACCCTCACCAGCGCGCCGCAGGTGCGCCGCGTCGACCGCCGCCGCACGGTGACCCTGACCTTCGATCCCCCGGCCACGCTCTCGCTGGAGGAGGCGCTGGCCGCGGTCCAGGACCAGATCCTGCCGGCATTGCGCCGCGAACTCCCGGCCGACGCCAGCGTGCAGGTCGCCGGCAGCGCCGACCAGTTGCAGCAGGTGGTCGGCACCATGGGCACCAACTTCGTGCTGGCGCTGCTGGTGCTGTTCCTGCTGATGGCGGCGATGTTCAAGTCGCTGCGCGACGCCAGCCTCGTGATCCTGACCATGCCGCTGGCCCTGCTCGGCGGCGTGCTGGGACTGCGCGCGCTCGGGCTGTTCGCGTTCCAGCCCCTCGACCTGCTGTCGATGATCGGGTTCGTGATGCTGCTGGGCATGGTGGTCAACAACGCCATCCTGCTGATCACGCAGACCCGCGCGGCGCAGGCGGAAGGGCAAGGCCTCGACCGCGCGGTCGAGATCGCGCTGGAGCAGCGCCTGCGCCCGATCTTCATCGCCGCGCTGACCGGCGTGGTCGGCGCGCTGCCGATGGCGATCAACCCGGGCCCCGGCGCGGTGATCTACCGCGGGCTCGCCGCGGTGACCGTGGGCGGCGTGGGCCTGTCGCTGGTGTTCACCGCGATCCTGATTCCCGCGCTCATGCGCCTGCTGGGCTCGCGCAAGGCGGTGGTGGCGCCGGCCGAGCCGGAATACGCGCCGCTGCGCAACGTCGCCTGATGCCGAATCGACCCCCCTTTCCCGTTCGCCGGAGCAAGCGCATGAAAGCCCGAATCCTCCTGGTCGCGCTCGGCGCGGCCGCCGCCCTCGCGGTGCTGGTGCCGGGGGACGACCCCCGGGCGCAACCACAGCCGGCCGCGATCGAAGCACCACCGGCAACGGTCGAAGTGGCGCCTGCGAGCGCTGCCGACATCGCCAGCGTGCAGTGGGTGCCGGGCACGGTGCTGAGCCGTGCCGATGCCCAGATCGCGAGCGAACAGGCCGGTCGCGTGCTGGCGATCGCGGAGGTCGGCGAGCGGGTGGAGCAGGGCGGGGTGATCGCGCGCCTCGACGCCGAGGCGCTGGAACTTGCCGTGCGCGAGGCCGAAGCGGCGCTGGCGCGGATCGCGGCGCAACTCGAATATCAGGAGCGCCAGCTCGGGCGGCTGGCGGCGCTCAAGCGCCGCTCCAGCGTGGCCGAAACGCAGCTCGACGAATCGCGCAACCAGCGCGACCTGCTGCAGCACGATCGCACGCGCGCCGAAGTGGCGCTGGCCGAGGCCCGCCGGCAACTGCGCGAGGCCACCGTGCGCGCGCCCTTCGGGGGCGTGGTGGCCGAGCGGCGCGCGCAACCCGGCGAGTTCCTTGCGGCGGGCGCGGTGCTGGTGCGGCTGGTCGATACCGCGCACATCGAGGTGGGCGCGCGCGTGCCGGTGGTGCTTGGCGCGGCACTGCGGCCGGGCGACCCGCTCGCGGTGCGCGCCGGCGCCTCGGCCGAGGTCGTGGCCAGCGTCCGTGCCGTCGTGCCCGGCGGCGATGCGCAGTCGCACCAGCTGGAACTGCGCATCGCGCTGCCGCCCGACTCGTGGCCGATCGGCGCCGCGCTGCAGGTCGGCGTGCCGGCGGGATCGGCGCAGGCCGCGGTGGCGGTGCCGCGCGACGCGCTGGTCCTGCGCGGATCGGAGACCTTCGTGTTCCGCGTCGGCGCCGACCGCAAGGCCGAGCGCGTGGCGGTGGAGACCGGACGCTCCAGCGGCACCCTGGTCGAGGTCCTCGGCGGCATCGCGATCGGCGATACCCTGGTGGTGCGCGGCGCCGAGCGGCTCGCGCCGGGCCAGGCGGTGGCGATCCGCGAGCCGAGCTGAGGCCGGCCGGCGCGCAGCGGTTTCAGCGCTCGCGCAGGCGCGAGCGCAGGCTGGCGAGGTTGCAGGGCCGCGTGCGGGCGTCGAGCTGCGGCGCCAGCAGCCGCTCCCATGCGGTGCGGCAGGCCGAGGTCGAGCCGGGCAGGCAGAAGACGAACGTCGCGTTGGCGAGTCCGGCGAAGGCGCGAGACTGCAGCGTCGAGGTGCCGATTTCGGCGTGCGAGAGCACGCGGAACATCTCGCCGAATCCCGGCATCAGCTTGTCCAGCAGCGGCTCGATCGCTTCGGGCGTGGAATCGCGGCCGGTGAAGCCGGTGCCGCCGGTGACCAGCACGCCGTCGATGGCTTCGTCGGCTATCCACGCAGCCACCAGGGCCCGGATGCGGTAGCGGTCGTCGGGCAGCAACTCGCGTGCCGCCAACCGGTGCCCGGCCGCGGCCAGCGCCTCGGCCAGGTACCCGCCCGAGTCGTCCTCGGCCAAGGTGCGCGAATCCGACACCGTGAGCACGGCGATGGCAAGAGGAACGAATTCGGCGCTGGCGCTCATGTCGGGCTCCGCCTGGTCGCTCAGGCCTGGATGTCGAAGTCGGCCGGCAGCGCGCCACTGCGCTGGCGCTCCACCATGCCGACCACCGCCTGTTCGAAAGCGCGCGCGAAGGCGGCCATGTCGAACAGGCCGGAAGTCGCGCGCGCCTGGGCCAGGCGCGCGCGCAGCGCGCGGTTGGCCGCGCCATCGGTGGCCAGCGCGATCGCGCGCGCCACGTAGTCGTCGGCACTGGCGCAGACCAGCTCCCCGAGCCCGAGGGTGGTCAGCAGCGAGGCCGCCACGCGCGATGCGAAGGTGCGGCCCGGCAAGGTCAGGACCGGGCATCCCGCCCACAGCGCGTCGCTGGCCGTGGTGTGCGCGCCGTAGGGCCAGGTGTCGAGGAACAGGTCGGCGTGGCGGTACAGGGTCAGGTACTCGTCGTGCGGCAGCTTGGGCTGGAACACCAGTCGCGCCGGGTCGACGCCGGCGGCAGCGGTGGCGCGGCGCAGGTTGGCGCTGCTGGCCGCGTTCCCGGCGAGCAGCCACAGCACGCTGCCGGGCACTGCTTCGAGCACGCGCATCCAGCACCCGTGCACCTCGGGCGAGATCTTGTAGCTGTTGTTGAAACTCGCCAGCACGCACCCGCCGGCCGGCAGGCCCAGCGTGGCCCGCGGCGGCGGTTCGCGCACGGCGCGGGTCGAGTCCGAAGGCTGGAACGAGCGCGGCAGGCGCACGACCGCCTCGCTGTAGTGGCCGCGCTCCGCCATCGGCACCACCACCGCGTCCGCAATCAGGTAATCGATGAACGGCGCCCCCGACGTGCCCGGGTATGCCAGCCAGTTGACCTGCAGGGGCGCGGCGCGCAGTGCGAAAAGTTCGGTCACCGCGCCGCCGCCGTAGCCGCGCAGGTCGACCAGCACATCGAGCTCGCGCGCGCGCACCTGGCGCGCCATCGCGGCGGGATCGAGGCCGCTGAGGTCATGGAACTCGTCGAAACCGGCACGCAGGCGTCGCCGCATCGCGCCGCCGTCGTCGGCGCTGGTGGCGAATCCGAAGGAGCGCAGGCGGGTGCCGCGCAGGCGCTCGATGAGTTCTACCACCAGCAACGCGGTCGGATGGTTGTTGAAGCCGTTCGAGACCATGCCCACCCTCAGGTCGCGCGCGTTGCGCACGCCGGGCGGGGGGCCGAGGTCGCCGCGACGCGCCTCGGCCTCGGCCTGGCGTTGCAAGGCCCAGAGCCGCGCGCAGTGCAGTTGCTCGTCGGGGCCCGCCGGTTCGGCCAGGAAGGAAAACGGCGTGAGTCCGGCAGCGCCGGCGGCCACCGCGGCGCGCAGGCGCGCCGACAGCGCATCGAGGCCGGTCCAGTCGCACAGGCGCCGCTTGAGGAACACCAGTTGCGCCAGCGCGGGCCACATCTCCGGCTCGAGTTCGAGCGCTCGCGCGCAGGCACTGGCCGCGCCCGGCCAGTCGCCGAGATCGTCGAGCGCGAGCGCGAGGTTGTAATGGGCTGCGGCGAGCGCAGGGTCGCGCGCGATCGCCTGGCGGAAGGCCTCGGCGGCATCGGCTGCGCGCTTGCCTGCCGCAAGGACGCTGCCCAGCACGAGCCAGCCCGCGGCCTGGGCCGGATCGACCTCGCAGGCCCGGCGCGCCGCGGCTTCCGCCCTCGGCAGGTCGCCGTCGGCGAGCCGCGCGGACGCCATGTTCGCGTGGTTGAGCGCCGAAGCGTCGCCGGCGCCCAGCGCCAGTTCGAAGGCGCCAGCCGCCTCGCGATGGCTGCCCTGCGCGTCGAGCGCCATGCCGGCCAGGGTCCAGCCGCGCGCCAGTTCCGGCGCCAGCGTGGTCGCCCGGCTCGCCGCGGTGAATGCCTGCGCCGGCTGTCCGGTGGCGAGATAGAGCGCAGCCAGTTCGCACCAGGCCTCGACGTTTCGAGCATCGAGCTTGAGTGCGCGCGTGATCCGCTGCATCGCCTGCGGCAGTTGGCCGCGCGCCAGCGCCACCGCGCCGTCCAGGCGCCAGGCCTCGGCATCCCCCGGCGCATCGTCCAGCAACGGACGCAGCACGGCGTCGGCGGCGTCGAGCTCGCCGCGGGCCAGGGCCGCGCGCGCCTCGGCCAGCAACTGCGCCGGGTTCATGCCGCCGCCTCCGCGAGTCCCTGCAACTGTTCGGCCTGGTACTCCCGCAACAGCGGCGCGATGACCAGGTCGAGACCGCCGGCCAGCACGTCGTCCAGTGCGTACAGGGTGAGGTTGATGCGATGGTCGGTCACCCGACCCTGCGGGTAGTTGTAGGTGCGGATGCGCTCGGAGCGGTCGCCCGAACCCACCTGCAGGCGGCGTGCGGCGCTGGTCGCGGCTTCGCGGGCGCTGCGCTGGTCGTCGACCAGGCGCGCCTGCAGCAGCGCCATCGCGCGTGCGCGGTTCTTGTGCTGGGAGCGCTCCTCCTGGCACTCGACCACGATGCCGCTTGGCGCATGGGTGATGCGGATCGCCGACTCGGTCTTGTTGACGTGCTGCCCGCCGGCACCGCTGGCGCGGAAGGTGTCGACCTTGAGGTCGGCGGGATTGATCTCGACCTGCTCGGCTTCGTCGGGCTCCGGCAGGATCGCGACCGTGCAGGCGGAGGTATGGATGCGGCCCTGGGCTTCGGTCGCCGGGACGCGCTGCACGCGATGCGCGCCGGATTCGAACTTGAGGCGCGAGTACACGCCGTGGCCTTCGACCCGCGCGACCAGCTTCTTGTAGCCGCCGTGCTCGCCGGGGCTGGCATCGAGCGTCTCCATGCGCCAGCCCTGGCGCTCGGCGTAGCGCGCATACATCCGGTGCAGGTCGCCGGCGAACAGCGCCGCCTCGTCGCCGCCGGTGCCGGCGCGGATCTCGAGGAAGATGTTGGCGTCGTCGTGCGGGTCGCGCGGCACCAGCAAGCGGTGCAGATCCTCCTCGAGCGCGGCCCGGCGGGTCTCGAGCGAGTCCAGCTCATCGGCAACCAGGGCCTTGAGTTCGGGATCGGCCTCGGCCTGCATGCCGCGCGCCGCGGCGAGCGCGTCGACCGCGGCGTCGTGCTCGGCCAGCGCGCGCGCCAGCGGTTCGAGTTGCGCGTACTCCTTCGACAGCGCGCGGAAGCGCGCGCCATCGGCGAGCACCTGGGGTTCGGCCAGCAGCAAGGCGACCTCGTGCTGGCGCTCGGCGAGAGCTTCCAGCCGGCGCCGGATGGCGGGGCTCATGGGGACTCGTCCGGGTCGCGGTCGAGGCCCTCGAACAGGCGCTCGCCGGCGCGCAGCAGCTCGGCATCGCCGCGCTCCGCGGCGCTGCGCAGGCCCGAGGTCGGCGGATGCATGAGGCGGTTGGTCAGCGTGCTGGCGAGGTATTGCAGGACTTCGTCCGGATTGCGGCCCGCGGCCAGCATCTGGCGCGCGCGCGCCAGCACGGCGTCGCGCTGGCGCTCGGCGCCGCGGCGCAGCGCACGCAGCGGCCCGTGGCCGTCCTGGGCGCGCAGCCACGTGCCGTAGTGCTCGACCTGCAGGTCGATGATGGCCTCGGCCTCGAGCGCGGCCTCGCGCCGCGAGCGCAAGTTGTCCTCGATCACTGCCGCGAGGTCGTCGACGGTGTAGAGGAACACGTCGTCCAGGGTCGCCACGCCGGGGTCGACGTCGCGCGGTACCGCAAGGTCGACGAACAGCATCGGGCGGTGGCGGCGCTGCGCCAGCGCGGCCTGCACGTCAGCCCGGCTGATGACCGGTTCGCGCGCCGCCGTCGAGCAGATCACGAGGTCGGCCTCGTGCAGGTGGCGCGGCAGGTCCGGCAGCGAGATCGCGCGGGCGTCGTAGTGCGCGGCCAGCGCCTCGGCATTGGCCATGGTGCGATTGGCCACGGTCATGCGCTGCAGTCCGGTCTGGACCAGGTGCCGCGCCACCAGTTCGATCGTGTCCCCGGCGCCGACCAGCAACGCGGATACGCCGGCCAGGTCGCCGTACACCTGGCCGGCAAGGCGGGTCGCGGCGAAGGCCACCGAGACCGGCGCCGCGCCGACCCGGGTTTCGGTCCGCGCGCGCTTGGCCACGGCAAAGGCGTTCTGGAACAGGCGATCGAGCCGGTTGCCGAGCGAACCCGCCTCGCGCGCCCGCTGCCACGACTCCTTCACCTGGCCCAGCACCTGCGGCTCGCCCAGCACCATCGAGTCGAGCCCGGTGGCGACGCGGAACAGGTGCCGCACCATGGCGGAGTCCACGTGCCGGTACAGGAACTCATCGAGCTGGCTCGGCCGCAGCCCATGGAACTCGTGCAGCCAGGCCGCCGGCGCCGCCTGCGCCCCCGGTTCGACGCTGCAGTAGATTTCGGTGCGGTTGCAGGTCGAGACCACGACCGCCTCGAGCACGCCGGGCGTGGCCCGCAGTGCGGCCGCGGCCTGCGCCAGCGACTCGGGCGCCACCGCCACCCGCTCGCGCAGCGCGATCGGGGCGGTCTGGTGATTGAGGCCTACGGCAACCAGCATCATGGCGCGCACACGGGAGTGGGCTTAAATTGTCGTGGCGCGGTGGCTGCGGATCAAGGAAAGTCGGCC
>Ga0209477_1000721_pt1 | contig 20612 bp, 22 predicted proteins | sample KloWWTupernatant_FD_187180 | JGI IMG/M metagenome (GOLD analysis project Ga0209477, IMG submission 187180) | Active sludge microbial communities from Klosterneuburg, Austria, studying microevolution and ecology of nitrifiers - Klosterneuburg... | ecosystem: Engineered > WWTP > Aerobic digester >... | reverse complement strand
TGGTCCCACCCGACACTTCACCGCCGCCCGACGACGGGGCCGGCGCGGAGGCGGCCTGCGGCTGAGCGGGCTCCTGACCGCCCTGGTCACCGGCATCGGCGACCTCGGCCGAGTCCTGGGCGTTGTCGATCGCGTCGCCGTCGCCGGACTGGCCGGAGTTGTCGTCGCCGGAGTTGTCCGCTGCAGGGGCCGCCTGCTCAGCGGACGGTTGGGCCTGCTCAGGCTCGGCTGCGGCGGGAGCGTCCCCACCGTCGGACCCGCTGCCCGAGCCGTCCCCGATGACGACGAGGTCGGCGCCGACGTTTGCGGTCTCGTCCTCTTGGACGAGGATCTCCTCGATGACCCCGGCCACGGGAGAGGGGATCTCCGTGTCGACCTTGTCGGTCGACACCTCGAGCAAGGGCTCGTCCACCTCGACGCGGTCACCGACACCCTTGAGCCATCGGGTCACGGTGCCTTCGGTGACGGACTCTCCCAGAGCGGGCATGGTCACGCGTTCGGACATGAGGTGGGTTCTCCTTTTCGAGGTGGTGACATGGACCACTCTAGTTGGCGGTCGGGCGCGTCAGGCGTGGGCGTGCAGTGGCTTCCCGGCGAGGGCCAGATGGGCTTCGCCGAGGGCTTCGTTCTGGGTCGGGTGGGCGTGGATGAGGGAGGCGACATCCTCGGGGTGGGCCTCCCAGTTGACGATGAGCTGAGCCTCGCCGATCTGCTCGCCGACGCGCGCGCCGATCATGTGGACGCCGACGATGGGACCGTCCTTGGCGCGGACCAACTTCACGAAACCCTGGGTCTGGAGGATCTGGGACTTGCCGTTGCCTCCGAGGTTGTATTCGTAGGTCTCCACGTCACCATGGGCGTCCTTCGCCTGCTCCTCGGTGAGGCCGACCGAGGCCAACTCGGGCTCGCAATACGTGACCCGCGGGATCCCGCTCTCGACGAGCGGAGTGGGCTCGAGCCCAGCGATCTCCTCGGCGACGAAGATGCCCTGTGCGAAGCCGCGATGCGCCAGCTGGAGGCCGGGCACGATGTCTCCCACGGCATACACGTCGGAAAGGCTTGTGCGGCAACGCTCGTCGGCCACGACATACCCACGATCGAGGGTGACACCGGCTTCCTCGTAACCCAACCCCTCGGTGACCGGGCCGCGCCCGACGGCGACGAGGAGCAGGTCGGCCTCGATCGGGTCCGCACCCTCGAGGTCGACCTTGACGACGTCACCCTCCTGGGTGGCGCCGGCGAAGCGCACCCCGGTGCGGACGGTGATCTTGCGCTTCTTGAAGGCCCGTTCGAGGGCCGTGCTGAGCGAGGGATCCTCGGCGGCCACCAGACGCGGCAGCGCCTCGACGATCGTGACCTCAGCGCCGAAACTACGGAGCACTGAGGCGAACTCCACGCCGATCACACCGCCACCCAGGACCACGACGCGGGCGGGCACCTGGTCGAGGCCGAGCGCCTGGTCCGAGGTCATGATCCGTCCCTCGATCGCCAGCCCGGGCAGGGACTTGGCGTAGGAGCCGGTCGCGAGCACGACATTCCGGCCGGTCAGGACGCAATCGCCCACCCCGACGCGATGGGCGTCGAGGAGGCGACCCTCGCCCTCGACCATCGTGACCCCGGCATGGGCCACCAGTCCTTGGAGGCCCTTGAACAAGCGGCCCACGACGCCTTGTTGGTAATTCACGACGGCACCCATGTCGATCGAGTCCAAGGTCGCGTGGACGCCGATTGCGCTGCCGTGTCGAGCGGTTTCGGCCACCTCCGCGGCGTGGAGGAGGGCCTTGGTGGGGATGCAGCCACGGTGCAGACAGGTGCCGCCGAGCTTGTCCTTCTCGACGAGAGCGACGCTCAGCCCGAGTTGGGTGCACCGCAGGGCGCAGGCATATCCACCACTGCCTCCACCGAGGATGACGACGTCGAACTCATCAGCAGGCATGCCGGGGTGATCTCCTAGGGCGAGGGGGTCAGGCTCGGGTCCGGTCTCTCAGATGCATCTTGTCATTGCTCGACACAATTGGGTGGTCGGGGGCCGCCGGTCATGGCACGGTGGGGTCCGTAAGCCGTCACCCATCCCGCACCAGGAGGAGGCCACCATGGCTGAGGACAAGTCAGACCACACCCCGGCGACCGAGGACGTGAAGGCGAAGTTCCGCGAGGCGCTCGAGAAGAAGCGCGCCCACGGTGGCGCCGACATCAGCGATCACTCCGGCCGTTCCAAGGTCGGCGGGGGACACGGCCCCGAGACCTCGGCCCGGGAACAGATGTTCCGACGCAAGTCCGGCGGCTGACCCGGGGGGTGGCCCCAGAGGTCAGGCGTACTGCTCGATCAGGGCCGCAAGGGTCGACACCGCGTAGCCGGTGCCGCCCTTGGGGTTCATGCCCGAGGCACCCTTTTCGTTGAAGGCCGGACCGGCGATGTCGATGTGCGCCCACGGAGTGGCGTCGTCGACGAAGGTCTGGAGGAACAACCCGGCGGTGAGCATGCCGCCCATCCGGTCGGCCTTGTGCGCCAGATCTGCAGTCTGCGACTCGAGCCCCTTGCGCAGGTCCTCGGGCAGCGGCATCGGCCACGCCGGCTCCCCGGCGGTCTGCGCTGCGGTGATGACCCGGTCGCGGAAGGCGTCGTCATTGGCCATGACGCCGGCGATGTGACTGCCGAGGGCGATCATCTGGGCGCCGGTGAGCGTCGCCACGTCGATGATGGCGTCGGGGTTCTTCTCGGCGGCCAGGCACAGGCCGTCGGCGAGCACCATCCGTCCCTCCGCATCCGTGTCGATGATCTCGACGGTCTTCTTGTTGCGCATCGTCACCACGTCGCTCGGACGCTGCGCGCTGCCGCTCGGCATGTTCTCCGCAAGGCAGAGGTATGCCGTGACCGCCACCGGGAGGTCGAGCTCGGCGGCCGCGATGACGACCGCCGCCACGGCCGCAGCGCCGGCCATGTCGCACTTCATGGTGAGCATCGAGGCGGCGGGCTTGATGCACAGACCGCCCGAGTCGAAGGTGATCCCCTTGCCCACCAAGGCGATGGAGGCCTTGGCCCCTGCTGGCTTCCACGACATCGTCACGATGCGGGGAGGGTTGATCGAGCCCTGGCCGACTCCGATGATTCCGCCGAAACCACCCTTGGCGAGCGCCTTCTCGTCGAGGACCGAGACGGTCACCTTCGCCGCCGACGAGCGGGCCCGGGACTTGGCGGCCTCGGCGAAGGACTGGGGGAAGAGGACATTCGGGGGAGTGTTCACGAGGTCGCGGGCCCAGTCGCGGGCGCGCCCGATGACCTCGGCGCGGGCAACGGCAGCCTTGGTGGCCTTCGTCGCCTTGAGGTCAGACAGGATCGTGATCTTGGGGCCTGAGGCGGATCCAGCACCCGACCCAGTCTTGCCACCTGCGGAGCCGGCCTTGGCAAAGGAGTAGGCCCCGGCATACGCGCCGTCGGCAATGGCGCCCAGTGTGACCGCATCGGCAGTGGGCAAAGCGATGGCGATGCTGGCCCGCTTGGCCAACTGCCGCACCGCATTGGCCGCCGCGTCGCGCAGCGCATCGGCAGCCTCCGTCTTGCCCACTCCCGCGACCGCGACACAGCCAGCTTTCACCCCCGGCACCGCGACGATGCGGGCCACTTCGCCGACGCCACCCTTGGCCTCCAACGCCGCGAGACTGTCCTTCAGGTGGGTCACCGCGGCGGCCGGCAGTCCGTGACCGGAGAGCAACTCGGCGCCGTCATCGGTGCACCTCGCCCCGATGACGAGGGCGTCGACGGCGACGTCAGCGGCGGGGCGACCGGACAGGGTGAGGCTGGGCACGATGGAGGCTCCTTGGTGCAGGGGAGTTCGGGTTGCTCGCCACTCTAACGAGGACGCATCCGAGCGCGCGGCCGAACGGGCTCGCGATAGGTTGCCGTCATGACCTCCTTGCGCACCTCACCACTGCACGACCGCCACGTCGCCCTCGGCGCGAAGATGGCCGACTTCGGGGGCTGGGAGATGCCCATCGAATACCCCGGTGGCGGAGTGGTCGCCGAACACACGGCTGTCCGTGACCGGGTCGGGATCTTCGACGTCTCCCACCTGGGCAAGGCGCGCGTCTCCGGCCCCGGCGCCCTCGACTTCGTCAACTCCTGCCTCACCAACGATCTCCGCAAGGTCGGACCCGGCAAGGCGCAATACACCATGTGCTGCAACGAATCCGGTGGCGTCGTCGACGATCTCATCGCCTATGTCCGCAGTGACGACGACATCTTCCTGATCCCCAACGCCGCCAACACGACCAAGGTCGTCGAGCTCCTCGAGGCGGCCGCGCCCGAAGGCATCGCGGTCGAGAACCTCCACGATGCCTATGGCGTCATCGCCGTTCAGGGCACGAAGTCCGACGAGGTCCTCACTGCGCTGGGCCTGCCCGTCGACCACGAGTACATGTCCTTCGTCGAGGTCGACTGGGATGGGCTTCCCGTCATCGTCTGCCGCACCGGCTACACCGGCGAGCGCGGCTACGAAATCGTCCCCGCGTGGGACGTGGCCGGTTCGGTCTGGGATGCCCTCGCCGCAGAGGTGGAGAAGCAGGGGGGTATGCCGTGTGGCTTGGGTGCGCGCGACACGCTGCGGACCGAGATGGGCTATCCCTTGCACGGCAACGACCTCTCGCTCGACATCACGCCGGTCATGGCCGGCGCTGCCTGGGCCGTGGGCTGGGACAAGGAGACCTTCTGGGGCAAGGAGGCGCTCGGCGCGGAGCGGGCCGCCAAGGAGACCCGCCTGACACGCGGCTTGCTCGTGACCGGCCGAGGGATTCCGCGCTCGCACTGCGAGGTCAAGGACGCCGACGGCAACGTGGTCGGAGAGGTGACCTCGGGGACCTTCTCACCGACGCTCAAGCAGGGCGTGGCTCTGGCCCTGTGCGACCGGTCGGTCAAACTCGGTGACGAGGTCGTCATCGACGTCCGCGGCCGGGGCATCCCGGCGACCGTGACCAAGCCGCCGTTCGTCGAGGTCGGCGTCCGCGAGAGCTGAGGAGAACGACGATGAGTGATGCCTGGACCTGGACCTTCGTCGACGCTGCGGGTGCCGAGGTCACCGGGGAGCCGACGACGGCGACGGAGTTCCCGACGCAGTCCGACGCCGAGAACTGGTTGGGGGAGACCTGGCCTGAGTTGTCCGGAGCCGGAGTCGCTGCCGTCACGCTGTGGCGAGAGGGCGTCGAGGTCTATGGCCCGATGAGCCTGGAGCCGCCGGAGTCATCGAGCGGATCGGGCGGCACGGGCGGCTCCTGGTAGGTCAGGACCGGGTCAGGACTGGATCAGATCGGTCCAGCACGCCTCAGGCCGGGAACTCGCCTCGCGCGTTCTGCGGGCGCGGCATCCGGGTGCGCCGCATCTGGAAGATGCGCAACATCGCATACATCATCCCGCCGGCCGGTGGCGCGCCGAACTTGTCGGTGAGCAACTTCTTCATCTTGCGCCACGCCACGAAGGCGTCGATCAGGGCCAGCGCCAGCAGCCCGTAGACCATGAAGAAGACGACCGTCATCGCCCACGGTGTGCGGATGAACGACAGCGCGAGCACCACGAGCATGACCGGGAGCATGAACTCGCCGATGCTCCAGCGCGCGTCGATGTATTCGCGGATGAAGCGCTTGCCCTCGCCCTTGTCCCGCGGGGGCAGGTACTTCTCGTCGCCGGTCTGCATGGCCTCGCGCTGCTTGGCGTAGGCCTCGCGCCGCTTGGCGCGGTCCATGTCCTTGGCCTTCTTGCGGTCGGTGACGACGAGCGGCTGCTTGCGTGCAGCCTCCTGGTCACGCCGCTTCGGGGTCGGCCGGTTCTTGGCACCCTCGCGCGGCGGGACCGCCTGCTGGCTGAGTTCCTCGTTGATCGTCTTCTTGCGTCCGAACACCACGCGAGTGTATGCCGTGGGCCGGCTGCCGCTTCCACGTCCCCTTGCAGGGTCATGCAGATCGCGGAACCGATCCCGCCTTCTGCATGACCCTGTCCGCCCATGCGGTGTGCCACTAGGGTCGGGAAGCGTGACCGACACGACCCTCACCCCTGCCCAGATCACTGAGCTCCGGGATCGAGTCGCTGACCTGATGCCCCAGGTCCGCGCGGATCTGGAAGCTCTGACCCGCATCCCCAGCGTCTCCCTGGATGCCTTCGACCAGGCTCATGTCGAGGCCTCGGCCGAGGCCACGGCGGAGTTGCTTCGCGCCGAAGGACTGGACGTTGAGATCGTCCGGGAGGGGGGTCGGCCCGCGGTCATCGGGCACATCGACGGTCCCGACGGTGCGCCGACGGTCATGCTCTATGCCCACCACGACGTCCAGCCGCCCGGTGACGACGCGCTCTGGGACAGCCCACCCTTCGAGCCGACCGAGCGCGACGGCCGGCTCTACGGTCGGGGCGCCGCTGATGACAAGGCCGGGGTCATGGCGCACATCGCGGCTCTGCGCGCACACTCCGGTGCCCTGCCCGTCGGGGTGACCGTCTTCGTAGAGGGCGAGGAGGAGATCGGGTCGGACTCGCTCCCCACGATCCTCGAGCGGCACGGCGAGAAGCTGCGTGCAGACGCGATCGTCCTGGCCGACTCGACGAACTGGGCCATCGGCGAGCCCGCCCTGACGACGACCTTGCGCGGCATGATCCGCGCGGTGGTCAAGGTGAGCACTCTCGACCACGGCATCCACTCGGGCATGTTCGGAGGCGCGGTGCCCGACGCGATCACGGCGCTCATCCGCCTGCTCGCCACGCTTCACGACGACGAGGGCAACGTGACCCTCACCGGGCTGAAGGAAGGCCGGGCCGCAGACCTCGACTTCTCCGAAGAGCGCCTGCGCGCGGAGTCCGGCCTGCTCGACGGAGTGTCCACCATCGGGTCGGGCTCGCTGCTCTCGCGCATCTGGACCAAGCCGTCGATCACCACGATCGGCATCGATGCGCCGACCGTGGCGACCTCCTCCAACACTCTTGTCCCGAGCGCCGCAGCCAAGATCTCGATGCGGCTCGCACCCGACGAGAACGACCTGGCCGCCTTCGAGATCCTCAAGGCGCACCTGCTCGCGCAGGCGCCGTGGGGGGCCAAGGTCGAGGTGACCCTCGACGACAAGGGACTCGGTTTTGCTGCCGACGCGCAAGGGCCGATCTACGACGAGGCGCGCGCGGCCTTCACCGATGCCTGGGGCGTGCCGCCGGTCGACATCGGTGTCGGTGGTTCGATCCCGTTTGTCGCGGCGTTCGCCGAGAAGTTCCCCGAGGCAGCCATCCTCGTCACCGGGGTCGAGGACCCCGACACGCGCGCCCACGGGGCCAACGAGTCCTTGCACCTCGAGGAGTTCGAGCGGGTCTGTGTCGCCGAGGCCGTGTTGCTCGCTCGACTGGGGGCCCTGCCCCGGCCCTGATTCGCTGGGAGGGGAGCGGACGGCATACCCATGCCTTGGGAAGTCCTGTCAACGAAAAGTTGACATCCGAGAAATGTCAAGAAATCATTGACACATGACCAAGAAGCGCCTGTCGAACGAGTACACCCGCAACTACGCTGTGGGCCTCTTCCTGCTCGGCCTGTTGGCCTTCGCGGGCAGCCGGTGGATCGAGAGGGGTTTCGTCCATGGGTTCTTCCAGGGCGCGACCATCGCGCTCATGGTCGGTGCGGCCTACCTCTTCGGGCGTCTGCTCTTCGCCTCGCCGGACACGCAAGACGGCGAGGAGCTGTGGCTGCCGAGCAAGGACGACCAGTGAGCGGGGCCCACGAGGTCGACGAGGTCGACGAGGTCGACGACCTGACGGATCAGCTGGGGCAACTGATCCTGGGTGCCGGTGAGGTGGACGGGTCGGGGGAGCAGGACCATCTGGCTCTCCTGGCGCGCACCGCGCGAGCGCATGCGGTCACACGCGATCTGCTCCAGCAGTCGGTGACCGCGGCCCGAAGCACCGGGCACAGTTGGGCGGCCGTGGGGGAGGTGCTTGGCCTGACCCGTCAGGCGGCGCAACAGCGCTTCGGCACTGTGGCCAAGGGAGCACCCGTGGCCGAAGGGCCGGACACGCGGTGGCTCGGCCCCGTCACGGCCTTCGACGAACTCCCCGAGCTCGAGCTCGCTGGGCGCAAGGGCTGGCACACCGTGGGCGCGGCGATGCTCAAGCACAAGATGGTCCGCACCCCCACGCAGTGGGAGCACCGGCGGGTCATTTGGAACCGGCCCACGAAGTCCTACGAGACCGACGGCTGGACCGTCGCGGTCCGTGCCTTCCCGTGGATCTACCTGATCCGCGACCTCGGCATCCCCGCCGAGCCGTGAGCGTCGAGCATCAGTCCTTCCAATGGGACTGACTCCTCACGGCTAGGGGCCTCCTTCGTCGTTGCCTCCGCCGATTGTCGTCAGTCCTTGTGGGTCTCGCCGGGGAGCGCGAGCATCTGGTCCAGCGCCACCTTGGCGTAGTGCGCCACCTCGGGGTCGACGTGGATCGCGTTGACGACCCGCCCGTCGACGAGGGACTCCAGCGCCCAGACCAAGTGGGGCAGGTCGATCCGGTTCATCGTCGAGCAGTAGCAGACGTTCTTCTCGAGGAAGGCGACCCCCTTGTCGGGGAACTGCTGGCGCAACCGGTTGACGAGATTGAGTTCAGTGCCGACCACCCACTGGGTGCCCGCGGGGGAGGCAGCGATCGTCTTGATGATCTTCTCGGTCGAACCCACCTCGTCGGCCAACTCGACGACCTCGTGCCGACACTCGGGGTGGACGATCACCTTGACGCCCGGGATCTCCCGGCGAGCCGTCTGGACGGCATCCACGGAGAAGCGGCCGTGCACCGAGCAGTGCCCGCGCCACAGGATCATCGTGGCGTCGTGCAGTTGCTCCGGGGTGAGCCCACCCATCGGGCGGTGCGGATCCCAGACGACACACGCGTCGAGGTCGCCGCCGAGGTCGCGCGCCCAGGTGTTGCGGCCCAGGTGCTGGTCCGGGAGGAAGAGCACCTTGCCCCTCTCGCCCGCCTGCTCCAGCGCCCAGGTCAGCGCTGTCTTGGCGTTGGACGAGGTGCAGATCGTGCCGCCGTGCCGACCGGTGAAGGCCTTGATGGCCGCCGAGGAGTTCATGTAGGTCACGGGGATGACCGAGTCGGCCACGCCCGCCTCGACGAGGTCGTCCCAGCACTCCTCGACCTGGTTGATCGCGGCCATGTCGGCCATCGAGCAGCCCGCCGCGAGGTCGGGGAGGATCACCGTCTGGTCGTCGCTGGTGAGGATATCGGCCGATTCGGCCATGAAGTGCACGCCGCAGAAGACGATCCACGGTGCGGCCGGACGGGCCGCGGCCTCCTTGGCCAGCTTGAAGGAGTCGCCCGTGACGTCGGCGAACTCGATGACCTCGTCGCGTTGGTAGTGGTGCCCGAGGACGAAGACCTTGTCACCGAGGGCCGCCTTGGCTGCGCGGGCTCGTGCCACCAGGTCTGGATCGGAGGCCGGGGGCAAGTCGCCGGGACACTCGACACCCCGCTCGGAGTGCAGGTCGGTGCCGGCCCCGAGGACGAGCAGGGGCAACGAGGGGCGATCGGCCGTGCGGTCAGTCGTCGTGGTCACGCTCCGATCATCACACGCTGTGCCCGAGCATCGAGGGGCAGCCGTCGGGAAACCGCAACATTCCCGTGAAGTCAGCCCGCCACACTGCTGATCGCTGGGCACCTGTGCGCAGGTCGACCTCCGATCCCAGCTCATCGATGGAAGGTCCTCGTGTCACTCACCGGCTGGCTGCTCCCGACGCTCCTCGCGTTGGGGGCAGCGATCCTGCTCGTCTCGATTGTGCTCGGCCTGCCCCGGACACCCGGCTGGCGCGCGGCGCTGATCCGCCTGACCCAACTGGCCGGCTTCACCCTGCTCGTCGTGTCTCTCGCGGGCTATGGGGTCAATCGCAACGAAAACCTCTTCGGCACATGGACCGATCTCTATCGCTATGTGTCCAAGACCGCCCCGCCGCCTCGGACCGTGACCTTCGGCGGACCTGCCCCCACAGCCGCCACCTTGTCCGGAACGTCGACCCCGAGCGCCACCCCGACCAAGGATCCGATCCCGAACCTGCCTCCCCTTCCGTCCACCGAGAGGATCCAGCACCTCCAGGTCACTGGCGCGGCGAGCGGACTCAACGGAGAGGTGACCATCGTCCTGCCCGAGGGCTACGACCCGAAGGCGGCCACGGCATACCCCGTTCTCTACGCCCTCTACGGCTTCCCTGGTGCCCACAGCGGTTTCCTCGACCCCGCCAACATGGACTACACCGGTCAGGTGGATCGGGCGGTCGCCGCCAAGAAACTCCGCGCACCCATCGTCGTGATCCCGCAACTGGCCTGGCACGGGATCGACTCCGAGTGCGTCGACGGGCCCCAGGGCAATGTCTTCACCTGGCTGTCCACCGACGTCCCGACGTGGATGGAGGGACACCTGCGGGTGGCCAAGGCGAAGACCTCGTGGGCCACGACCGGCTACTCGGCCGGCGGCTGGTGCGCGGCCTGGATCGGGATGAAGAACCCCAATCGTTTCGGCGCCGTGATGTCCTTCGGCGGCTACTTCAAGCCGGTCTTCTCGACGAACTACCAACCACTCACTCAGGCCCAGATCGAGAGTCCCGAACACAACCTGGCCGCGATGGCAGCGACCAACCCGCCGATCATCGCGATCTGGAGTCAGGTCGCGCGTGGAGACTCGGTGTCCTATCCCAGTCACGCCAGTTTCATGGCGAGCATCAAGGCGCCCGTGACGGGGACCGAAGTGACCATCGACGGCAGTGGCCATGGCTTCCACCAGTGGCGGCCCTATGTGCCCAATTCGCTCGACTGGCTCGCCACGACCCTGCCCGGATTCGCTCCCTGAGCCTGCCGCTCGGCAGCATGGGTTCATGCACGTCGTCATCGCGCCGACCCCGATCGCCGGTCTCACCTCGTCAGCCGCGGCTGAGGTGATGGCGCGTGTATGGGGCGAGAGCGCCCCCGGTGATGTGGTCACGACGGTTCCCTTGGCTTCCGATGGGACCGGCCTGGCCGCCCTCGCGGCGACCGCCAAGCCCGCGTATGCCGTGGGGCCGGCTGCCGAGGTCGTCGCCGTGACCGTGCGTGGTCCCGAGGGTGCGGCGGTGCCGGCGACGCTCACGATCGTCGAGGTCGGGGGCGGGCGAACGGTCTACCTCAACGGGTCGGATGCTGTCGGTCCTCACCTCGCGTCGGACGTGCAGGGAGCAGCGCTCGAGGGCACGAGCGCGGGCCTCGCCGAACTCATCGTGGCTGCCGCGGCAGCGGGTGCCACGCGGGTCATCGTCGGACTGGAAGGTGGCGTGGCCCTGGACGGGGGTGCGGGACTGCTGGCTGCACTGGGCGTCGAGCCTGCGGGCGCCCTCTCTCGGGGAGGCCTGGCCCTGGCCGCGATCGAGCAGGTCGATGCAGACTCGCTCCGACGGGCGCGTGAACGCTTCAAGGGCATCGACCTCGTCGTCGCAACCGACCTCGACCTGCCCTTGTTGGGCTTCCATGGCACTGCGGCCACGCAGGGTGGCGACCTCGGGCTGCCGGCATCGGACACCCAAGCGCTGGAGGCGGCGCTGGGCAGGTTCGTCGACGCCACCACCGCAGCCCTGGGCCAGCGCGACCTCCTCACTGGCCGGCCGCGCCGACTCGACCGTGAGCCCGGCGCGGGTGCGGGAGGGGGAGCAGCCCACGGGTTGATGCTCCTCGGTGCGCGTGTCCAGGAGGCCAGCCCGGAGATCCTCCAGGTGGCCGACCTGTCGACGCATCTGGCCGATGCCGACCTCGTCGTCACCACGTGTGACCGCTTCGACTGGGACAGGGTGCGACGCGGCGTGATCAGAGCGGTGGCCGACGAGGCCGCCGCATGCGCGATCCCCGCGCTGGTCGTGGCGACGGAGTGCCTGGTCGGTCGCCGTGAGGTGATGGGGATGGGCCTGGCCGGCAGCCATGCCCTCGCTGAACGACCCGATCAGGCCGAGGCAGTTCAGCGCGACCCGGAGGGTGCCTTGGCCGAGCGCACCGCCCGGCTGGCGCGCACCTGGTCCCCGCGACGCTGACGCATGCAGCGCGTGGCCGAGGAACTGACGACGGAAGCGTGCCGCAGGAATGGGTCCGCAGAGGCTGTCGGCGTCACGGCGTATCCTTGGACGAGCCCGTCGGGAACAACGCGCACCTGACCGGGGTTGACCACCTCTGACACCGCATGGTGTCCCCAGACGACACAGCCAGCACAGACACCACCCCGGCACCAACACTCCATGCCTCAGGAGGCAAGCAATGACCGAGCAGCTCGACACCAAGACCCATGGCGTCGTCCTCACGGACGTGGCGGCCGGCAAGGTCCGCTCACTTCTCGAGCAGGAGGGCCGCGACGACCTCCGCCTGCGCGTCGGCGTCCAGCCCGGCGGCTGTTCGGGCCTGATCTACCAGCTCTACTTCGACGAGCGCACCCTCGATGGTGACCTCGTTCGCGACTACGACGGCGTCGAGGTCGTTGTCGACCGGATGAGCGCCCCCTACCTCGACGGCGCGACCATCGACTTCGCGGACTCGATCGAGAAGCAGGGTTTCACGATCGACAACCCCAACGCCGGCGGCAGCTGCGCCTGCGGCGACAGCTTCAGCTGAGCTCACGGCATACGAGGAAAGGGCCCCGCACCGAGCGATCGGTGCGGGGCCCTTCGCCTGTGTATGCCGTCAGCTCGCCTTCTGCATCAGCGCGCGCCATGGGCGGGAGACGAGAACGAAGGTGAGGAGGGGAAGCCCGGCGACGTACCAACCGATGCCGCCGGCGCCGGCCGCGATGCCGCCCCCGCCGGGCTCCACGCGTGCGCTGAAGTCGACTCCGAACCACGGGAAGACGAATCCTCGGACCGTCTCACCGACCATTCCTGAGGCTTCGACGCCCGCGAGGAAGGCGATCGCGGTGAACATCGTGGCGACGAGGACCAGCCCGAAGACGATCGAGGCCCACAGCAGGCCCATCGACCAGCGCGGGCGCTTGGTGGCCTCGGGGGTCATGGCGTAGGCCAACTGCTTGGGGGAGCCGATGTTGAAGAGGGCGTGAGTGACGCCGACGTCGGCGGCGGCGTCCTTGAGGTTGGTGCGCAGTTCTCGGCGCCACGCCTTGCGTTCCGTGCGGCGGGCTCCCCGCAACTCCAGCCAGAAGTCGTACTCCTGGACGGCGCTCTCGATCCTGAGTGAGTCGATGATCCCCATGTCAGTTCCCCTTCTCGTGTGCAGTGCGGTCGGTGTGTGCGGCGGGTGCAGTGCGCTCGGTGTGCGCCGTGTGGGCGGTCACGGCCGCCACGGAGGTCACCAGGTCGTGCCAGGACTCCTGACGGGCGACCAGATCAGTCCGTCCGGCGTCGGTGGTCCGGTAGTACTTGCGGGCCGGTCCGCTGGCCGATCTCTGGAGGTACGACTCGAGATGGCCAGCCGCCTCGAGCCGGGTGAGTGCCGGGTAGACCGTGCCCTCAGCCAGATCGGTGAAGCCCGCCTCACGCAGCGCTGTGACGATCCCGTAGCCGTAGTTGTCCTCGTCAGCCAGAAGGGAGAGCAGGAGAAGGGCGAGGACTCCCTTCAACATCTGTGCGTCGTGGATGCTCATGCATCCATCATTGGCACAGTACTAGGTAATGTCAAGTACTTGGTAACGCAGAGGGTGAAACCGTCGCGGCAGCGGGAGACAACGCCGGAGAGAGCGTTAGGGTTTGGGCCGTGCGCATCGCTGTCACCGGGTCCATCGCCTCTGACCACCTCATGACCTTCCGCGGTCGCTTCGCCGACAGCCTCGTCGTCGAGCAACTCGACAAGATCTCCGTCTCCTTCCTCGCGGACTCACTGGAGATCCGTCGAGGGGGAGTGGCCGGCAACATCTGCTTCGGCATGGCGGCGCTGGGGCAGAAGCCGATGCTCGTGGGCGCGGCAGGCGAGGACTTCGCCGACTACCGCAGCTGGCTGACCCGTCACGGGGTCAACTGCGACCACGTCCTCATCTCGACGACCAAGCACACCGCGCGCTTCGTCTGCACGACCGACGACGACATGGCCCAGATGGCGACCTTCTACGCCGGTGCCATGAGCGAGGCACGGCTCATCGAACTCCAGCCCGTGGCCGGCAAGGAGGGCCTCGACCTCGTCCTCATCGGCGCCAACGACCCGGACGCCATGCTCCGCCACACCCAGGAGTGCCGGACCCGCGGCTACCGCTTCGTCGCCGACCCCAGCCAGCAACTCGCCTTCGCCGACGGGCCCTTCATCCGCCAACTCATCGACGGTGCCGACTACCTGTTCACCAACGAGTACGAGTCGCACATCACCGAGAAGAAGACTGGCTGGAGTCATGAGGAGATCAACGACCGGGTCACCACGCGGGTGATCACCAAGGGCAAGGACGGCGCGGTGATCCTCACCAAGGGCGAGGAACCCATTCATGTCGATGTTGTCCCCGGTGTCGAGCGCAATGACCCGACCGGTGTGGGTGATGCCTTCCGTGGTGGCTTCCTCACGGGTCTGTCGGCCGGGCTGGGCCACGAGCGCTGCGCCCAGCTCGGCTCGGTCCTTGCCGCCTACGTCCTCGAGACGGTCGGCACTCAGGAGTACACGCCGGGGAAGGCCGCCTTCATGGAGCGTCTCGCCATGGCCTACGGCGATGATGCCGCGAGCGAGGTCGAACCCCACGTCCACTGCGCCCGTCCTTGATCAGCCGCTGAGCCTCATCTCCCGTTGACCGCGCCCGGGCCACCCTTCCCGCCCATCGAGCCGGCGCCGAGCACTTGGCTGCTCGAGCAGGCCCGCCCCGACGACGGGGAGGATCTCGTTGCGGCCGGTGCCGACCTCGATGCGGGAACCCTGCTGCGCGCCTACCGCCACGGGCTCTTCCCCATGGGATTGGGGCCACACGGTCGAGGTCCGATCGGCTGGTGGTCCCCGGATCCGCGTGGTGTGCTGGTGCCTGCCGACCTGAGGGTTCGCAAGTCCCTGCGGAAGGTCCTGCCGCGCTTCGAGATCCGCGTCGACACGGCCTTCGAGCAGGTGGTCGCGGCGTGCGCAGCCCCGGACCGTGAGGGCCGATGGATCACGGACGCCATCGTCTCGGCCTACGTCGATCTGCATCGACTCGGGTGGGCCCACTCGGTCGAGGCGTGGCAGGAAGGGCGTCTGGTGGGTGGCCTCTATGGCGTCGCGATCGGTGGCCTCTTCGCCGGCGAGTCGATGTTCCACACGGTCCGGGACGCGAGCAAGGCCGCGCTCGTCGGGCTGGTCCGCATCCTCGAGGCCGACGACGATCCCCGGCGACTCATCGACGTCCAATGGCGCACCGAGCACCTGGGGCGGCTCGGGGTCACCGAGGTCGGTCGGAGCAACTATCTCGTCCTGCTCGCCGCCGCGCTCCGAGCCGCCCCGATCGACTTCGGGGCGATCTCACCCTGACGCTGGGTCACCGACTGTCACTGTGTATGCCGAGTGGTCACCGTGGTCCTTCGCCGTCACCGAGTGACCCTTGAGGCGGCACCAGGCGGGGATGTCATGGCGGGCGGCAGGGTCATCGGCGAGGACTCGAACCTGCTGTCCCGCGTCCATGTCGCGGGCCTGCCGGGCGAGGGCGATCACGGGCAACGGGCACTTCTGGCCGCGTGCGTCGATGCGGATCATCGGCTCTCTCCCCTCCGCGGGAGGGTGAGCGGTCACAGCCGATCCGTCCCGAGCCGCGCCCTGACGGTGCTGATGACCTCGGGAAGTTCGACACAGAAGCGATCGATCCACTCCGACCGAGCGGGGGCGACCGACTCCATCGGGAGCGTGAGGCGAACGTTGCCATGGGTGATGGCGCCGATGCCGGCCAGCACGTGGCTGGGTTCCAGTGTGTCGGCCGTGCAGGCCGACCCACTCGCCACCGCGAATCCCCGGCGATCGAACTCGTGGACCAGCGCCTCACCGTCGACATAGAGCGCGCTGAAGGTCACCACGTGGGGGAGTCGTTCGATGGGGTCCCCGACGACCTGCACCTCGGGGACCTGCCCGGCAGATGCGCGGACACGGTCGATGAGTTCACGTGCACGCGCGGCGTCCGTCCGGTGGTCGACCTCGGACTGTCGCCAGGCTTCCGCAGCGGCGAGTGCGAGCGGCACCCACGGCTCGGCCAGCTCGCGCCCACCTTCGGGACCTGAGGGTGGACCGTCGAGCGTGAAGCGGGTGCCTGTTCTCACCCCAAGCACCCCGAGAGGGGGGCCGGCAAAGCTCGCGGCGTCCCCGGCATACACCTCTGCGGTCGACGGCAGCGGCAGGCGACCCCACGAGGACGCCACGTCGAGGAGGAGGGGGACACCGGCGGCGCGGCCCGCCTCGTGCGCTTCGGGGATGGATTGGCGGGTGCCGATCTCGGGGTTGGCGTGCGCGAGCACGGCCAGCGCGACGCCGGGCGAGGCGACACCCTGGGTAAAGGCCCCGAGGTCCATGTGGCCGTGCTCGTCGACGACGATCAGAGGGTCGTCGTCGTGGCGACGACGCAGCACGAGAGCCTGATCGATGGCGGTGGTGACGAGCGCGTTGCCGACGCGTCGGCGGCCCTCCCGAAGGCCCCGGATTCCACGGTCCAGGGCATGGGGCGCGCTCGCGTGGAAGGAGACCTCGTCCGGGCGCAATCCCATGGCGCTGGCGAGGATCTCGCGGGCCTGGTCGAGGAGTCGGCGGGCCGTCCGACCCTCCCGATGCAGGCGTCTGGGGTCGGACCAGCCCGCGTCGATGGCAGCGAGCAGGGTCTGGCGCGCCAACGGGTGCATGGGGGAGTGCACCGCGTCGAGGATGGCCCTCGGCAAAGGACTGTCAGGGGCGGTTTCCGGCACGACTCGACGTTAGTCGACCCTGCCCGGCCAGTTGCCCCCTCATGCACTAGTCTGAGCCCGTTATTGCTCACCTTGCGGAAGGGTTTGACCGGTGCGTCAGCGCGACCACGACCTGCCACGACCTCGACGTCGCCTCCTGACCGGGACGGTCCTCGCGGCGGTTGCCGCGTTGACCCTCACGGGTTGCGAGCACGGCGAGTTCATCCATGGCTACCTGCCGCAGGGCATCACCGAGGGCGCGGATCGCGTCACCACCCTCTGGGTCTGGGCGTGGATCGCCCTGCTCGCCGTCGGCGCCCTCGTCTGGGGCCTGATGATCTGGTGCATGGTCGCCTACCGGCGCCGCAAGGACGACAACGAACTCCCGGTGCAATTGCGCTACAACGTGCCGATCGAGATCCTCTACACGGTCGTGCCGATCTTCATGATCGCCGTCTTCTTCTACTACACGGCACAGGAGGAGTCCGCCCTGCTCGACACGAGCAAGGAGCCCGACGTCAGCATCAATGTCGTTGGCAAGCAATGGAGTTGGGACTTCAACTACGTCGACGAGCAGGTCCACGAGACGGGCGCTCAGGCGATCATGAACGGTGAGCCCGGAGCCGAGGAGACCATCCCGACCCTCTACCTGCCGGTCGGTGAGCGCGTGCAGTTCTACCTGACCGCCCGCGACGTCATCCACTCCTTCTGGGTGCCGCAGTTCCTCCAGAAGCTCGACATGATCCCGGGGCGGGTCAACACCTTCCAGGTCGTGACGACTCAGGAGGGCACCTTCAAGGGCAAGTGTGCGGAGCTCTGTGGTGCCTACCACTCGGCGATGCTCTTCAACGTCAAGGTCGTCTCGCGCACCGAGTACGACGCCCACATCGCCGACCTGAAGGCCAAGGGCCAGACGGGCCTGCTCCCCAACGGACTGAGCCGCCAGCAGCTCATGCCGGGCCAGGAGAAGTTGCTGCCCGAGAACGCGAGGAACTGACATGACCACCGCGACCCAGTCCACGATGCTCCGGACCGAGCAGTCGACGCGTGCCTCGCACCGCCTCGCGCCCGGCTCCACGGTGATCAAGTGGATCACCACGACCGACCACAAGGTCATCGGCAACCTCTACTTCATCACCTCGTTCGTCTGGTTCCTCATCGGTGGCGCGATGGCGCTGATCATCCGCGCCGAGTTGCTTCAGCCGGGCCTGCAGATGGTCGACAACCCCGACCAGTTCAACCAGCTCTTCACGATGCACGGCACGATCATGTTGCTGCTCTTCGCGACGCCACTCTTCGCGGCATTCGCCAACGCGATCATGCCGCTGCAGATCGGCGCCCCGGATGTGTCCTTCCCGCGCCTCAACATGTTCGCGTACTGGCTCTACCTCTTCGGTGGGATCATCGCCGCGGCGGGCTTCCTCACTCCCGGTGGCGCGGCAGCCTTTGGCTGGTTCGCCTACGCCCCCTTGTCGGACGCGGCCTACAGCCCCGGCCTCGGTGGTGACCTCTGGGTCTTCGGCTTGGCCTTGGGTGGTTTCGGCACGATCCTCGGTGCGGTCAACTTCATCACCACCATCCTGACGATGCGTGCCCCGGGCATGACGATGTTCCGGATGCCGGTGTTCACGTGGACCGTGCTCATCACGTCGATCCTCGTCCTGCTCATCTTCCCGGCACTGGCCGCCGCGCTCTTTGCACTCGGCGCCGACCGACGCTTCGGAGCGCACGTCTTCGATCCCGACAACGGCGGACCGATGCTGTGGCAACACATCTTCTGGTTCTTCGGGCATCCCGAGGTCTATGTCATCGCGCTGCCGTTCTTCGGCATCTGCTCGGAGATCCTGCCGGTCTTCAGCCGCAAGCCGATCTTCGGCTACAAGACGCTCGTCGCCGCGACCATTGCGATCGCCGCCCTGTCGGCCTCGGTGTGGGCCCACCACATGTACGGCACCGGCCAGATCCTCCTTCCCTTCTTCGCGATCATGACGATGTTGATCGCCGTCCCGACCGGCGTGAAGTTCTTCAACTGGGTCGGCACGATGTGGGGCGGCAAGATCACCTTCGAGACGCCCATGCTGTGGACGCTCGGCTTCCTCACGACCTTCCTCTTCGGTGGCCTGACTGGCGTGATCCTGGCCAGCCCGGCCCTGGACTTCCACCTCACCGACAGCTACTTCGTGGTCGCGCACTTCCACTACGTCGTGTTCGGCACCGTGGTGTTCATGATGTTCGCCGGCTACTACTTCTGGTGGCCCAAGCTCACCGGCCGGATGCTCAACGAGCGCCTCGGCAAGATCCACTTCTGGATGCTCTTCATCGGCTTCCACACGACCTTCCTCGTGCAGCACCTGCTCGGCATCTGGGGCTTCCCCCGTCGCTACGCCGACTACATGCCCGAGGACGGTTTCCAACTCGGCAACCAGATCTCGACGGCCGGTGCCTTCCTGCTCGGGGCCTCGATGATCCCGTTCGTCTACAACGTCTACACGACGTGGCGCAACGCTCCGCTCGTCGAGACCGATGACCCGTGGGGTTACGGTGCCTCGCTCGAGTGGGCCACGTCCTGCCCGCCTCCGCGGCACAACTTCGACTCGATCCCGCGGATCCGGTCCGAGCGCCCCGCCTTCGACCTGCACCACCCCGAGGCGGCCCCGGCCGGTTACCTGGCCCCCACGGGTGTCGGACCGGTCGTGGATGCCCCCGAGACGACGCCGGAGACCACCTCGGTCGACGACGACAAGGAGAACTGATCCATGAAGGCCATGGAGCGCATCGGCGCCCTGCTGGCGGTGTTCTGCTTCGCGATTGCTGCGTGGTACGGCATCTGGACGACGTCGACCGAACTCGGCACCGAATGGGTCGGTGTCGTGGGCATGATCATGGCCGGGTTGCTCGGGGCCATGATCGCCTTCTACCTGTGGCGCACCCGGATCAAGTTGCCGATGGACCCCTCGGACGACCTCCGGGGCGAGATCGACCAGATCTCCGGCGACTACGGCTTCTTCAGCCCGTACAGCTGGTGGCCGCTCTGGCTCGCTGCCTCGGCCGCACTCATCTTCCTCGGGCTCGCCGCGGGTTGGTGGATCGTGGCCATCGGCACCCTGTTCGTGATCCCTGCGCTCGTCGGCTGGACCTTCGAGTACTGGAAGGGCGCGCATCACCTCTGAGACCACCGTGGCCCCTCGTGGCCCGAATGTGACTCACGTGTGACCGTGGACGACCCCGAGGGCCATCGTCTGGACCGGTTAGAATCGATGTCCTGACCCGCTTGGCGTTGGACCATCACCTGAGCGGTCAGCGCGTCGCCCAGCCAGCAAGGACTTTCTTCGTGTCGCCTCAGCATCGCCGTTTCAGCCGCCGCCTCGTGGGAATGCTCGCCGCGGTGACCCTGCTCGGGGCCTGCACCAGCACAGCCCCAAGCGCCAAGCCCTCGTCCGCACCATCGTCCTCCCGTGCAAAGCCGTCACCGAGTCCCACACCGCCAGTGGTCGAGGTGACTCCCTCTGATCAGTCGGCAGACGTGGCACCCTCCACGCCGGTGGTGGTGAAGGCCTCGGTGGGGACGCTTGCCGCCGTCACGGTCAAGGATGACAAGGGCGCCGCTCTCGACGGTGCACTGGATTCTGCGGGGACCACGTGGACTTCGAAGAAGTTCCTCCGCCCGGCCGCCAGTTACGCCGTCGACATCGAAGCGAAGGGGCCTGACGGGACCAAGGGCAGCGTGACGAGTTCCTTCACGACCCTCAAGCCCACCATCACCGCGACCTACGGGATCAACTACTCCGGAGCCA
>Ga0209477_1000718_pt1 | contig 20732 bp, 18 predicted proteins | sample KloWWTupernatant_FD_187180 | JGI IMG/M metagenome (GOLD analysis project Ga0209477, IMG submission 187180) | Active sludge microbial communities from Klosterneuburg, Austria, studying microevolution and ecology of nitrifiers - Klosterneuburg... | ecosystem: Engineered > WWTP > Aerobic digester >... | reverse complement strand
CATCCTCACCCGTGGCGGCATCTTCAGCTATCCGCTGGACAGCAAGTGCGCGCCCAAGGGCGGCAAGCTGCGGCTGATGTACGAAGCCAACCCGATGGCGCTGCTGGTCGAACAGGCCGGCGGCGCCGCCAGCACCGGCCGCCAGCGCATGCTGGAGGTGCAGCCGACCGGCCTGCACCAGCGGGTGCCGGTGTTCCTGGGGTCGAAGGCGGAGGTCGAGGCCGCGGTCCGCTACCACCACGCGGCGGACGCCGCCTGATCCCGGTCCAGGGCTTTCCCGGCGGCGGGTCCAGGGCCAGCCAGTACAGCCCGATCCGGCGCACCCGCTCGACGAAGCGGTCGTGGTCCACCGGCTTCTGATGTAGCGGTTGGCGCGGATCGCCTGCAGCACTTCGCGGCCTGCGGCTGGGGCATGGGCGGTCGGTCCTGGGTGGGCGGAATCCAGGCGTCTGCGTCGTAAAGCGCATGTGCACATGGCCGCGACGATGCCCGCGCCCGCCGCGAGCGGGCACAATGGCCGGATGCTCTCGACCTATCCGCTGCTGTCCTCGCAGATCGCCTTCGGCCTGATCCTGGCCGTCGGGCTGTACCTGTTCATTTCCGAGAGGCTTCGGGTCGACGTCACCGCGATGCTGATCCTGCTGGCGCTGGTGCTGACCGGCGTGCTGGACAGCAAGCAGGCGCTGTCCGGCTTCGCCAGCGAGCCGGCGATCATCGTCGCCGCGGTCTTCGTGATTTCCGGGGCGCTCGCCGCCACGGGCATCAGCGAACGGCTGGGGGCGTGGATCGGGCGCGCCGCCGGCGTCCACGAGTGGCGCACGATCGCGGTGGTGATGCCGGCGGTGGCCCTGCTGGCGGCGTTCACCCACCATGTGATGGTGACCGCGATGATGCTGCCGCTGCTGCTGCGGCATGCACGCGACCGCCAGTTGCCGGCTTCGCGGCTGCTGATGCCGATGTCGCTGGCGGCGTCGCTGGGCACCACCCTGACCCTGTTCAGCGCGCCGGCGTTCCTGCTCGCCAGCGACATGCTGCAACGCGCCGGGACCGACGGCCTCGGGATCTTCTCGATCACCCCGATCGGCATCGCCCTGGTGCTGGTCGGGACCAGCTACATGCTCGGCGCGCGCTGGCTGCTGCCCAAGCGCAGCGGCACCCACGGCGACGACGACTACCTGCGGCTGGACCGCTACCGCACCGAACTGCTGGTGGTGAAGGACGGGCGCTGGACCACCCGCCCGCTCAGCGAACTGCACAAGGCGCTGGGCGCGCGCTTCCGCCTGCTCGGCTGGCTGCGCGATGGCGTGCGGCGCGACGACCTCACCGCGACCAGTCCGCTGCTGGCCGGCGACGTGCTGCTGGTCGAGGCCTCCGCCGACGAGCTGCTGTCGCTGCACGACGACCCCGGCCTGGACCTCAACGCGATCGTGCGCTTCAACGACACCGTCAGCGGCGAGGGCGCGCCGCAGCTGGTGCAGGCGGTGGTCGCCCCGGGCTCCGAATTCATCGGCCGCAGCATCCGCGAGCTCGACTTCGCCCGCCAGTTCCACGCAGTGATCGCCGGCCTGTGGCGGCGCGAGGGCGACATGGCCGACCGGCTGTCGGACGCGCGCCTGCGCGAGGGCGACCTGCTGGTGCTGTACGGGCGCCCGTCGCGGTTCTCCGACCTCGCGGCGCACCATGGCTTCCTGATGCTGGTGCCGTTTGCCGGCGAGGCCAAGCGCCGCGTGCATGCGCCGTTGGCGTTGCTGATCCTCGGCGTCACCATCCTCGCCGCCGCCACCGAGTGGCTGTCCGCCCCGCTGGCGTTCCTGATGGGCGCGGTGGCGATGGTCTCGACCCGCTGCGTCGACATCCAGCAGGCCTACCGGGGCATCGACGTACGCATCTTCGTGATGATCGCCGGGGTGATCCCGCTCGGCATCGCGATGGAACAGACCGGCACCGCCGACCTGCTGGCGCGCGGGCTGTCGCACATGGTGGCGGGATGGCCGGCGCTGCCGATCCTGCTGGTGATGTTCACCGCCGCGGCGTTGCTCACCCAGGTGATGTCGGACGCGGCCACCACCGTGTTGCTGGGGCCGGTCGCGATCTCGCTGGCACGCACCCTGGACCTTCCGCCGACGCCCTTCGTGGTGTGCACCGCGCTGGGGGCGGTGGTCGCGTTCCTGACCCCGATCGGCCACCACGGCAACCTGCTGATCCTCGGGCCGGGCCAGTACCGGTTCGGCGATTTCCTGCGCATCGGCCTGCCGCTGACCGTGGTCATCGCCCTGGTCAGCGCGTGGATGGCGCGCTGGCTGTGGCTCGGGGGTCCGCTGCTGCCGCTGTCCGGCTGAGCCTGGCGAACACGGCGGCCGCCCGTAGCCGGCGCCCGGCTGCGGCCGGCCCGTCACGCGACATTCGCGGCCGCGCGCCCTACCCTGTCGTGGTCGTAGCGCGCGCGCCTGGCGCGACCACCGGAGACCGAATGCCCACGCTGCTGTCGTCCTGGGAGGCCCTGTGGGCGATCCCGCACATCGGCCTCTACGTCGGCCTGGGCTGGCTTGCGTACCTGCTCGGACTGGGGGTGTGGATCGTGCTGCAGAAGCGCGAGCCGGCGGCGACGATCAGCTGGCTGGTCAGCCTGGCCGCCCTGCCCTACATCGGCTTCTTCGTCTACCACGTGTTCGGTCCGCAGAAGATCCGCCGCCACCGGCTGCGGCGCTCGCGGGCGCGGGTGGGCATGCCGGGACCACCAGGCGAAGGTGAGCACGAGGCAGTGGAACTGGCGCGACTCGGGCAGGCGACCACCGGGCTGCCGCCGACCACCGCGCAACGCGTGGACCTGCTGATCGACGGTGCGGCGACCTACGACGCGCTGCTGGACGCAGTGCGTGGTGCCCGCGACCACGTCCACCTCGAGTACTACATCTACCACCCCGACCGCAGCGGCACCGCCCTGCGCGATGCGCTGGTCGAACGCGCCCGCGCCGGGGTGAAGGTGCGCCTGCTGCTGGATGCGGTGGGCAGCGCCGGCACCGCGGATGCGTTCTTCGCCGACCTGCGGGCAGCCGGCGGCGAACTGGCCTGGTTCCATCCGATGCGCTTCGGGCACGTGTGGAAGCGGCCGTGGCTGAACATGCGTACCCACCGCAAGATCGTGGTGGTCGATGGCCGGGTCGGCTTCGCCGGCGGCATCAACATCACCGACGAGGAGAACGAGCGCCTGCGCGCAGACGCCTACCGCGACCTGCACCTGCGGATCGAGGGCGACAGCGTGCGCGCCCTGCAGCTGGTGTTCGTCGAGGACTGGGTGTACGCCACCGGCAGCCGCGACTTCATCGGCGAGGTGGCGCGAGCGATGCCGCCACCCGCGCACGGGCCGGTCCATGCGCAGGTACTGACCTCCGGCCCGGACTCCGACTGGGAGGCGATCCACCGCCTGCACGTCGGCGCGATCCACGCGGCGAAGCGGCGGGTGTGGCTGGTCACCCCGTACTTCGTGCCCGGCGAGGCGGCGATGATGGCGCTCACCTCGGCCGGGTTCGGCGGGCTCGACGTGCGCCTGCTGGTGCCGAAGGTCAGCGACAGCACCCTGGTCACCTACGCCGCACGCTCCTACTTCGACAGCCTGCTGGAAGCCGGGGTCAAGGTCTACGAATACGGCCCGCGCATGCTGCACACCAAGGCGCTGCTGGTGGACGACGAGCTCGCCCTGGTCGGCAGCGCGAATTTCGACCACCGCAGCTTTCGCCTCAACTTCGAGGTCTGCCTGCTGATCCGCGATGCCGGCGTGGCTGGCGACCTCGCGAAACTGATCGAGGGCGAATTCGCGCAGGCACCGCGGGTGCGCGCCGACCGCGAGCGCCCGCTATGGCGCGCGCGGCTGCCGGAGGCTTTCGCACGGCTGCTGTCGCCGCTGCTCTGACGGATTCCTCGGCGCCGGCCGCGGGCGTACACTGCCGCCAATTCCGCCCGGAGCCGCCTGCATGCATTGGCTGTACCTCCTGCTCGCGCTCGCCGCGCTGGTGCTCGCCATCAAGACCACCTCCACCAGCCTGATGGTGGTGAGCCTGCTGGCGTCGCTGGTGTTGCTGCTGCTGTGGCTGGCCGGGCTGTACTCGGCGCGCATGGCCGGCCGCAGCCGCGATCCCTCGGCGATGATCGACCCCACCGAACTGCGCCGCCTGCGCGAACAGGCGGAGGCGCGCAAGGCCGCGAACCAGTCCGAATCGCAGTCGCCTTGAGCACCGCCCTCAGCGTCAACCTCAACAAGATCGCGGTCCTGCGCAATTCACGCGGCGGCAGCGAACCCGACGTGGCGCGCGCGGGGATCGCCTGCCTGGATGCCGGCGCGCATGGCCTGACCGTGCATCCGCGCCCCGACGCACGCCACATTCGCGAAGACGACGTCCACGTACTGGCGGCGGTGTGCCATGCGCGCGGGGTCGAGCTCAACATCGAGGGCAATCCGTTCGCGCCGGCGCGCGCCGGCTATCCGGGGCTGCTGGCCCTGTGCGGGCAAGCCCGGCCGGCGCAGGTCACGCTGGTCCCTGATGGCGACGGCCAGCTGACCTCGGACCACGGTTTCGATTTCCGGCGCGATGGCGCCGCGTTGCGGCCGCTGGTCGCCGCGTTCAGGGCGCTTGGGTGCCGGGTCAGCGTGTTCGTCGATGCCGGCGACCCCGAGGTCGCGCGTGCCGCCGACTGCGGCGCCGACCGCGTCGAGCTGTATACCGGCCCGTTTGCGGAGGCCTTCGCCGCCGGCGATGCCGCTGAAACCCTGGCACAGGCCGCGGCCACCGCGCGCCGCGCGCAGGCCGCGGGACTGGCGGTGAATGCCGGCCACGACCTCAGCCAGGCCAACCTCGGTGCGTTCCTGGCGGCGGTTGCGGACGTGCGCGAAGTGTCGATCGGCCACGCGCTGGTCGGCGAGGCGCTGTACGCGGGGCTGGACGCCACCGTCCGCAGCTATCGCCGGATCGTCGACGCCGCATAAAAAAACGCCGCCCTCGCGGGCGGCGCCGTCATCCACGACGGGCTCCTGAGCGGAGCCTGAGTTGTCTGGTTCAGTTCTGGACGAAACCGATCTTGACCATTTCGGCGTTCTTGGCCGCGGTCAGGACCTTCGCCAGCACGCCGTATTCGGCGGCTTCGTTGGTGTCGATCTCGAGGGTCGGCTGGTTGGTCGGATCGCGGTCGACCTCGTTGCGCATCATCTGCTGCAGGGCAGTGATCGGGGTCGGCGTGTTGTTCCAGAACACCTGGCCGGCGGCGTCGATGCGCAGCTCGATCGGATCCGGTGGTTCCTTCGGGTTCTCCGGTGGCTTCTCGGTCTTCTGCGGCAGGTCGACGTCGACCGGGATCGACTGGATCGGCATGGTCACCATGAAGATGATCAGCAGCACCAGCATCACGTCCACCAGGGGCGTGACGTTGATGTCGGCCATCGCCCCACCGCCCGAATTGCTTGCAAATGCCATGGCGGTCTCCTTACAGGTTCTTCTTGGGCGGCGTGGTGACGAAGCCGACCTTGGCGATGCCCTGGGCCTGGGCGATCTTGACCACGTCGTTGATCAAACGATACGGCGTGGTCTTGTCGCCGCGGATGTTGACCGGCGGTTGCGGGGTCTTCTGCGCCTCGACCGACAGCTTGCTTTCCAGCAGCTGGCGGGTCGCCGGTTCATCGTTCCAGAACAGCGCCCCGGACTCGGTCACCGCGATGGTGACCGGCGGGACCGCCTGCTTCTTCTCTTCCTTCTTGTCGACCACCGCTTCCGGCAGCTGCACCTTGACCCGATGGTTCATCAGCGGGGTGGTGATCATGAAGATGATCAGCAGCACCAACATCACGTCCACCAGGGGCGTGACGTTGATCTCGGCCATCGGGCCGCCGCTTTCGTTACCGGAACTGAAGGACATGGTGGGGCTCCGTCGAAGCAGTCAGGTCGATCAGCGCTTGCCGGCCACTTCGCCGACGCGCGAGCCGGTGGCGAAGAAGTCGTGCAGGTCGTGCGCGAAGGTGTCGAACTGGTTGTTGGTCACGCGGTTCAGGCGCACGAAGAAGTTGTACGCCAGCACCGCCGGGATCGCCACGAACAGACCGATCGCGGTCATGATCAGGGCTTCACCGACCGGACCCGCCACCGCGGAGATCGAGGCGTCGCCGGAGGCGCCGATCTTGATCAGGGCGCGGTAGATGCCCCAAACGGTACCGAGCAGGCCGACGAACGGCGCGGTCGAACCGACGGTGGCCAGCACGGTCAGGCCGGTCTCGAGGCGCATGCTCTCGCGGGTCACGGCCTGGCGCAGGGCGCGGTCCACGAACTCGGAGCGGTTCAGCGACTCGGCCAGGCGCGAACCATCGTGGCGCTGGTGGTGGGCGGCGGCCTGGGCGGCGTCGAGCGCGATCTTGGAGAACGGCTCGGACTTCGGCTGTTCTTCCATGAAGCGGATCGCGTCCTGCGCGTTCGGGGTTTCCCAGAACGTGCCGGTGACCGTTTCCGCACGGCCGCGCATGCGGCTGTTCTTCACGGCGTTGATGATGATCCAGTACCAGGACATCAGCGACATCACCATCAGGGTGACGAACACGATCCAGCCGACGGCGTCGAGCTGGGTGATCAGGTGGTCAAAGCCCATCTGCTGCAGCGCGGCGGCGTTGTTGCCTCCGGCGGCGGCAGGGGCGGCAGCAGTCGATTCCTGCAACATACGCTTACCTTTGGGTGTCGTGGATGGAGTTTAGAAGCGGAACAAGGTGATCGGGTGGTACGGGTGCAGCAAAATCTGGTCGCTTAGCGCAAGGTGAAGTCGACCGGGACGCGCACGCGGCTGGCGATCTTCCTGCCGTCGCGTACTTCCGGGTTGAAACGCCAGCGGCGCGCCGCGGCGACCGCCGCGCGGTCGAGGTTGCGGTTGCCGCTGGACTTCTCGACCTCGACATCAAGCACGCCGCCGGACGGATCGATGCTCACGATCAGCACGGTGGTGCCCTGGATGCCGCGACGCTGTTCTTCCGGCGGGTACTTCGGCGGGTTCATCGCCCGCGAGGACGCGTCGACGCTGGAGCCGATATCCGGCACCGACGACGGCGGGGCCGGCGGAGCCGGAGGCGGGGCCTGCACGTCGACCGCGCGCGGCGTGTCGAGGATCACCGGCGGATCGTCCGGCGGCGGCGGCAGCGGGCTTGGGCGCGGCGGTGCCAAGGTCTTCGGCGGGGTCAGCGGCTTGGGCTGGTCCGGCGGCGGCGGCGGCGGCGGCGGCGGCGGTGGTGGCGGCTCGATGAAGGTGACGCTGACCACGTCGTCTTCCTCGACGTCCTGCGCCGGCGGTGAAATCGGCGCCAGCAGCAGCAGCAGGGCCGCGGCATGCAGGGCGACGGCGAAGCTGAGACCGGCGATGCGCGGCCAGCTCAAGCCGCCTTCGCGGTCGTCTTTCTTCTCGGTTTGGTCGAGATCTTGCGTCATGCGCACGGCTCTGGTGTGGGAAGCCCCGGACGCAGGGCGCCAGGGCAACAACATGCGGCCCGGGGGCCGCAGGAACCTCCTAGTCTATACCAATCCCCTGCGCTTGTTCCAAGCGGGAAATTCAGGCAGACGAAAATGAGGCGCATGTCTCAGCGGGAAAGGATGTTCCTGGCTTCGTCCGGCTTCTTGACGCCCTTGTCGAGCGCCTTCTGCGCCGCGGCCTTGGCGTCCGCCTTCTTGCCGTTGTATTCCAGCACCTTGGCCAGGTTGAGGTAGGCCTCGCCATCGGCGGCCATCGGCGCGGCCTTGGTGTACAGCTCGATCGCCAACGCGATCTTGTCGTCGACGTAGGCGTTCTGCGCCAGCACCTGGTAGTCGCGGGCGAGCTCCGGCCCGGACTGCAGGATGCCCTTGGCAAGCCCGTCATCGATCACCTTCTGCGCATCGACCCAGCGCTGCGCATTCATGTAGCCGATGTACAGCGCGCGCAGCTCGCGGGCCTCGCTGAGCATGCCGCGCTTGTAGGCATCCTCCAGCAGCAGGTTGGCCTGGTCGAACTTGTCCGCCTGCTGGAAGGCCGCCACCGCGTTCATCAGCAGCCGCTTGTCGTCCGGGTTCTTCGCGACCAGGTCCTTGTAGATCGCCCCTGCCTCGTCGTTGCGACCGAGACTGGCGAGGATGCCGGCACGAAACGCCAGGCGGTCGGGCTTGTCGCTCTTGGTCTCGGCGAGGAAACGGTCGATCGTCGCCAGCGCGCCGGCGTAGTTCTCGTTGCCGAACTGGATCACGGCGAGGTTGTACATGGTGTTGTAGTGGCTGTCGTTGTCCAGCCCATCAGCGGCCACCGCCTTGGCGAAATAGTCGGCGGCCCTGGCCTGGTCGTCGAGATCTGCCGCGGCATTGCCGGCCATCGAGTAGGCGAACGACTTCTCGTAGGGACCGGCGATCGGCATCGCCGCCACCTGCTCCGCCTTCGCGATCACCCCGGCCCAGTCCGACTTCTCGTACAGCTCCTGCAGCGCCTGCAACTGCTTGACGGTCTTGCCGCTGGCCTTGGCATCGGGCGAAACCCGGGTCGCATTCGGGTACAGCGCCGGCTTCTGCTCGGCCTGCTTGGCCTGGTCCTTGTCCTTGCCGAGTTCGGCCATGCGCTTGGCGCGCTGCTCGCGCATGCTCGGGGTCGAGGACTGGGCCTGGGCCTCGGCGATGGGTGCGAGCGCCAGCAGGCCGAGGGCGGCACCCGCGGCGAGGGTGAGGGCGCGGCCTTGGAGGATTCGATTCATCGGATCACCTCTGGAACGGGAGACGGGACAGCCGGCATCGGTCCCGGCAGGGGTCGAACCCTAGCAGAAAGCGGGTGGTCGCGGCCACGCCGGGTACCGCCGCACTTGGGCGGCAGGCGACTGGCAACGCGGTCTGCCGGCCTGCCCGAGTGCCGCCTCCACTACCGGAACCAGGGCCTGCGCGCGCGCCTGCAGTTCGCGCAGGCGCGACGACGGGTCGGGGTGGGTGGACAGCCATTGTGGCGGCCGCGACCCGCCGGCCGGGGCCATGTTCCGCCAAAGTGCGATCGCCGCGCTCAGCAACAGGACACGGGTCGTCATCACGGAGCCGGTACAGGGAGGGATGCCTCCCCGTACGGCGGGCAATCTGAGGTTGGCGTCAAGCCGCCCTGTACCCCGGCCTCACACGTCGAGGTTGGCGACCTTCAGTGCGTTGTCCTCGATGAACTCCCGGCGCGGCTCCACCACGTCGCCCATCAGGGTGCTGAAGATCGCGTCGGCGGCGACCGCGTCCTCGATCCGCACCTGCAGCAGGCGGCGCGTTTCCGGGTTCACCGTGGTGTCCCACAGCTGCTCCGGGTTCATTTCGCCCAAGCCCTTGAAGCGCTGGATCTGGCGGCCCTTCTTGGCTTCCTCCAGCAACCACGCCTGCGCCTCGGCGAAGCTCGCGACCGGCTGCGCCTTGTTGCCGCGGACGATCTGGGCACCCTCGCGGATCAGCCCGTGCAGCACCGCCGCGGCTTCACGCAGCGGCTTGAGCTCGCCGTGCTCGAAGATCGACAGCGGCAGCACCTGCACCAGTTCCTCGCCCATGTGCCGGCGGGTGATCAGCAGCGCCGCGTTGCGGGTTTCGTTCGCCGGCTGCAGCCTGAGCGCATAGCGCGGCCGGCCGAGGCCGGTGCGGTTCAATTTCACCGCCAACGTCTCCAGCTCATGCGCCTTGTCGGCATGCCCGGCCAGCGAAGCCGCGTCCAGCGGGGTGAAGTCGATCAGCGACTCCAGCACGATCGGGTCGAAGCGGTGCGCATTGCGCGCGATCGCGCCGCGTGCGTTGGCGAATGCCAGCAACAGCGACTCCAGCGCCGCGCCCTCGATCGCCGGCTCGCCGAGCGCCGGCAGCAGCTGCGCGCCCTCCACCGCGTTGGCGGCGAGGTAGGCATCAAGCGCCGCGTCGTCCTTCAGGTACAGCTCGTTCTTGCCCTGCTTGATCTTGTACAGCGGCGGCAGGCCGATGTAGATGTGGCCGCGCTCGATCAGCTCCGGCATCTGCCGGTAGAAGAAGGTCAGCAGCAGGGTGCGGATGTGGCTGCCGTCAACGTCGGCGTCGGTCATCAGGATGATGCGGTGGTAGCGCAGCTTGTCCGGGTTGTACTCGTCCTTGCCGATGCCGGTGCCCAGCGCGGTGATCAGGGTGCCGACCTCGGCGCTGGCCAGCATGCGGTCGAAGCGGGCGCGTTCGACATTCAGGATCTTGCCCTTCAACGGCAGGATCGCCTGGGTCTTGCGGTTGCGACCCTGCTTGGCGGAGCCGCCGGCCGAATCGCCCTCGACGATGAACAGCTCCGACAGCGCCGGATCCTTTTCCTGGCAGTCGGCCAGCTTGCCCGGCAAGCCGGCGATATCCAGCGCGCCCTTGCGGCGGGTCAGGTCGCGGGCCTTGCGCGCGGCCTCGCGCGCGCGCGCGGCATCCACGATCTTGCCGGCGATGGCGCGCGCTTCGTTGGGGTGTTCCTGGAGGAACTCCTCCAAACGTGCACCGAACGTGTGCTCAACGACCGGTCTCACATCGGACGAGACCAGCTTTTCCTTGGTCTGGCTGGAGAAGCTGGGGTCCGGCACCTTGACCGACAGCACCGCGATCATGCCTTCGCGCATGTCATCGCCGGACAGGGTGATCTTGGCCTGCCTGGCAATCCCGTTCTGTTCGATGTAGTTGCCCAGGGTGCGCGTCAATGCCGCGCGAAAGCCGATCAGGTGGGTGCCGCCGTCCTTCTGCGGGATGTTGTTGGTGAAGCAGAACATCGTTTCCTGGTAGCTGTCGGTCCATTGCAGGGCGACATCGACGGTGATCCCGTTCTGCTCGCCCGACACCGAGATCACGTTCGGATGCAGCGGGGTCTTCAGCTGGGCCAGGTGCTCGACGAAGCTGCGGATGCCACCCTCGTACTCGAAGACGTCGCGCTTGCCCTCGCCGCGTTCGTCGACCAGGGTGATGCGCACCCCGGAATTGAGGAACGACAGCTCGCGCAGGCGCTTGGCGAGGATGTCGTAGTGGAACTCGACGTCGCTGAAGATCTCGGTGGCCGGCCAGAAGCGCAGCAGGGTGCCGCGCCTGTCGGAATCGGCCAGCCGCCTGAGCGGATGCACCGGCTCGCCCAGCGCGTATTCCTGCTGGTGGTGGCCGCCATCGCGCCAGATGTCCAGGGTGAGCTTGCTGGACAGCGCGTTGACCACGCTGACGCCCACGCCATGCAGGCCGCCGGACACCTTGTAGCTGTTGTCGTCGAACTTGCCGCCGGCATGCAGCACGGTGAGGATCACCTCCGCCGCGGACACCCCCTCTTCCTTGTGGATGTCGACCGGAATGCCGCGCCCGTTGTCGGACACGCTGACCGAGCCATCCTCGTGGATGGTGACGAAGATGTCGTTGGCGTGCCCGGCCAGCGCCTCGTCCACCGAATTGTCGACCACCTCGAACACCATGTGGTGCAGGCCGGTGCCGTCGTGGACGTCGCCGATGTACATGCCCGGCCGCTTGCGAACGGCTTCCAGCCCGCGCAGGACGGTGATCTTGCTGGAATCGTAGGTCCCGTTGTTGGCGGGCGCGCTGCTGCTCGGGGACGTGGGGGCGGGGGACTCGGGCACCTGGCCCGGATTGGACTCGTTCTGCGACATCGACGCGTTCAGCTCCCGCGGCGCGCAGAGGGACTCGATGCGCGCCGAGACACATTAGCTATAGGAGGCCGCAGTATAGCAACCAGCGCCCGGCGACGCCTGCCAAGGCCTCAGCCGAGGGCTTCGACGCGGCCGTGTTCCACGTGGAACCTTGTGGTCGGCAGCCCCAGTTCCTGCACGGCGGCCGGCGTCTCGGTACCGGTGATGAAGACCTGTGCGCCGCTGGCGTGTAGCGCCTGCAGCACGCGCCGCTGGTGATGGCGGTCGAGTTCGGAGGCGATGTCGTCCAGCTGCAGCACCGGCCAGTGCCCGTCCTGGGCCGCCAGGTACGCGGCCTGTGCCAACAACAGGGCCAGCGCAGCCAGCTTGGCCTGACCGCGCGACAGCCCCTCGCGGCCGGGCAGGTCCCGGAACTCCAGGCGCAGGTCCGCCCGGTGCGGGCCCATCGAGGTATGGCCCTGGGCAAGGTCGCGGTCGCGTGCGAGCAGCAGCGCGTCGGCAAGCGACAGGTCCTGCCGACGCCAACCCGGATTCAGGCCGAGCGTGGCGGTTCCCGCGGCTGGCAACAGCGCCGCGACCATCGCATCGAGGTGCGGCTGCAGGCGCGCGACGTGGGCCTCGCGCTGGGTGTTGAGCGCTTCCCCGGCCTGCGCGAGTTCGTGCTCCCAGGCCTCGAGCTGCGCGTCCACGCGCCGCGACCGCAACAGCGCATTGCGTTGTTTCAGCGCGCGTGCATGGCGCCGCCACAACATCAGGAAGTCACCGCCACGCTCGGCACGTTCCACGTGGAACAACCCCCAGTCGAGGTAGCGGCGGCGACCTTCGCTGGGTCCATTGATCAAGGCATGGCTGCCGGGTTCGAAGCTGACCACCGCCAGCGCCTCGCACAGTTCGCCCAGGTGTCCCACCGCGCCGCCATCCAGCCGCGCCTCCCATTCGCTGCCCGAATGCCGCAACCCGGCACGATGCAAGCTGCCGGACCCGAGCCGCCATTCCGCGTACACGCCCAGCGCGGGATCGCCGTGGCGGATCAGGCCGTCACGGACCCGCCCCCGGAAGCTGCGCCCATGCGCCAGCAGGTGCAGCGCTTCCAGCAGGGTGGACTTGCCGCTGCCGTTGTCGCCGGTGATCAGGTTGAAGCCGGGGCGGGGCTGCAGCTCGACCTCGCCGAACCGGCGGAAACCCTGCAACCGAAGTCGCTCGATCTCCACCTTCAGGTCGCCCCACGCACAAAACGGCAACGCCCGGCGGGAACCGGGCGTTGCTGGCGACGTTCCACGTGGAACACGGGCGCAATCACAGACGCAGTGGCATCACCACATGGCGCGCGTGCTGGCTGTCGGCGCCGCGCACCAGCGCCGACGAATTGGCATCGCGCAGCTGCAGGACCACGTACTCGTCGCGCAGGGCGGACAGCGCATCCAGCAGGTAATTGACGTTGAAGCCGATCGCCAGTGCGTCCACGTGGGTGTCCGCCTCGACCTCTTCCTGCGCTTCTTCCTGCTCCGGATTGTGCGAGCTGATCCGGAGCTGGCCGGGGGACACCTCGACCCGGACCCCGCGATACTTCTCGTTGGACAGGATCGATGCACGCTGCAGAGCCGCACGCAGCACCTCGCGGTCGATCTTGACCTCACGGTCGGCGCCGATCGGGATCACCGCCTCGTAGTCGGGGAACTTGCCGTCGATCAGCTTGCTGGTGAAGGTAACGTCGTCGCGCTTGACCCGGATGTGGCTGCGGCCCAGTTCCAGCTCCAGCGTGCGGTCGCCGCCCTCGAGCAGGCGCTGCAGCTCCTGCACGCCCTTGCGCGGCACGATGATCTGGCGCTTGCTGCCGTGGCCGCCCTCCAGCGCGGCCTCGCACAGGGCAAGGCGATGGCCGTCGGTGGCAACGCAGCGCAGCGCGCCATCGCGCAGGTCGAACAGCAGCCCATTCAGGTAGTAGCGGACGTCCTGCTGGGCCATGGCGAACGCGGTGCGCTCGATCAGTTCCTTCAACGCCGCTTCCGGCACCGACACGCTCTCGGTGGCCTCGACTTCGTCCACCGACGGGAAATCGTTGGCCGGCAGGCTGGCCAGGCTGAAGCGGCTGCGCCCGGCCTGCACGCTGACCTTGTCGCCGCTCTGGCTGACGGTGACCCGGCTGCCGTCGGGCAGGGCCCGCACGATCTCGAACAGCTTGCGGGCGGGAATCGTGATCTCGCCGTCCTGGGCGTCCTCAACCGCGGTCCGCGCCACCATTTCCACTTCAAGGTCGGTACCGGTCAGCGAGAGCTGGCCATCGCGCACCCTGGCCAGGAGGTTGGCCAGCACCGGCAGGGTCTGCCGGCGTTCGACCACGTTGACGACTTGCGCCAGTGGCTTCAGCAGGACTTCGCGTTGCAGGGAGAACCGCATGTTGACCCCTAGATTCCGATGCGTGAAGGCCGGCCCGTGCGTGCTGTCCCGGCTCTTGGAAGAATGGATAAATCAGAAAAGCTGGTGGAGATAGTGCGCTTCAAAACCCGGGAAAACACATTCAACCATTTGTTTCAAAAGGATATTTCCTGAACGGAAGCGGGTGGATAAGCTTTCGCGGGGTTGCGGACAAGTTGTGGACAACTTTCGTGCTTGCCGGCAGGCGCCTACTTATCCACAGCTTGTCCGGCATTCATTCACTGAGTTTGCGGATCAGTTTTTCCCAGTCCTCGTGCAGCTTGCCGTCGCTCTCAATCAAGTGGCGGATCTGCCGGCAGGCGTGCAGCACGGTGGTGTGGTCGCGGCCATCGAACGCATCGCCGATCTCCGGCAGGCTGTGTTCGGTGAGCTCCTTGGCCAGGGCCATCGCCATCTGCCGCGGCCGCGCCAGCGAGCGGGTCCGCTTCTTCCCCAGCATCTCCCTCAGTTGCAGGCCGTAGTAGTCTGCCACGACCTTCTGGATGTTGGCGATGCTGATCGCCTGCTGCTGCGCGCGCAGCAGGTCGCGCAGGGTCTCCTGGGCGAATTCGAGGGTCAGCGCGCGCCCGGCGAAGCCGGCTTCGGCGACCAGCTTGTTGATCGCGCCCTCCAGTTCGCGAACGTTGCTGCGCATCTTCTTGGCGATCAGCTGGGCCACGTCGGCCGGGACCTCGGTGCCGCGCTCGCGGGCCTTGGCCAGCACGATTTGGGCGCGGGTCTCGAAGTCCGGCGGGTCGATCGCCACCGACAGCCCCCAGCCCAGCCGCGATTTCAGCCTCGGTTCCAGGCCGTCGACCTCGCGCGGGTAGCGGTCGCAGGTCAGCACGATCTGCTGGCGGCCGTCGAACAGCGCGTTGAAGGTGTGGAAGAACTCCTCCTGGGTGCGGTCCTTGCCGGCGAAGAACTGGATGTCGTCGATCAGCAGCGCATCGATGCCCTGGAACTGCCGCTTGAACGCATCCATGCCGCCACTGGACTTGTCGTACAGGGCCTTGGTGAAGGCGTTCATGAACTGCTCGGAGCGCAGGTACATGACCCGTGCCGCCGGATTGACCGCACGCATCTGGTTGCCGGCGGCGAACATCAGGTGGGTCTTGCCGAGGCCGGTGCCGCCGTACAGCAGCAGCGGGTTGTGGGCGCGGTCGCCGGGCTTGAGCGCAGCCTGCCAGGCGGCTGCACGGCCGAGCTGGTTGCTGCGGCCCTCGACGAAGTTGTCGAATGTGTAGTGCGGGTCGACGTTGCCCTGGAACGGTTCGCTCGCGACCGCCGCGCGCACGCCGGTTCCGGTTGCCGGCACCGCGGGTTCGGCCCGGCGCATCGCACCGATGTCCAGGCTGACCTCGGCATCGCCGAAATGCGCGGCCAGCTCGCGGATCCGCGGCAGGTAGTGGCTGCGCACTTCCTCCATCACGAATGCGTTCGGCGCATACAGCACCAGCTGCCGGTCGCGGCGATCTGCCTGCAGGGGCTTCAGCCAGGTGCGCACGTCCTCCTGTGGCAGTTCGGCTTCCAGGCGTTGCAGGCAGCGGGGCCAGACATCCATGACGGGCGGTACTCTCGGGGTTGCGAGGTCGACGGCGCCACCGACGCCGGCACGGCCGCCTGTGGATAAATCGGGGAACCGGCAGCGTACCACCCCCCATCGTGGGCGGCCATCGGCGCCGGGCTGGCACCCATGTCATCAGGTGCGGGCAACGCGTGGGTTGACCGGGAATGCGCTCGCCGTTATCCTTCCGAATCTTTTCCGCCGAAAAATACGCAGGCCCGCCATGGCGACCAAGCGCACTTACCAACCCAGCAATCTGAAGCGCAAGCGCGACCACGGTTTCCGTGCCCGCATGAAGACCGCCGATGGCCGCAAGATCCTCGCGCGTCGCCGTGCGAAGGGCCGCAGCCGCCTGACGGTCTGACCCGCGTCCGGCCCCGGTGCCGGATCCGCACGTGAGTTCCAGGTCGCACACATCGATGCCGGCGCCCGCCACGGGCGCCGGCATCGTCGTGCCTGCGTCATTCCCGCGGACGGCGCGGGTGCGCGCGAAGGTCGAGTTCGACCGCGTGTTCGAAGCCGGCCGCCGCACCGCCGAGCCGCTGTTCGCGCTGCACCGGCTGGACGACGGCGCCCCACCGCGGCTGGGACTGGCGGTGTCGCGCAAGGTCGATCCGCATGCGGTCGGCCGCAACCGCATCAAGCGCGTGCTGCGCGACGCCTTCCGCCACGCGCGCTGCCAGCTTGGTCCCGGCGCCTACGTGCTGGTGGCGCGTCCACCGGCGGCGAAGGCCGACAACCACGCCCTGCGCGCGGCCTTCCTGCGCCTGTTGCAGCGCGCCGGTGCGTTGCCGATGCCAGCCGTGGCCGGCACAATGCCGCCCGCATCCTCCCCCTCCTCCTGAAGCGCCGCGCACTGCGCCGGCCGAGCCTGCCTCCCTGATGAACCAGACCCGTACCTTCCTGTTGTTCGCCTGGTTGATGGTGGCGGCCCTGTTGTGGATGGAATGGAACAAGGAGCGGCCGGTACCGGCAGGCGCGGCGGTGGCGCCCAGCGCCCAGCCCGCGGCAGCGATGCCGGCGGTGCCGGCGGCGCAGGTCGCCGGGGCCAGCAACGCCGCGGCGCCAGTCGTTGCCAGCGCCGTCCCGGCAACGGTGCTGACCCTGAAGAACGATGTGCTGGCGCTGCGCCTGGATGGCCGCGGCGTGATCGGCGCGCAACTGCTGCAGTATCCGCAGGCGCGCCAGCCCGGCAGCCCGGCGGTGGTCCTGTTCGACCCGGCGCCGGCCCGTTTCTTCGCCGCGCGCAGCGGCTGGGTCGCGCTGGACGGTGGTGCGGAACCGGCATTCCGCCCCGAGACCGGCGCCCGCGAGGCGCAGCTGGCCGACGGTGCGGATACGGTGAGCGTGCGCTTCGTCGCCACCGGCGGGAACGGCCTGCAGTTGCGCCGCAGCTACAGCCTCGCGCGGGGCAGCTATGCGTTGCAGGTGCGCGATGAGCTGGTGAATTCGGGTGCCGCGCCGTGGTCGGGCATGGTCTACCGCCAGCTGCTGCGCAACCCGCCAGCGGCGAAGGGCGGTTTCACCAATCCGGAGGCCTTCAGCCTCAGCGGCGCGGCCTGGTACAGCCCGGAAGACAAGTACGAAAAGCGCAAGTACCCGGATTTCGTCGAGGACGGCCCGCTCGACCAGCAGGTCACCGGCGGCTGGGTGGCGTTGTCGCAGCACTATTTCCTGACCGCCTGGGTGCCGCAGAAGGACCAGGGCGCGCTGTACTCGCTGGGGGTCGAGGGCGGCCTGCACCGGATCGAGGCGCGCGGCCCGCAGGTGTCCCTGGCGCCGGGCCAGCGCTTCACCAGCGACGCCACCCTGTGGGTGGGCCCGAAGCTGGCGGAGCAGCTTGACGCCACCGCGCCCGGGCTTGGCCTGGCGCTGGACTACGGCATGTTCACGGTGCTGTCCAAGCCGATCCACTGGCTGCTGACCCAGTTGCACAAGCTCACCGCCAACTGGGGCTGGGCGATCGTGCTGCTGGTGGTGCTGATCAAGCTGGCGCTGTATCCGCTGTCGGCCGCGCAGTACAAGTCGATGGCCAAGATGCGCAAGTTCCAGCCGCGCATCGAACAGCTCAAGGAGCGCTACGGCGACGACAAGCAGAAGTTCCAGATGGCGATGATGGAGCTGTACAAGAAGGAGAAGATCAACCCGGCCGGCGGCTGCCTGCCGATCCTGGTGCAGATGCCGGTGTTCCTGGCCCTGTACTACGTGCTGCTGGAGGCGGTGGAACTGCGCCAGGCCCCGTGGATCATGGGCTGGGTCGGCGACCTGACCGCGCAGGATCCGTTCTTCATCCTGCCGATCCTCAACGGCGCGATCATGTGGGCGACGCAGAAGATGACGCCGATGGTCGGCATGGATCCGATGCAGAAGAAGATGATGCAGACCATGCCGCTGATCATGGCGGTGATGTTCGCCTTCTTCCCCGCCGGGCTGGTGCTGTACTGGGTCACCAACGGCGCGCTGGGCATGCTGCAGCAGTGGTGGAACACCAAGCGCTATGCCGAGGAGCCGGCGAAGGCCTAGCCGGCGCGTTCGGATGCGTCAGGCGCGGCACGGGATGCCTTGGTGGAGTGAACGGCAGCTCTGGTGGTCCTGCGTACCGACCCGCCACATGCCACCTTGTGGGTTGCGATGGTCCTGCGATGAATACGAACACCGAGACCATCGTTGCCATCGCCAGCGCGCCCGGGGCGGGCGGGGTCGGTATCGTGCGGTTGTCCGGGCCGCAGGCGCGGTTGATCGCCGAAACCGTCTGCACCAGGCCCCTGGCGCCGCGCATCGCGCATTACGCACGTTTCCGCGATGCCGACGGCACCCTGCTGGATGACGGGATCGCGCTGTATTTCGCCGGTCCCGCCAGCTTCACCGGCGAGGACGTGGCCGAACTGCAGGCGCACGGCAGCCCGGTCGTGCTGCGCCAGCTGGTGGCGCGCTGCGTCGCGCTGGGTGCCCGCCAGGCCCGCCCTGGCGAGTTCAGCGAACGCGCGTTCCTCAACGGCAAGCTCGACCTCGCCCAGGCCGAGGCGATCGCCGACCTGATCGCCGCCGGCGACGTGCAGGCGGCCCGCGCGGCCCGGCGTTCGCTGGACGGCGTGTTCTCGCGCCGGGTTGCGGCGCTGATGGAGGCGCTGCTGGCGATCCGGGTGCACGTGGAAGCGGCGATCGACTTCGCCGACGAGCCGCTGGAGACCCTTGGTGGCGCCGACCTGCGCGCGCGGCTGGATGCCGCGATCGCGCAGCTTGCGCAGTTGCAGCGCGAGGCCGCGCGCGGCCAGAAACTGCGCGATGGCCTGCACGTGGTGCTGGTCGGCCCGCCGAACGCCGGCAAGAGTTCGCTGCTCAATGCGCTGGCTGGAAGCGAGCGTGCCATCGTCACCGAGCATGCGGGCACCACCCGCGACCTGCTGCGCGAGACCATCCGCATCGATGGCGTGGAGCTGACCCTGGTCGACACCGCCGGCCTGCGCGAGGCCGGCGACGCGATCGAGGCAGAGGGCATCCGCCGCGCGCGCAGCGAAGCCGGGCGCGCGGACCTGGCGCTGGCGGTGCTGGATGCGCGCGACCCCGGGGCAGGGCGCGCCGCGGTCGCGGACGGGATCGCCGGGGTGCCGCAGGTGCTGTGGCTGCACAACAAGGCCGACCTGCTTGCTCCCGGCCCGCAGCCGGCGGCGGACGACGTGCTGCAGGTCTCGGCGAAGACCGGGCTTGGCCTGGACCAGTTGCATGCGCGGCTGTTGGCGCTTTCCGGCGCCGGCGACCCGGGCGAGGGCAGCTTCAGCGCCCGTGCCCGGCACGTGCAGGCGCTGGCGCTGGCGCACGAACAACTGGGGCGGGCGGGCGCGGAACTGCAGGTCGAACGCCTGGAACTGGCCGCCGAGGCCCTGGCCCGGGCCCATGCGGCGCTCGGCGAGGTCGGCGGCCGGCTCAGCGCCGATGGCCTACTCGGTCACATTTTCAGCAGTTTCTGCATCGGCAAATAGGACGAATTCGTCCACCCACTTGACAAATCGGCGTCACTGTCGCGTGCTATCGACGGGTGCGTTTGCATCAAACGGGGAATTCACGAATGTCTGCGATCAACAAGATGCGCCGAAGCTTCGCGCCGGTGGCGCTTGCGGTGGCGGTGGCGTGCGCGCTTGGCGCGTGCAAGAAGGACGATGCCGCGGCCGATGCAGGTGCGGCGGCCGCGCAACAGGCACCGGCGCCGACGCCGGAGTCGGTGGTGTCGGCAACGGTCACGGCAATGAGCCCGGAGCAGCTGCGCGACGAGGCGTCCAAGGCCTATGGCGAGAACCGCCTGTATGCGCCGGCCGGCAACAACGCGATGGAGTACTACCTGGCGCTGCGCGACAAGCAGCCGGCCGACGCCGGTGCATCCAGCGCATTGACCGACCTGCTGCCGATGACGGTGATCGCCACCGAGCAGGGCATCGCCCGCGAGGACTTCGCGGATGCCAAGCGCCTGGCCGCGCTGATCGAGAAGGCCGACGCCAAGCATCCGGCGCTGTCGCGCCTGAAGGCGGCGATCGCCAGCAGCGAGACCGCGGCCGCGGCGCGCGTGGAAAGCCAGAAGCTGACCGCGGAAGAGGAAGCCAAGCGGCAGGAGGAACTGGCGAAGAAGCGCGAGGAAGACCAGCGCAAGCTGCAGGAGCAGCAGAAGCAGCAGGCGGCCGCGCAGGCACCGGCGGCGGCCACCCCGGCGGCCCCGGCGGCCGCGGCCGCGGAAGCCGAGCGCCAGCGCGCGGCAGCAGCGGAGGCGGAACGCGAGCGCGCCGCCGCCGCCGCCGCCGAGCAACAGCGCCAGCAGGCCGCGGCACAGCAGCCGGCGGCGCAACCGGCGCGTGCGGCCTCCAGCGAGCTGCGTGCGATCAGCAACCCGGGTCCGCGTTATCCGCAGGCCGCGCAGCGCGCCGGCGCCGGCGGTTCGGTGCAGGTGGAGTTCACCGTCAACACCGATGGCAGCGTCGGCGGCGTGCGCGCGGTCAGCAGCGACGGCCCGCGCCAGTTCCAGCGCGATTTCGAGCGCGAGGCGCTGGCGGCGGTGAAGCGCTGGCGCTTCCAGCCGGTCTCCGAGGCCACCACCACCCGCCGCACGATCGCCTTCCAGCAGTAACCGGGCAGGCG
>Ga0209477_1000716_pt1 | contig 20746 bp, 18 predicted proteins | sample KloWWTupernatant_FD_187180 | JGI IMG/M metagenome (GOLD analysis project Ga0209477, IMG submission 187180) | Active sludge microbial communities from Klosterneuburg, Austria, studying microevolution and ecology of nitrifiers - Klosterneuburg... | ecosystem: Engineered > WWTP > Aerobic digester >... | reverse complement strand
AAAGGAAACTCTCATTCAGATCTATTATGAAATTGGTGAGTTTGAGACAATGGAATATATTGCTGATTCCACCAGGCATTACCTTAAGCGGAAAAAAGATGTACTGTCTATTCACTACAGCAGATACAACGACTATTTGAAATACATAGCCATTCTACTCAAAGCCAGACTTAAAGACAAAAACGAAAAAGGCATTCTAATAAACGAACTCAAAAAAAACATCAACGTCATCGGCAGAGACTGGCTTCTTGAAAAAGTGAAAGAAATAAGATAATCAATTTCAAACTGCAAAATTCAAATGTCAAATAAATGCCTTTGCAAGCATGTGCTCTTCATGCGAAGCAATCTCCGAATTGACGACTATAAAATCCAATTAAAATCAGGTATATAATTTCTGAGATTCCTTCATCGCTTCGCTCCTCGCAAATTCATATTTTTTTCCCCTTCAATTAATATTCCCAAAGTAAATTACATTAATTTCTTATTTCATTAATTTTTTATTTTCAATATATTAAACCTTACTTCCTTACTAAAAATTATATGCCGGAATTCATTCACTTACATAATCACTCTCATTACTCATTGCTCGATGCGATCTCATCCATTGACGGACTCGTCGATGCAGCAGTTAGAAATAAAATGTCTGCTGTCGCTCTTACCGATCACGGAGTCATGTACGGTGTTATGGATTTTTATAAAAAGGCGAAAGCAAAAGGAGTCAAACCTGTCATTGGTTGCGAAGTATATGTCGCACAGTCAGGTACGAGATTTGAAAAAGGAAAAAAAAATATTAAATCTATTGCAGAGATCGAAGTGCAGGATCTTGAAGGTTCTGACGGTCTTACTTCTGCTAATATAAATTACGCTCATCTGATTCTCCTTGCAAAAAATGATATCGGTTACAGAAATCTGATCAAGCTTGTTTCCATCGGACATACAGAAGGTTATTATTATAAACCGAGAATTGATCTTGATGTGCTCGCACAGTACAGTGAAGGACTTGTCGCGACTTCAGCATGCGCAGGCGGTGTCATCTCATGCTATATCACAAGAGAAGACTTGAAAACCGCTGAGGTCATGACAGGTAAATACAAAGATATTTTTGGTGAAGATTTTTATCTCGAAATTCAGGATCACGGAATTCCTGCCGAGCATAAAGTGATCAAAGCCATGCCAGGTCTCGCTAAGAAATTCGGTATTAAGCTGATCGCTACTAACGACGTTCATTATATTGAAAAGGAACATGCCATTGCTCATAATATTTATCTTAATCTAAGCGCAAAACAGTCAGCAAAATCTTTTAGGAATAATGGTCAGAATGAAGTTCTGACAAATCTAAGATACGGCACCGATCAGATCTATTTCAAATCTACAAATGAAATGTGCGGTCTCTTTAAGGACTTTCCTGAAGCGATCAGATCTACACTTGAAGTCACAGAGAAATGTAATCTCGATCTCGACACTTCAAAAAATTACATGCCGAATTTTAAAATACCTGAAGAGGAAAAATCGGCAAGGACGTTTGATGATTATCTTGAAAAGATCTCAATTGATGGATTGAAAAAAATATATCCTGACGGAAATGAAATTGCTGAAAAGAGATTGAGATTTGAGCTTGATATAATTAAGAAAATGGATTTCTCAGGTTACTTCCTGATCGTACAGGACTTTATTAGTTATGCTAAAAGTATTGGTATCCTCGTAGGTCCGGGAAGAGGTAGCGCTGCAGGAAGTCTCGTCTGTTACTCCATTGGGATCACAAATGTAAATCCGCTTGATTATGATCTTCTCTTTGAAAGATTCCTGAATCCTGAGAGAGTTTCCATGCCCGATATTGATATTGATTTTCAGGATGACAGACGTGAGGAAGTGATCCAGTATGCGAAAGACAAATACGGTTCTGACTCTGTAGCGCAGATAGTTACATTCAATAAACTCGCTCCACGCGGTGTTCTCAAAGATGTCGGCAGAGTTTTGAATTTCCCTTTTCAGGAGATAAATGAATTAACAAAAAGTATCCCTATAATATTTGGAAAGGTTACAAATCTAACCGAATGTCTCGAGAAAGAGATTGATTTTAAAAATTATTTCAAGACCGGAGATGCAGCTCAGAAAGAGGATAAGAAAAATCTGTTTGACTATTGTCTTGTACTGGAAAATCTGAATAAAAATTCTTCCATTCATGCCTCAGGTCTAGTGATAGCTCCGGGCAGCGTAACAGATTATGTGCCTTTGTCAAAAGTTACCGGTGAAGATAATGTCTTCTGTACACAATATGACATGAATCAGCTTGAAGATGCAGGTCTTATCAAGATTGACTTTCTTGGTCTGAAAGAACTGAAGGTTATCGGGAGAATTTTAACACAGGTAAATAAAAAATATAATAAGAATATTACTGTTGATGATATTCCTCTTGACGATCCGGCTACATATGATCTCTTTTCAGCCGGCTCGACCATCGGAATTTTCCAGTTTTCAAAAAGTAAGATGCGCGAATATCTTGCAAAGCTGAAACCGAAAAATATCAATGACCTTGCTGCAATGAATGCGTTGTACCGTCCGGGTCCGATGGATCTCATACCTGAATTCATAGATAAGAGAAACGGTAAAATGCCGATTACATATTTGCATCCTTTGATGGAAATTACTTTGAAAGAAACTTACGGAGTCATAGTGTATCAGGAGCAGGTGATGCAGATCGCACGTGACATTGCAGGATTCTCTCTTGCTGAAGCAGATAATATGAGGAAGGCAATGGGTAAGAAAAAAAAAGAAATTCTGATGAAGATCAAAGATAAATTTATCAAAGGTGCTTCACAGAATGATGTCGATAAAAAAATTGCCAATGAGATCTTTGCTTTGATCCTGAAATTCGCAGACTATGGTTTTAATAAATCCCATGGTGTTGCATATTCTATACTCGCTTTTTATACAGCATATCTAAAGACACATTATCCCGCAGAATTTTTTTCAGTCTCGATGGCTTGCAGAAAAGATGATGATACTGAACTTCAGCAGCTTGCGAACGAATGTAAAAAAATGAAGATCAGACTTAAAGCTCCTGATGTGAATTATAGTGAAATGGATTTTGCAATAAAATATTCTGAAAACAGTACTGCAGGTGCAGAGATTCTCTACGGACTGAGTGCAATAAAGAATGTCGGTGCAAAAGCTGCGCAGAATATTATTGATGAGAGAAATGCAAACGGAAGATATCTAAGTTATCTCGACCTGCTGAAAAGAGTAGATCTGCGGCTGGTCAATAAAAAAGCTCTTGAAAACCTGATCTTCTCAGGTGCGTTTGACTCCATAGAACCTATACGCAGTAAGTTATTTTTAAATATGGAAAGAGCTACAATGTATGCGCAAAGATACAGTACGAGTGAGGCTGCTAACGGACAGGAAGGACTGTTTGGGGAATCTTCATCTGTACCCGCTATAGAAGATATTATCATTGAGGATTATGAAGAATTTCCTGAAACGGAAAAATACAATAAGGAAAAATATGCAATAGGATTTTATATTACCGGGCATCCGCTTTCAAAATATGAAAAGGACATAGAGAATTTTATTGAACTGACTTTCGGCGATGATCCCAATGAAATAGATTTTAAAAAAGTAAAAAATGTAACCATGTGCGGAGTAATTAATGACTTTCAGGAAAAGCAGTCAAAAAGAGGAAACAAGTTCGGAGTCTTTAATCTTGTTGATTTTTATGGTACAGGCGAGTGTGTAGCTTTTTCACAATTGTTTGAAAAGAAAGGTCATCTGCTTAAGAATGACATGCAGGTCGTTGTCAAAGGCATTCCAGAGGAAAACGGTGATAAGATAAAATTAATAGTAGAGGAGATCTACAGTATAGATACATTTATAGAAATATTCACAAAAAATCTTGTGATCAGTCTTGATGAAAAGAAGACAGATTTGAATAATATTGTAACGATAAAAGACATGGTGATAAATAACAACGGGAATTCGAAACTGTTTTTTAAAGTTACTGACGATTCAAGTTTTAGAGCATTTGTCTCAAAAGAATATAAAATAAAAGCAACAAAAGAATTAATTTCAAACTTGAAATTATTAGTTGGAGAAAATAACTTAAAGCTAAATTAAATATTTTAATAAATTAACAGAAAGGAAAATAAAATGAGTCTAATTGAATTCACAGACGACAATTTTGATGATGAAGTTTTAAAATCTGAAATCCCTGTAATGGTTGATTTCTGGGCTGTCTGGTGCGGACCATGTAAGATTATCGCTCCTCTTGTAGAAGAGCTTGCAACAGAATTCACTGGAAAGTTTAAGATCGGAAAACTGGATGTAGACAACAATCAAAACGTTTCCATGAAATACGGAATTCGCAGCATTCCTACTTTACTGATCTTTAAAAATGGAGAAATGGTGGATCAGCTTGTCGGCGCTTTACCAAAAGCTAAGATTGCAGAAAAATTAAATGAGCATATAAAAGAAGCTGTAAACTAAAATTCAAAATATTTGAATCATATAATCCGGGATCTTACTAAAAAGTATGATCCCGTTTTTATTAATTTAATTTATATAACAATGAAAAACTTACGCTTAATTTTCAAAAGCAATTTGAAAGGTATTATAGTTTTATTTCTCGCTTTTTCTACACTGACTTTGTATTCTTGTGGAAAAGACGGAGATAAATCTGATTCTGTCTCAGATAAAAAATCTGAAGAAACTTCTGAAGATTCAAAGGATGATGATGGAAAATCATCAGGTGACCTGGAAATGTCAGATGATTTTGTTTTAACCTATCAGCTTCAAGGTGCTTTGAACGGTGAAATGACTATGTACAGAAGCGGAAAAAAATTGAAACAGGAAATGAATACTGATATCATGGGAATGAAAAGTATAAGTCAGGTTTATATAATCGATAATTTTGTTTTTACTGTTACCGAAGTAAACGGAAAAAAAATGGGTGTGAAAACAAATATCAAAGATTACAACAAAAAGAAACAGACTGCTGAGACTATTACTGATCCTAAGGAATTTGAGAATTATCTTGCTGATAAAAAAGTTACAGGTTCAGAAAATATTCTTGGAAAGAACTGTGATATCTATGATATGGGTAACGGAACTGAGATGTCTATTCATAATAAAATGTATGTCATGAGAATTAAGTCACCTGAGTTTATGGCTGTTGCGACTAAGTTTGATAACAGTCCTTCATTCTCAGATGATATATTCGAAATTCCTGAAGATGTAAATTTCAGAAGTATTAATACCGGCGAAAAAAATACACCCGGAATGGATCAGCTCGATTCTATTATGAAGGAAGTAGAAAAATATAAGAAGTAGAAAATATATGTTCAGACTTTGACAACTTTTATAAAATTTATCAAAGTCTGAATATTAATATTTAATTGTCGCTTTTAAAATCACTCTCCAATTATCTTTAACAAAACTCTTTTTTTTCTTTTACCGTCAAACTCTCCATAGAAGATCTGTTCCCACGGACCGAAATCTAATTTACCTTTTGTAACTGCAACGACAACTTCTCTGCCCATTACAGTTCTTTTCAAATGCGCATCTGCATTGTCTTCATATGAATTATGCTTATATCTCGAATGCGGTTTTTCCGGAGCGAGTCCTTCCAGCCATGTTTCGAAATCCTGATGCAGTCCCGACTCGTCATCATTTATAAATACACTTGCAGTAATGTGCATTGCATTACAAAGCAAAAGTCCTTCCATGATCCCGCTTTCAGCAATACATTCATTTACTTCGGGAGTAATATTTATAAGTTCTCTCCGTGAATTTGTATCAAACCAAAGCTCTTTTCTGTAGTGTCTCATTTTCAAAAAATATTTTTAAATTTATACATGACCGGAACAAAATTATAAAAATTATCCAGCTCGTCTTTTGAAAGTTTCTTCCTGTCAGCCAGATCAGGCTTATAAAAATCCATCCAGGGGTCGGTAGCAACATATATGTTTCCTTCACCATCTAATGTCAATGATTCGGTTGCTATGCCAAGAATTTTATCAATGTCTTCATGTCCCGGAATTGAAAGATTAATTACTTCTAATCTTGAATCTTCAATGTTGAAATCTTTATCAAATTTCAGATAAAACATTCTTCGGGTATTTCTATCCACTCCTAAAAGTGTATGATCATCTACAGCATAAAGTCCGGAAATTGAACTTATACTATGCTCTTTAGTCGTGACTGATTTTTTAAGTTCATTTGTTTTTCTGTCCACTATATAAATATAAGTACTGTCTGTGAAATTATTCGATGTATCCTGCAGATTTTCCAGTCCTAAATATAAATAATTCTCAGTTAGAGCAAATCCTTCAAAACCAATGTTATCAAGTGTATATTTGTATACTTCTTCAGGAAGACTTAATCGTTTAATTGTCAGGATGGAATCAAATTTCATAATGTCATTATTAAATGTGATCTCATATATACCCTCCTTTTTTTTGTAGACCTCAGGGTCATAAGAACTGTATTCATGTCCTTCAATAGATAAATAAATTTTGTTATTATGTTTGTCATAATAAATATCTTCCATATCGACCTTTTTAAATTTATTAAAAAGGATCTGTATCTCATCAGAAAATTTTATCTCAATGATTTCCAGAGTAGGCGGGTTATTTTTTTCATTTGCACGGATCAAATTAATATCACCAATGTCATCACATGATATAAATGTTTTATTTGTACTGTCACCTCCGACGAAAGAAAGTCCTGATGTCTGATTGGTCTGTTTACCTGATACATCTTTCATCCAGACCGGATAACCGCCGATAGAATAAACTCCTTCAGGTGTCTCATAATAAAAATCAACAAAAATAATTATTGCTATAAGCGGTACGAAAATTCTTATCAGGTCTTTCATTAAATAATTTTAATAGAAATTTTTTTATAAAGATTAATGTAACTCCTTTTATTAAAGAGAGTTCAATTAATTTTTTGGAATTGATACAGATTTGAAATTAATATAATCAGTTGATTAAAATGAGTTTTCATTAAGACAAGTAAATGGTTTCATGTGATTATAAATTACTAAATATTATAAGTGGTAAAGTTAATTTATATATTTATAACTGTAAATGTTATTGAAATACTTTTCAGAATTAAAGTCTCAGTATTCATATAAATGTTTTCCAATAATAGTTTCTCAAAATATATAAAAAACTTTAAGTCAGTTTTAAAAAATTTTCCATAATAAAACATAAAAAATATCTTTCCCGAAAATGGCATTTCGGGAAAGATAAAAAATTTTAATCAATTTCAATAATATTTAATATTACGTATTCGTAATTTGTAATTTGTATTTTTTAAATTGAAATTATTTCACGAGTATCATACGCCTTGTCTGAACAAAACTTCCTGCCTCTATTTTATAGAAGTACATTCCGCTTGCAAAGTTAGATCCGTTGAAATTAACGTCATAATATCCGGGTCGTTTATTCTCATTTACAAGACTCATTACCTGCTTACCGAGTATGTCATAAATCTTTATTGATACAAATGACTCGTTCGGAATGCCGTAGCTGATCTTTGTAGATGGATTGAAAGGGTTCGGATAATTCTGATAGAGAAAAAATTCTTTCGGTAATATAATTTCTTCAGTAAATACCGGAACCATGACTCTGTTATATTTTGCAATCATTCCGCCATAACCGACACCCCATCCGATATTTTCTGATACGTAATAGATAGATTTAAAATTTGCAGGCACATCAGACTGACTTATCCAGACTTTACCGCCGTCTGTAGTTTTAATAAACGCATAACTTCCGGTTATCCAGCCGGTCATATTAGAAATGAAATTAACCGATGAAAAATTATTCTCGCTGCCGGTGTTTTGAAAAAACCAGTTCTGTCCTGCATTAGTAGTATTGATAATAGTACTGCTGCCTATCATGTATCCTGTATTCTGCGATGGGAAAAATATATGTTTCGCGCTGGAGGAAGTATAAATTGGAAACCAGACAGCTCCGGCATTTGTAGATTTCAAATTCAATAAGCCACCTGAAACATAGACATCTGTCGGGGAAGAAAAGAAGACAGTTTCAAAATGAGTTGTAAATCCGCTCTGATGAGTCCAGTTTTCACCGCCGTTGGTTGTCCTTGAGATCAGACCTCCATATCCGACTGCAATTCCAAAATCAGGTGAACCGAATGAAATTGATTCAAATGCATAAGAAGTAGATGAATCTTTTTTGTACCAGTTTTCACCGCCGTTTGTAGTTTTATATATTAGACTTCCGGCTGTATAACCCGTTGACGCTGAAGTAAACCAAATTGAGTTAGTACCATTTGGTGAAAAGTCATTTTGCTGAAACCAATTATTACCGGCATTGGTCGTTTTAAAAATTAACTGACCTGCCGCCCATCCGGTATTTTCATCAATAAACGAAACTGCATTGAAATCTTTTTTTGTATAATTCTCTGTCAGCAGATCCCAGTCTGTTCCGCCATTGTCGGATCTGTAAATTATTCCGTCTGATCCGACAACCCATACATGATCATGCTCACTGTCAAAATCAAGTCCGCGGAATGTCTGATTAGAATTGGTTCCAAGAATATAAGTAGTCCAGCTTGCTCCTCCGTTTGTAGTCCTTATTACTTTCCCTTCATTGCCGGTTGTCCATCCGGTATTGCTGTTTTTAAATTTTATTGAATATAAACTATAGTTAACACCGAGATCCTGTGATGCCCATGTCGCTCCGCCGTTCTTTGTACTCATTACATACCCGCTTCCCGAACATACCCAACCGGTATCTTCAGAAATAAAAGATAATGAATAAATATTTCTTGTATTATTTGTTGGCAGTAATATCCAGTTTTCACCTGCGTTGGTTGTCTTTGCAATAGTTCCCCTGTCGCCGGCAGTGTAACCGACAGTACCGGAAGTAAAGAAGATTGCATTAAGATTATAAGATAAAGATAAATTAGTCTGAGTCCAGCTTACTCCTCCGTCAGTAGTTTTAATTATCTTTGATGAATCGCCCGCTGCCCAGCCGTTAAACGGGTCAATAAAAAAAATGGACCAAAGCCGTACATATATATCGGTATTCTGTAACTGCCATAATATTCCTGAATCTGTAGTTTTAAAAATTTTTCCTGAATCACCTGCAGCCCAGCCGGTGTTATCAGAAATAAAATATATTGAAAAAAGTGAATTCAAAGTCTGACAGGATTGCAAGACCCAGTTTAATCCGCCGTTTGTTGTTTTCAGAATATTGTTGGAGCCGACAGTCCATCCGGTATTTTCATTTATAAAAATAACGGAAGATAAATAATGAAGCGTAGTATTGGTATTCTGATAAGTCCAGTTCGTCTGAGATTTTGTTACTTGTGTCAAAAGTAAAATTGTAAACAAAATTAAAATTATTTTTTTCATAGTTACGGTAAAGTTATTTTATCAGCATCATTTTTTTTGAAACCGAAATTCCATTCATCGTTAATCTATAATAATAAATTCCGCTCGGCAGATCACTTCCGTCAAATTCCACTGAATAAGGACCCGCTGTTTTTTTCTCATTTACTAAAGTTAATATTTCATTTCCCAAAACATCATACACTTTTAATAAGACTTCATTCGAAAATCCTAATTCATAATTTATAATTGTTTTTGGATTAAATGGATTTGGATAATTCTGTGACAGTATAAAATTTTCCGGAATAAAAATTATATGTTCATTTCCCGAAACCAATCTTGCATCATATTTTGCAATCACTCCCGGAAAACCTACACCCCATCCGATTTTATCTGAAATAAAAAAGATTGAAAAGTAACCGTTTAAAGGTAGGTCAGTTTGTCTGACCCAGTTTGCTCCGCCGTCAGAAGTTTTGATTAAATAATTATTATTTGAAGCCCAGCCGTCATTTTGGGATGTAAAAAAAATTGAAGTCAAAGAATGCGTTGTACCGCTTGTCTGATAAACCCAGTCATCGCCGCCGTTTGTCGTATGTATAATATTTCCGCCTCCGTCTGTCGCCCATCCTGTATCCGGTGAGATAAAGAATATTGTACTAAAACTGCCGTTTGAACCTGTGAATTGATTGGTCCAAGTGACACCGCCGTTGGTGGTTTTTACAAATCTCCCATACCAGCCTGAAATCCAGCCGGTGTTTTCATTTATAAAATACACTTCATCCAAATGAGTGAAGCCGTAAAACTGCTGTACCCAGTTATTGCCGCTGTCAGTAGTTTTATATATCAATCCTTCTGATCCGACTGTCCAGCCGAGTTCAGGTGAAGCAAAAGAAATTGACTGAAGTCCTGTTTCGGATATTGTCTGAAAATCCCAAAGATCTCCTCCGTCAGTGGTTTTATATATTCTGTTGCTGGATACCGCATAGCCTGTAGATTCTGAAATAAACCAGGAGGATTCAATTCTGTATGGATAATTTAATAACTGTGCAAACCAGTTTTCTCCTCCGTCAGTGGTTTTAAATATATCATATCCCAATGCCCAGCCGGTATTTTCATTTGCAAACCAAACTGAATAAAAATCATTTATTGAACCTGATCTAAGATTTATCCATTCGTCTCCTCCGTTTGTTGTCTTATAAATTAATCCTCTGTTGCCGACAGCATAACCTTCCATAGACGAGATCATATTTATTGAATTCAAAGGATTATTACCCGCTTCAGATTGTAATACCCAGTTTTGTCCACCGTTAGTTGTTTTTAAAATTGTCTGAGAAAAAGGACTGCCTCCGGCAATATATCCTGTGTCATTTGATGTGAATTGAATAGAAGATAATCTTCCGGTTGAGTTACTATTATATTGCGTTGACCAGGATTTTCCGCTGTCAGATGTAATATAAACAGCGCTTGATAAATAAGAAGAAGTTGCGCCGGCTGCCCATCCTTTTTCAGGTGATATAAAAAAAATTGAAATATAATCGCCGGGAAAGAATTCTTGGTATGCAGTCCAGATCTCACCGCCGTTTGTTGTCCTTAAAGCAATATTTCCTGCGGCTGCCCAGCCGAATTGATCTGATATGAACTGTATATCACGTAGTGTATTAGCTGTCGGGGTTTCCTGTCTGAACCAATTCTGACCTCCGTTATTTGTTCTTAAAATTTTTCCGGAATCTCCTGCTGCCCAGCCCGTATCATTTGAAATAAAATGTATAGAATATAAAGTCTTGTTAGTTCCGCTGATTTGCGGAATCCAGTTTTTACCTTCATCTATGGTTTTCAGAATATTTCCCGAATCACCTGTAATCCAGCCGGTTGACTGATCTATGAAAAAGACTGAAGTAATATAAACATCAGGTGCAGGATTCGTTTTAAGCCAGTTGATGCCTCCGTTTGTAGTCTTTAACATTACATTTTCACCGCATGCAAAACCGGTATTTTCATTAATAAAATCAACTGATGTTAAATTATTTTGTGTCGGTAATGGCGACTGCAAAGTCCAAAGTGATTGAGCTGAGATATTTATAGTAGGAAGTGAAAGAAGGAGTAAAAAAAGATTAATGAATACTGATAAATATTTTAATTTCCCCTGATTCATATTAGTTTTTTTAAAATATATAAATAAAATAAATAAATTCAAACAACTAAAAAGTTTAGACTTCAGAGGTTGGAATTATATTATAATTTAGAAAATTATTGAAAATTGAAATCTTTTAATTTAAATATTGAATTCATAATGCAAATATTTGAAATCTGTAATTTGAAATTCATTCGCCTCCGGGAAAATTTTATCGGATTGTTAATAAAATCTCAAATGATTATCTTTTTGATTCTAAAAAACTATTTAAACTTATATATGACTATTAAAACCGGTGATCAGATGCCCGACTTTTCTTTGAATTCATTTTCACATTCAGATGAACTTAAAAAATATACCATTAGTGACTACAAAGGAAAGAAAAACGTATTGCTCGTATTTTTTCCAATGGCTTTTACTGGAGTCTGTACTGAACAGAATTGCACTATCTCAGATACTGTAGGTGATTTTGCTTCAAAAGATGTAGAAGTATTTGGAGTCAGCGTGGACGGTACTTTTGTACAAAAAGCATTTGCAAAGTCCAATAATATAAAATACCCTTTACTTTCAGATTATAACAGAGAAGTTATCAGAAAATTAGGTCTTGTGCATGAAGTATTTGCTCATGACCAAAAGGAAACTGCAAAAAGAGCAGTTGTACTTATTGATAAAGAAGGAGTTGTGAAATATATGGAGATTACTGAAAATCCTGGAGTACAGGTAAAATTTGACTTGCTCAAAGAAGCTGTTGAAAACTTAGGTTAAAGAATTATTGGATTGTATCATAATATCTGCTTACTATTCCTGCCTTATTCTGTTTAATATTAAATAGCTAATAAAGTGAAAGTAATCAGGGATATAAGTGAGTTTGTTTATGATAAAAAAACTGCCGTAACAGTCGGTACTTTTGACGGGGTTCATCTCGGTCATAGAAAAATAATCGACAAACTTAATGCTGTAAAGAATTCAAAGGAACAACGCAGCGTAGTTATTACATTTGACCCGCATCCTCAGATCGTACTCAGAAATCGTGACAGGGATATTAAGATACTTTCGACTCTAGATGAAAAGCTGGAGATATTCGGAAAATTAGATATTGATATAACTTATGTTATCAATTTCACAAAAGAATTTTCTGAAACTAAAGCTGAAGATTTTTATGTGAACTATCTTTTAAAGAAAATTGGAATGAGTGATCTTATACTTGGTTATGATCATATGTTTGGTAAAAACAGGGAAGGAAATTTTGATACACTTAAAGAACTGTCTGCCGAATTTGATTTTACGATCGACAAAGTGGATGAGTATAAACCTGAAGGTCATCATGTCAGCAGTTCGGAGATCAGACATCTTTTAGAAAAAGGTGAAGTCTCAAAAGCTTCTTTGCTCCTTGGCAGGGAATATAGTCTTAGTGGGACAGTTACAGAAGGAAAAAAACTTGGCAGAGAATTAGGTTATCCAACAGCTAATATAAAACCTGACTGCGGATACAAATTAATACCGGCGATCGGAGTGTATTCAGTAACAGCAGTGCTTGAAGGAATTGAAAATTTCGGGATGATGAGTATTGGAAAGAATCCGACTGTATCTGATGATGATACAATAAAGATCGAAGTTAATATTTTCAGTTTTGACAAAGATATTTATGGAAAGAAAATTGAAATAAAGTTTAATGAATATCTGCGTGATGAAATAAAATTTGATACAATTGAAGAATTAAAAGAACAGCTTTTAAAAGATAAAATAAACTGTGAAGAAATTTTCGCAAAAATAAAAATTAATTAAATAATATAAATAAACAGAAATGCCATTATCAAAAGAAAAGAAACAGGAATTAGTAACAAAGTTCGGAAATTCCGATAAGGATTCCGGAAAGCCTGAAGTACAGGTTGCAATTCTCACAAAGAGGATCAACGAACTTTCAGCAGCACATTTTAACAAACATAAAAAAGACAATCATTCAAGAAGAGGATTACTTAAGATGGTTGGAAAAAGAAGAAAGCTTTTAAGATACCTGGAAAATAAAGATGTCCAGAGATACAGAACTATCATAAAAGAATTAGAGATCAGAAAATAATAAAAAGATTAAATGCCAATTACAAAGAAAATTGAAAAGAGTATTGAAATAGGCGGAAGAAAAATAACCTTAGAGTCAGGCAAACTAGCCAAGCAGGCAAACGGCGCAGTCATGATTTCGACAGGTGATAATTTTGTTCTATGTACAGTAACAGCTTCTGATGAAGCAAAGCCGGGTCAGGATTTTTTCCCGTTAACAGTTGATTACAGAGAAAAGACTGCATCCGCTGGAAAGATTCCGGGTGGATTTTTTAAAAGGGAAGGAAGACCGACTGAAAAAGAAATACTTTCATCCAGACTTATAGACAGACCTATCAGACCCATGTTTCCTGAAGGTTTTTTTAATGAAGTACAGCTTCTTTGTTCGGTATATTCTTCAGACGGAGAAAATGATACAGACGTATTAGCTGCAACAGGAGCATCAGCAGCATTGTTGATCTCTGACATTCCATTTGATGTGCCGATCTCAGAAGTTAGAGTTACAAGGATCGACGGTGAATTTATTTTGAATCCAAATCATGAGCAGATTGATAACGGTGATTTTGATATTACGATAGCAGGTTCAGTGGATTCTATTATGATGGTGGAAGGTGAAGCTAAAGAAGTTTCTGAATCTGAAATTATTGAAGCAATAAAATTTGGACATAAATATATCGCTGAACTTTGCAACTTTCAGCTTGCTTTTGCTGCTGAATGCGGTAAAACAAAAAGAGAGCTGTTGGCTAAGGAAGAATACACTGAGATGGATGCTGAAATAAAAGCATTAGTTACGGATGATATAAAAAATGTGACTCACACAATCTTGACAAAAGAGGAAAGACAGCTAAAGAATAAAGATGTCTTTAAAAAAGTAGTAGATGCTTTGTCAGAGAAATATCCTGAAATGGAGAAGCAATTTGGAAAAATAATACATGATATCCAGTATGATGTAATGAGATCTATGATACTTGATGAAAATAAAAGACTTGACGGAAGAGGACTTGCAGACATCAGGGAAATTACCTGTGAAGTAGGTGTACTGCCCAGAACTCACGGTTCCGCGCTTTTCACAAGAGGTCAGACACAAAGTCTTACAACTGTAACTTTGGGAACTAAGAGAGATGAGCAGATGATCGAAGGATTAAAAGATCTTACATATAAAAGATTTATGCTTCATTATAATTTTCCTCCGTTCAGTACCGGTGAAGTAGGCGGAAGACCCGGACCGGGAAGAAGAGAGATCGGTCATGGAAATCTTGCAGAGAGATCACTCAAAAAATTATTACCAAACGACGAAGATTTTCCTTATTCATTAAGAGTTGTATCCGATATTCTTGAATCTAACGGTTCTTCTTCAATGGCAACTGTCTGTGCAGGTTCACTTGCATTAATGGATGCCGGCGTTAAATTAAAAAAACCTATAGCAGGAATTGCAATGGGTCTTATAATTGAAAATGAAAAATCTGCAATTCTTTCAGATATTCTCGGAGATGAAGATCATTTTGGAGATATGGATTTTAAAGTGGCAGGTTCAGCTGACGGCATAACAGCAATTCAGATGGATATAAAAGTAAGAGGAATTTCTTTTGAAATAATGGAGAAAGCATTGAATCAGGCTAAAGCCGGCAGACTTCATATTCTGAATGTAATGGATCAGACGTTATCAGTTGCAAGAGATTCTATTTCAAATTTTGCTCCGCATCTTTATTCAATGATGGTACCGAGAGATATGATAGGTGCAGTAATTGGACCTGGTGGAAAAACTATCAGAAGTATAATTGCAGAATCCGGTGCTCAGATAGATATTGATGATGAAGGTAAAGTTACTATTGCCGCAGTCGATCATACTCAGGCGGAGATCGCAAGGAAGATGATCGCCGGTCTGACTGAAGTTCCTGAGATAGGAAAGATCTATGATGGCACAGTAAAAGGTATCAAGGAATTTGGAGCATTTGTTGAAATACTTCCGGGAAAGGAAGGTCTGCTTCACATTTCAGAGATCGATAATAAGAGAGTATTAAAAGTCGAAGATGTGCTGAAGTTCGGTCAAAAAGTGCAGGTGAAACTACTTGGTATTGATGATTCCGGAAAATTAAAATTAAGCAGAAAGATCTTATTACCAAAAGAACCTGTTGCACTAAAAGAACCCGTTAACCCTAATGAAAACGCATAATGAAATTTGAAATCGATAAACAGGACGACAAGACTATTTTCAAACTTGAAGAAAAGTCTCTAGACCAAAGTCTTGCTGTACAGTTGAAAACTGAACTGGTTTTTTTACAAAAGGAGATCAATAATCAGTTTATTATTGACCTTAAAGATGTGACAAAATGCGACAGTTCAGGACTTTCAGTTCTTCTCTTTTCAGAAAGAATTGAAAGAGATAAAGAAAGAAAACTGATGCTGATAAATGTAAACAAGAATGTGGAAGATCTTATGAAGATTGCACGGCTTGACAGGGTATTTGAAATAAAATAAAATTTCTTACATATATCTTAAAAAGCTTCTCAACGGGATTTCCGCTGAGAAGTTTTTTATTTTAATTTTCATTCTGAAGTTTTTTCTCAATTCTTTTATCCGGAATAAGCCACATCAATGCTACAAATATATAGATCCCAAATGCTAACCATACATTATAAAAAGAACAGGCGATAGCAACTGCATATAATAGAGGTGACATTTTTCCCTTTGTATCTTTACCTAATGCTTTAGCAAGGAGACTGTCTTTACCTTCAAATTTTAGGATCTGAGTTTGAAGAATGAAGTATGCTATTGCAGCCAAAAGAAGTACAATACCATATAATGCTACCGGCATTGGTTCGAAATGATTCTCACCCATCCAGCCGGTTACAAAAGGTAAAAGAGAAAGCCAGAAAAGTAAATGCAGATTTGCCCATAGGATCTTTCCGTTTGTTTTTGTAACAGTCTGCAAAATATGATGATGGTTATTCCAGTATATTCCAAGATAAATAAAACTAAGTACATAACTTAAGAAAACAGGAATAAGCGGAACAAGATCATTCAAAGTGCCACCGTGCGGAATTTTCAATTCAAGAACAAGTATGGTAATTATTATTGCTATTACTCCATCACTGAATGCCTCCATTCTGTTTTTACTCATTATATTTTTTATATAAATTTTTTAATTCAGATAATTTAATTATTACAAGTTTGTTAATCCATTTAAAAACAGTATTTATAAAACCAAACTTTTAAACTTTATTTAAATTTTAATCTGCTTATTATTGACAAATGAAAAATAATTTCAAAAAGATCTGTAAGGAGTCCGATATTTATAACAGAAAAGGCAGACGGTTTGAACTGGATGAAGAAAATGAGATCGCAGTTTTTAAAGTCGAAGGTGAGATCTATGTAGTGGATAATGTTTGTCCCCACAATCACACTCCTCAGATATTTGACGGGTATGTCGAAGAAATGTATGTAGCATGCCCATTGCACGGATTTCGGTTCAATCTGAAGACAGGGGAGCAGCCTACTAAACTTGGATGCAAACTCAGAACTTTTGAGCATAAAACAGAAAACGGATTTTTATTTGTGAAAATACCTGATGAGAAAAGATTTAACTTCGAGTTTTGAATAAAGTAAACTGAAAATATTTAAATGATAGAAAGTCTTTCGAATAATATAAAAAAATTGTGCAGCAAGTCGGGATTTTTAAAGACAGGATTTTCGAAAGCTGAAATTTTGACTAATGAATCCAATGTTCTCAGACAATGGTTAGATAAAGGTTTGAATGCTGATATGATGTGGATGAATAACAGTTTCGAAAAAAGAAGAGATCCATCTTTGATTCTTGAAGAAGTCAGATCTGTTATCTCACTTGCCTATTTTTATGATACACCTGCTGAGCATAAAGATGAACCTACCATTCCAAAAATTTCAAGATATGCCTGGGGAAAAAGGGACTATCATAAAATATTGAAAAAGAAATTAAAGAACCTGAGTATTGAAATTGAAAAACTTGAGTCTGACACAAAAACGAAATCATATATTGATGACGGACCTGTCATGGATAAGGTCTGGGCTGCGAGATCAGGTATCGGGTGGATGGGAAAAAATACAAATATAATAAATAAAGATTTTGGAAGTTATTTTTTTATAGCAACCATTTTAATAAATAAAGAACTGATCTATGATAAGCATGTCGAAGATCTTTGCGGGTCATGTAATCTGTGCATCGAAGCCTGTCCGACCGGTGCGATCTATGAAGAATACAAACTCGATTCAAATTTATGTATCTCTTATCAGACAATTGAAAACAGAAATGAAATTCAAAATGATCTAAAACTTGAAGGATGGATATTCGGATGCGATGTGTGTCAGGAAGTATGTCCGTTTACGCGGAATAAATTTTTTACTGAGGATGAAAATTTCTTACCCGCTGCAGGACATTTTAATAAAAGCTATGATGAGTTAATGAGGTTGAATGAAAATGAGTTTGATGAACAATTCAACGGTACACCGGTAAAGAGGACAAAATTTAAAGGCTGGCAGAGAAATCTTAAAAAAGCTAAAGAAGAAATTTCATAAACTACATATTATTTTAATTAAATTATTTTTATGGCAGTAGAATACACAATGGAAATCACTAAAGAAATTTCCAAAACTTTAATCGAAGTTATTTCTCCTGATGAGCTGGAATATTTTGATGAGCTTGCGGATACACATTTCGATGTTCGTAAACCGAACAATGATGCGCAGCTCGGATTTGGGTTGGTGGAATTCGGCGAGCTGGCAACTCCTGCAGTGATGACCTTGGTATCTGGCATTGTTGCTTATCTGATGACAGATGTTGTGAAAGTTGCAAAAGATCAAATGAATGAAAAGATAAAGGAAAAGCTGAAAGGCTTTTTTTCAAAAAAGAAAAAAACTGAAGAAGAAAAATCACTGACACTTACAAAAGAGCAGCTGCAAAAGATCTCTGAACTAATTGACAATAAACTGAAAGATATTGATATGAATGAAAAGACTGCACTTCGAATCCGTGATTCATTGATATCATCATTTGCATTGGGAGAGGAATGAGTTGAAACAGGGTGAAAAAAAATTAACTTATGAAAATGTTTTTGATTACCCGATCGAGACGGATAATATATTCCGTCTTTTTTTACTGACAATAACAGGTATTACAATCATAGTCGGAAATTATATCCCTTCATTTTTATTTGATACAGAATCTTCACCTCTCGCAATATTTTCATTGACAGAATTTTATGATGTCGATAAAGTTTTCAATACGCCACCCGAAATATTTTTCAATAATATATTTTTATTCCTGAAACCAATCACAATCCAGTTTACTTATGTGCTTCTGATCTTTGGAATTTCTTATTATATTTATAAGAAAAGGCCTGATAAAATTATCAAGGAAATTGATCTGATATTGATCGAAGATGAGAAAACTATTGGTATGCTGGAAACATTGAGGATAAAGGCAGGGATAAATGATCAGGTAAGCTATTATACTAATAGGAATATCAGAGACTTCAGCGGACAGGTTTTTGGTTCAGGAAAAAAAATGTATCTAAAAGTAGGAAGAGGTCTTTTGAAAATAATTTCATTAAAAAATTATGAACTGTTTGAAAGTATTATAATTCATGAATTTTCCCATATCAAAAATAAAGACATACCAAAAACTTATTTTGCGGAATCGGTATTAAAGATTCCTTTTTTTATTACCCTTGCAGTTTCCACATTCGTTATGTTTTTTGCTTTGATCAAGAGTATCGCTTCGAAAGCTTTCAGCAGTGAACTTACATTTCTAATTGTAATCGAAAAAGCGGCTGCCTATTTGAATTTATTTATTCAAATAACAGGGCTCCTGATAATACTTTCCCTTCTTTTCAGAATGCTTATCAGAAGCCGTGAATATTATGCTGATCTGAGAACAGCTTCATTAATTGATTCTTCTGTTCAGATAAAATTTTTTGATAAATCCGGTAAAAAGATCATTGAACAAAATTTTATTGAAAAATTATTCGGATACCATCCTTCATTTATTCACAGATCAGATATACTTAAAGATCCAGTTAAGATATTTAAACCTTCCGATAATATTTCTTTTTTGAATAATCTGATTTCATATATTTTTATTACAGTTGCATTGGTATTTGGAGTATCACTTTTATTGTTGATAATAACTTTAGCAGGTTATTCTTTGCTTTATCTTCTGAAGGGAGTTTTAAACGAGATCATTCATTTGTATTTAGTTTATTTTGAAATGATAATAGGTACACTAGCTATTGCTGTGTTTATGCTTCTTTGCGGGAATATATTAAGGAAGACTTTTTTTTCGCAAGTTGATAAAATACTTATCACACAAAAGTTTGATAAAAGTTATAAGAAAATATTACCTGAGCTGATCAGGCTTTCGATATTTGCTTCACTTGGTGTCATCTGTGGTTATCTTCTGTTGCCTTTATACGGATTCAATATTCTGAATATACAAAATCTTTTATCAATACCATTTGTGTTTGTAATAACATTCACAGGATTTATAATACTAAATACTTTTCATTATTTCTGGATGGATCATAAAATAAATAATGAATATAAACCTGATTTTTCAGTTCCTGTATTACTCAGATTTTTCGAAGGAGTAACCATTTTAATGATCTTTCTTTCCGCAATTCTGTCATTCCAGTTCTTTACAACACTAATATTCAGTTAGATCTGTCTGTTTGAAACTTATCACTTTTAATCTCGAATAAACCTATGTCCTACAAAAAAATTAATATAAGGAGTAAAGAAATGAAAAAGTTATTTACAAATTCGATGATTATTTTTGCTTTATTGCTTTTAGTGGTCTCGACTGAATCAAAAGCTGATGGAACTGAAAAAGCTAAAATTAATGAACTGAGTGATCAGATAGTAATTGAAATAAAGGAAGTATTAAGCTCACCATATCTTAGATATGAGAGCAAAGATCTCTCCGGTGAAGTAACAGTTTATACTGCTGTTTCTGAAAATGGTAAAATAGAATTCACAGGATTGAAAGGAATTAATGAAAATCTGATAATGAATATAAGCTCGAAGCTGAATTCGTTAAACCTATGGACTAATCCAGATTACAATAAAAAAGTATTTCAGTTCAACATTAATTACCAGGATAAATAATTAAAATTGTTACAACCCTCAAAATCCCTGTAAGGTAAAAGCTTTACAGGGATTTTATTTTT
>Ga0209477_1000713_pt1 | contig 20765 bp, 17 predicted proteins | sample KloWWTupernatant_FD_187180 | JGI IMG/M metagenome (GOLD analysis project Ga0209477, IMG submission 187180) | Active sludge microbial communities from Klosterneuburg, Austria, studying microevolution and ecology of nitrifiers - Klosterneuburg... | ecosystem: Engineered > WWTP > Aerobic digester >... | reverse complement strand
AGGATCGCATCGGAGATCTGGTCCGCCACTTTGTCGGGGTGGCCTTCCGAGACAGATTCGGATGTGAAGAGAAAGTCGTTCGCCATTTGAATAAACTCCTGTGTTCCGGCATTGTTGGGCGTTGCCCGAAGCCTTGGGAGCTTTGGCGAACGCTTTAGCAGATTTATTTCACGTCGCCCTGCAAGTTGCTCATTTAACTCAGCGACTCGATCATTTTAATGCCTTTCGTATTCCGGTTTTTTTCCCTGCTGCCTTTGTGGCTGCTGCACGCCCTGGGTGCGTTCATGGGGTGGGTGGTGTTTTTGGCTTCGGCCACGTACCGGCGGCGGTTTCTGCAGAACGCAGCGTTGGCGGGATACCGCTTTGCTCAGGTGCGCGCGGCCGTAGCCCATGCTGGGCGCATGGCGGCCGAGTTGCCAAGGTTGTGGCTGGGGGCTGCGCCGCCGTGTCGCATCGTGGGAGAGGAACACCTGTTGCAGGCCCGTGCGGCAGGGCGGGGTATTGTCTTTCTCACTCCGCACCTGGGGGGCTTCGAGATGTCAGGCCAGGCCGTGGCCCTGCGCTGGGGGGCCACGCATGGCCCCATCACGGTGCTGTACCGACCGGCACGCCAGCCCTGGCTGGCCCGGGTGATGGAGACCGCGCGCAACCGCCCTGGCATGCAGGCTGTGCCCACTACGCTGGCGGGCGTGCGCCAGATGATCAAGGCGCTGCGCCGGGGCGAGGCTGTGGGCCTGCTGCCCGACCAGGTGCCGCCTGAAGGGCAGGGCCTGTGGACGCCGTTCTTCGGGCGCGACGCTTACACCATGACCCTGGCCGTGCGCCTGGCACAGCAGACAGGGGCCAAGGTGCTGCTGGCGCGCTGCGAGCGTCTGTCCTGGGGCCGAGGATTTTTGCTTGTATTGGAGCCGCTGCCTGCTGCGCTCGATGATTCTTTGGAGGCCGCTGTGCTGCAAATCAACCGCGCGATGGAACATGTCATTCGCCAATGCCCTGACCAGTATCTGTGGGGGTATGCCCGCTACAAACAGCCGCGCGCCGAAGCACCCGCCGGAGGCGTGGCGTGAGCGGCCGCTTTGGGGTGTGGTTGATGGGGGTGCTGGCGCGCCTGCCGCTGCCGGTGCTGCGCGCTATGGGCTGGCTGATTGGGCAGGTGCTGTACGTGCTGGCCGCGCCACGCCGCCGCGTGGCACTGCGCAATCTGGAGTTGTGCTTTCCGCAGGCCACGCTGGCGCAGCGCCGGGCCTGGGCGCGCGAGACCTTTGTGGTGTTTTGCCAGACCTGGCTGGACCGCAGTTGGCTGTGGTTTGCGCCGCGCGATGTGGTGCTGCAGCGCGTCAAGCTGCAGGGCGCCGTGCACGAGTTGGAAGGCGATGCGCCCACCATCATCTTTGCGCCACATTTCTACGGCATGGACGCAGGGGGGCTGGCCTTGCCCCTGAACACCCCGCGTGCGTTCACGTCCATTTTCTCGACGCACCCCAATCCTGCGGTGGATGCATGGTTCATGGCGGGGCGCCAGCGCTTTGGCGATGTGCGCATGCTGAACCGGGCTGATGGCGTGAAACCCATTATTTCCAGCCTGCGCAAGGGCGGGCTGCTGTACCTGCTGCCCGACATGGATTTTGGTCCGGGAGAGTCCATCTTTGTGCCGTTCTACGGCGTGCCCACGGCCACTGTGCCCTCGCTGTCACGCTTTGCCCGGCTGGGCCGCGCAAAAGTGCTGGGCATGTACACGCGCCTGACGCCCACGGGCTATGTGGCCGAGCTATCCCCTGCGTGGGAGCATTTCCCCACCGACGATGTGGAGGCCGATACCGCGCGCATGAACCGTGAGTTGCAGGGTTACATCGACACCATGCCGGGCCAGTATTACTGGGTGCACAAGCGCTTCAAGACGCGGCCTGAAGGCGAGAACTCTGTTTATCAGTGAAAAACGAGTCCAGAGCTTATGTAGCAAGCGCTATAAGCTATGAATTTGATTGCAGAAAAAGCGCCAGTGCGCGGATGAGTACGGCGGGTTGTTCATGCACCAGCCAATGGGAGGCCCCGGCAATTGGCTGCAGTTGCAGCTGTGGCACCCAGTCCGCCAGGCCGTCCAGCAGGCTGGGCAGCAAGGCGGGGTCATCCATCCCCCAGAGCACCAGCGTCGGGACCTGCACGGTCAGCATGGACGTCGGTATGCTGACTGCTGTGGCCCCGGCATCGCCCTCGCGCGGCGGGCGCAGCGGGCTGGCGCGGTAATAGTTGCAGGCGCCCGTCAATCCTTGCTGCCACAGTGCACGGTATTGCTGCCGCACGGCATCGGTCAGCCAGGCGGGCGCGCTGCCGTCCGGGGCGTTGAAGAAAGCGAACAGGCGGCGGAAGTCGTCCTCGGCCAGCAGCGCCTCGGCGTCGGGGCGGCACAGGAAGTGCATGTACTGGCTGGCGGCCTGCTGTGCGGCGTTGTGCTGCAGTTCACGCAGAAAAGCCCCGGGGTGCGGGGAGTTCACGATGGCCAGGCGGCGCAGGCGTTGCGGCAACTGGTTGGCCAGGTTCCAGGCGACGGCGCCGCCCCAGTCATGCGCCACCAGGCATTCGAGAGGTGCCCCATCAGTGCACTCGACGGCCATGAGCGCTGCAAGATCCTGTACCAGGTATTTGGCACGGTAAGCCTCGGCTTCTTGCGGGCTGCCGGAGCGGCCAAAGCCCCGCATATAAGGCGCTACGCAGCGGTAGCCACCGTGGGCGGATTGCGAAAAATGTGCCAGCATCTCGTCCCAGATGAAGGCGCCTTCTGGAAAGCCATGCAGAAACATGAGCACCGGGCGGCCCCGCTCACCGCTCACATGGCAGTGCAGGGTCGTGCCATGCGGCAAGGGGATATCGATACTGGATAACATTTTGCTATCAAAAAGAGAGCTTGTAGCGCTTTATGAATAAGCGCTAGAGGCTGTTTTTATTGAAAATGAGACCACTGCCGCCCTGCGCCGGGTGTCAGCCTTGGGGTGCCGCCGGGGTGATGGGCTCGGCCACTCCCGCCGGGTGGGCCCATTGCCACAGGAGTTGTGCAGTCTCGTCGACGCCCAGTTTCTTGAGCGCAGAGAACATCTTCACCTCGCCCCCGCCGGCCTGCAGTCGCCCAATCGACAGTGCCTTGGTCTGTTCGGCGCGCGTCAGCTTGTCGGCCTTGGTGAGCAGCACCAGAAACTTCAGCCCTTCCTCGACGCGGGGGCGCACGACTTCGAGCAGGGCTTCGTCCAGTTCGGTCAGGCCCAGGCGCGGATCGCACAGCAGCACGATACCGGTCAGGCTGGTGCGGCTGACCAGGTAATTCACCATCACCTGCTGCCAGCGTTTCTTGTCGGTGCGCGAAACGGCAGCGTAACCGTAGCCGGGCAGGTCGGCCAGCACAGCGTCGGTGATGCCCTGGCGGCCGAGTGAGAACAGGTTGATGTGCTGTGTGCGCCCCGGTTTCTTGGAGGCAAAAGCCAGCTGCTTTTGCTGCGCCAGGGTGTTGATACACGAGGACTTGCCCGCGTTGGAGCGCCCGACGAAGGCGATCTCCGGCACATCCACGGGGGGCAACTGGTGCAGTTGCGCTGCGGTGGTGAGGAAGCGCGCCGTGTGCATCCAGCCCATGGCGGTCCGGGCATCGGGTGCGGGCGAAACAGGGCCAGCAGTTGGCGCGGGAGCAGAGAGTGTCATGGATCAATTGGAGGCGATGGAGCCTCATTGTAGAATCGCGTGGTTTAGCGCCACCACAACGAAGTCCCTCGATATGAAGTTGCTCGCCTCCTTGCTCATGGCTGCCGTGCTGGCAGCTCCCGCTCTCCCTGCATTTGCTACGGACGCCGCACCGGCGCCCGCCAAGCCCGACCTGGCCAAGGGAGAGGCCAGCTACTCCACTGTTTGCGTGGCCTGCCATGCGGCTGACGGTAATTCCAGCATTGCCGAAAACCCCAAGCTGGCACAGCAGCATCCCGCCTATCTGGTCAAGCAGCTGGAAGAATTCAAGTCCGGCAAGCGTGCCAGTGCCATCATGCAGGGCTTTGCCTCCATGCTGTCGGATGAGGACATGCGTAATGTGGCCGCCTGGCTGGCCTCCAAGCCTGCGGCCGAAAACGCAGCCAAGGACAAAAACCTGGTCGCCATGGGTGAGCGCATCTACCGTGGCGGTATCCCTGACCGCCAGATTGCCGCCTGCGCCGCTTGCCACAGCCCCAACGGTGCAGGTATTCCTGCGCAGTACCCACGCATTGCGGGTCAGCATGCCGTCTACACAGAAACCCAGCTCAAGGCCTTCCGTGATGGCGTGCGCAACAACAATATCCACATGACCGGTGTGGCCGCCAAACTGAACGACCGCGAAATCACCGCCGTGTCGGACTACATCGCCGGGCTGCGCTGATCGCTGTGCACTGTCCGGGGCGGTTTTGCCGCCACTGCACGGAACCAATCGCGAACGACTAACCCCAATGCGGGCGGGCCCATCTTTTGGATGGCCCGCCCTTTTTCTTTCTGCGCTGCATACTCTTCACCCATGTCTGACACCACCCACGGCGTGCGCATCCGCACGGGCTCGCATGCGATGCGCGCCGGTATCGAGCTGCTGTCCTCGATGCGTTTCGCCATTGCGCTGCTGACGATCATCTGTATCGCCTCGGTGATTGGCACAGTGCTCAAGCAGCACGAGCCGGCCATTAACTACGTCAACCAGTTCGGCCCCTTCTGGGCGGAGGTGTTTACGTCCTTGCAGCTCAGCACCGTGTACAGCGCCTGGTGGTTTTTGTTGATCCTGGCGTTCTTGGTCACCAGCACTTCGCTGTGCATTGCGCGCAACACCCCGAAAATCATTGCGGACCTCAAGACCTACAAGGAAAACATCCGCGAACAGAATCTGCGCGCCTTCCACCACAAGGCAGAGGCCTCCCTGGATCAGAGCACTGAAACCGAGGCCCGGCGCATCGGCCAGATGCTGGTGGGTGGTGGCTGGAAGGTGCGTTTGCAGCAGCGTGACACCGCCGCAGGCCCGGGCACGGGCTGGATGGTGGCGGCCAAGGCCGGTGCGGCCAACAAAATTGGCTACATTGCAGCGCACAGTGCCATCGTGCTGGTGTGCCTGGGCGGCTTGCTTGATGGTGACCTGATTGTGCGTGCGCAGATGTGGATGGGCGGCAAAACCCCCTTTGCTGGCGGCGGCATGATTGCCGACGTGCGCCCCGAGCACCGTCTGAGTGAACGCAACCCCACGTTCCGGGGCAACCTGGTGGTCAGCGAAGGCGCGCAGGCGAGTACTGCCATCCTCAGCCAGTCTGACGGCGTGCTGCTGCAAGAGTTGCCGTTTTCGGTGGAGCTGAAGAAATTTATCGTCGAGTACTACTCCACGGGCATGCCCAAGCTGTTTGCCAGTGAGGTCATCATCCATGACAAGGCCACGGGCGAGGCCGTTCCGGCGCGTATCGAGGTGAACCACCCTGCCAGCTACAAGGGGGTCGAGATCTACCAGTCAAGCTTTGACGATGGCGGGTCTGCGGTGTCACTGCAAGCCTTGCCGCTGGCGGCAGGCGCGGCCGGGTTCGATGTGCAGGGCACCATTGGCACTAGCACCCAGCTAGCCCAGGGCGCGGTGGGCGATCCGATGACGCTGGAATTCACCTCCCTGCGCACCATCAATGTGGAGAATTTTGGCAACAACGAGGACAGCTCCGGCACCGATGTGCGCAAGGTGGATTTGCGCCATTCCATCGATGCCCGCATGGGTGCGGCCAACAAGACGAAAAGCAACAAGGATTTGCGCAATGTCGGCCCCAGCATCGGCTACAAGCTGCGCGATTCTGCGGGTCAGGCGCGCGAGTTCCACAACTACATGCTGCCCGTGGACATGGGCGATGGTGCGCCCCCGGTCTTCTTGTTTGGCGTGCGCGAAAAGACGTCCGAACCTTTCCGTTACCTGCGCCTGCCCGTTGATGCGCAGGGGGAGATCAACGGTTTCATGCGCCTGCATGCGGCGCTGGCCGACCCGGCCGCACGTGCAGAGGCCGTGCGCCGGTATGTAGTCCAGGCAGTCGATCCGGGCCGCAAGGAGCTTTCGGTTCAGCTGTTTGAATCTACGTCCCGGGCGCTGACGCTTTTTGCCGGGCGAACGGATGATGCGGGCAAGCGCCATGGCGGGTTGGCGGCCATCTCGGAGTTCATGGAAACCAATGTGCCCGAGGCCGAACGCTCGCGTGCTGGCGAGGTGCTGATCCGGATTTTGAATGGCGCGCTGTACGAATTGGCGCAGATCACCCAAGAACGCGCCGGGCTTGCACCACTCCAGCCGGGAGACCAGACGCTGGGCTTCATGACGCAGTCGGTCATGGCGCTGAGCGATGTCCAGTTTTACCCGGCGCCTGTACTGCTGGAACTCAAGGATTTCAAACAGGTGCAGGCCAGTGTCTTCCAGGTGGCGCGTGCGCCGGGCAAGAACGTGGTGTATTTGGGCTGTGCCTTGCTGATTCTGGGCGTTTTTTCCATGCTCTATATCCGTGAGCGACGCGTCTGGGTCTGGCTGACCCCGCGCGATGGCCGCACCCATGCCACTATGGCGCTTTCGACCAATCGCAAGACCATGGATGGCGATCGCGAGTTTGCCCAACTGACCGAAAAACTCATAGGGGCGGCCCCTTCGATCCGCCATGGAGGTTCCACATGAATACTGCTAGCACCATCACGGTGACCCTCAATGAGGGCTTTTTCTCCCGCCGAAACTGGCTGGACTGGCTCTTTGCTGCCATTGTGGTGGTGGGGGGGCTGTATGCGTTGCAGCGTTACGCGGCGTACATGGACGTCTATGAGAAGGGCATTCTGCTTGCCGCCATCCCCAGCCTGGTCTGGCTGGGCTGGTTCTGGCGGCCCCTGCGCTCCCTGATGCTGGCAGTGGCGGCACTCTCGTTGATGGCCATCGGTTTGTACCAGATCGATGGCGCCGGCAGCCTGGGACGCGCCGAAACGGTGTTTGGCCTCAAGTATTTTCTGTCCAGCCAGTCGGCCATCTTGTGGATGAGCATGCTGTTCTTCATGGCTACGCTGTTCTACTGGATCGGCATGTTCTCGCGCGATGAGGGCGATGTGATGTCTCTCCTGGGCTCACGCCTCGTCTGGGTCGCCATTAGCATGGCCTTGATCGGCACCATGGTGCGCTGGTATGAAAGCTACTTGCTCGGCCCTGACATCGGCCATATTCCGGTGAGCAACCTCTATGAGGTGTTTGTCATGTTCTGCTGGATGACCGCGCTGTTCTACCTGTACTACGAAGAGCACTACGACACGCGCGCGCTGGGCGGCTTTGTCCTGCTGGTGGTCAGTGCAGCGGTGGGTTTTCTGCTGTGGTACACGGTGGTGCGCGACGCGCACGAAATCCAGCCACTGGTGCCGGCGCTCAAAAGCTGGTGGATGAAGCTGCACGTGCCCGCCAACTTCATTGGCTACGGTACGTTTGCGCTGGCGGCCATGGTCGCCTTTGCCTACCTGATCAAGCAGCAGGCGACCGAGACGCGCTGGTACAAGCTGGCACCGCTATGGCTGCTGGGCGTGGTGCTGTGCTTCGAGCCGCTGGTTTTCCGCCAGGGCTCCACCGCCGCAGGCAGCAGCTACTGGATGGTGTATTTCGGCGTGTCCGCGCTGATCGTTGCCAGCATTCTGCTGGGCCGCAAGCGTATTGGTGAGCGCCTGCCCTCGTTTGAGGTGCTCGACGATGTGATGTACAAGTCCATCGCCGTCGGTTTTGCTTTTTTCACCATTGCCACCGTGCTGGGGGCGCTGTGGGCCGCCGAAGCCTGGGGCGGCTACTGGAGCTGGGACCCCAAGGAAACCTGGGCACTGATCGTCTGGCTCAACTATGCCGCCTGGCTGCACATGCGCCTGATGAAGGGCTTGCGCGGCACGGTGTCGGCCTGGTGGGCGTTGGTTGGCTTGGTGGTCACCACCTTTGCGTTCCTCGGCGTCAACATGTTCCTGAGTGGTCTGCACAGCTACGGCACACTGTGAAACAAGGGTAAACGGGGTTTCTTCGGTAGTTTTTTTGTCGGCGCTGTAACCTGATGGCGTGATGGAACGAACTAGTTTCCATTCCGCACTATCAGTGACAGCGTTCTACACCAACCCACCGGAGAGCCTCCATGTCCCATTTTTCCCGCGACTCGGGGTTCCAGCACCCGATAGTCTCTGAGATCACTCCCTGTGCGGTGTACGAAGAGCGCCGTTTGCTATTGCGCCAATGTGCCGCAGGCATGGCGGGCGCTACGCTGGCCGCCTGGGCGGGCCGTCAGGCCCTGGCCCAAGTAGCCGCCCCGGGTAAGCTGGCGGCGTTGCCCGGTGTGAAATCGGTCGTGGCAGGTGCGGTCACGATGGAAAAAACCACCAGCTACCAGGACGCCAGCAGTTACAACAATTTTTACGAATTCGGCACCGACAAGGCCGATCCCGCCCGCAACGCCCACACGCTCAAGACCACGCCCTGGACCGTAGAGATTGAAGGACTGGTGAAGAAGCCCGGTCGCTACGGTCTCGAAGACCTGCTCAAGCTGGGCGCCATGGAAGAGCGCATTTATCGGATGCGCTGCGTAGAAGGTTGGTCGATGGTGATTCCCTGGGTGGGTTATTCGCTGGGCGATCTGATTCGGCGCGTCGAACCACTGGGCAGCGCCAAGTATGTTGAATTTGTAACGCTGGCCGACAAGGCGACCATGCCCGGTATCGGCTCGCGTGTGCTCGACTGGCCTTACACCGAAGGTTTGCGGCTGGACGAAGCCATGCATCCCCTCACGCTGCTGGCATTTGGCATGTATGGCGAGGTTTTACCGAAGCAGAACGGTGCACCGGTGCGCCTTGTGGTGCCTTGGAAGTACGGATTCAAGAGTGCCAAGAGCATTGTCAAAATCCGCTTTACGGACAAGGAGCCGGCCACCGCTTGGAACAAGGCTGCCATTCAGGAATATGGGTTTTATTCCAACGTGAATCCACAGGTGGACCACCCGCGCTGGAGTCAGGCCACCGAGCGGCGCATTGGTGAGGATGGCCTGTTCGCCCGCAAGCGCAAGACCTTGATGTTCAATGGATACGAGGCACAGGTGGGGCAGCTGTACGCTGGCATGGACCTCAAGAAGTTCTATTGACCGCGTACCGTTTTGCTCGAATGGTGCTGTTGCATACCGCGAACCCATGAAGAAAATATTGATGCACCCCGCGGCCAAGCCCGTAGTCTTTGGGCTGGCGCTGCTGCCTCTGGCCTGGCTGGTTTTTGCTGCCGCCACCGATGCGCTGGGGGCCAATCCCGCCGAGGCCTTGATTCGCGCCCTCGGAGACTGGACGCTGCGCATGCTGTGTTTGGTGCTGGCGGTGACGCCATTGCGTGTGCTGACTGCCACCCCTGCGCTGGCACGCTTTCGCCGCATGCTGGGTTTGTTTGTGTTCTTTTATGCGGGGCTGCATCTGCTGTCCTACGCATGGTTCGATATGGGTCTGGATGGCCCCGAGATCGTGCGTGATGTCATCAAGCGGCCCTTTATTTTGGTGGGCATGCTGGCGGGCCTGTTGTTGACGCTGTTGGCTGCAACGTCTTTTAACCGTGCCATCCGCTGGCTGGGCGGCGCGCGCTGGCGGGTGCTGCACCGCGCCGTGTATGCCGTGGCCGGGCTGGCGATTCTGCATTTCTACTGGATGCGGGCCGGCAAGAACAACTTTGCCGAGGTCTGGTTGTACGGCGCCATTCTGGTGGCCTTGCTGGGTTGGCGCCTCTGGCACCGCTTGCGCCAGCACCAGAAATCCCAGCAGACTGCCGCTGTAGTTGCGGCAGATAAATGCTATTAAAAATATAGCTACTAACGCTTACTAGTAAAGCGCTAGAGCCTTATTTTATTAGTATTTCATTGCGGAAGGTATCTGCAGCAGTTTCGCGTTGGCGAATCACATGGGCCTGGTCGCCGTCCACAAGCACCTCGGCCGCACGCCCCCGGGTGTTGTAGTTGCTCGACATCGACATGCAATACGCACCCGCCGACAGCACGGCCAGCCGGTCGCCTGCCTGTACGGCCAGATGGCGGTCGCGGCCAATCCAGTCGCCACTCTCACAGACTGGTCCCACCACGTCATAGATCTGCTCGGCATGGCCTGAAGTCTGTAGCGGCACGATGGCGTGGAAGGCTTGGTACATCGCGGGCCGTGGCAAGTCGTTCATGGCGGCATCGACGATGCAGAAATTCTTTTCTTCGCCGGGCTTGAGGTACAACACTTCGGTGATGCACATGCCTGCGTTGCCGACGAGTGAACGGCCGGGTTCGATCATGAATTGCCGATCGCCAAAACCGCGGGCATCAATCTTGGAAAAGAGTTGCTGCCACAGTGCATCGGCGGCGGGCGGGGTGTCGCCGTTGTAGTTGATGCCCAGCCCGCCACCAAAGTCGATGTGGTGGATGGGAATACCAGCCGCCTCGATCTGCTCGACGAGATCAAGCAGGCGGTCGGTGGCGTCCAGGTAAGGTGTCACTTCGGTGATCTGGGAGCCGATGTGGAAATCGATGCCCACCACCTGGAGGCCGGGCAAGGCCGCAGCGCGCTGGTAGGTGGCCAGGGTGCGTTCATGGGCCACGCCAAACTTGTTGCCCTTGAGCCCGGTGGAGATATAGGGGTGGGTTTTGGGGTCGACGTTCGGGTTCACGCGGATGCTGACCGGCGCGGTCTTGCCTTCTGCGATGGCCACTTCGCTCAGAACCTCCAGCTCTGCTTCGCTTTCCACGTTGAAACACAGAATGCCAGCCTGCAGCGCTTGCCGCATTTCCAGGCGCGTTTTACCCACGCCGGAAAAAATCACCTTGCCGGGATCGCCGCCGGCGGCAATGACTCGCTCCAGTTCACCACCAGAGACGATGTCGAATCCACACCCCTGGCGGGCAAAAAACTGCAGCAGCGCCAGCGAGGAGTTGGCTTTCATGGCATAGCAGATATGCAGCTTGCGTCCGGTGAAACCACGCTGGTAAGCGGCCAGTGCATCGCGCATGGAGGCCATCGAATAGATGAAAAGAGGAGTGCCGTGCTTTTCGGCAAGGTCGCTGGCTCGCAGCCCTTCGACGCACAGGATGTTGTCACGGTAGGCGATATAGGGAGCGCCGGGCAGGGCATTGGAAGTCATGGTGTGGCAGTCGAAGCAGGGGCAGAAGGGAGTGGCGCAGTGGGATCGCTGGCGCTCGGAGTCAATGTTTGCGTTAGGGTTGCGCGTTGTTGGGCGGCTGCATTGGTCGGCAGAAACAACGGGCCGCGCTGCCCACAGGCACTCAGGCTCGCCACGCTGGAAGCAAGGGTTAAGGCACTGACTAGAATTTGTATAGCTCTCAACATACTGAAATTGTAATGACCGACCTTGAATTCATGGACCGTGCCGAGCTTTTGCTGCAAGCGGTGGAGCAATGCTGCGATCGCATCAACGATGCGACGGATGCTGATGTGGACAACCAGCGCTCTGGTGGCATGGTCACCCTGGCGTTCAGCAACCGCAGCCAGATCATCATCAATCTGCAAAAACCCCTGCACGAAGTCTGGATGGCAGCGCAGTCAGGCGGCTACCACTACCGGTTTGACGGGAGTGCATGGCAGGATACAAAAGGGGGAGGCGATTTTTTTGCCCAACTGCGCAGCGATGCAACGGCGCAATCGGGGTTGGAGCTGGATTTCAGGGGATAGCGCAACTGCGGTAATCAGTCTTGCCACCCCTCTTTCGCACCGAATTCAATTTCGGAACAGGTCGAGGATACGGCCGCGCTCCTCCGGGGCCGGGCCGTCAGGTCGCGGCACCTCAGCGCCCCCGTTTTCCATTCCTAGGCTGGCAACGCCGGCGTTGCGCGCGTATTCTTCGTAGAACCACTCTCCGCCAACATTGACCACGCCGGGGGGCACCGTAGGCTCCATTACGGGAACGCCCTTGAGCGCTTTTTCCATGAAACTGATCCAGACCGGCAAACTCAGCCCGCCGCCTGTTTCGCGGCTGCCCAGGTTGCGTGGGGAGTCGTAGCCAATCCAGGTGATGGCGGTGATTGTGGGCTGGAACCCGGCAAACCAAGCATCCCAGGAGTCGTTGGTCGTACCGGTCTTGCCGTACAGGTCGGGACGCTTCAGTGTGGCCTGTGCTCGGGCGGCGGTTCCAGAGCGAGCAACTTCCTGCAGCAGGCTGTCCATGATGAAGGCATTGCGTGCATCGATGGCGCGAACCTGATCTTGTGCCGCCGGTGGCTGAATTTCGGACAAAACCCGACCTTTATGGTCGGTGACGCGCGAGATTAGCCAGGGGTTGACGCGAAAACCGCCATTGGCAAAGACAGAGTAGCCCACAGCAAGCTGCATCGGTGTGACAGAACCGGCGCCTAGAGCCATCGTGAGATAGGCGGGGTGTTTTTCGGCATCAAAGCCGAATCTGGTTACCCACTCTTGCGCATTGCGGGGCCCTACGGCCTGGAGCACGCGGATCGACACCATGTTCTTGGAGCGGGCCAGCGCAGAGCGCATCGTCATGGGGCCTTCGAACTTTCCGTCATAGTTTTTCGGCTCCCACGGCTTGCCGCCGGTCACGCCCGCATCGAAGAAGAGAGGTCCATCGTTGATAACCGTGGCGGGGGTGAATCCCTTTTCAAGCGCCGCTGAGTAGATGAAGGGCTTGAAACTCGATCCCGGTTGGCGCCAGGCCTGGGTTACGTGGTTGAACTTGTTCTTGTCAAAATCGAACCCTCCTACCAATGCCTTGATGGCTCCAGTGCGGGGGTCGACGGCGACGAAAGCGCCTTCAACTTCCGGTAGCTGAGTGGCTTCCCATGTGTCCTTGGGGGTCTTAACGACCCGGATGACAGCACCACGGCGAATCTTGGTATTGGGTGGGGCTTTGTCGCTCAGTCCAGACTGCACAGGTTTGAGGCCGTCTCCTGTGATCTCGATGCTATCGCCATTGGGGCGCATGGCAATAATTTTGCGTGGCCCGGCCTCCAGCACCATGGCAGACAGGACATCGCCGTTATCTGGATGGTCGGCCAGAATGTCGTCGATGGCTTCTTCCAGTTCCTGCGGATTGGTGGGGAGTGTGGAGAACTTCTCAGGACCCCGGTAGTGTTGCCTGCGCTCGTAGTTCATGATGCCCTGGCGCAAGGCCTTATAGGCCACTTCCTGCTCTCCCGCATTCAGGGTGGTGTAAACATTGAGGCCGCGCGTGTAGGCTTCGTTGCCATACTGGGCAAAGATCAGCTGGCGCGCCATTTCTGCCACATATTCTGCGTGGATACGGGTGTTGTCCGTGCCGGTATGAATCTTCAGCTCCTCCTTTCGCGCAGCGACCGCTTCTTCTGGCGTGATGAAGTGGTTTTCCTCCATGCGATCGATGATATGGAGTTGACGTGCACGGGCCCGCTTAGGGTTGCTGATGGGGTTGTAGGCCGAAGGCGCCTTGGGCAGACCGGCCAGCATGGCAGCCTCTGCAATCGTCACAGCCTTGAGTGGCTTGCCAAAATACGTCTCGGATGCTGCGGCAAAACCGTAAGCCCTATTTCCCAAAAAAATCTGATTCATGTAAATCTCAAGAATCTGGTCTTTTGTCAGGAAATGTTCTAATTTAAAAGTCAGTAATATTTCGTAAATTTTACGAGTAAATGTTTTTTCAGAAGAAAGATACACATTGCGCGCCACTTGCATAGTGATAGTGGATGCACCTTGGCTTTTCATCTTTCCCAAATTCGCCAAACCCGCGCGCAGCATACCTTTGTAATCCACGCCGCCGTGTTGAAAAAAGCGGGTGTCTTCAATGGCCAGAACAGCATCTTTCATCACCTTAGGGATTTCCCCGATGGGCGTCAGATTGCGGCGTTCTTCACCAAATTCACCCAGCAAAGCGCCTTCTGCCGAATAGACCCGCAAAGGCAGCTTAGGCCGGTAGTCGGCCAAGTCCGAGATGTCCGGTAGATTGGGGTAGGCCATGGCCAGTGCCACGGCAATGACCAGTGCCAGGGACAGAGCGCCGGCCGCGGCAAGGCCCAGCATCCAGAGCGTCAGGCGGATCAGCCACCGGAGCCATACGGGTTGCTTGGGAGAGGGAGGGGAGGACGCAGTGTTTGCGGATTTGGGCGTGGCGGGGGGCGGCATATCGCTCCGAATTGAAATGTCTGTCCATTATAAAAATGCACTGCAGCATTTTTCCGTGGGGGCAGGAAATCGTCCCCGAATGGCTGCGCACTGATTGTGCAGGCGGGCCCCGAAGAGCAGAAAGGCGAAGTCAAACGTCTGCTTTTGACAACGGTTCAAACATGCAACGACAGGAAAACTCTTTGCTGGAGAAGTATCTTACTGATAGCATTCATGTGAAATGTTAAGTTATGTTGTGTCAGGTTGACAATTTTTAGGGGGCCATCTTGATCTCTGCGGGATCTCTGTTCAGTCGCCAGTCCGCGCCACTGCTGGGCATCGACATCAGCTCTTCCAGCGTCAAGCTGGTGGAGTTAGGGCGTGACAAGGCGGGGGGCCTGGTTCTTGAGCGCTGCGCCATCGAGCCACTTGAGCGTGGTTGGATCACGGATGGCAACATCGAGAAATTCGATGAGGTCGCCGAAGCCCTGCGCAGGCTGGTGAAAAAAAGCGGTACACGCACCAAAAATGTGGCGCTGGCTTTGCCTCCTTCTGCTGTGATCACCAAAAAAATCACATTGCCTGCAGGAATGTCCGACCAAGAGTTGGAAGTGCAAGTGGAGTCCGAAGCCAACCAGTACATTCCTTTTTCCCTGGATGAGGTGAGTCTGGATTTCTGCGTGATGGGACCCAGCAAAAATGCGCCCGGAGATGTTGAGGTCCTGATTGCTGCTTCGCGCCGCGAAAAAGTTCAAGATCGGCAAGGCTTGGCCGAAGCGGCCGGGCTCAAGGCTGCAATCATTGATATCGAATCCCACGCTTCTCGCTTGGCTGCCAGCCGATTGATGGAGGCTTTCCCCAACAAAGGGGTCGATACGATGGTGGCATTGTTCGAAGTGGGTGCGCTGACGACCAGCATGCAGGTGATCCGCAACGATGAGGTGCTGTACGACCGAGACCAGGCCTTTGGCGGTGCGCAGTTGTCCCAGCTCATCGTGCGGCAGTATGGTTTTTCTGCGGAAGAGGCAGAAAGCAAAAAGCGCAGCGGAGATTTACCAGACGACTACTCGTCAGCAGTCTTGCGCCCCTTTGTGGAAAGTCTGTCGCAGGAAATTGGCCGTGCACTGCAGTTTTTCTTCACAAGTACGCCCCACAATCGGGTCGACCACATCATGCTTGCCGGTGGATCAGCGCCCTTACCGGGTTTGACCGAGGCGGTCACCCAGCACACGGGATTCCCATGCAGCGTCGTTAATCCTTTTGACGGCATGGAGATCGGAAGTTCAGTCCGCATGAAAAAAATGGTGCGTGAAGCACCGTCTTATCTCACCTCATGCGGACTTGCGATGCGGAGGTTCCTGCAGTGATTCTTATCAACCTGCTCCCCCATCGGGAGGCTGCACGCAAGCGTCGGCGCGAGACCTTCCAGGCAACGATGCTTGCGTCGGTTCTGGTCGGCCTCGTGATCGCCGGGGCTATTTATTGGTGGTTCCAGATGCAAATCGAGGAACAGCAAGGCAAAAATCAGTTTCTTCAGAGTGAAATCAAGATTCTGGAAGGCCAGATCAAGGAAATCGCCACCATTGAAGAAGAAATTGCTGCTCTACGGGCGCGTCAGAAGGCTGTGGAAGATTTGCAGTCTGATCGCAATCTGCCGGTGCACTTGCTCAGTGAGTTGGTACAGCAACTTCCCGATGGCGTGTACATCACAACGCTCAAGCAGACGAATCAGACCGTGGCGATGCAGGGCATGGCGCAGTCAAACGAGCGTGTTTCCGAGATGCTGCGAAATCTTTCCAACAATACGCCTTGGCTTTCCAAGCCAGAACTCGTGGAAATCGTGGCAGCCAATGTGGCATTGACGCCGCGCGACCAGCGCCGCGTTTCCGCCTTTAATCTGCGCTTTCAGTTAATGCGTTCCAGTGAGGCGCAAAAGGCCATGGAAGCCGCGAGTGTGGCGGGGAAATAAGCTATGGCAAAGAAACAAGCTTCTAATATCGATATGGCGCAGTTGCAGGAGCAATTGGCGCGCCAGTTCAAGAATCTGGATACCAAGGATCCTTCGCTCTGGCCTCCTTTGCCGCGCTATTTGCTGTGCATTTTCTTGGCGGTAGGCGTAGCAGTCGCATTGTGGTTTGTTAAGCTCACAGACTATGAGGTGGAGCTGGAGACCGAACGCACGACCGAGCAGACCTTACGACAGGACTACCAGAAGAAGCTGCAAAAAGCGGTCAGCCTTGACCTCTTAAAGAAGCAGCGCGAGCAGGTGCAACAGTACGTGATCCAATTGGAAAAGCAACTGCCCAGCAAGGCTGAAATGGCGGCACTGCTGTCCGACATCAACCAGGCAGGTTTAGGGCGCAGCTTGCAGTTTGAGCTGTTCCGTCCGGGGCAAATTGTCGTGAGGGAGTATTACGCTGAGTTGCCAATTGCAGTGCGGGTTACCGGGAAATACCATGATATGGGGGCTTTTGCCGCCGATATTGCCAATCTTTCGCGCATTGTGACGCTGAACGACATTTCCATTGGCGTGCCGACAAAAGATAAGGATAAATGGAGTGGCAACCTAACCATGGATGCGACGGCACGCACCTTCCGTTATCTCGATCCGGAAGAAGTGCAGGCGCAGCGCAGCGCGAACGCAGGAGTAAATAAATGAAATTCCTGCCCATTATTTTCGTGACACTGAGTATTGGCACATTGGTGGGTTGCGGATCGTCTGGCGAAGACGAGATTCGTCAGTGGATTGCTACCGAAAGGGCGCAGGCTAGGCCGCGCGTTACGCCGATCGCAGAGCCCAAGCAATTCAATCCGCAGCCTTATACGGCTGATGCGGGAATGGAGCCCTTTAACCCACTTAAGCTGACCCAGGCTTTGCGGCGCGAATCTTCGCAGGTGGCATCCAATGCCGCACTGATAGCGCCGGAGATGGCACGCCGAAAAGAGCCTTTGGAGGCCTTTCCTCTGGACACCATGGCCATGGTGGGCAGCCTGAATAAGGCAAGCAAGCCGACGGCTTTGCTGAAGGTGGACAATCTTTTGTACCAAGTGCAGGTGGGTAACTACCTTGGACAGAACTATGGGCGGATTACTGCCATTACGGAAACAGCCATCCAGCTTCGCGAAATTGTGCAGGACGCCACGGGTGACTGGATAGAGCGCGTCACATCGCTGGAACTGCAGGAGGAGGCGAAGAAATGAAGCAAAAGACCATGAAAATTATCAATCGTGCAGCAATTGTGGCCGTTGCCACTTTCATGGCGTCGATCGCCTGGGCTGAGGGGGCTATTGAGTCCGTGACGGGCAGCATGCAAGCGGGTGCTGAAGTTGTTCGGATTGAAATGTCCGAGCCTCTGGGCGCTGTTCCGACGGGTTTCACCACCCAGTCTCCAGCGCGGATTGCACTCGACTTTCCTGGTGCCAGTAATGCCATGGGGCGTTCTCTGGTGGAAATCAACCAAGGGAACTTGAAGTCGGTCAATGTGGTGCAGGCCGGTGGCCGATCACGTGTCGTGCTCAACCTCAAGCAGGCGACTTCCTATCGAGCCGAGATCCAGGGAAAGGCTCTATTGGTTCAGCTAGATCCGGTCTCGTCTTCTGTGTCGGCAACGAGTCAGCCAAAACCTTCCGCAGTATTTGCTGAGGGTAGTACCACTGATGTTTTGCCCATCAAAGACGTGGATTTTCGCCGTGGTCCTGATGGCTCTGGTCGAATCGTCGTGGGCTTGGCCAGTAGCCAGGTCGGCGTCGACTTGCGGCAGGTGGGCAAGGGTTTGACGGTTGATTTCACCCGGTCCTCTCTGCCGGAAGGATTGCGCCGTCGTTTGGACGTTGCCGATTTCGGAACGCCGGTGCAGATGGTGACGACGACCGAACAAGGCGATCACGTACGCATGGTGATCGACCCCGTCGGTGAATGGGAGCACAGCGCATACCAGAGCGATAACCAGTTTGTTGTTGAGGTGCGTCAGAAGAAGGTTGATCTCAACAAGTTGAGCCAAGGACCAGGCTACAGCAACGAAAAGCTCTCACTGAATTTCCAGAGTATCGAACTCCGTTCACTTTTGGCGGTTTTTGCGGACTTTACCAATATCAATATTGTTACTTCCGACACAGTGACCGGCGCCATGACGCTTCGCTTGCAGGATGTCCCGTGGGATCAGGCGCTGCAAATCATTATGGAAGCGAAGGGCTTGGGGATGCGTAAGACCGGCAATGTGCTCTGGATTGCGCCCAAGGACGAAATTGACGATCGGACAAAAAAGGATTTTGAAGCAGCGCTGGCTATCCAGAAGCTGGAGCCTTTGCGTACGCAGGCATTTCAGATGAATTACGCCAAAGCGGTGGATATGGTTGTTCAGCTAACCACGAGTGCAGGCGGAGCGACAAGTGGCGGCACCTCAAATCGATTCTTGTCAGAGCGTGGCAGCGCCATCGCCGAGCCACGTACTAATCAGTTGTTTGTGACAGACACAGCGACCAAGCTCGAAGAGGTGCGTCAACTGCTGGCCAAACTCGATGTAGCCGTTCGGCAGGTCATGATTGAAGCGCGTATCGTGGAGGCGTCTGATACCTTCGGCCGGTCCCTCGGGGTTCGGTTGGGTGCAACTGACTTGCGGGCCAACCGCGGTGGTGATGGCGGATACAACTTGGGTGGAGGAAATCGAGTGGGCATTGGAAGTAGTTACAGTAATGCCGTTGCTTCTTCTGGCGCTGGTGGATTAGTGAATACTTTGGGAAATTTTGTGAATCTGCCAGCGCAAGCACAAGGGGGTTACGATCCATCGAGCTTCGCTATTTCGATCTTCAACTCGGCAGCAAATCGGTTTCTGAACCTGGAAATTTCGGCAATGGAGGCAGACGGCAAAGGTAAAATTGTGTCCAGCCCGCGAGTTGTGACAGCCGATCAGACGAAGGCGTCGATTGAACAAGGTACTGAATTTCCATACCCTGTTACAGCGCCAAACGGTGGCACCATTATCGCTTTCAAGAAAGCAGTGTTGAAGTTGGAAGTGCTACCCCAAATCACCCCTGAGGGTAATATCATCCTGGACTTAGATGTAAATAAAGACAGCCCAGGTGAGGTTCTGAACAACGTTCGCGCTATCAATACCAAACGTATTAAGACTCAGGTGTTGGTTGAAAATGGTGGTACGGTAGTGATTGGTGGAATTTTTGAGCTCTTTGAAGATGAAACCGAGGCGAAAGTCCCATTTTTGGGAGATATCCCAGGCGTAGGAAATCTTTTCAAGACACGCACAAAACAGGCAAACAAGCAAGAAATGCTGATTTTCATCACTCCCAAGGTGATTACCGATAAAGCAGCTTCTCGATAAAATTGATACAGAAGAGGACAGGAAATGCGAAAATTTATCAAATTTGCAGCGTTGGCGGCAACCGCTGTGTTGACGGCCTGCGGTGGTGGCGGTGGGAGTCCTGGTGAGACGCTGGAAAATTACAGCATCACACTTCGGACTGATAAAGCGGTGTTGCCGTTGAATATCTCGAATTCCATGCCCGGTCTCGGAGCCTATCAGCCCTACACCACAACCTTGTATGTAGATGCGCGTAAAGGTAGTCTGCCGATACCCGGTGGTGAAAAAATCTTTGGCTGTAATGTTAATGGCGGCTTGGATTCGGGTGCGCTGTACTACCTGGATGGTAAAGATGAGCACCAAACGGAAGTGGATGATGGCTTCGGCGGAAAGATTAAAATCCCCAACGCGTATCGAAGCATTACGCTAGAGTCAAATTCCGGCGGCAATTCTTTCCATTTCCATGCTGGCGATCAGGCAGGAACCGTGCGTATTACCTGTTCTGTCAGCGATCCCCGTGATAAACAGCAAAAGTCCGCCACCGTGGAAATTTCTGTCGGTGGCACGACCGGCAAGCCCGCGAGTGTCCGTATCGAAGCTGAACGACCAGGGTATCTGGGGACGAAGAACAATACCAATAAGCTGCTCCCGCAGATGGCGATTCAGGCGTTTGTGATGGACGACGCCAATCAGCCTACGGCCAGCGCCTCTGGGGCAAATGTGCAGGTTCGCATTCTTTCCGGAACTGAAGCGGCGCAGGGGGCGCGTTTGGTGGCTGGGGCGCAGAATGGCAGCGTGATACAACTGCCTTCGGTTGGCGGAATTGCTACGTTCAGCCTCCTCAGTGGCACGGAAACCGGAGCGATTTTCCTGGAGCTGACGACCGACCGTTTCGACAACAATGTGAGCAACGGTATTACGGATCCGATTTCCGCCATTCACCCGGTTTCCGTGCTGGAGGCGATCACAGCGCCTCCAGCGTTCGCCGATGTGGATCTGGGCGATATAACCAAGGAAGTTCCCTTCACCGCGTTGTTGACGGCCAACGGTGGATTGCCGCCGTTCACATGGTCGGCTACCGGTTTGCCTGCTGGGCTTGCGGTGGACGCTAGCACGGGCATGCTCAGTGGCAAGGCAAGCAAGGATGCGGAAGAGCGTGAATACCGTGCCACGGTGACCGTGGTGGACAAGAACAAAATCCGCGCAACGGGCACCGTCAAGCTCAAATTGGTGGGCGGCCTTCCGGAGGATTTTGCCATCGGCGATTGCAACTCGAATACGGTGTGTTCGCTGGGCTCCGCCCCTGTAGGTACAGCGTTTACGTACTCTTTTGTTGCA
>Ga0209477_1000709_pt1 | contig 20826 bp, 34 predicted proteins | sample KloWWTupernatant_FD_187180 | JGI IMG/M metagenome (GOLD analysis project Ga0209477, IMG submission 187180) | Active sludge microbial communities from Klosterneuburg, Austria, studying microevolution and ecology of nitrifiers - Klosterneuburg... | ecosystem: Engineered > WWTP > Aerobic digester >... | reverse complement strand
CAGGGTTCCAGACGATGCGGATGCTGCCGCCGGCGACGGGGTCGCGGTCGATGGGCTGACGCTTGCCAGCCGCGCTGATGGTCCAGATGATCTCGGCCAAGCACGACCGGCAGCGTGCGTACCTACGCTCGATGGCCATGAGTACAAGTGTACTCGTCGGCGAGCGTCTGCTCAACGAGATTCACCAGCGTGCGCAGGTCGTCGTGCCACTCCTGATCGGTCAGCTCGGTGGGCACGTAGCCGTTGGCGCAGTTGACATCGTGTACCACGGTGACCAGCTCACGGAGGTCTCCTTGCCAGCTCATCCTTGGCCGTCGAGGATCTCTCGCATGGAGTTGACCATCGAGCGCCACTCCTCGTTCGCTTGCATGGTGAGTGTGAGCTTCTCGAGTAACCCGGCATTGGCGTGCTCGAGCTCGGCTACGCGGGCAGCAAGCTCGTTGGCGTGGACAGTGGCTCGTTCGAGGGTGTTGATGAGGTCGAGGTGGGCGGTGGTGACCATGGTGTGGTGTCCTCAGAGTAGGAGAGCAGATGGTCGGTGGCCTTCTGCGCGGCGGTTGCTGCTGTCATCAGCAGCTTGGGGTCGTTGTCGAGCACGGCGAGCCAGTGCTTCACGTAGCGGGCATGATCGTCGCGACGCACCTCGGCAGGCAAGCCGAACAGGTTGCACGTCATCGCCGCCGAGATCTCGGCGACCAGCTCCTCACCGGCGTAGGCCTCGTCACCGAAGCGACCACTGAGGTCGCGGGCGAGACGATCGGCGTGGCCGGTCCAGTGGGCCAGCTCGTGAGAGATCACGCCAGCGCCCAACGCAGGGTCGTTGAACGACGGAGGCAACGACACGAGGTCGAGCGCGGGCACGTAGCACGGCTTGCCTTCGATGTACTTGGCGGGCACTGCTGCGATCATGCGCTGCCACTCGGCGAACAGATCACCAGGCGCAACGCCGTCGTGCGTGTCGGCCGACCAGCCGTCCTGCTGCTGGGAGTTGAACACCACGAACGAGGTGGGGATCAGTCCGCGGGTCTTGGTGTTGGTGGTCGCATCATCCTTGGGCGTGGGCACGACCCACTTCACGCAGTGCTGGCCGGTCTCACCCTTGCGCACCTGCCCACCCAGTGCCAGCCACTGCTTGTACGTGGCCCACGTGGGGGTGGTGTAGTGCGAGCGCAGCTGAGCAGCCCACAAGATGATCGTGTTGGCGCCACGGTACGGCACGCCGGTCTGTGCGTTGTGCGGCAGCGAGGTGGTGCGCGACCAGCAGGGGCGCCACTCGCCAGTGACCTCGTCGATGGCAACGAGCAGGTCGTCGACCAGCTCGCGCAGCATGGTGTCAAGCGTCGTCATCGATGCTCCATTCAGGGTTGCGCAGCAGCTCGTCGACGACCTGCTCGGCGTCAGCACAATCTGCTTCGGCTTCGATCAGGTTCAGTTGTGCGCGGGCCAGCTCGCGGGTGTGGGTGTTGTACGCATAGCGGCGCTCGACGAGCAGCCCATGGGTGTCGTTGCGGTGTGTGATGGCAGCGGCGAGCCTGGTGAGGTAGTTGGAGGTGGCACTCATGGCATCGAGCTCCCTGGTCGGATGGCTTCCTTGATGGTGGTGATGAGCGGGCGCAGCGCAAGATGCAGGCCAGCACGAATGCGCGAGCGATCATCGATCAACAGGCCAGCGTCGACGAGGCGAGCGACGCGCGGGTTGATGTCGACGGTGGCAACGACCGGCGCGTAGACGATTCGTTCCACGTCACGCAGCTGCAGTGCGTTGCTCGAGATGTTGGACAGCACCCACGCATCGATGTCACCAGCTTGGAAACCAGCGGCACGTCGGGTGCTGAGGTACGAGTTGGCAACCACGCCAATGGTGAATGGTGCCTCGGGATTGTCGAAGCTGGCCTGGTCCCAAGGTGACAACGAGCCCGACATGAACAGCAGCCCGGTCTCACGCTCGGCCAGCTCTGCGAAGCCAAGACGGGAGTCGTCGACGAGGTACACGGGGTTGGTGTCGTTGGTCAGCAAGCGCAAGCGCAGCGAATCATGTGCCCCCGATGGTGCACCCATGATCGGGATGGTGTCGTAGTCGCCGGCGATGTACACCGGCAGATCGGCGGTGGCCAGCTCGAGCGCGGTGGCGTGCATGATGGTCGAGGTGCCGATGCCACCGGATGCACCACGCCAGCAGATTGGGCGGAACATCATTGCACGACCTCCCACTCGAAGTTGGCACGGTCGTGCTCGTTGCCGGTGACCTCGTCGGAGCACGACACGAACTCGCCGGCGTCCATGTTGACGATCGACTCGGCGTAGCCGGGAGTGCCGCTGATGAGCAGGGCGAACTCGGCAGCGTCGAGGTCGTAGTACCAGGTCTCGACGATGTCGGCGACAGCGGTGTTGGTGATGATGACGCGAGGCATGAGGGCTCCTGTACGTTGGGTGGGCATGAGGTTGCCGGGTGACCCGGCGGCGGGGGAAGGGACTACCTCGCCGCCGGGTGCACTTGGCAGGTGGGATCAGAACGGCTCTTCGTCGCCGTAGACCGGATCACCACGGTTGGCCGACGCCGTCGTGGCGGGCCTGGTCGTGGTCGTGGCATTGGCGTCACGCACGACGCGTGCTACCTCGGCGGTGGCCCAGCGCAGCGAGGGACCAGCGTCATCGACGACGATCTCCACCACGTTGCGCTTCTCGCCTTCCTTGGTCTCGTACTCGCGCTGCTCGAGCCGGCCGGTGAGCAGGACACGAGAGCCCTTGACGAGCGACGAGCTCATGTGTTCGCCGAGCTCACCCCAGGCGGTGGCGTTGAAGAAGGACACCTTCTCCTGCCATTCGCCGTTCTGTTGCCAGCGGCGGTTGACCGCCAGGCCGAAGCTCGCGACGGCGGTGCCGCCGGCGGTGAAGCGCAGCTCGGGATCGCGGGTGAGGTTGCCGATCAGTGTGACTTGTGAATCCGACATATCAGTCTCCTTGTGGTTGTGTGGTTGGGTCGGAACTTGTGATGGGATCGAAGTAGAGGCGTGCTCGTGAGGCGAACCTTTCTGTGTCGAAGGAGGGGTCGTGGTCGAAGGCAACGTCCATGAAGCCGACGATGATCTGATCGAGCATCTGCTGCCCGGCCTGAGTGGTGCACTGTGCTCGCAGCGAAGCGAGCAAGTCGGCCAGGTCGTTGACGATCGAGCGTTGGTAGACGTAGCGCGAGCGCAGCATCTAGTCGAGGTACACGTCGAAGACCATCTGGCACAACAGTGCCAAGGCCATCGCGGTGCGCTGGTTGTGACCGGCGAGCTTGCCCTGGAAGTAGGTCCAGTGCCAGCCCTGCAGGTGGGGCAGCGCGGGCAGGCATTCCTGCAGGTTCTCGATCATCACGTACCACTCGTCACGCTGACGATCGAAGGTGAAGCAGCAGTTGTAGCGGGTGGCCTCGGCGGCGGCATCAATGAAGATGACACCCGGTGTCGGCGACCAGTCGCGGTCGATGCGGATCTCGTCCAGTGTCAGGTCGGCCATTGCGGAAGCCTCAGTTCGATCGAGCCCCACGTGAGGGGGCGGTTGCGTTGTTCGACGGCGCGCAGGTACTCGCCACGAGTGAGCGCCGGCGGGGACTCAGCCCACTGATGGCGCAGGCTGAACGGGGTTGGGTGATGGGACATGACCGAACCTTTCGAGATCGCATTGCAGGTAGGCGGGAAGCTGGGCAAGCCAGCGCTTGTCGGGGATGATGTGCAAGCGCACCACCCAGGCGGGTGCGTCACCAACGCGGGTGATGACACCGAACAGCTCGAGACGGGCGAGTGCTCGCATCAGCAGCTGGCGACCGAGGCCGAACGACATACCCAGTTCGTCGACGCCGAACGTGCACGGTGCGTTGGCGCAGTAGCGGGCCAGGCGGTGAGCGAGCAGCGTCGCAGACGGGCCCAGCGTGGGCGTGAGGATGACCAGCGCCTCGTCACTATCGAGGTCGATGCCACCCACCCCACACGGTGACGGTGATGCAACGAACGCGAGCGTGCCGGTAAAGTCGGGAAGCGGACTCATCCTAGCTGGTTGTACTGGACGTGCATCGCATTGAGCAGGCGCAGCACGATGTTGGGCGGTGAGACCTGACCGTCCTGGCTGTCACGCATGACCATCAGCAGCACGACGGTCTCGGGTGCACCGCTGTCGCGGATGATCTCGAGCGCGTCGGTGATGTTGCCATGCAGCATGCAGTTCGAGGCGCGGTCTGCTGCAATGGTGAGCTCAGCATCGCTGGGGGCGAGCAGCTCGGGATCAGGTGTGCGCGGGGTGTGAGTGGTGGCCATCGGTGGCACAGGGATCTCCTTCGCGGGTGGTGTCGGTCGGCCCATCACGGCGAGCATCATCTGCAACGCAGCCTCGGGCGGGAAGTCGACGCGCTCGAGCACCGTCAGCGCAACGAGTGCAGGTGAGTCGGCGTCCTCGATGACCTCACGCGCCCTGGTGATGTCGCCCTCGGCGATGAGGTTGCAGGCAGTAGCAGCGGGGCCGATGAGCGGATCATCGGAGTGGTCGAAGGGGCAAGCGCGGCGCGTTGCGGCGTAGCGACCGTGGTCGGGGCAGTCAGCCCAGCCGCCGGCGTGGACGATGATGGTGTCGAGCTCATCGCAGAGCTGAGCACCGTCCCATTGGCCATCGCTGTCGGCGCAGTCGTCCATCAGACGTGCGAGCACATCGATGGTGACGTAGTTGTCGTGGGTGGACATGAGGTTCCTCTCAGTAGTCGTTGAAGCCGTGATCGAAGTCGATCGCATCGGAGTTGCCCGACTGCGCGTCCTCGTACGCGGCCTCGAGGTGGGCATCAGGTGCGGCAGGGCCAGCGACCGCCTCGACGGTTGCGGCCTTGAGACGATCGAACACGTCGACCAGCTGCTCCTGGGTGGTGACGCCAGAGATGATGATGGCGGTCTTGTTGAAGCCGATGAGGATGGCAACCTCATCGGGTTCGGGGGCTGGGACGTAGGCCATGGTGATCCTTTCGTAGAGAGCGGGTTGGGTCAGCGATCGACCCAGCGGACGAGGTCCAGCACGTTGACCTCGAGCCAACGCAACCGGGCGATGCGGAACGAACGAGCACGAGTCGGCGTCACACCGTGAGAGAGGCAGCGACCGACACCCACCATGTCGTCGTGCAACACCACCGACACGGACCACAGCTCCCACGCCCAACGGCGGTAGTTGGTGCGATACACACGCACGAACGCACGCGCCTTGGCACGATCGGTCGCTCGGTTGCCATTGGCGTCGAGCCAGCAGTGGTTGTGGCCGTTGCGGAGCTTCATGTCAGTTGTCCTTGCTGGAGTACGACGAGGGGTCGCTCGCCACGAGGTGCTGCAACAGTTGCAAGTGGAACAGCGGATTCGCAATGCGGATTGCGGATTGCGGCGCCGGCAACAGATTGATCGCAGGTGGAAACTCAGGATGCGGTGGCTTGGTGACCAACCCGGTGGAGCAGTCGCCCGTCGACGACCACGCAGCGACGGAGAGCTCAGTGAACGAGCGCCACTCGAAGACGAACGCATGTGTGATCGGACCAGCCCAGCCAGCCAACGGCATCGACTGGGTCGCCAGCGTTTGCATCATCAGACTCACCGCCGAGATGACCGACTCACACGGTGACATCACCATCGCGAACCCGGCCGGATTTGCGATCGATGGTGAATCGAGCAGACACAAGGCAATGGGTTCGGTTGGCGTGAGCGACGCTGGCAACGCGGAATGGTTTGCAGTCAGCAGACGCATGATGAGGTGAGTGTGGACCGGGATGATGTTCACGAGGTGCTCCGTTGGTGCAGCGAGTGATGTGCTCGGATGGGCTCAGTGGGCGCAGCGAACCATGTGCTCGGCATGGTTGCTCCCCCCTGGCCCGGGGATGAAGTGTGCGCGTGGTCGGCGCTGGCGCCGGGGCCGCAAGACGGGTCTCGGGGTTGCGCGCGGACACGGTGGTGCGCGCGAGCCGCCGGCGCGCGACGAGAGCGTGGGCAGACCAGTGGCGCGCAAACCGCCGAGCCGACCCCGAAGGGCCGACTCGGCGGTCGAGTGCGTGAGTCAGAGGGCCGACTCGGCTGCGTGACGGGGCTCGGGTGCCACCTCGCCCGACTCGCCCCGCAGGCGAGCGTCAGCGAGGTCGTGGGCGGCGAGGATCTCGTCGATGCGGTTCGCTGCCTCGTTGGCCGCTGCGTCACGGACGCGCTCGGCGTCGGTGTCACGGATCGTGCGCAACGCCTGCGCGAGCGCACGAGCGGCGTCCTTGGCGTCGTCGTAGTCGGCAAAGGTCTTGACGACCCCGGCCCAGCCCTTGGGGTTGTACCACCCCGAGCGGGGCAGCATCTCGCCGGTGTGGCGATCGGCAACCATGTTCACGTCGGGCGTGTAGTACAGCGCCCACACCCGCTCGCCCCGCTTGTAGGCCTTGGTGTGCTCGCCCATGATCATGAAGATGATTTGCGGCACGCCGACCTCGTAGACCATCGTGGGGCCGAAGCGCTCGGTGTCGTTGTTGATCTCGAACTGCAGATCGATGCGACCCCGGCCGTTCAGTAGCACGTCGTTGGTCTTGTTGACCAAGCGGAGCTTGGCGTGCAAGGCCTCGATGACCTGGTCGTAGCCCCACTTGACGGCGTCGGGCCCGCTGCCCTGGCGGGCGCCGAGCTGGCGAGCGGCGGCGTCGAAGTCGTCGATGATGAACGGGCGGAAGGCGCCGTCAGGCGACCAGCGACCGTACTGCTCGACGACCGCCATCGCCTCGCTGAGCGCCTCGGATGCGTAGTGCGCCACCAGCGGGTGCATGCTCGCGGTCTGCGAGTCGTCGATGAGCGCAGTTGCCGCTGCGGTGGTCTCGCTGCGGCGAGCAGCGATCGTGTTGACGTAGCTCTCGGCGAGCACGGCGGCGTTGGCCTCGTCGAGCCAGGGGTCGGCGGGGTCGGCGACCCACGCCTCGTCGAAGGCGAAGCCTGCGGCGAACGGCTCGGACCAGGTCGACCTGTTCAGGCGGTGACCCTTGTCGAGAAACGCCTGGTGGGCGGCCCGACCCTTCGTGAACTCCTTGGTCACCCACTGGGTGAGCAGGTCGGGGTTGGTATCCATGCCGACTTCGTCGACGGACTTGATCTTGGCAAACGCTGTGGTTGCACTCATGACTGGCTCTCCTTGGGTGAACGGCGGGCGGGACTGCCCGAAACGATGTAACGCTGTGGAACCTCGACGAACAGCCGAGGGGTGATCTGGATGCGCTGGATGCGGACCTCCGAGAAGGCCGACAACGGTGGGAGGTGGGAGGTGTTGAAGGCCTCGTACTCGTCATTGTCGAGCAGTGCGGCGAGCACCGCTGGGTCCGTCATGAACTGCACGCCGGTGTGAGCCTGCAGCGCGTCGTCGAGCAGGACGTAGTTGGCGCCCTGCTTCACGACGGGACGGGACTGGTCAATCAACATCAGGAACCTCCAACTGGGTGAGGTGGAACTCGTCACGATCAGCAGCAGTGAGCGACTCGGCGGTGGGCCGAGCCATCGAAGGCGGCAGATCCGACCCCGGGCCGGGGTGGCCCCACTCGATGGTGTCGAGCAGGGCCACCGAAGCGGCGTGGGGGGAGGGTGGGTGGAGCAGTGTGTGGATGAAGCTGCGGATGCTCATGAGTTGTGCAGATTCTCGTGAGCCTCATCAGCGGACATCTCCTGGGCGAGAGCCAGCTGAGCAGCGAGTTCAACCAGCGTGTCGCCGTGGCAGGGCAGGGGAGCACACCAGCAAGCGAGCACCTTGCCGTGCAGCGCGAGGAGCTGCGCGACGAGCGCGGGCTCGGTAGCGAGCCGATGCGTGAGCCATGCTCGGTGCTTGTCGATGACCTGGGCCCGGTCACCATCTCGACCGATGACGAACGGGTTGCCCCACGGCCCGCCACGGCCGATGTACACGTCGTAGCGGGCCCGCTTGCAATGCACGACGCACAACGGACGTGACTCGTGCGGACGGGCGAGGGCAGCGCCCCGGGGCGCATCCCCGGCCGCCGGAGGCGAACTTGTCGGTGAGGTGTTCATCAGAGCACGCTCGCCAGGCTCGGTGCGTTCAAGATCGAAACGAGCGAACTCGAGCCCGAGCACCACTTCACGGGAACACCAGCGGTGAGTGCTCGACGAATCATGTCCTCGGTACCACCCCGCAACAGGGCCAAGTCCAGATCCGACTTGAAGGCGAGCACCAACGTGGGCTCGAACTCGGTGAGCATGCGCTGGTTGCGCAAGTGCCCGGCAGCACGGCCCTCATCGGACCAGTTGGCGGGGAACGTGTAGTCGCTGATGTCGAGGCGCACAGCGGCCTTGTGTGCGCAAGCGTCGGCGCCTCGGGCGCCACCCTGAGCCGTCACCACCTGATCGAATGGCACCGACCCGATCTCGTGCCGCAACGCCCGCTCGATCAATGCGACCGAGCTCCACTCTCTTGAACCCGTAATGAGAATCCTCATCTCCATCATCCCTTCATCAATAACCCCTGGTGAACCACTCACACAGGTGCTGGCACTAGGAGCGGCGTGTCAAGCGCCCCGGCCGAGGGACGAGGCTCGAAGGAGCCAGTGCCGTGGAGTGTGAACTGTGGCATGGCGGGCTGGGCTCATTCGGGGGTTGCAGCGAGACCAGCCCGCCGTGGTGCAGGTCACATGGAGCGGTGCTGGGAAGCCCACTCGATTGGGAGCGGTAGCGACCCATGGGCGAGCCGACGAAGGAGGCCGCCGATCATGAAAAGGGCCGACGCCGACGCTTGATACGACGATCAAGGTGCGAGCACTGTGTGTGTGGTACGGACAGCTGTCACCATTAGGTCATCAGTCGTTGGCTATTTCGACATGGGAGGTCTGCTGGCTCTCGGCACCCCGGCGCCACGCTGGTTTGCGTGGTGTTGGGGGGCTGGGAGCCACTAGTACTCGCCTGCTCGGAAATCGTGACGGCTCAGGACCCAACGGTTACCGGCGGGGACCCGTTGGGTAGTTCCACTTAGGCGAAACAGCCCTTTCGTTTCGCCTTAGTGGCAACTATGCGCACATGCAGTGGACCACGCGCCCGCCGCAGGCGAATGTCGCCGGGCAGCCGCACAAGGGTGCACGCGCCCCGGTGCAAGGCACTGACACGCGCGTGCGGCCCAACGCGAACACGACCAATGACGACACCAACGCGCTCGACGACGTGTGTGCACGGGCAGCGCAGACAGCGGGGTTCTGGCTGCGATGCCAAGCGGGGGAGACAGCGCCCTTCTGGCTCCCACGCCACACCACGTTGGGGCAGCGAGCCATGTGCTGATTCAGGACCATGGGCGCTGCGGGCCGACCCGGGCACGGCGTGGGTGGCAGCGATAGGTCTGCGCGTGAACCCGGGCACGCCTCGGTGGTTGAGTGGGGTGCGCACGAACCCGGGCGCCGGCTCGGTGGTCACGCCCAGGGCAGGCGGCGCAGCCGTCAAAACAGAGGGAAGGGAGGTGGAACCGGCGTCTCACCGTGGAAGGGGCCCACCGTGCCCGAGAGCCACCCGCAGGGGCCAAGTAAGCGCTCACAGGCCCCACGGTTGAGCGGTGGGAAGGATCTACGGTGAGCCGACCGGCGGGGCGCGTGCGCCCCGTCCCTGGACGAATTCGGGCCCGGGCGAGCGCAGCGAGCATGGAGGGCCACGTACCGATGCGGGGGGTCCGGCGGGGCGCCGCCCCCCGGGCGTGCGGACCACGTGTAGCACCGTGGCGACCTGGGCGGGTGCCAGTGCATCACCGACTCGTGGCGCTGTGCAACGTGACGGTCAAAGGGGGGCGCCCCCGGGGGGGCGGGGCCCGTCCCAGGGTGGGACGGGGGCGGGGAGGCCACCAAGCACGAGGCACAACCACCACCAAGCCCACCACGTCGCCCGCCAGCCAGACCCGAGCCGCAGCCATCAGCAAGCGGCGCGGGACAACCGAGAGGGAACAGCGGAATGGACCAGGTGAGAGTGGGTGAGATGACTGGAGCCGCAGATTGGCACGTCGGAGGGGGTGAGGGAGGGGTGGGCGTAGCGCAGGATGGGGTGGCACGGGTGTGGGTGAGAGGGCGAGCTTGCGAGACCGGAGGGGGGCATGTACCTGGGGGGGGTCTCCGTATATAACCGTCCTGTCGGGTCATCGGATTCTGTGACAGCGACATCTTCACCCTTGCCTTTTCGTCTCTGGGGCTTGGGGCGCTTCGATCACCGTGTCGCCTGACATGTTCGGGAGGCTTGGATTAGCTGCTCGACCGGGTTCGGGAACAGATCTGGGGTAGCGCTCCCCCCTCCCCCTCAGGGTCGGCGTCAGATACCCACTCTTGCGAGTGAACTCACCTTGGCCGGAGCTACGAACCGGGATTGGGGTGGCGCTGTGCGTCTGTCGTGCATGGCAGCCCTTGGAGGCTGGCGCTGCGGTGGTTGTCTGCCCACCGTGGCGGTGGGTGACTACTTCGCTGGACGAACGCTGCGCTTTTTGGGGCAGCGGTAGTGGACGAGGGCGCCGTTGATGTTGGTCACGATGCGCCGTGGGCCGAATGGCTTGGCGCAGGTGTGGCAGAGCTGGCTGGCGAGGCCTTGGGTGTCGCTGACGACCTTTGGGCCGTCGATGCGTGCTGCTCGGGCGGTGAGCGTGTTGACGCAGCGGTGGCAGTGCCAGGCGCCGGCGTGCTTGAGGATGCGGATGGTGAACGGCTCGAAGTGGCGGCTGCATGTGGGGCAGTCGAGCGCGTGCTCGTTCCAGATCGGCACTCGAGCGGAGCGTCGTGCCTTGGTGTCGTTTCGCTGAGCCACGTTCCTGCCTCTCCCTTGCGCCGTGGGCAAGGGGCCGACTAGGCTGGCCTTGCGTTTTCTTCCGAAGACCGTCTCCCCTCGAGCTCGACACTCGGGGATATGGGGGCGGTCTTCGTCGTTCACGGTACACCACGGTGACCATCATGTGTCAACCCCGACTTTTTGGGGGATGATGAGTGCATGCCTACTCTTGCGTATGTCGTTCTTGGTGTGATCGTGGCCGTGGTGCTCCTCAAGGTGCTGGGTGTATCGATGTAGCGTTCGGGGATGGCTGATGAGGCGATCCGCAACCTTGGGTGGTGGTCGATCTCGGGTGAGGCGTTCTTGGCGGCGTTGCGTCGTTGTGAGGGCGGCGAGTGGGCCGATGGTGTGTACGCGGAGCTGTATGCGAACTGCCGTGTGGAACGAGTGGACCCTGATGACGAGCTACGGTGACGCGATGAGCTCTGCTGATGTTCCTGTGCCGGCGCCGGTTCCGCTGATGGAGGTGCTGGCCCCCGAGATCGGGCCCGATCCGTTCCAGTGCTGGATTGGTGACGATGGGCAGTGGTACTGGCACATCAAGTCGCCGGGGAACCACGAGGTGCTGTCGCATTCCGAGGGCTACACGACCTACAGCGCTTGCCTCGAGGGCATCGCGGCGGTGCGACGTGCGGTGTTGGCCGTTGGCATCCGTGATGCATGACAATCGGGTGACCGAGATGGTGGAGTTGTCGCCGATCACGTCGCCGTTGGCGAAACGGCAGAGCGCGAAGGCCGAACGGCAGTTGCATGCGGAGAAGGATCGGCGCAAGAAGCGTCAGCGGGCCGCTCGCAAGCGCCAGCGCAAGACGTGATGTACAGTTGTACTCATGAACGATCATGTTGGCAGGCCTGTTCAAATGCACGGACGCTGGGTGTGCAACGACTGCGGCTGCCCGCTCGTGCAGGCGATTGCGGACACTGACATCTGGCTCCACATCGGCTATCGTGCCGATGGGTCGGTTGAGCCAGAAGCTGCCGCAGCCCTTGTAGATCCCCCTTCGATCCAAGGAGCCAGCATGCAATCTGTCGTCGCCCGTTTCTACGTTGCCGAGTTGAAGCGCAACTCGTACTCGCCTGATGCCACCACGGTGGTGATGCGGGCGTGCACCAACGAGGCCAACAAGTCGTGGGCCGCAGCCACGCCACAGGGTGAGTTGTCGATGACCATCAAGAACAAGTTGGCTGCCGACGTGTTCGACACGCGCCTGGGTGCCGAGTTCGACATCGTGTTCACGCCAGTGCGCGAGCACCTCGAGGCCGAGCAAGCCTGATTGGAGGTGTCGCTCGTGGCTACTATGTCGGCCATGAGCGACACTCCCATCGAAGTCCCCGCCGATCCCGCCCTCGAGGCGCCTGATGCAGCCATCGGTGAGCCGATCGACCTGACGGTGCCCGCCGGCGAGGCGTTGCCCACCGATGAGGAGTTGGCGGCGGTCGCGGCCGCTCTCGCTCAGGCCGATGAGGCGCTGATCATCGACGATCAGTTCAAGGAGCCCGGCGAGAGCGTCGATTCCACGGTGTGGGGCACTCTCATCTTGCGGGCTGATCCAGACCCGGTCCTCGAGCGCCAGGCGCCCGAGCCGAGCCCGGTGGTGCTGCCCGACTTGGGTCACTCGCACGATTCGCAGATCGTCACCTTCACCCGCGCCGATGGTGAGACGATCAGCTTCGACAAGGTGACCACGTCCAAGGCCGAGCGTGCCGCTGCAATCGCAGCCTTCGAGGCCGAGTCAGCCTGATGGCAGCCGAGTCCGTCGTCGACATGGGCATGCGCTTGCTCGCGCTCCCACCGGAGCCTGGCTCCGATGTGGCGGCGGCTCGTGAGGCGGCGATGGAGCTGCGCGAGGCAACGACCTCTTCGGCGATGATGGCCATGCTCGACACGATCCTGTGTCGCATCAAGTGCCTCGAGGAGCAGCTGGCCACCACGCAGCAGCAGGTGCTTGCGACGCGTGTGCGCCGGCCGGTGCGCGATGAGATCGGTACGATCCTCTACGTTGTGGACGAGCTGCAAGCGCCCATTTGGGCACAACCTGTCGGCCAGGCGCTGGCTGAACACGAGCAAGGGGAGTACTGATGGCCACTGGACACATGCTGACGAACCGAGGTCGCCTGCTGCATGCGCAGGGCTTGTGGGACGATGCTGCCGCCGGCGCGGTGAAGGTCGGTTTCGTCAAGGTACAGGGTGCTGCTGCTGATACGCAGGCCGAGATCGACGACATGAACACCGTCACCGATCTGCTGGTCACCGCCGGTTGCACCGAGTGCGACTTCACGAACTACGTGCGCACCGCGCTCACCCGTTCGGCGGCTGCTGAGGACGACACCAACAACCGGGTGAACATGGATGCCAGCGACATCGTCATCGCCTCCGCAGGTGGTGCCACCAACAACACGATCTTGGGCGCGTTCTACTACGACGCCACCACCGACACCAACGACACGACCCGCCTGTTGATCTCGGTCGACTGGTTCGCGACGGGCTTCCCGACCAACGGTGGCCAGTACACCTACGCGATCACCGACGCCTACCGTTTGAGCTGATCCATGGCGCGCATCCTGTTCGAGGATGACTTCACTGGCACCACCGGCGCCGCGTGGAGTGCTACCAAGTGGGCCACACGTGCTGTTGGTGGTGGAACCGGGGCATGCACGATCCAGTCCAATGCCGGGCGCATGCGCAGCACTGGTGCGTGGACGGGCGTTGTTGGCAAAGCCCTCGTCGACAAGCTCGATGACTTCGACATGGTCTGCAAGTTCACCAACGCCACGTCCGCAGCGCGCTACAACGACTGGTATTACCGCTGCCGGGTCAACGTCGATTCAGGAGATCCTGGGGAGCTCTACTGCGTGGAGATAGAGCCTCAGAACGACTTGGTGACGTTCAACACCATCGCCGCCGATGGGGTCACCTTCACGCAGCTCACGTCGGTTGCGACTGCGGGTGTTAGTGGCACGACGACGTACTGGATGCGCATTCGCGCTCGTGGGTCGCGGCATCAGGTGAAGTGGTGGGCTGACGGTGGCAGTGAGCCCTCGACGTGGCAGATCGACTGGATCGACAACTCGTTCACCAGCGGCGCCTTCTTCCTCGCGAAGTACTCTCACTCTGTCGCCACGCCCAACGATGTGACCATCGACTCGCTCGTCATCACCGAGGTCGAATCACGGTCATCGAAGCGGCCGGTCTGGCGCTCTAGCCTGTCGATGAACTGAGGAGCAACCCATGGCCGACAACGTGACAGTGGACAACGGTGGCCTCACCGACTATGTGACGGCCACCGACGACGACGGTGTCGCGCAGGTCCAGTGGGTGAAGCTCAAGTTCGGCGCCGATGGTGTCTTCACTGCCGTCGACGCCACCAACCCGCTGCCTGCCACCGCAGTGGGCACCATTGCCGAGGACGCTGCGATCTCGGGCAACCCGGTGCGCGTCGGTGTGCGTGGCTCGTCCGCGGTGCCCACCGCGATGTCGGCCGACAACGACTTCGTCACACCGTGGGCCGACCGCTCCGGTGCGCTGGCTGTCATCCCCCAGCCGCGTGTCGCGCGCATCACTGCCACCCCGACCATCGCGACCTCCGGCTACGTCGCCGGCGACCTGGTCGGCACGCTGATGACCTTCACCGGCGCCGCGCTGGCCACCGGCCGCGCTGGTCAGATCCTGCAGGCGGTGCTCACCACCCGCACGCCGACCGCGATCAACGCGCTCGAGCTGTGGCTGTTCGCCACCTCGCCGACCATCGCCAGCGCCGACAGTGCAGCCTTCGATCTCACCGACGCCAACCTCGAAGCCGCGATCCCGCTCGGCGTGATCACCTTCACCGGCTCGGACTACTGCGCGTCCTCCTCCAACGCCGTGTGCACCGGCCTGCCCGAGACGCTGGGCGCTCCCCTGCCGTCGTATGTCACGACTGCGACGGCCAACATCTTCGGCGTGCTCGTGGCGCGCACCGTGGCCGCGCAGTACGCGGGCGCGTCTGACATCGTGGTGGCGCTGACCGTCAACCAGTTCTGAGCCGACAGTGAGCTTGCTGCTCCTGTTCCGGCCCTCATCGGGCGGTGGCTCACCAGGCTCCACCACCGCGCAGGTCGCCGCGCTCACCCTCACCGCTGTTGCCGGTACCAGCGCCGGTGGCGCAGCCAGCCAAACCGCAGTTCCCGCCACGCTGACGCTGACCGGCGTCCCAGGTGCCAGTGCGGGCGGCGCAGCGGGCAACACAGCCGTCCCTGCCACCCTGACGCTCACCGCGGTCCCCGGGGTGTCCAGCGGTGGGCCCGCCGGCAACACCAACCAGCCAGGGCTGCTCTCGCTGACTGCGCTCGCCGGCGCATCCTCTGGCGGCGCCTCGTCGCAAGCTGCGCAGCCCGGTGGGCTGACACTGACCGGCGTCGCAGGCACCTCGAGCGGCGGTGCCACCGGGAACGCCAACCAGCCCGGTCTCGGGACGCTCACCGCGGTGCCCGGCGCGAGCTCAGGCGGTGCTGCTGGCAACACGAACCAGCCAGGACTGCTCACTCTCACTGGTGTGCCTGGCGAGGCGAGTGCGCTGGGCCAGACCAACGCCCAGCCTGGTGGTCTCACCCTCACCGCGATCCCTGGTGTCTCCTCGGGTGGCCCTGCTGGCAACACGAACCAGCCTGGCCTGCTCACGGTGACCGCCCTCGCCGGCGCTTCCAGCGGCGGTGCAGCCTCGACGACGGCGCAGGTCGGCGCGCTCACGCTCACTGGCGTGGCAGGTGTGTCGTCGAATGGCGCCAGTGGCACCGTCGAGGCGCAGCCTGGTGCACTGACGCTGATCGGCGTGCCGGGTGTGTCGTCGGGCGGGCCCAGCGGCAACGACAACCAGCCTGGCCTGTTGCATCTCACTGGCGTGCGTGGTCGCTCGTCGATCCCACGCAAGCGCAAGGGCGGCGCGACGCGCTCCAAGGTGCGCAACCAGGTTGCGCACATCGAGCGCCCCGAAGTGCTGCGCATCGGCTACGAGCAGACCGCGGACGGCGACGCGCTGGTCAAGATCACCGGCGAGCAGGAGATCGACGCGCTGCTGGCGGCGAGCCGCGAGTTCGGCGAGCTCTACACCAGCCCCGACCCGCTGGCACCGTGGCCGACCACCGACGACGACATGATGCTCCTGCTGTGCTGATGTTGCTATCTTGCTAGCAACTCGCCGGCACCTCGCCGGCGTGCCCTTCCAAGGAGAAGACCCATGGCCACTCAGGACGCACCGAGCATCGTCACCACCACCTCGACCACCACTGCCGATCTGTCGTACCTCACGACCGAGGTCAAGCAGGTGGCCATCGAGAACTACCACGCGACACAGATCCTCTACGTGAAGCCGAAGTTCGGCGCCACCGCTGCCGCTGCGCTCGCTGCCGCCACCGCCGATGCCGCCGTCGTGGGCGCGGATGACGTGTTCGTCATCCCCGCCGGCAAGCGCAAGGTCATCGCCAAGAGCACGCGCGGCGTGTTCTGCGCGATCTCCCACATCGCCTCGGGTGCAGCGACCACGTTCACCATGGAAGGCACCGCGTTCCGCGACTGAGTACAGCTGTCCGCCATGATGTGTGAATGGCGAAGATCAGCACCCCGCGCAAAACGCAGATCACCGAAGAACGCATGGCCTTGTGCCTGTTTCTCGTCAGCCAAGGCCTCGGAGTGCTCGAGGCCTTGGCTGATCCGCGTATCGGGGTCTCGTACTCCGCATATCGCCAGTGGCGCTCGCGCACGCCGCGCTGGGCAGCCGAGATCGACGTGGCCCGCAAGGTCGCCGATGAGACCAAGGGTTCGCCCACCGAGCTGACCTCGGCGCAGTTCGCGCTCAAGTACTTCGGTCGCGTGCGTGCCCCGTTCCAGCAGCTGTGGATCAACGAGGCCGAGACGATGCGCCCGGGCAACATCTTGCTCGCGCTGTGGCCACCCGAGCATGGCAAGACCACCACGTTCGAGGACTTCGCCACCGAGAAGATCTGCCGCAACCCCGAGTGGCGCAACACCACCGCATCGGAGAGCGATGCCATCTCCAAGCGCATCCTGCAGCGTGTGCGCAACCGGCTCGAGCCCGATGGCCCGTTCCCCGGCCTGGTGCGCGACTGGGGCCCGTTCCGCCCCGACGCCGGCCGCTCATCGGCATCCTCTGGCTTCCACCAGCCGTGGAACAACTCGCACTTCAATGTGTTCAAGAAGCGCGCGTCCGACGAGCGCGATCACAACATGCTGGCCATCTCGTGGAAGGGCACCACGGTGTCGATCCGCACCGACCATCTCCACATCGACGACCTGCAGTCGACCAAGACGCTCAACCGCACCCCGCAGATGCTGACCTGGTTCCGCCAAGACGGCCTCTCGCGCCCCGGCGAGACCGGCATCACCACCATCAACATGACCCGCGTCGGCGATGACGACTTCCCCTCGCACCTCGAGAACGACGACGAGCTCGAAGGGATCTGCAAGGTCATCAAGCTGCGCGCGATCGTCAAGAACCAGCTCACCGGGGAGGACGAACCGCTGTGGCCGCAGAAGTTCACCCTCGAGGGGCTCGATCGCATCCGGCGCAAGGTGAAGGACGAGGCCTTCGACCGCAACTACATGATGTCGCCGGGCGCATCGCAGAAGAAGCGCACGTTCACCGACGACGGCAAGGCCAAGGCGCTGATGCCGCTGCGCCGGCTCAACGAGTACACCGGGTTCGAAGGGCGCCCCACCGTGGTGCTGTCGCTCGACCCCGGTCTCGACCCTGGCAAGTGCACCCTCAACGGGTGGATGATGACCGCCACCACCATGGAGCTGGTCTACTTCGCCGAGGACGCCACGTTGCGGCGCAACGAGGAGATCATCGACATGATCGCAACCGCCTGCCGTGCGCTCAAGCCGCACTTCAAAGTCGCGCACCTCGTCGTCGAGGCGATGAACTTCCAGCGCGGTCTCGCTCGCGACGAACGTCTCGAGAAGCTCAAGACGCAGGAGGGCTTCACCATGGGCGAGCACCTGACCAACATCAACAAGTACGACGAGAACATCGGCGTGGCATCGATGGCCGGCGACTGGGAGGCGGGCAAGATCCTGCTGCCCTACGGCTCTGATCCCTTCACCCGCACCGAGACCGACGAACTGTGCCGCCAGCTCAAGGCGTGGAAGCCGCTCGCGCGAGGCTCCAAGTTGCGTCAGGACCGGGTGATGACGATGTGGTTTGCGTGGATCTGGTGGCAGGCCAAGCGTGACTCGCTCGACGCGAAGCCCACGGTGTGGAAGCGGCAGGGTTTACCCTGGCAACCAAACACCCCCAAGCACCAACTGATCATCCCGATCGGAGTGAGGTTCTGATGTACAGCTACGACCAGATCCGAGAGGCCGTGCTGCTGATGCAGAACGACCAGGGGCCACTGATCTTGAAGATGCGCGAGGTGCTGCTGCGCTACGAGGGCGACTGGGTGTTGCCGATGCCCGAGCTGGCCAACGAACCGCGGATGCCCCAGCTGACCCCGGCGCTGGTCGGCGAGGCCGTCGATCAGATCGCGCTGCGCGCCGCCAGCACGCACCCGTCGATTGCGTCGCCGCCGATCACCCCGACCAAGGACCGCGGTCGCCGCTCGCGCGAGTACGCCTCCACCCGGGCGCAGATCATCACCGCCACGATGGAGAAGTCGCGCTGGCAGCTCGGCCGGCGCCGCTACTACCGCCACCTCACCGCCTACCACACGGCGTCGCTGTGCGTGCTGCCCGACATGAAGGAAGGCATCCCGCGCATCGAGGTGCGCGACCCGCTGTGCACCTTCGTGGAGCCCCAGGCCAACGAGTCGCTGCGCGACCCGAACTACGCAGCGTTCATCAACCGCTTCTCGGGCGCCCACCTGCGCAAGTACTACCCGGTGTGCTGCGCCGAGGTCGGTGGGCCCATCACCGGGCGCGAGATGGACAAGATGTGGGAGGTGGTCGAGTGGTACGACCACGAGGACGTGGTGTGGGGGCTGCTGGGCCCGGTCGACAACTACGGCCCGCACATCAACCCGACGAACAGCTACAGCCAGGTCTCGCTGCAGATGGAACTGCTGCGCCTGCCGAACCGTGCCGAGATGCCGCCGGTGTCGATCCCGCACAACGTCAGCCTCGGGCGCATTGCCAGCCGGATCGGCTCGCTGCTGGGCAACATCGACCTGCAGGCCAAGATGATGGCGTTGCACATCACGGCGCAGGAGAAGTCGATCTTCCCTGACGTGTACGCCATCGGCCGGGCCAACGGCTCGATGATGAACCTCAACGGTGAGTGGAAGGACGGGCGCACCGGCGAGATCAACATGCTCCAGGACGTGGACAGCGTCGGCGTGCTGCGCACCACCCCCGATCCTGCCACCGGGCAGATGATCGACCGCCTCGAGCGCAACTTCCGCACCTCGACCTCGCTGGTGCCCCAGCTCGGCGGCGAGACCTACGGCGCGATGCGCACCGGGCGTGCCATCGACGCCCTCTCAGGCATGGCGCTGGACCCGCGAGTGCAGGAGATCCACGAGATCACCGAGGCCTACCTGCCAGCGATGAACGCTGCCATCCTGGCCACGTACAAGGGCTTCTGGCCCAACAAGCGCTTCTCGATGTACTGCGGCCAGGCCAACAACCGGCGCCTGGTCGACTTCACACCCTCCGAGCACATCGAGACCTACGAGAACAGCGTCTCGTACTTCATCGCCGGCGCGGACGTGATGCAGCTCACCCAGGTGCTCGGCTCGCTGTACGGCGCGAAGGCGATCGCACGGCGCACGTTCCAGGAGCAGCACCCGATGATCGGCAACGCCGACGCCGAGGCCTCGCAGATCCGCGAGGAGGAGATGGAAGAAGCAGCGTTGCAGTCGATCCAGCAGCAGCTGCTCGCTGGCACGCTGCCACTGCCGGTGGCCGGGATGATCCGCAAGCACCTCGCCGCCGGTGACGACGTGTTCACCGCCATCGACAAGACCGACAAGGAGCTGCGCGCCACGCAGGCCACAGAGGCGCCTCCAGCGCCCGAGGGCATGATGGCCCCACCCGAGGCAATGCCGGGCCTCTCCGGTGGCCCAGCGGCTGACCAGCAGCAGATGGCGCCACAGGTCGAGGTGCCCGGCGACGTGAGCCGGATGCGCCAGTTGATCCAGACAATGGGAGGCTGACATGCCCCGTACCGCACGCCCCACGACCCAGCGCGGCGCCCCCGCTCAGCCCATCAGCGCGACTCCCGGCCAGGTCTACGGCGCCGGCGTCGAGCAGATGGCGATGCAGCGCACGATGCCCGCGCCGAACATGCAATCCCCGGCTGCAGCCATCCCCCAAGGCGCGTCGTCGGCGCCGGCTGCAGCCGGGCCTGTCGATCCGGCACGCGTGATGGCGCTGGCTGCTGGCCTCAAGGAGCAGACCGGGCTGCTCACTGCACCGACACAGCGCCCCAACGAGCCCATCACCGCAGGTCTCAGCCGTGGGCCCGGGCCCGGGCCCGAGATCCTGGCGGCGCCCTCTGGCTCACCATCGGGCGACATCTTGCGGCGCTTGTCGCAGAGCACTGGCGATCCGCAGTGGGCGGAACTGGCACGTAAGGCGCAGATGTGAGCGACACCAACCAGCAAGTCGGCTACCGGCCTCTCGCCGGCGGCTCATCGTCGACCGGCTTCAACGACCGCGAGATCACCGCCCGCCTGAACGTGCTCAAGCGGGTGAACCCGTACATGGCGCAGAACCCTGATGCGCTGATGCAGATGGCGATGTCACCGCTGGACAACGACACGCTGTTCTCCACCGGCGCCCAGCACTACGCGATGCGCGTCGGCGACAACTTCGGCAAGCAGCTCTCGGGCATGACGCCCGAGACCCAGCGCACGATCTTTGCGCAGCTCTCCCCCGGCCAGCAGGGCGCGCTGGCGCAGATGGGCTACAAGATCCCCACCCGCGACGACGGCAGCTGGCTCGATCTGCCGGTGTCGATCGGTGCAGCCATCCTCGGCCCGATCTCGCGCGGCGCCGGCGCGATCCCGGGCGTGAAGCCCG
>Ga0209477_1000707_pt1 | contig 20849 bp, 17 predicted proteins | sample KloWWTupernatant_FD_187180 | JGI IMG/M metagenome (GOLD analysis project Ga0209477, IMG submission 187180) | Active sludge microbial communities from Klosterneuburg, Austria, studying microevolution and ecology of nitrifiers - Klosterneuburg... | ecosystem: Engineered > WWTP > Aerobic digester >... | reverse complement strand
CGATCACCAGTCCGGTGGGCCGAGGCCCAGCGGGCAGCACTCGGAGCCCCCTCGAAATGCGCGAGAGGCGGTCGCCGCCGAGGTGATCCCGGTTATCAAGATCAGGGTGTCGCAGATACTCCACGTCGTTGCTCACCCCCGCCGAATGGTCAGGTTGAACTCGCCGAGCCCGACCACCCATCCGTCACCAACCGGGACTGCGATACCCGGGTCGCACGCGATTGCCTCGCCGACGTCGTTGGTGAGGGTGGTGCCGTTGGTCGAGTGCAGATCGGTTACCCAGACCAGGCCGTCGCGCACATCCAGCAGCGCGTGGGTCTTGGAGACCGAGCGGTAGGGATCGTCGACGCTGACGGCTCTGGCCGCCGAACCTGGGGGGGCGGACGGGTTGCGTCCGAACACCGCGGCGGGCTCGAGCCGAACCTCGTTTCCATCCGGCAGTGCCACCGACCACGGACGGGCCTGCGGGGTGAGTTGCACCATCTGGGTGTTGTAGAGGGACTCGTCCTCGGCGAAGAGTTGCTCGGCGATGGACGCGTACCGCGACGGCAGCGGTTCCGGAGGCGGTGGCGCAGCGGCTGAGGGGCGAGACGGCATGCCGGGCACGCTCGTGACCATGCCGGTCGCGAGTGGCATGCGCCCTTGGGGAGCCTCGGGTATGGCCGGCTGGAAGCCCGGCATCGGCGGAATCAGCGTGGTCGCACCGGACCCGATGGGGGACGCAACTGCGGGTGGGCGGACGACGGGTGGCATCGGCGGCGGCGGTGGTTGAACAGCGGGCCGCGCGATGATCGGTGGTGGCGCGGACAGCGGCGGGGTCGGGGTCGCCACAGGGGCGGCTAGCTGTATGCTCGCCGCTGGCGCGCTGGTCGGGTCGGTTGGACCTTGATCGGGGCCGACGGTCTTGGCGGACGCAGTCGCGACGCCTTCGCGGACGGTGATCCGAGACTGCGGGTCGGCCGCCTTGACCTGCTTGGCCAAGTGATAGACGAACTCCATGTAGACGTGGTGGCCAACCATCACCTTCGAGGCGACCGGGATGAATCCGCCGACGGTCGGCTGGGTGGTGATGTACCAATCGATGGCGCTGGACATCCACGTGCGGCCGGAGCGCTCCGCGAAGTCGAGGTGAAAGACCAGGTACTTCTTGAAGGTGATCAGAAAGTCATTGATCCGGAACTCGATCTGCCGATCGGTCGATTTCGTGGACGCGATCCGCTGCTTCCCGTGAAGCAGGTCGCCAGTGCATTCCTGGGCAGCGCGTTGCGCCATGTTGGCCAATTGCTCGATCGAGAGTGTCGTCTCGACGTCGATCCCGTTCCAGGCGAACTTATGTGGCTTTCCCATCGCCTACCGATCTGACTCGAAGATCTCAGCGGGCGGGCTGGTCAACTCGATCAGCAACTCCCAGAGGTCCGTGGCTGACGAGGCTGTGGCAAGCGCCGGGGATCCGGGCTGAAAGGTGATCAATCCGGTCGGTGTATCCAGGGCTAGGAGCCCGCTCGACCTCGCGACTGCCTGTTCGGGGCGCGGGAATATCCCCGGTGCCCACTGAGTGCTCACGTGCACCAAGCGCCAGTCACCCTGCGAGACGGACTCAGCGACCGCGGGCCAAGGCCGCAGCCACTTGACCAGCGCAGAGCCGGCTACGCCGTTGAGGGTGACCAGTTCGTCCAGGAACCGGGACGGAAGCTCGACCTCTCCCGAGGCAAGCACTGCACTCGGCCCGAGGCGGAGCAGCCTAACGACAGCAGCAGGTACTCCGGCAGCAGTCGTCGAAATCAGGTCATACCGTCCATCACCCAAATCGCCTGCCGCGCTCGCCGCGCTCGGGGCAACCCAAACAACGTGCTCTTCCTCGCCGGCGGGGCCAAAGGCTGCCGCCTGCACGATCAGCCACGGAGCGAAGAGTGGCCCGAGCAACTCGCCGAACTCGACCCCTGGGCCTCCGTCCTCGCGCAGCACGCCGCGGCTAATCAGGTCGCTACACGCAGCCTGCAGTTCGCTCGCGACGCCTGGGTCCAGCCCGTCCCTCGGTGGACCACTCGGGCATCCCAGGCTCCACATGACCGCGTCCAGCTGTCGTCCGTCCAGCCGAAGATTGTGGGTTTGCACCGGTGCCGGGCTCATCGCGCCTCCAACCAGGAGAGCGATGAGGCCGCACCCTCAGCCACCACGCGGAAACTGGGGAAGTCCTCCGTGGCGCAGGTTGCGGTGAGGGAAAGCCCAGCCGCGCGTCCGTTGGTGAGCCATTGCCTCAAGGTCAGCTCGACTCCTTGGTCGTTCACGTATGCGATCAGGAGCACCCTGGCGGCCCGATCACCCAGTACGCCAGGCGAGTCGTCGACGAGCAGAAACCCATTGAGCGTCCGCCGTAGCGCCTCGATGGTTATCGAGCACCAGTCGTCGAGAGTCAGCCCTTCGGACTTCGTGATGGTGGCGACCAGAGTGGGGGTAAACCCGCTGGACGACACCGACGCAGCCCGGGCCACCAGGGCGAGGTCAGAGGGCTCGGACTGCCATTCACCCGACACAAGTATGGTCAGCCCGAGCAACGGGTTACCTAGTTCGGCCACGCGCGGCCCTCTCTGTGAATGTACGAAGTCGCTTCGGGTCTTCCCGTAACCACCTGGGCAGTAGACGGCGAGGCAGCCGTACGCCCCAGATGGCAGCCAGCGAAGCCGCCAGGCAGACCACGCCGAGCAGGAAACAGGTCAGCAACACGACGCTCAGTGCTGTCTGAGGACCGTCCGGCGACCACATCATGCCCAGACTGAGGAACACCGTCGCCCACCCCAACAACGGGGCGAGGTAACCGAAGAAGATCCGGGTTGGGTACCGCTCCTCTACCCAATCGCGGTAGCGGTCCCGTACCCAGTGCAGGCCCACCAGCCAGAGCAATCCCACGCCCAGAAACGCCCATTGCCCAATCATTGCCGCCTCATTTGAAGATGCTCCAAGACGAGACCAAGGAACCGACTGCGTCGGCCACTTTGCCAGCTTGGTCTTTCAGAGCGTTGCCGGCCAGTTCGCCCAAGCCAGAGCCGATCACCCCACCGACCACGCCGCCCACCACAGCCCCTACGGCAGCCCCCACCGGGCCGCCCACAACCGCTCCAATCGCAGCTCCAGCCTTCAATCCCACGAGCCCTCCGACGTAACCGCCGGCAGCTGTGGTCAGGCCCATCGTCGCCGAGCGAGACGCTCTAGCCTGGGTAGACAAGGACGGGTTCGAGGCATCTCGATTCCACTGCCCCCAAGCCGCGGTCGCGAAGCTTACGGCGACACCGACTCGGCCGAGCACCTTCGAAGCGGTGCTCCACTTCGCCACGTTCGTGGCCTGACCAGGCTTGGCGACGAAGTTGCCGCCGGACCAGGCGGCCCGGAGCTTGCTGAAGAAGGACATCTCGCCGACGTTTCGGAACTGACCGCCGAGAGTATTCGCCGATCCCGCTGGCCAACGCGGCGCGAAGCGCTTCAGGAAGTGCTCGGGTCCGCTGGCGAGGTTCGCCGCCCAGTCGAGCGACTTGGAGCCCCAGTCGAGACTCGTGCCAACCCAGGCCAAGCCCGCCAGTCCGAGCGCGGCCGTCCCCCCGCCCACACCAGGAGCCAGCCCAGCCCAGCCACCGTCGACCGCGCTGGCGCGCTCCTGCCCATCAGCGTTGGCGCGTAACCGGTTGGCGCCATCCCGAAGGAGCCGCGAGGCCGCCGCGACCCGGCTGGAGTAGTCGCCGGCCCACTGCGAACGGAACCGACCAGCTTCGGGCCCCTGCCAGGCGCTGACCTGGATCACCGACCCAACGGTCCCCCGGATCCGATCGAGGTTGTCCGCATTGCGATCGAACTGGGCCGCCAGCGAGCGCAGTTGGGAGACGTCCGCGCCATACATCGAGCTCATTGCGCATCCCCCAGTATCCCGGCGGGCAAGGCGAACCAGACAATCCGGTCTTGGTCGATGGTGTGCACGTCGAAATACCCCTCATCAGTTCGAACCAGACGCTGCTCGTTCGAAACCAAGCCCTGGTCGGCCAGCACGGCATACTCGTCACCCGTCATCAGCACGTGCCACGGCGCGGCCAGAGTTCCCTCACCGGAGTCCAGGATCAGCCTGAGGCACATCCTGCGAAAGTAGTCAGCGCGCGCCTCCCCCTCGGCGTCGCCTGCTGCGCGGGCGATCTTGCCGGCCAGTTCGTGATAGATCGGGCTGAGAAACGCCCCGGGAAGCAGCGCTGAATGCGCCCGCACTGCAGTCTTCAGGTCACCCGAATCCAGCATCGGAAGCAGGATCGCTGCGAGATTCAGCTCCGGTCGGAAGTTGGGCGCCAACTGGACCGAGCGCAGCAACCTATCCCGAGCGCGGTCGGACGGACGTTCCAGATAGTCGGCAAGTGCCTCGACGAAGTCCGCCTCCGTCGCCCTTGGCTCAGCCATACTGATTCTCCTCACGCAGTTCGCGCAACAACTCCGGCGTCATTGAGTTCACGCCTTCCCGCCCGGCGTTTCGTGCGTCGACTTCCACCGGCTGTTGCCAGTACTTGTCGAAGTCGTCCTCCGGACGTTGATAGTCCTTGAAGTTCTCGGCCCACTTCCTGGCCGTCTCCGGGCTGACCTCGGTGTGCGTCCAAACGTCCGAGCGGTAACCTCGCCGTACCTCTCCTTGGTCTAGCTGGGCGTCACGCACCATCTCGTGTTGGCCTGCGTGGCGCATCTCGTGGGACAGCGTGTTGATCGCGTAGAGGGGGTTGTCCAAGTCGGTGGTGTCGATGACGAGCAGGTCCGAATCGGAGTTGTAGTAGCCGAATGCATTCCCGTTGCTGTCGTCAAGGTCGCGAAACGCGATCTGGGGTGTTTCGATCCCATAGCGGTCCGCCAAGCGCTGAGCGAGTCGACGAAGCACCTGCTCGCGCTCGGCGTTGGTCATCCGCTTCCATTCGGCTGCCACGCTCGGGTCGAGGTAGCCGAAAACCTCGCCGGTCTCGGTGCAGGCCCGTATCGGTGCGTCGGCGGCGCTGGCGCGCTCCTGAGCGTCCGCGTTCTGGCGAAGCGAGCGAGAATTGCGGCGCAGGATCCCGCTAGCGCCGGCGAGCTTCAGGCGGTAGTCGGAGCTCCATCGGAATCGAAATGAAACGGCAAACGGACCCGCCCAGGCGCTGATGGTGATCGAGTCGGTGACGAGCACGGTCATCGCCTCAAGCCCGTCCGCCGCTCGGTCGAATGCCGTCGCCAGCGTGCGCAACTCGGCTACGTCAGCTCCGTACATTGTGGACATCTACAGGTCCCTACTCGATGGAACCGCTCGTGGGGTGGGGTGCCCCACCCCACGAATCGGATCAGCCGTTGGCGTTGTTGGAGACGTTCTCCTGGGCGCTGGCGTTCTGCGTCGCCTTGGTGGACGCATCGCGCAGCGCGTTGATGACCTGCTTCAGCGCGCTGGTGTGCTGGCCAGACCACTCGTTGCGGAACGCCGTGGCATCCGGGCCCTCCCACTGGGTGCCGTTGAGCGCACTGGTCAGCGAGCCGAGGATCGACTCGATCTCGCCGGCCTTCTGGTTCAGCTGCTGGCCCAACTGGCGAACCTGCTGGACGTCCAAACCCCAAACTGCCATTTCCTTCTCCTTCTGTTTGCCTCACCGAATTCGGTGAGAATCACCTTGTTGACGAAAACCTAAGAGGCCGCCTGGCCACCCGTCGATGGGGTGGGATCCCCATCACTGCCTCCCCTCGGCGATCTGGAGCTTCTGGGCTCGTCCGCCTTGAATCAGGAAGCCCCGGCCGGGCGGGAAGTCCGACCGCCGCAGCCGACCAAGCGGAGTACCGAGCAGTGAGTCCCCGTCCAGCTCTCCTGGAACCAGCAGTATCCCCCTACGTCCGGCCTTGAACGGCTGGGCCAAAGTCCAGGCCTGTCCCCAAGTCGAGGTCTCGGCTTCGCCGACCACGAAGCCGTCCTCGCGAAGCACCGCCTTGATCAACTGGTCCAGCGGGAACTCCGCCTCACCGCCGTTGAATTCGGTGACGTGTTCGATGAGGACCGCGGCCCGAACCAGTCGCCCGCTCTGGACTTCGGTGAGCAAGCGGTTCGCCAGCTCCGCCACGGCCGCAGCACCTTCGGCGCTGGCGTACCATCGCCGCTTCGAAAGCGGAGAGCGGCGGGCGCTCAGGAAGACCGTCGACAATCCGAGCTCGGTCGCCGCGAGTGAAGCGGCGATCGTAGCCAGGGCAGTAGTGCGTCCGCTACCTGGTGGGCCGGCGAGCATCAACGAACCCCTAGGTTCGACCGCCGCCGAAGTAAGGCCTACGTCCTCCATGCCCACCACCAGCGCCCCGGGGACCGGCGGCAGATCGGCCAGCGAGACTTGCTCGGGAAGTCGGCGAATCGGCCGTGGCGCCGGCGCTGGGGAGCGCCCCATCACAGAAGCCAGTTCCTGCACCTCCCGCGACTGGACGGCGACGTTCTGGCTCTCGCCGAGAATGGCGAATTGCACTTCGTTACCGTCCAGAATCCCCCGCCCGGGCGGTGAAGTCGCGTCCAGGATGTCCTTCGGCACGCCCAGCAGCAGGTACTCCTCGCTGTCGGCCAAACGAAGCACCACCCGACGCTGCACCGTGGACGCGATCGACTGAGGAATCGAGTTGGGGCGATCCGCGGACATCACAACATGGACACCCAGCGGGCGACCGTCCGCGGCGATCTGGGCGAACGTGTTGAACCACGCCGACGACTGTGCCGAGCCAAACTCGTAGCGTTCGCGGAAGGCACCGATTCCGTCCACCAGCAGCAGGATCCTCGGTTCCTGAGCGGCACCAGCGAGCCCTCGATACTCGGTGATGGACCCCGCTCGAATCGACGCGTACCGCACCGCACGGTCGTCAACGAGATCCCGGAGCATCCGCAGCAGCCGAATCACCCGCTCCTCGTCGTCGCCGTCGATGATCGCGCCGACATGAGGAAGATCCTCGAGCATGTGCAGCCCACGCGATCCGAAATCGAGCCCGTACACCTGAATCGGCCCGCCGCGCATGGTGAAGGCCGCAGAGATCGCAGTCGTCCGCAGGGCAGTCGACTTACCAGCACCACCGGTGCCGAAAAACGCGATGTTGCCGTCGCGATCCGGCTCGTAGAAGAAGGTGGGTTGCGACTGGTTCTCGGGCACATCGATCACCCCGAGCAATAGCCGCTCGTCGGTTCGCGGGTTGGGTAGCCGCTTCAAGTTGTAAACGGGCGCCAACTCCGACAGCCATGGCTTGCGTGGCTCCGGCACCTCTGCCGCACCAGCGGCCAGACCGATGGTCTTGACGATCCGGGCGATGTCGTTCGGACCAGGGTCACCGAGATCGACGACCTCGCCTTCGGGAACCTCCCAGACGGCCTTGCTGCCGAACCCGAGTTCGGCGACGTCGATCCGTGGCCGAGGCGGCTCGTTGGTGGTCCAGCCGCCGGCGTAGCCGGTCTGGAACGGCTGGATCCTTCCGGGCCCGGTCTTGGCGGCGCCGCGGCCAGGGGTAGACGGGTCGAAATGCGCAGCCATCTTGTCGCCCAGGATGTCTACCGAATCGTCGCTGTCGGCCATCCGGAGTGCGACGCGAAGGTTCGTGTTCGCGCGGAGGTTGTCCTTGATCACACCGGCTGGCCGCTGGGTGGCCAGAATCAGGTGCAAGCCAAGGGAGCGCCCGCGCTGTGCGACGTCCACGACACCGTCGACGAACTCCGGCACCTCCTGTACCAACGCCGCAAACTCGTCAACGATGATCACCAGACTCGGCGGACATTCCGGATCGCCGGTCTTCTCCAGCGAGACCAGGTCCTTGGCCTTCTTCCGTTGGAGCAAGTGCTCCCGATAGCGCAGTTCGGCCCGCAACGAGGTCAGTGCGCGGCGGACGAGATGGGGTGAAAGGTCGGTGACCAGACCGACGGTGTGCGGCAACTTCACGCAGTCGGCGAAGGCCGCGCCGCCCTTGTAGTCGACGAACAGGAAAGTCAGCCGGTCAGGGCTGTTCGCCGCGGCCATTCCGAGAACCCAAGACTGCAGGAACTCGGACTTGCCGGCACCGGTGGTCCCGCCGACCAGAGCGTGCGGACCGTCGGTGCGCAGGTCCAGGTAGAGCGGAGCGGCACCCGCGTGGCCTACGAGAGCACGCAGATTTCCCTCCTTGCGCCTGCGCACCGGCGCGGAACCGTCCCGCTTGGTGAGCGAGTTGTTGGCCGTCCAGCGCTCCACCACCGATTCGGGGTTGTCCAGCACCTCCTCGCCGGCGAGCACGGCATAGGAGACCTGTCGGGGCAGGTCCGAGTCGTCGGCAACCGGGGAGCCGACATCGCTTACGGGGGCGAGCACGCGGGCCAGTTCTTCTGCTTTCGCCAGGCTCGTCGCTTCCAGTTGCAACGGGTACACCTGCTCGCCCATGCGAACCAGGCCGGCCAGTCCGCCGGCGTTGGTGTCGTCAACCGCAACGAAGCTGCGGCAGGCCGCCGGCAGACGGGCGACCGAGGTTGCGATCCAGATCACGAAGACACCGGCGTCCGGCCCGCGTTCGGCCAGCCGGGTAAGCCGCCCACGATCTACGGGCGCATCGTCCTCGATCAGGACGACCACGGCCGGCACCGGCGGCGCCTTGACATCGTCGCCGCTCTCTGGACGAAGGCCCGCATCGCCACGGGCGGACGGCTCCTTGCCGTCCAGCCGGCGATCGACCAGGCCCTCCAACTGCGACAGCAGGCTGGAGCTTGCGGTTGGGCCTTCCGCCAAGTGCGTGCCAGTGAGCGGGCTGTGCGGTGAGGAGGAGTGTGGCAGCCACTTGACCCACTCCCAATCGGTCTGGGTCACAGGGGATACCACCGCGGCCAGGATCACCTCTGCCGGAGAGTGCAGCGCAATCAACTGCATCGCCAAACCCCGGGCGACGTCGGCCGCCTTCGTCCGCGGCCCGCCGATCCCGAGCGCACCGTCACGTCGCAGCCTCGACACGATCGGCACCTCGTCGAGGCTGCTGAACTCGGCCTGAAGCTGCTCAAGCTGATCCCAGAACTCAGGCAGCGTGTCGTTCGAACTGGGAAGCGTGATCGAGTTCCGGCTACTCGCTCGACCAGTTCCCAGGCGTAAGTCGAGGAATCGCTCGTGCTCAGGGCGAACGGTCCACAGCAGGGGCCCAAGGTGACTGATCGCCGCTTCCGCCTCCGCCAACGCCGGCGATTCCGCGGTGCGCGCTCGCCTCTCGATGCCTCGTTCCTTCTCGAGTTCGTCATGTAGACGCAACATCGCCTCAGCGAAGCGAGCCTTGTCGTGCTTCAGCTCTCGTTTGGCGCTCATGCTCTGATCAATCCATGCGCCGATCATCAACAGCGGGCTCATCGCCATCATCACCATGGCGGCCGGCTGCTGCGGGTTCATCGCGTAGAGCACCCCGCCCATCAGCAGTGGGGTGGCCAGCGCAACGAAGGGCAGCCGCTGATGCTGCGGCAACTTCGGCGGTTTCGGGGTGACAATCTCCTTGCCTGGGTACCTCGGCACCACCCGCGGCGAGCGCACCTGCTCGACGACGGCACCTTCGACCGACGCGCCGCCGCGCAGTCGCACGACCGACAGCGACGTGTCCCCGAGCGTCACCACATCGGACGGCGTCAGCGCGGCCCGAGTGATCTGGTCGCCGGAGAGGAACACGCCGTTGGCGGAGTTCAGGTCGGTGATCTCGATCTGTTCGCCGATGCTGATGCGGGCGTGCCGCTTCGAGATCAGCGGATCGGACAGCCGGATATCGACGGTGCGGTCCCGTCCGACCACGCTTGCGCCGCCCGCGAGCGGGTACTCGCGACCCGCATCCGGGCCGGATACCACCCGCAGCACCGCGACCGCCTGTTGCTGGCGCTCAGCCCCCGGGTAGGCTTCGACGACCTCGATCCGCGAGCCCGACCGGATCCCCGAGTCCAGAATTCCGGCCTCGCCGTCAAGCAGGCGTGCCGAGCCCGGGCCGTCCCCGGCCCGGAGGGTCAGGTTCGCCGGCGGGTTCGCCACCGGCGCGGACGGGTCGGCGGCCGCCAGATAGGCGGCGACGTCCGCGACGGACGCGGTCGCGTCCGCAGTGATGCTCAGGTCCACGTCCCCACCCGGTCGGCGCAGGGTCACCTTCAGCTTCATGAGTCCTCCCCAGCGTCGTCGAGCAGCGGCAGGTCGTCCCGGGTGACGAGGCGCGCAGCGATGGCGTACTCGACCAGGCGCACCCGGCGGTTCATGGCATGGTCGCCCGGCCCTCCGCGCATGCCCTTCACGCCCACCCGATCGAGCTTGTCGCAGACGTTGTCGAGCTTGCGGTTGAACCGGGTCAACGCCCAGCCCAGTCGCTCGGCCGCGCTGGCGCTCGTGGGTACCTCACTCATCCCGGTGCCCTCGCGCTGCAGCACCGGCTCGGCCAGCGCCACCATCAGCAGCTTCTGTGACTCGGTGAAGTTCACCACGCCCACCGTGGTCTGGCCGTCGGACGCGACGTACCCAACGTCCCCGAACACGGGATCGTCGTTGTGGATCGACAGTTCGTACGTCGTCGGTCCCGCACTGAAGACGACCACCGTCCGCTCGAACACCAGCGGCAGCCGTGCGCCCGGAGCCAGCCAGGACTGCATCCGGCCCGCGCCGTCCATCACCGTCACTGCCAAGCGGGAACCGACGTTGGACAGCAACCACAGCCCGTTGACCAGGTCGATCTCCAGCAGGCGACGGTGCAGGAACGGGTTGTCGTCCACGGCAAGCTCGGCGTCGCGACCGATTCCGAACGGCTGCCCGGGCTCAACGCGGTGCCATTCGCCGCAGAACTCCACCGCGATTCCTGGCACGATCTGGCCAGCCGATTCGTTCATGACACGCACCCCAGCGCCGGCTGGTCGGCGGCCTTGCCGTTGGCCCGCCGCAGCACCACCTCGACGCAGGTCTTCCCGTCCGGGACCTTCGGTGTCGTTACTTTGGCGGTGGTGGCCAGCTCGTAGTTGTGCTCGACATCGATCTCCTTCGGCCGCCAGAGATAGGTGTCGCCTTCCTGGGGATCCGGGTTCGCCCACGTGAACGTCACCCGTTTGCCGTCCACGCTTCCCTTCAGCGCGCTCACCTGTGGCACGGCCCCGCTCTTCGGAGCCGCGTCGATCGGCTGCACGGTCGGAGCCACGCTCGGCGCGGCGGAGGTCGACTGCTGACCGTTGACCGTGACCAACAGCGTCACGGCCAACCCTGCCACCGCCACTGCCGCTCCGATCGCTAGCCACAACCGCGTGCGGGTCCGCGGCGCCAGCACCTCGGTGGCCGGTTCGGGTGCCTCCAGGCTGACCTCTACCCGCGCCGGTGCCCGCAGCTGGGTCTCATCCACGGGAGGAGCGGTCGGCATGGGAACCGCAGCCGGCCGGTAGCCGAGCTGAGTGGCCGCGACCTCCGGCGACATCGGGACGGACGGAGTGGCCGGCAGGCGCTGCGTCCCGGTGGTGTACGGGACGGTCGGGGGCAGCGTCCGCGCCGTCGGCTGCTGCGCATCGATGGTCACCACGCTGCGGAAGCGGGTGAGCCCGTCGTCGTCGTCCGCGTCCAGGCTCTCCGGGCTGTCCTCGACCACGTCGACGGGTGTCGACTGCATGCCCAGCTCGATCTGCACCCGCTGCAACGCCCGGGCGAATTCCATCGCGCTGGCGTAACGGTTCTCGGGCTTCACCGCCATCGCGGTGGCCAGAACGCGGCCCAGCGAGGCCGACACGTCGTGCCGGGTGATCGGGGCCAGTTCACCCTTCTGGATGCGGTCCATCAGGTCGATGCTGCTCGAAGAGGTGCCCGGCCGCTCGAACGGCGTCCGCCCTGCCAGCAGGGTGTAGAGAGTGGCCGCCAGGGAGTAGACGTCCGAGCGCGGATCACTGCGCCCGTCCGAGAGAAACGACTCCGGCGGAGCCCATGGCACCGACATGCCACCTTGGGTCTCAGCCGACGTGGTTGCGGCGATGCCGAAGTCGGTCAGCGCCGGACGGTCGTAGTCGGTGACCAGGATGTTCGCCGGCTTGATGTCGCGGTGCAGGATTCCGGCTCGATGAGCAGTCTCGACCGCCCCGGCGATCTGGATGCCGATCCGCAGCGTCTCCGCCTCGGAGAACTTCTTAGCCCGATAGCGCACCTGGAGGTTCGGACGCGAGCAGTACTCCATGACGATGTAGGGTCGGCCGTCCTCGGCCACCGCTGCCTGGTAGACCGACACGATCGAGGGGTGGTTGGACAACTGGGCCATCAGGTTGGCCTCGTTGGTGAAGTGCTTGATCGCGTCCGCCCCGAGCTTGCCCGACAGCAGCACCTTCACCGCGACCTTGCGTCCGAGCAGCTGTTCCTCGTAGAGGAAGACGTCGGCGAAGCCACCCGAACCCAGGTGCTGCACGTGGTGGAAGCCCGGCAGCCTTGGCGGCATGGACGGGGGACGCGCTGGGCTCATGCCATGCCCTCGAAGTCGAGGACGATGCCGTCGCCCAGGTCGACGCGGTCACCTGGCACGAGGATGCTCGGCTCGCCCGGCTGCAGGCGAACAGGGTCGACGCCACGGCGCAGCAACATGGTGCCATTGGTGGAGTTCAGGTCCACGGCCAAGAGCGTCGTGCCCTCCACGCGAATCTCGACGTGCGAACGGGAAATCTCTGAACTCGGGCTACTGACCGTAACCAGGTGGGGAGCGAATCCCGCCTGCACCCGGGTGAACTTGGGACGCGTGCCGACGATCGCGCCACGATCGAGCGTGAGCGGCGCCTGCCCTGGGATGAGCAGGGTGGCATGTCGGATTCGCGCGGCCGGCGTCGTCGCCGGCACTGGGGTGCCTCCGCGTGAGGCCAGCATGGCGTGAAGCTGGTCGATCGAGACCGTTTCGCCGTCGTGGTCGCCCAGCGGGACGGGGGCAGGAGTGGCTGGGGTGCCACCGAAACCTGGGACGCCTGCGATCATCGAGCCGGATGGCGGGGGTGGCGGCGGTGAGAACTGCGCCGGGTTCGCCAACGGCGGGGGCGGCGGGGGAAGTTGCGCGCCTTGCCCTAGGGCGGATGCGGCTGGCGCTGCCGGCCACTGGGACGAGGTTGCGCCGTCGGCCTCCTCGTCGCGCACCGCTGCCGCTTCCACCGAGGAGAGTACGGTCTCTCCGAACAGCAATCGGTCGTACTCGTTCGGCTCATCGGTGCCGATCAGGGTCTCGGCGCTGGATGCCGGAGCCGTCACCCCGAGAGGCTCCGTCAACGAAGTGGTTGGCACCGGCTCTTCAACAAGCTCAGGGAACGAAGCAGTGGACACCGGCTCCTCACCTGACTCAGTGAGCGAAGCAGTCGGCTCCGGCTCCTCAACAACCCCAGGTAGGGAAGCGGTCGGCCCCGGCTCCTCTACAGGTTCACGGAACGAGGCGGTCGGTGCAGGCAGGACCGGGTCGGGCAATGAACGGGCCGGCTCAGGGGCGGACTTCGCGGGCTCGGGCTGGGTGGAGCCATCCAGACCGACCAGCTTGAGGCTTGATGCTCGGACGATCCCGTCGAGTACGGGCAGTTCGGCGCCGCCCATGCCCCCGACCAGCAGAACCTCGGCCGTCGTGACCGAGTTGATCGCGCGCTCGCTCCACGTGGTCACGCCGTCGCCGGAGACGACCACAGTCTCGCCGTCCGCGGTCCACAAGCGAGCCTCCACCGCACCCCGCATCGCCACTCGCACACCAGCCACGCCGTCCGGTACCAGCGCGGCGAAGTGGGGCAGGCCGCTAAGGCTGGTGCCGAAGCTGCCGACCAGACCGTCGAGGATCGCAGCCAAACCCTTGCCTGCGCGCAGATCGGCCCAGATCCTCTCCAACGCTTCACCGGGTACATCCGGGGGCAGGAGCGCAACCCCGGCCGGACTGACCACCCCATACCAATCGCCCTGGGTGTAGCTAGCCATCGCTCGCTCCTTCCGTCATCGGCAGCCTCGGCACGGTATCCACGTCCAGTTCGTTGAGCCCGGGCATGGTTTCGAAGTCGTCGTCGGGGATCACCTGCGCGTCCACCACGACGACGGTGACGTTGTCCTTGCCACCGTGCAGCAGCGCCTCGTGAACCAGTCGGGTGGCGGCTGCATCCGCGTCGAACTCATCCAGCAGCACCGTTGCGATCTGGTCGTTGTCGAGTTCCTTACTCAATCCGTCCGAACAGACCAGCAGCCGATCCCCGCTGCGTGCCGGGATCAGCCAGTAGTCGGGTTCGGCGCGCGAACCTGCGCCGACGGCCTTTGTGATCACGTGGCGCTCAGGGTGGCGCTCGGCCTCGCTGGGGAGCAGGCGCCCGGCATCGATGAGTTCCTGGACGGCGGAGTGGTCGACGCTGATCTGCTCCAACTGGCCGCCGGACAGCCGGTAGGTGCGCGAGTCGCCGATGTTGATCACGAGCCAATAGGTGGCCCCGCCGTTGTTGGAGACGGCCACGCCGGAGATCGTGGTGCCTGCAGCCGCCTTGCCCGAAGAGATCTCGCCTACCACGCGAACGGCCTCGGCGAAGGCTGCGGCGAAGTCATTCAGCTCGACCGCCGGCTGTCCGACGAAGCGCCGGAACGCACTCAACGCCAGCTCGCTGGCTTCGTCCCCGGCCTCGTGGCCACCCATGCCGTCAGCCACCAGGAAGACCGGGTAGTCGGCGATCAGGGCGTCCTCGTTGACCTTGCGGCGCAAGCCGGTGTCCGTGCGGGAGCCCCAAACGAGCTGGATCTCGGTCACGTCCGGTGCCCCCCTCCGGGCAACCATCGCGGCAATCGGAGGCCTCGCACCACCGACGGCGGTGCGAAGAACCTGCGCACCTTCTTCCCGAACCTGGCTTGGGCAGCTACTCGGGTCCGCGCCGTCTCCACGTCCGCCCAATAGGCGGCCACCTCGTCTGCCGACGGCTCACCGAGGTTGAACACGGCTTGGTCGGCACGCGCGGCCAACTGGGTCATGGCGAGATCCGGGTAGAGAGCGGAAAGCAGGGCACCGTTCTCCCGGCGCGTACTCACTGCGGGAACGACGACCCCGGAGTCGGTAGCGGCGTCGATGATCTCAGCCCACCCTCCGCTGACCTGATCGGGAGCGAACTCGGCTTCCCGCCGCCTCCGACGACGACGCGCACGGTAGCCCGCCATCACCAATCCGGGGGCAAGGACCAAGGCCACGCCGCCCAACGACATCCCGCCGATCGCGAGGTAGCGCCAGAGCGTGTTGTCTTCCGGCTTCAACTCCTCCTCTGCCTTGTCCTCCACCGGAGGGTCAGGCGGGAGTTCGGCCGGCTGCTGCGGCGGCAGCGGCGGCTGAGGCACCTGGGCGATCGGCTTCTGCCGCTGCTGCGGTGTCTCCTGCGTAGGCTTCTGGTCCTCGTTAGGGGTGGGGTGGAACGCTACCCAGCCGAAACCCTCGGTCGGCACCTCCACCCAGGCGGACACGTCCGCGCCGGTGACCGTGACGGTCGAGTTGGGGTCACTGCTCTTGGGCGCGAAGCCCATCACCACCCGGGACGGAATACCCGACTGGGCGAGCATCAGGCCCATCACGACGGCATACTGTTCCTGGTCACCGATCATCTGTTCGTTGCCGAGCATGGTGGTGAGCCGTTCGAGTGCGTGCCCCGGACGCGAGGGCGACTCGCCCTCCAAGCCGTGGCTGAAATAGCCCTTACCCTTCAGGTACGTCTCGATGGCGCGTGCCTGGTCGATCGGGTTGCTGCCTGCGTCCTTGACGGCTTCGTCCACCCGGTTCTGGAGCGGGTCCGGCACGAGTTCTGGTGCGGGCGTGGCCAAGTCGGCGATCTTGGCCTTGGCCAGCTCTGATTCGCTCGGTGTCGCCGGCAACACCGCGGTCAGTGAGTAGCTGTCGCCCTCGGAGATGCCGGCGGCAGTCACAGCTGTGCCGGTGGCCCGGTTGTAGTGCAACCCGGCGCTGAGTTCCTCAGCTCGAGCGCCGCCGAACTCGATCCCCGAGAGGTAGCCAACATCCGGCAGCCATACCCCGGGCAGATCCTTCACCTCCACCCGGAGGTTGACCGGAGTGCCCTCGTGGTTGTTCGTAACAGTGCGGCCGATCCTGGAGAACACGCCAGAACCCGACCCGCCCTTGCCCGAGACCTTGTAGACGATGCCGTCGTAGAGATCCATGGTCGCGAGCCGGATGACCGCGCCGGACGGCAACCCGGTCACCGTGAACAGCTCGGAATCCGCGCCGTCCTCCACCAACTTGCGAAACGACATCAGCGGGGATGCGTAATCGTGAAGTTCGAGCGGTGGCACCACATGTTCGCGCAGCAGAGCGCGGCTGGAACCGTCGGCGATCAGCGAGCCGCCGGCGACCGCTATGCCGCCAGCAAGCAGCAGCGTCAGTCCACCGATACCGACCCGTCGCAGCAGCGCCTTGCGCGCCTCGGTCGGGTCACCGGACTGCTCCACGTGACCGTCCCGAATGCGACCGAGGTGGCGCCGCCAGGCCAGCCAGACCAGTGCGAGCACAGCGAGCGCCGCGCCGGCCGGTGCCGAGAGCGCCGTCTGCGCGTCACCGAAGGCGATCGCGAACGCGAAGAGCGCACCCACCGGAACCAACGCGATCCAGTGCCGCCGTAGCCGAAGGGCGAACCCGCCGGCAAGCACGGTCGCCACCAAACCGGCGAGGTAGGGCACCGCGAGGAGTTGCTCGAACCCGTCCACGGGAGTGCTCAACGTGAGCAGCTGCTTCCAGCCGAAGACCACCGTGAGCGCAAGGTCGCGCAGTGTCGTCAGGGACGGCACCGTACCCGCGATCGCAGTGCTGCGCAGCGCGAGCGCGCCGCCGAACAGGAAGTACGTGGCGATCGTGAGCGCAGCCACCTCGATGGCCCCGATTCGGAGCCACGAACCCAGATAGGCAACGCCCGCGCCGAGCAGGACGCCGCCGACCGCCGCGATCCAGAACCGGGAGCTCTGGAAGGTGCCGGCCAGCGGCATCAGAGCGACGATCGCCAGCGCCACCATGGCGGCCAAGTTCAGTAGGGGCGCCGGATCGAAGCGGGGACGCTCGGTTGCGGTCATGCCAGCACCACCTTCGCGGCCGGGCGCAGTTCTTCCAGTGTGGCGAGGGTGACCACGTTGAGTTGGCCGACCGCCTTGCGTCCGAGTTCTTCGGCAACGGCCGCCCGGATCGCATAGCAGCGTGCGCTCATCGGTATCCGAAGCGAGGCCAGCCGCAGGTCGGAGATCGACGTCCCCGAGCCGGTGACCAGCGCCACCACTGAGGCGCCCGGCGCTTCCATGGCCACGACCTTGGCACGATCGGCGAAAGGCGCCCGGGTCTGGCTCTCCTCAATCGCAGAGAACGAATCCAGCAGGCGTTGCGGCGTGGGCGCGAGCAGTTCGGCGTCGCTGGTGTAGACAGTCACGTCCTTGCCCTCCCAGTGGGCGTTGAGCGCAAGCGAGGCAGCGATCGAGATGCCCAGCTCGAACTCGTCGACGCTCGAGTACTGGGTCGGGCTGGTGCACACGACGATCACGAACTGGGAGCGTCGCGTCTCCTCGAACTGACGGATCATCAGCTTCGACGCGCGCGCGGTCGAGCGCCAGTGCACGTGGCGCAGGTCGTCGCCCGGCACGTATTCACGCAGTGCGTGGAAGGCGACGTCGTCGTTGGAGATCTCCCGCGTCGCCAGACCCTCCAGATCGCGCAGGTAGCCGGTGGAAGTATTCTCCAGCCGGACGGTCCGGGGGTGCACGAAGATGTCCTGGACCTGCGTCCACTCGATGTGGCGACGCAGCAACTCCAGCGGATCCTGCTTGACAGAACGCACCGGGCCGAGGCGGAGAACCGCTCGACGCTGGGTCGGAATGGTGAAGAGTTCCTCGTGCTCCTCGCCGGCTGCCAGCCTCGGGAAGGGGAAGCTCGCGGTCACTGGGCCCACCGGCAGATCGATGAGTGAGGGCGCGGCCGTCCGCTCGGACACGTTGCGAACCTTGAGTTCGCCAACCGCCCGATCACCCACCACGACTCGCGTGTTGGCCAAGCTCAGCGCGACTTCGAACTTGGGCCGACCAAGCACCAGCAGCACCCCGACACCGACCGCAACCAGGAGCACGACCCCGAGGGCGGCCAACTCCACCCAGCCGAGCAACCAAGCGGACGCGAGCGCGGCGAAGGCGATCCACACGGCCATCCGTCCGCCGCTGGTCAGCGGTGCCAGGAAGCGAGCGACCGGCGTCCAGATCGGCCGCAGCGGACGGGCGAGCGCTCTGCCCACAACCGTGGTCCGAAGACCCAACCAGGCGACCGCCCCTCGTGGCCAGGCGCCAAGCCTGACCAGCGCGGCCCGCGGACCGCCTGCGCGGCTCCCACGCGCGGGCTCAGCTGCGGCGCGCCGGGCGCGTCCGGGCCTGCCGGGGCGGGAGCTCCGGCCAGGTGGGGCTTCGGTGACGATGCTCATCGGGGGCTGACTCAGGCGACCGACTGGCGGGCCTGGGGAGCCGGGATCTCGGCCAGCACCCGGGCGACGATGGTCTCACCGGTTGCGCCACGGAACTCGGCCTCGGGATCCATCACGATGCGGTGGTGCCAGACCGGCTGAGCCAGCGCCTTGACGTCGTCGGGGAGCACGTACGTGCGGCCCTCGGACGCCGCCCAGACCTTGGCTGCGCGCAGGATCGCCATCGTGCCGCGGACGGAGACGCCGAGGCGGGCGTTGGCATCGTGCCGGGTCTCCTGGGCCATTTCGGCGGTGTAGCGAGCTACCGCCGGGTCGATGTGCACTCCAGCGACGAGGTCGGCCATGTCGGCGATCGCTTCGGTGGTGATCACCGGAGAGACCAGGCTGGATCGGTCGCGGGTCGACACCTGGTTCAGAATGGCCTCCGTCGCGACCAGATCGGGGTAGCCGATGCTGGTCTTGATGAGGAAGCGGTCCAGCTGGGCTTCGGGCAGCTTGTAGGTGCCGGCCTGCTCGATCGGGTTCTGGGTCGCGATCACCATGAACGGACGGCCGGCTTCGTGCGGCACCCCATCGATGGTGACCCGGCCCTCTTCCATCACCTCAAGCAAGGCCGACTGGGTCTTCGGGCTGGCGCGGTTGATCTCGTCCGCCAGCACGATGGACGCGAACACCGGCCCCTTGTGGAACTGGAACTTGTGCGACCCCTGGTCGTAGATCGTCACGCCGGTGACGTCGGACGGCAGCAGGTCTGGCGTGAACTGGATGCGCGAATGTGTGCCCTGGACGGTTGCGGCCAGCGCCTTCGCCAACTGCGTCTTCCCGGTGCCCGGCGCGTCCTCCAGCAGGATGTGGCCCTCGGCCAGCAACGCCGTGAGCACGAGCCGAATGATCTCCGGCTTGCCGAGCACGGCGAGGCCGACATTGTCGCTGAGCCGCTGGAAGGTGCCGGCGAACCAGCTTGCTTGTTCTTGGGTAATTGTCATTGTGTGAGTTTCGTGGCTCTTCACAATCCACGGTGTAGTCGGGGTCTGAATCCGCCGGTTTCGAGTAGTGATCTGGCGATGTAGTGGGTGAGGTTGCGGAAGCCGAGGGCGCTGCCGCGGAGGTGTTCGAGTCGGCCGTTCAGCGCTTCGGTGGGGCCGTTCGATGTGCCGGGCCGGTCGAAGTAGGCCAGCACGTCAGCGGCCCGCTTCTTCAATGTGCGACCGAGGGTGATGATCTCCCGCAGGACGCTGGGGACCCCGGCGCTGACGCTGGCGATGAGGGCTTCCATCCGGGTGCGGCCGGTGGCCCGATCGGGTTCGCGGTAGGCGGCGACTAGCTGCTGATAGACCCCGTAGGTGGCCTCCAACTGCACGTGGTCATCATCGGCGAACAAGGCCTCGACGCGGGCTTGTTGTCGGGGGGTGAGCAGGTCGGCGCCGGTGTGCAGGGTGCGCCGCGCACGGTACAGGGGATCCTGGGCGCGGCCCCGGTGGCCGTGGAGTTCCTGCTGGACACGGCGCCGGCACTGGTCGAGGGCGTCACCAGCCAACCGAACCACGTGGAACGGATCCATCACGGCGGTGGCGTCGGGCAGTTCTTCGGTGGTGGCGGTTTTGAAGCCGGTGAACCCATCCATCGCGACCACCTCCACGCCCGTGCGCCATTCCTCGGGTCGGCTGGCGAGCCACGTCTTGAACGCGCTCTTGGACCGGCCCTCGACCATGTCCAGCAAGCGGGCCGGGCCGGTTTCATCCCTGATGGGAGTGAGGTCGATGATCACGGTGACGTACTTGTCGCCGTGGCGGGTGTGTCGCCACACGTGCTCATCGACACCGAGCACGTGGACGCCGTCGAAGCGGTGCGGGTCGTTGATCAGGACCCGTTTGCCTTCGGCCAGGACAGCGTCGTTGGCGGTGTTCCATGACACGGCCAACCCTTCGGCGACCCGGGCGACAGTGAGGTGGGCCACCACGATCCCCGTCAAGGCCCACCGCAACGCCGTCCTCGACAGCTTCGAGCGTGGCTCGGCGGCTTTCGACGTGTCCTGGCGCCACACGTGGCCGCATTCCGTGCAGCGGTATCGGCGCACCGTGACCAGCAGCAGGGTGGGTCGCCACCCGAACGGTTCGTGCGCCAGCCGGCGGACCACCGTGTCCCGGGGAACGCCTTGGCTGCCGCAGCGGTGGCACCAGTCGTCGGCGTCGACGACCCGGCACGCCAACACGGCCCGCTGGCGCTCGACATGTTGGCCGACGACCTCCAGGCCGAGCTCGCCGAGACGGGTGAACGTGGTCAGATCGGGACGCGTGAAGGTAGCGTGGAGCACGTCGGGGTCTTTCTAATGGGCGGCGTGAGAACCTCCATCATCGGAAGACCCCGACCCTGTCCAGCGCACCGACGCGCCGTCACCTGGTCACGCCACCACTACACCCTCAACTGTGATGAGCCGACA
>Ga0209477_1000705_pt1 | contig 20884 bp, 18 predicted proteins | sample KloWWTupernatant_FD_187180 | JGI IMG/M metagenome (GOLD analysis project Ga0209477, IMG submission 187180) | Active sludge microbial communities from Klosterneuburg, Austria, studying microevolution and ecology of nitrifiers - Klosterneuburg... | ecosystem: Engineered > WWTP > Aerobic digester >... | reverse complement strand
TCGCTGGCGCATTAGCTCAGTTGGTTAGAGCGACGGAATCATAATCCGCAGGTCCGGGGTTCGAGTCCCTGATGCGCCACCACCCTTTCCTTGGCAGCCGACGAAGGCCCGCAGCGTCCATGCAGCCCAAGCCGCCGCAGGATCACGACCTCCCCAGTGGCCGACGCCGCGCACTGCGCGCGGGCTTCGTCGCGGCAGGATTGCTCGTCGGCTGGAGCCGCCGTGCAACGGCACAGTCCACGCGCAGCTTCCCGGTTGCCGCACGTCTCGGGCGCCTCGAGCTCCGCGTTTTCCCCGAGGGGCAGCTGGACGGCGCGCCGGTCCGGCTGGGCGCAGGCGCCCGGATCTTCGACCAGCGCAACATGATCGTGATGCCCGGGACCTTGTCGGGGCAGTACGACGTTCTCGTCGAACGCGACACGGTCGGCGACATCGGGCGTGTCTGGATCCTCACCGCCGACGAGCTGAAGGCGGCGCAGGCGCGCGAACGCGAACGGGCGAGCAGCGGACCGGCCGGCCAGCGTCGCTGAGACGGCGACGAAGCCTCGCCAGCAGGAAGGCCGCGTGACCACCAAGCTCTACATTCGCACGTTCGGCTGCCAGATGAACGAGTACGACTCGGACCGCATGGCCGACGTGCTCGCGCAGTCCGAGGGCGCGCGCAAGACCGACCGCGTCGAGGACGCCGACATCGTCCTTTTCAACACGTGCTCGGTGCGCGAGAAGGCGCAGGAGAAGGTGTTCTCCGACCTGGGACGGATCCGGACGCTCAAGCGCGAGCGGCCCGAGCTGATCGTGGGCGTCGGCGGATGCGTCGCCAGCCAGGAAGGCGCGGCGATCGTGTCGCGCGCACCTTACGTCGACGTGGTGTTCGGCCCGCAGACCCTGCACCGGCTCCCCGAACTCATCGCGCGTCGACGCGCGACAGGGCATCCCCAGGTCGACGTGAGCTTCCCGGAGATCGAGAAGTTCGATCACCTGCCACCGGCTCGCACCGAAGGCGCCACCGCTTTCGTCTCGATCATGGAAGGCTGCAGCAAGTACTGCAGCTTCTGCGTCGTTCCCTACACGCGGGGCGACGAGGTCTCGCGCCCGTTCGACGACGTGCTGGTCGAAATCGCCGGGCTCGCGGACCAGGGCGTGCGTGAAGTGACCCTGCTCGGCCAGAACGTGAACGCGTGGCGCGGCGCCATGGCCGACGGCGAGATCGCGGACTTCGCCCTGTTGCTCGAGTACGTCTGCGAGATACCTGGCATCGATCGTGTCCGCTACACGACTTCGCATCCGAAGGAATTCACGCAGCGACTGATCGATGCACACGCGCAGCTGCCGAAACTCGCCGAGCACGTCCACTTGCCCGTGCAGTCGGGCTCGGATCGCGTGCTGGCGGCGATGAAGCGCGGCTACACCGTGCTCGAGTACAAGTCGATCGTGCGCAGGCTGCGTGCGGCGCGGCCCGGCACCAGCCTGTCGACCGACTTCATCGTCGGATTCCCGGGCGAGAGCGCCGACGACTTCGAGCGTACGCTCGCGCTGGCCGACGAACTCGGCTTCGACAGCTCGTTCTCGTTCGTCTACAGTGCGCGCCCCGGCACGCCCGCCGCCGATCTCGCCGACGACACGCCGCAAGCCGTCAAGCTCGAACGCCTGCAGCGCCTGCAGGCGGCGATCGACGCCAACGCGCGCCGGATCAGCGACGCGATGGTGGGCAGCGCGCAGCGTGTGCTCGTCGAGGGGCACGCCCGCAAGAACGGCGACGAGCTCGCCGGCCGGACCGCCAACAACCGGGTCGTCAATTTCGCCGGCCCCCGGCGCCTCGTCGGAGAGTTCGTCGACGTGCGGATCACCGCTGCGCTGTCGCATTCGTTGCGCGGCGAGGCGGACGTGCGCAGCGCATGACGCGCGGCGACCCGCTGGCCGCCGCGCCGACCGCGCCGCGCACGGCGCGACTGCGAGCGCTGGCGCGGTTCGTGCTGTTCGCCGCGATACCGGCGACGATCGCCGCGCAAGCCGCCCCGCTGTCCGCGCAACCCCTGCGCGAGCTCGTCCAGGCCGACGCCGACGAGGCTGCACGCAGCGCCCCACGCACGCCGCTGGCGCAATTGCTGGCCCGCGCTCGCCGGATGATCGACGACGGACAGCCGGACAGCGCGTTCCGTGCACTCGGCGCGCGGGTGGCCGACTACGCCGGCGACCCGGATTTCGACTACCTGCTGGGCCTCGCCGCCCTCGACTCGGATCGCCCCGGCGAGGCCGTGATGGCGCTCGAGCGCGCGCTGATCAACCGACCCGGTTTCCTGCAGGCGCGCGCAGAAATCGCGCGCGCCTACTTCGCGCTCCGCGAGCGCGAGAACGCGCGGCGCGAGTTCGAAACCGTCGCCGCGCAGCGGATCCCCGACGAGGCCCGGCGCGTGATCGGGCGCTACCTCGACGCGATCCGGCGCATCGACGATGCCGGACGCCCGCGGCTGACCGGTCTGATCGAACTCGACGCGGGCTACGACTCGAACGTCAACTTCGGAAGTTCATCGGGTCAGTGGGTGCTTGCCGACGGCACGTCCGTCATCCCGCTGGGCATCAGTCTTCCGAGAAATAGTTCCGTTTTCGGCTCGGCGCTCGCCCTGAACCGGACCGCGCCGATGGGTGGCGGCTGGCAATGGACCGCTGGCGGACGCGCCTCGCTTCGGCGTCACCCCAGTGCGCATACACTCGATCAGGATCAATTCGACCTTTCTTCGGGGTTCGCCTTCCACACCGGCTGCCATCAGTTGAACATGCTTGCCCAGTTCCAGCACCTGCAACTGGACGGTGCGGCTTACCGCAACGCCCGGGGAGCGCTCGGCCAGTGGCAGTGCGACCTCGACGCGCGAACGCAGGTTGGCGCCTACGTCCAGGGCTTTGCGCTCGATTTCCCCGGGGACTCGACGCGCGACGCTCGCCGCGCGGCGCTGGGGCTGACCTTCGCACGCGTGCTTGCGGGACCGCGCCGGCCGATCCTGGTCAGCGGACTTCAGTTCGGCAGGGAGACCTCGCGCCGCGACCTCGACAACCTGTCCTACGACTTCCACGGCGCTCGGATGGCGCTGAGCGCGGGTCTCGGCGACGGCTGGCGCGGATTCGCCGCGCTGTCGTGGGAGGCACGCAATTTCGACGGCGTCGAGCCGATCTTCGGCGTAGCGCGCAGCGACCGTCAGACCGAGTTGCGCATCGGCGCCGAGCGACCGGTCTCGACCGACTGGTCCGTGGCGCCGGCGATCACGTTCACCCGCAACCGGTCGACGCTCGATCCCAACGACTTCCGGCGCACGCAGGCGGGCGTGACGCTGCGCTACAGGTTCCGTTGACGATGGCAGCGACCGCCAACGAGTCGGCGTGGCTGCTGCCGCGCCCTGGCCGCCACTGGGGAATTCGCGCGGCGCTGCTCGCCCTGCTCTGCGTCGCGACGATCCACGCTGCGCTGGCGGCCGACGGGCGTGCGCTGGTCGCCTCCGGCGCGGTCGCGCTCGAGCGCCCGCAGGCTGCGCCGGTGCCGGTCGCGGCCGGCACCGAGTTCGAACGGGGCGACCTGATTCGCACCGGCAGCGACGGTCGGGTTCAGATACGGTTCACCGACGGCTCGATCGTTTCGCTTCAGCCGGGAACGGCCTTCCGCATCGACGACTACCGCTTCGACGCGACCGGCCAACGCGGATTCTTCTTCCTCGTGCGCGGCGCACTGCGCACGATCACCGGCGCGATCGGCAAGCGCGACCACGACGATTACCGGATGCAGACGCCCACCGCCACGGTCGGCGTGCGCGGAACCGAATACGTTGCCGAGCAGACGGCCTGCGACCCGCGCTGCGCGCCGGGCCCGCGTGAAGGGTTGAGGGTGTCGGTGACGAAAGGTCGCATCGTCATCGCCACGCGGGGCGGCGCGGTCGAGGTCGGCGAAGGCGAGTCGGCCGCCGCCAACGATCCGGATGCGGCGCCGCGCATGATCGAACAGGGCCCGGTACTGCCGCCGATCAGCCACCAGCGGCTGCCCGACAGACAGGCTGCGCCGACGCAACTGGCGTCCGGCAATGGCTCGAGGACCGAAGGCGCCGCGACGGTGACGAAGGCGTTGACTACCGAAGGCGCCGCGGCGCCCGTCGCAGGCGAACCGACCGGCGCCACCCCCGCCGCAGGTTCGGCTGCAGGCCGTCCGGAGGCACAGCGCGGGGCGACGAGTGCGAGTGCCGATGGCGCGATCGCACCGTCGACGTCCGGTGGCAGCGGTGCCGATGCGGTCGTCGCCGGCGTCCGCCTGACGGCGACGCCGACCCGCACGCGATCGGGCGCAGACGCACTGAAGGCGGGCGGCGGAGCCGACGCGGCGGACCCCTCTGTGGCGGGCGTCGGGGCGGGCATGGGGGCAGGCGCCGACTCGACCGCTGTCGACGCGACGACGGCGCGCGGCGGCACCGCGGCCGCCTCCGGCGGATCGCCGGGAGCTTCCACGTCCGGCGGATCGCCGGGAACTTCCGCGTCCGGCGGATCGTCCGGTACGGCTGCTTCCGGCCGATCTTCCGGGACGGTCGCGGCCGCAGGCGTCGCCGCCGGCGGTTACGTGGCCGGCGAAACCCCGGGCGTGCCAGCCGGCCTGCCCCCGATCGTGCTCGACGGCTCGGGCAGCGACGGTGCACCGGCGGGCGAGACCCGGGGCGACGACGTCGCCTGGCTGCCGGACGCCGACGCATCCGTCTCCCCCAATGCGCAGCGCGGACCCGACGGCGTGCTGGTCGGGATCCCGAGCCTCGCCATCGTGACGCCGCCGGGTTCGACCACGGACACCGGAGCCGGCGGTTCGGGCGGCGCCGGAGGTGCCGACGATGTCGACAACAGCGGCGGTTCCGGGGGAACCGGAAGCACAGGTGGCGGATCGGTCGATACGGGCGGCACCGGCGGTGGCTCGGGTGGCTCGGGTGGCTCGGGCGATTCCGGCGGCACGGGCGATGGCTCGGGCGGCACGGGTGATTCCGGCGGCACGGGCGGTGGCTCGGGCGGCACGGGTGACAGCGGCGATTCGGGCGGCGGAATCGGCGACTCGGGGGGCACCGGCGGCTCCGCGCCGCCACCTTTGGGCGGTTCGGGGACGGTCGGCGACCAGCGCTCGCTGCAATTGCGCAGCCTGCCCCCGGCGCTCGGCCAGTTCGACTGGCTGCAACTGTCGCGCCCCGGCACGCCGTTCAGGCTCGACGCGCTCGGTCTCGAGTCGGTGGGCATCGACACGAACGGAAACTGCTTCCTGTATTGCCTGTCGCGCGGTGCGGCCAGGGTCTCGGAGGCGGGTGCCGACGGCTACGCCAGTTGGGGGCGCTGGAGCGAGGGCGCGGTGCAGCCGCGCGGACTGCTGGCGTTCCTGATCCTGCCGGCCGATCGTGTGCTTTCGGCGAACCACGGTGTGCACTACCTCGTCGGCGTGCCTTCGGCGACCGTTCCCACGCAGGGCGAATTCGGCTATTCGCTGATCGGCGCGACCAACCCGACGATCGGCAACGGCAGCGTCGCTCCCGGCACCTTCGCCGGCGCGGCACGCGTCGCCTTCAACCCGACCGAGGCACGCATCGGGCTGGAAGGCACGGTCTCGATCGGTGGCGGCTCGTACGCCTTCGCGACCGCCGGGGGGGCCGGCAATCCGTCGCGCAGCAACCTGACGACCAACGCGGCCGCGCAGTACGGCTTCAGCGGCGGCGTCGCCGCGACGACGACAGGTAGCGGACCGCTGGCTTGCGGCGCCTCCGGGTGCACCGTGAACCTTCGCGGGGGCCTGTTCGGTCCCGACGCGGCGCGACTGGGCTTGAGCTATCAGGTACAGTCGCCCGCCGCCGGCTCTACAATCTCGGGCGTGGGAGTATTCGCGCAGCAGCCTGCGTCGCAGTGACGCGCCCGAGAACGCCGTTTTGAGACACCGCCCGATCGAGTTCACGCCCGAAGTCGCCGACAATCGCCGCCTCGCCAACCTGTGCGGGGCGCTCGACCAGAACTTGCGGCAGATCGAGGAAGCCTTCGACGTTCGCATCGCGCGCCGAGGCGAAACCTTCAGCGTGGAAGGCGCTGCGTCCGCATCGCGCCGCGCCGTTGCGGCACTGAAGCACTTCTACTCGCGCGCGGAACATGCGCTGTCGCTCGACGACGTGCAACTCGACCTCGTCGAGATGAAGGCGCCGCCTCGCGCGGGTCCGCAGCCCGCGGACGACGAAGCGCCGGTCCTGCACACCCGCCGGACCGACCTGCAGGGGCGAACGCCGCGCCAGCGCGAGTACCTGCGCAACATCCTGTCGCACGACATCACCTTCGGCATCGGCCCGGCCGGCACCGGCAAGACCTACCTCGCCGTGGCCTGCGCGGTCGACGCGCTCGAGCGCGACGCGATCAAGCGCATCGTGTTGACCCGTCCCGCCGTGGAGGCCGGCGAGCGTCTGGGCTTCCTGCCCGGCGATCTCGCACAGAAGGTCGATCCGTACCTGCGCCCGCTCTACGACGCGCTGTACGACCTGCTCGGCTTCGATCGCACCGCCCGGATGTTCGAGAAGCAGGCGATCGAGATCGCCCCGCTCGCCTACATGCGCGGACGCACGCTGAACCACTCCTTCATCATCCTCGACGAGGCGCAGAACACGACGCCCGAGCAGATGAAGATGTTCCTCACGCGGATCGGTTTCGGCTCGCGCGCCGTCGTGACCGGCGACATGACGCAGATCGACCTGCCGAAGGGACAGGCCTCCGGCCTGATCGAGGCGCGCCGCGTGCTGCACGCGGTGCGCGGCCTCGCGTTCACCGAGTTCGACAGTTCCGACGTGGTGCGCCACCCGCTGGTCGCCCGGATCGTCGACGCGTATGAGCAGGCCGGCCAGGACGAGCACTGACCGGCGAGCGACGCCCGCGCGCACGTCGCCGTCGCGCACCGCACCGCCGCGCCGCCGCGCGAGCGCGGCGCTGTCGTTGTCCATCCAGCTCGGCGACGAGGTCCGCGAGCTCCCCGCGGCCCGCGCACAGCTGCGCCGCTGGGTGGCCGCCGCGATCGACTCGGACGCGACGCTGACGCTGCGCTTCGTCGGCGAGCGCGAGGGACGCGCGCTCAATGCGCAGTACCGCCACCGCGACTACGCGACCAACGTGCTGACATTCCCGTACCACGGCGAAGGCGAGCGCGTCAGCGCCGACATCGTCGTCTGCGTGCCGGTGGTTCGCCGCGAGGCGCGCGCGCAGCGCAAGGACCCGGCCGCGCATCTTGCTCACCTCGTGATCCACGGCGTGCTGCACGCGTGCGGGCACGATCACGATCGGCCTGGGCCGGCGGCGCGCATGGAGGCGGCCGAGGTCGCGTTGCTGGCACGCTTCCGGATCGCAGACCCCTGGCGCGGCTGAGCGCGGCGGCGGCGTGCTTGGCAGCGCGCCGACCGTTCGGGTATGCTCGACCGCACACCAACCCCCCTCCATCCCATGTCCGGCCCCGCCTCGGGCAGCGAACACCGACGACCCCTGCTCGAACGCCTCGCGGCGCTGCTGCTGCGCGTACCCGAAGACCGCGAGCAATTGCTCGCCGTGCTGCGCCAGGCACACGATCGCGCGCTGCTCGACGCCGAGGCACTGTCGATGATCGAGGGCGTGCTGCAGGTCGCCGAGCTGCCCGCGCGCGACATCATGGTGCCGCGCGCGCAGATGGACGTCATCGACATCAGCGAGCCGCGCGAGGTGTTCCTGCCGCGGGTGATCGAGACCGCGCACTCGCGCTTCCCGGTCGTCGAGGGCGACCGCGACAACGTCCTCGGCATCCTGCACGCGAAAGAGCTGCTGCGTCTGTACACCGACGACCGCCTCGACGTGCGCGACCTGCTGAGGCCCGCGGTGTTCATCCCCGAGTCCAAGCGCCTCAACGTGCTGCTTCGCGACTTCCGCGGAAATCGCGTTCACCTGGCAATCGTCGTCGACGAGTACGGCGGCACGGCGGGACTGATCACGATCGAGGACGTGCTCGAACAGATCGTCGGCGACATCGAGGACGAGTTCGACTTCGACGAGGAAAGCGATCACATCGTGCCGATCGAACCCGGCGAGCGCGGGCCGCGTTTCCGCGTTCGCGCGATCACCGGCATCGGCCAGTTCAACGACGTCGTCGGCACGCACTTCTCCGACGAGGAGTTCGACACGATCGGCGGGCTGGTGACCGACCAGTTCGGGCGCGTGCCGCGCCGCGGGGAGCACGTCGAACTGAGTGGCGTGCGCTTCGAGGTGCTGCGCGCGGACGCGCGCCAGGCGCAGCTGCTGCTGGCAGAACGGCTGCCACCCGCGGCCGAGCACGAGCCCGGCACGGGCAGGCATTGAGCCCGCGGTGCGACTGCGCCTAGCGGCGGGGGTGCCGGCGGCGCTGCTCGCAGGCATCGCACACTCGGCGAGCTTCGCCTGGAGCGGGGCATGGTGGTTGCAGGTCGCCGCCATGGCCGTTCTCGTCGCGTTGCTGCTCCACCCACGCGCCGGCAACGCCGCCAGCACCGGCGTCGTTCGGACCGCCGCTTCGCGGGTCGAGACGTCGACGGTCCGCCGCGCGGCCGCGCTCGGGTTCGCGTTCGGGTTGGGCTGGTTCGTCGCCGGCGTGTCGTGGCTCTATGTCAGCATGCACCGCTACGGCGGCATGCCGGCGCCCCTCGCAGCGCTCGCCGTGCTGCTGTTCGGTGCCTACCTGGCGCTGTTCCCCGCGGCAGTGACTGCAGCGACGCGACGCGCCGCCGACGCGGCGATGCGCCGCGGCGGCGCGCTGACGCCGCTCGCACTGGCCGGCGTCGGGCTGCTGTTCGCCGGCACCTGGGGACTCGCCGAGATCGCCCGCGGGTACCTGTTCACCGGCTTTCCGTGGCTCGCGATCGGCTACGCGCACGTCGACGGCCCGCTCGCCACGCTGTCGCCGCTGGTCGGCGTCTACGGTGTCTGCACGCTGGCCGCGCTGTCGGCGTTCGGAGTCGGCGCCGCCGCCGCATGGCCACCGCGCGCCGCGGTGGCCGCGACGGCAATCGTGGTCGCGCTCGCGCCGCTCGCCGCCGCGTGGACGGCGACCGGGATCGAGTGGTCCCGGCCGACCGGTCGCACGATCTCGATACGCCTGCTGCAGGGCAACGTGCCGCAAGAGCTCAAGTTCGACCCGGCCCGCAGCCTCGCGGCGATGCAGGCCTACGTTGCCGAGGCGATTCGCGCCGACGCCGACCTGACGGTGTTGCCGGAGACCGCGTGGACCGTCCCGTGGCCGGCGACGCCGGTGCCGCTGCGCGACGCGCTGCTCGCGCACCTGCGGGCTGCTGGCGGCGTCGTGGCGATCGGCATGCCGCTGGTGGAACTGCACGCGCCGCGCGCGGCCACGCCGGCGCGCCTCACCAACAGCGTTGCGGTCATCGACCGCAACGGGGAGATCGTCTCGCGCTACGACAAGCGCCACCTCGTGCCGTTCGGCGAGTTCGTCCCGCGCGGCTTCGGCTGGTTCGTCGCGATGATGAACATCCCGCTCGGCGAGTTCGCGCGCGGCTCGCGCGAGCAGCCTCCGCTGCTCGTCGACGGCCAGCGCGTGGCCTTCGACATCTGCTACGAGGACCTGTTCGGCGAGGAACTCGCGGCGCAGGTGCGCGGCGGCGCGACCATCCTCGCCAACGTCAGCAACATCGCGTGGTTCGGCGATTCGCACGCGCTGCCGCAGCACCTGCAGATCTCGCGCATGCGTGCGATCGAACTGGCGCGCCCGGTCCTGCGCGCGACCAACACCGGCGTGACCGCCGCGATCGACGCCAGCGGCCGCGTCATCGGCGCGCTGCCGACCTACACGTCGGGCGCTCTCGCGGTGTCGTTGCGGGGCACCGAGGGGCTCACGCCGTACGCGCGATGGGGCAACGCGCTGCCGGTCGCATCGAGCCTCGTGTTGGCGCTCGCTGGCGCGCTCCTGGCGCTCGCAGCGCGACGGTCGAGCCGGTCAAACCCGCTAGAATGACGCCTTTTCCCGGCATCGCGCTCCATGCTCAGCTTCCAGCAACTGATCCTGCGGCTGCAGGCCTATTGGGACAGTCAGGGCTGCGCCCTGCTACAGCCCTACGACATGGAGGTCGGCGCCGGCACGTTCCACACCGCGACGTTCCTGCGCGCGATCGGTCCGGAGCCGTGGCGCGCGGCCTACGTGCAGCCTTCACGCCGTCCGAAGGACGGCCGCTACGGCGACAACCCGAACCGGCTGCAGCACTACTACCAGTACCAGGTCGTGCTCAAGCCGTCGCCACCCGACATCCTCGAGCTCTACCTCGGCTCGCTGCGCGCGCTCGGCATCGACACCTCGGTCAACGACGTGCGCTTCGTCGAGGACGACTGGGAGTCGCCGACGCTCGGCGCATGGGGCCTGGGCTGGGAGGTCTGGCTCAATGGCATGGAAGTCACGCAGTTCACGTATTTCCAGGAGGTCGGTTCGCTGAAGTGCCAGCCGATCACCGGCGAGATCACTTACGGGCTGGAGCGGCTCGCGATGTACCTGCAGGGGGTCGAGAGCGTGTTCGACCTCGCGTGGACGGGGAGCATCAGCTATCGGGACGTGTTCCACCAGAACGAGGTCGAGCAATCGACCTACAACTTCGAGCACGCGAACGCGGCGATGCTGTTCCGGCACTTCGACGACTTCGAGGGCGAGGCCAGGCGCCTGATCGCCGCCGGCCTGGCGCTGCCCGCCTACGAGATGGTCATGAAGTGCTCGCACAGCTTCAACCTGCTCGACGCGCGCGGCGCGATCTCGGTCACCGAACGCGCGGCCTACATCGCGCGCGTGCGCAACCTGGCGCGCGCAGTGGCGCAGGCCTACTACGAGGCACGCGAGCGTCTCGGGTTCCCGATGTCGAAGGCGCTGCCCCATGCCGCCTGAGACCGTCGCGGGAGCGGCGCCGCAATCGCCGGCGGACAGCGCCGCGCTGCTGGTCGAGCTGTTCACCGAAGAGCTGCCGCCGAAGGCGCTGAAGCGGCTTGGCGACGCCTTCTGCGCCGGCATCGTCGATGCGCTGCGCGTTCGCGGCCTGGCCGGCGCCGACGCGCCGGTCGAGGGTTTCGCGACGCCGCGCCGGCTCGCCGCGCGCGTGCATGAAGTCGCCGCGCAGGCCGCCGATCGCAGCGTCGAAACGAAGGGCCCGTCGGTCAAGGTCGCGCTCGACGCGGCGGGCGCGCCGACGCAGGCGCTGTTGAAGTGGGCCGAAAAGCAGGGCGCGTCGATCGGGTCGCTGACGCGGGCCAGCGACGGCAAACAGGAGTGCTTCTGGTACCGAAGCACGGTGCGCGGCGAGTCGCTCGACGCCACGATCGACGCGGTGATCGAACACGCGCTGTCCAGGCTGCCGATCGCGAAGCCGATGCAGTACCAACTCTCCGACGGGCACACCACCGTCAGCTTCGTGCGGCCGGTGCACGGACTCGTCGTGCTGCACGGCGCGCGCCTGGTCGACGCGTCGGTGCTCGGGCTTCGCTCGGGCCGGACGACTCGCGGCCACCGCTTCCAGTCCGAAGGGCCGATCGCGATCGCGGACGCCGCCTCCTACGAGCGCACGCTCGAATCGCAGGGGCGCGTGCTCGCATCGTTCGACGTGCGCCGCGGCCGCATCGACGCGCTGCTGCGCGAGCGCGCGGATGCGCTCGGGGCGTCGCTCGGCGACGAATCGCAGGTCGCCGCGCTACTCGACGAGGTGACCGCGCTGGTCGAGTGGCCGGCCGTGTACGTCGGCGAGTTCGAGCGCGAGTTCCTGCAGGTGCCCCAGGAGTGCCTGATCCTGACGATGCGCACCAACCAGAAGTACTTCCCGCTCTTCGAGGCCGATGGCCGGCTGCTGCCGAAGTTCCTGATCGTCTCGAACATGGCGGTCGACGATCCGCGCTTCATCGTCGACGGCAACCAGCGCGTCGTGCGTCCGCGGCTGGCCGATGCGCGCTTCTTCTACGAACAGGACAGGAAGACGCCGCTCGCCGCGCGCGTGGGGCAGCTCGCATCGGTCGTCTATCACGCGAAGCTGGGCACGCAGGGGCAGCGTGTCGAGCGCGTGCGCGCGATCGCGCGCGAAGTCGCGACGATGCTGCACGCCGATGCGGCGCTCGCAGACCGCGCGGCGCTGCTGGCCAAGACCGACCTGCTCACCGGCATGGTCGGCGAGTTTCCCGAGTTGCAGGGCGTGATGGGCGCCTACTATGCACGCCACGACGGCGAGCCCGATGCGGTGGCGCGCGCGATCGCGGAGCAGTACCTGCCGCGCTTCGCCGGCGACGCGCTGCCCGCCAGCGAGACCGGCACGGTGCTGGCGCTCGCCGACAAGCTCGAAACGCTGGCCGGGCTGTTCGGCATCGGCCAGCAACCGAGCGGCGACAAGGATCCGTTCGCACTGCGCCGCCACGCGCTGGGTGTCATCCGGATGCTGGTGGAGCACCGCCTCGAGTTGCCGCTCAACGCGCTCGTCGACGCGTCGTTCCGCGCCTTCGGCGAGCGCGTCGCGCACGCGCACGCCGAGCTCGAGACCTTCTTCTACGAGCGACTCGCGGGCTATCTGCGCGAACGCGGCTTCGCCTCGCAGGAGATCGCCGCCGTGGTCGACCAGCGGCCGGCCCAGCTCGCACTCGTGCCGGCTCGGCTCGACGCGGTGCGCGAGTTCTCGCGGCTTCCCGAGGCCGAAGCGCTGGCGGCCGCGAACAAGCGGATCGTGAACATCCTGCGCAAGGCTGGCGACGGCATCGGCGGCGCGGTCGATCGCACGCTGCTCGTCGAGCCGGCCGAGCGCGCGCTCGCCGACCGGATCGCCGAGCTCAGGCCCCAGGTCGAGGCGAGGATGGCTGCCGCGGATTTCACCGGCGCGATGACGCTGATGGCAAAGGCACGCGAGCCGGTCGATCGCTTCTTCGACGGCGTGATGGTGATGGCCGACGACGACCGGGTGCGCGCCAACCGCCTCGCGTTGCTGTCCGGGCTCCGCCACCTGATGAACCAGGTCGCCGACATCTCGAAGCTGTCGCCGGCCTGAGACGGAACGCGCCCGGCCGTGAAGCTGATCATTCTCGACCGCGACGGCGTCATCAACCACGACAGCGACGCCTACATCCGGAGCGCCGACGAGTGGCGACCGCTGCCGGGCAGTCTCGAAGCGATTGCGCGGCTCCACCGCGCCGGCTACCGGCTAGTCGTCGCGACCAACCAGTCGGGGATCGCGCGGGGCCTGTTCGACCTGGCCACGCTCGGGGCCATCCACGCGAAGATGCAGCAGGCGGTGGCCGCCGCCGGCGGACACCTCGACGCGATCTTCTTCTGTCCCCATGGTCCCGAGGCCGGCTGCGCCTGCCGCAAGCCGAAGCCGGGACTGTTCCTCGAGATCCTCTCCCGCTTCAGGGTCGCCCCGGCCGAGGTGCACGCGATCGGCGACCAGCTCCGCGACCTGCAGGCCGCGCACGCGGCCGGCTGCCGACCGGTTCTCGTGCTCTCCGGAAAGGGCGCGACGACGATGACGAACGGCGGCCTGCCGCCCGACACGGCGGTACGCGTCGACCTGGCCGCGGTGGCCGCCGAACTGGCGCCCTGATGCGGGGCGATCGCACGGCGTCGCGGGCCCTGCGCTCGGCGCTGTTCGTGCTGTTCCAGCTCGTCACCGTGGCGCCGTACGCGCTGCTGTGCCTGCTGTGGTCGCCGCTGCCGCGGCACTGGCGCTACCGGCTGACCGTCGGCTGGCCGCGCATGGTGATCTGGGCCGCGCGCCGGCTCGTGGGCATCGGGCATCGCGTGGTCGGCGCCGAGAACCTCCCCGACGTGCCGGCGATCCTGTTGTCGAAGCACCAGTCGACCTGGGAGACGCTGTTCTTCCCGACGTACATGCCGCGCGAGCTGTGCTACGTGTTCAAGCGCGAATTGCTGTTCGTACCGTTCTTCGGCTGGGGCATCGGCCTGCTGGGCATGATCCACATCGACCGCAGGCGCGGCAACGACGCGTTCGAACAGGTGGTCCGCCAGGGAACGCGCAGACTCGCCGAGGGCCGATGGATCATCATCTTCCCGGAAGGCACCCGCACGCGGGCTGGCTCGCAAGGCAAGTACAAGACCGGCGGCGCGCGGCTCGCGGTGCGCACCGGCGTGCCCGTCGTTCCGATCGCGGTGAATTCCGGGGAGTTCTGGCCTCGCCGGAAGTTCGTCCTGCGGCCCGGCGTGATCACCGTGTCGATCGGACCGGCGATCGCCAGCGAGGGAAAGAGCGCCGAGCAGTTGAGCCAGGAAGTCGAAGGCTGGATAGAATCCGAGATGCGCCGGCTCAGTCCGCACCTGTATCGCGACGCGACCCCCGGCGCGACGAAGGACCCGATCGCTTGACACGCTTGCTCGACCGTCATCACGCGCGCCGCGGCGCCGGGCCGCAACGCCGGTCGCCAGTCCGGCCCGTCGCCGACGCCGCGCTGCAGCTGGACCTGCCGCTGTTCGACCTGCCGCCGACCGCCCCTCCCGCGTCGCCGACGCGGATGCCGGCGGGCCTGCGCACGACGCTGCTGTGCGCGCAACCGGTGCACTACGAGTTGAGGCGCTCGCGCCGACGCACGATCGGCTTCGTGATCGACGACCGCGGCCTGCGCGTGACCGCGCCGCGCTGGGTTCCGCTGGCGGAGATCGAGCGGGCGCTGCAGGAGAAGGCGCGCTGGATCCTCCGCAAACTGGTCGAGTGGCGTGCGCACGAGGCGCGCCGCGAGCGGGTCACCGTTCGCTGGCACCACGGCGCGACGCTTCGTTACCTCGGCAGCACGCTGACGCTGACGCTCGACCCGGGCACGCGCGGCGTGGCGCGCGACGGTGACCGGCTGCGCGTGGGCCTGCCGCCGCAGGCCGGCGAGGAGCAGCTCAAGGACCGCGTCCAGTCGTGGCTGCAGGCGCGCGCGCGCGAAGTGTTCGCCGAGCGCATCCCGGTGTTCTCGCGGCGGCTCGGACGCGTGCCGACCCGCTGGGCGCTTTCATCGGCGCGCACGCGCTGGGGCAGCTGCACGCCGGACGGCGCGATCCGCCTGAACTGGCGGCTCGTGCACTTCCCGCTCGAGATCGTCGACTACGTGATCGCGCACGAGCTCGCGCACCTGCGCGAACTCAACCACGGGCCACGGTTCTGGTCGACGGTCGGCGAACTCTTTCCCGACTACGAGCGCGCGCGCGCCTGGCTGCGCGAGTTTCCCGACGACATGCCGGTCGGCTAGGCGCCGCCGGCCGAGCACAAAGGAGCCCGCATGCGAATCCTCCACACGATGCTGCGCACCGGCGACATGCAGCGTTCGGTCGACTTCTACACGCGACTGATGGGCATGAAGGTACTGCGCACCACCGATCGTCCCGACCAGAAGTACTCGCTCGCCTTCGTGGGCTACGGCGACGAGGCGAGCGGCGCGGTGATCGAGCTGACCTACAACTACGGCGTCGATCGCTACGAACCCGGCACCGGCTACGGGCACATCGCGATCGAGGTGCCCGACGCGGCGGCGACGTGCGAGCGCGTGCGGGCCGGCGGTGGAATGGTCACGCGCGAGGCCGGGCCCGTGAAGGGCGGCAGCACGGTGATCGCGTTCGTGCAGGATCCGGACGGCTACAAGATCGAGCTGATCGAGCGGCGCGCGGCCTGAGGCGAGAACCTGAACGCGTCGCGCGCGTTGCGCGCGAGCAGCATCAGCACGACGAACTGCGCGATCGTTTCCACCACCAACGCAGCGCCGACTCCGTCGACCGGCCGCGTCGCTGCCGCCCACCGCCACGCGAGCAGCGCCGACGGCAGCAGGACCAGCGCCGTCACGGTGGCGGCGAAATAGGTGCGTTCGCGCAGGCGCTCGAGATCGCGGTCCCGCATCGACGCGCGCAGCCGCGCCGCGGCGATCGCCGCGCCGCCCAGCGCGAGCGCAAACACCGTCAGGCCCGGGTGCAGCATCGCGATGCGCAGCATCCGCGCCGTCGAAGCATCGGCCGCGAAACTCGCCGCGATTCCGGCGCCCCACAGCGCCGCACACGCGACGACCGATGCCAGGCAACAGAACTGCAGCATGCGCAACGCGCGACGCTGCTCGCCTGCGACGCCCTCGCCATGCATTGCATCCGTCACGTCGGCCATCGCACCTCCCGGCGGATCGACCCCGGCATTCCTGCGCATCGTGCCCGGCATGCTGCCGGAGCGCGCAATTTGCGCCGACTCTGCGCCGCCCGCGCACGAACGTCAACGAATCGGATCGTATCGGGTGCCGTACTGTCGCGAAAAAGCCGCGTCAGGCGGGACCGGGGCGTTCGAGCCGCGCTGCGAGCTCGACCCAGGTCGCGACGTCGAGGTCCTCCGGCCGCAACGTCGGGTCGAGGTCGCAGCCCTGCAGACCGCGACCCGCGAGCCAAGGCAACAGCGTCTTGCGGATCATCTTGCGACGCTGCGAGAAACCGGTCGCGAGCAGGCGCTGCAGCGGCGCCGGATCGGCGCCGGCGACGTCGCGCCGCACCAGCATGCGCACGACCGCCGAATCGACTTTCGGCGGCGGATCGAACGCGCGCGGCGGCACGTCGAACAATGCCTCGACCTCGTAGTACGCCTGCATCAGCACCGACAGTCGGCCGAAGTCCGTGGAACCCGGTGGCGCGACGATCCGGTCGACGACCTCCTTCTGCAGCATGAAGTGCTGATCGTCGACGCGCTGCCGGTACGCGAGCAGGTGGACCAGCAACGGGCTCGAGATGTTGTAGGGCAGGTTGCCGACCAGCCGCAGCAGGCCAGCGGTCCCGCCGGCCGCTGCGATGCTGCCGAAATCGAAGCGCAAGGCATCCGACTCGTGCAGGCTGAGGCGCTCGGGGCCCCAGCGCCGCCGCAGCCGCGACGCGAGATCGCGGTCGATCTCGACCGCGTGCAGGTGCGGCACGCGCTCCATCAGCGCCGCGGTCAGCGCCGCGAGCCCAGGGCCGATCTCGACGATGATCTGGCCTTCGCGCGGGTCGACGGCCGCGACGATCGCCGCGACCACCGAGCGGTCGGCCAGGAAATGCTGGCCGAAGCGCTTTCGCGCAACGTGGCCGGCCACCCGGTGCGCGGTCCTCATCGTGTGAACGGGCCCTAGCCTTCCAGCTTGTACTCGACGTAGGTGCGGTCGCGAAGCTGGCGCAGCCAGTCCTGGTAGTTCTCCTCGATGCGACGCTCGCGCAGCGCCTGGCGCGCCATCTGGCGCAGGCGATCGGGCGACGCCTCGTCGGTTCGTCGCTCGAGGACCTGGATCAGGTGCACGCCGAACGGCGTACGCACCGGGTCGCTGATCTGACCGGGCGCCAGCGCATTCATCGCGCGTTCGAACTCGGGCACGGTATCGCCGGGATAGACCCAGCCGAGGTCGCCGCCGCGCCCCGCGCTGCCATCGACCGAGTATTGCCGCGCCAGGTCCTCGAACGAGCCGCTGCCGCCTTGCACACGCTGCCTGATCTCGCGCAGCCTGCGCAGCGCCTCGTCCTCGCTGACGATCTCGTTGGGGCGGATCAGGATGTGCCGCGCGCGCGTCTGCGTGACCGGCGCGCTGCCGGCGCCGGGCACGCTGCCGGTGCTGCGCCGGTCGATCAGCTTGAGCACGTGGAAACCCGCCGGACTGCGCACCAATCCGCTGACCTGACCCGGGCCGACGTTCGACAACGCGTCGAGGAAGAGCTGCGGCAGGCGCTGCGGCGTTCGCCAGCCGAGCGACCCGCCGCTCATCGCTTCGGGCGCGTCCGAGAACGCCGCCGCGAGCCGTGCGAAGTCGTTCCCGCGCTGCAGCTGCCGGACAACCTCTTCGCCGCGCAGCCGCTGACGCTCGATCTGCTCCGCGGTCGCGCCCTCGGGCACCGCCAGCAGGATCTGCGCGACGTGAAGCTCGGCGGCCGGCTGCGCGCCCTTCGGCTGCGAGGCCAGGAACGCGTCGATGTCGGCATCGCTGACCTGGATGCGGCTGTCGATCTCGCGTTCGCGCAGCCGCTGGCGCACGATCTCTTCGCGGATGTCGTCGCGAAAGCGCGCGAAACTCGTGCCGTCGCGCTCGACGCGCTCGCGCAACTGGACGATCGTCAGCTGGTTCTCCTGCGCGATCGCCGCCAGCGCGCGGTCCACCTGCGCCTCGTCGGCGCGGATCCCCAGTTCGCGCGCCGCCTGCGACTGCGCGCGGTCGACGATCATCCTCTCGAGCACCTGCTTCTCGAGCAGGTCGGCGGGGGGCGCCTCGATGTTCTGTGCGCGAAGTTGCCGCTCCGCCACCCGCAGGCGCAGCGCAAGCTCGCGCGCCGTGATCGCCTCGCTGTTCACGACCGCGACGACCCGGTCGACCGGCACCGCCGACTGCGCCGCGGCCGGCGCAGCGGCCAACAGCCCCACGATCGAAGCGAGCAGCGCGAGCGACGACGACGCGGCGGCAGCCAGGCGGAGGAACGGGTTTCGATGCATCACTCGTAGCCGAAGTAGCGCGACGGCAGCTCAGGCCGGTCGCTGGGCAGGCGGTAACCCGGTATGTTCCGGCGCAATATACCAAAGGGATCGGAACCGATCCGGGCGACGCCCTTCAGTTCGAGCTGGATGAAGAAGGCCGTCGTCGACTGGCCCTGTGCGGTCCGGAAGCGCTGCAGCACGAAGTTCGTGCCCCAGCAGCAGGCGCTGTACTCGAAGCCGATCACCGACTCGATCACGCCCCGCTCGTTCGGGATGCGGCTGATCGGATCGATGCCCGAACCGAGGAACGAGTAGTTCAACCGGCCGAGCATCGTCCAGCGCGGCGCCACCGGCCAGCGCCAGGACGTGTCGAACTGGCCGAGCTCGTCGCGCCGGTAGCGCACCCCGACGTTGAGGATGCGGCCGTCGGGCGGCAGGTAACGCCACAACGCCGAGAAGCGCGGCACGTCGGACTCGCGCACGCTGTACTGCAGCCCGGTGTCGAAGCTCATGCCGCCGCCGAGGTCGCCCGACGCCGCCAGGAGGATGTCCGAACGCTCGTCGGTGCGCGGCGGGATGCCGGGTATCGCGACGCGCTGCTGCGAGAAGTAGACGCGCTGGCCGACGGCGAAGCGGAACCGTTCGGCGCCGGTTCCCGGGTCGATCAGCCGCGAGATCGCCGCCGCCGTCAACTGGTTGACGTCGGCGATTCGATCGTTGCCGATGAAGGTGTTCTCGGCGAACAACTGCGCGAAGCTGAAGTCCGCGACCGTCGTGTCGAACACCGGCAGCGCCGTCTGGTCGCGGTAAGGGGTGCGCACGTAGAACAGCCGGGGTTCGAGCGTCTGCGTGACGTCGCGCCCGAAGAAGCTCGCCGGACGCTCGAACACCAGGCCCGAATCGACCGACCAGGTCGGAACCACCCGGCTGGCCGACGACGGCAGCGCGCCGGGATCGTCCAGCTGGTAGCTGCTCGCATGCAGCGAGACCTTCGGCACGATCGACCAGCCCGGGCGCACGATCGGAAAGCTGACCTGCGGATTGGCCACCAGGCGCCACCCCTGCACCTGGCCGGCCAGCGGCGCGGCGAACTGCGTCGCGTCGACGACGGTGTCGACGTCGAAGCCCCGCACGTCGCGCAGCACGTTGCGGAACTGGACCTGGGGCACGCGCTCGTAGGGACCGGGGCGCGCGTCGAGGATCGCCTGCCACTTCTGCACGCTGAACAGCACCGACCAGTCGTTGCCGAGCGACCGCGAGGCGCTGAACACGCGCGGCAGCACCCGTTCGGAGCTCGAGACGATCGAGCGCGAGTAGTCGATGAAGTAGTCGTCGTCGGACACCCCGCGCACCTGCCAGCTTCCCGCCCAGCCGGCCCAGTTCGTGAAGCTGTTGCGCATGTCGTAGAAGTAGCGGCTGCTGTCGGTCTTCGGATCGGCAGGATTGAGCTCGAAGCTGACGCCCCCGAAGTAGCCCGATTCCAGGTAGCGGAACTCGCCGCCGAGCCGCGCGCCGCGCCTCGCGCTCACCCCCGGGTAGAAGGTGAAGTCGCGGTTCGGCGCGATGTTCCAGTAGTACGGAACGACGACCTCGCCGCCGGTGCGCGAGTTGATCGACAACGACGGCGCCAGGAAGCCGCTGCGCCGCTCGTCCGACAGCGGAAATGCGAACACGGGTGCGGCGAGGATCTTCACGCCCTTGAAGTAGAGGCTCGCCGAGCGCCCGGTGCCCTCGTCGGCAAGCTCGTCGATGAGCAGCGTGTCGCTGGTCAGGATCCAGTCCGGGCTGTCGGGTTCGCAGGTCGTGTACGACGCGCGGACCAGCCGCGTCAGGTCCGGTCCGAGAAAATCGATGCGCTCGGCCCGCCCGCGGCCTCCGTACTGCGGCAGGTAGTAACTCGGCGACGCGAAGGAACCCTGGTTCGCGTCGAGCTTCAGCTGCAGCTGCGGACCGGTGAAGACGTTGCCCTGGCGGGTGATGCGGACGTTGCCGACGGCGATCACCTCGTCGTCGGCCTCGTAGTAGGTCATGCGGTCGGCGCGGACGGCCGTGCCGGCCTTGCGCAACTCCGCATCGCCCTCGAGGGTGGTCTCGCGCCCGGTGCGTCCGGAAAGCCGGTCGCCGCGGCCGAACACCGGCCGGCCCTCGACGACCTCGGCGCGTTCCTCGCCGAGGCGCGGGTCCAGCTTCAGCGAAACGCCCCCGGAAGATTGCGCCGCAGCGACGGAGGCCATGGAAAGCGCCGCCAGCATGCGCGCCGAGTGCGCGAGGATCGTGCGGATACGTGGCCGGCGCATGCGTCGCGCAGTGGGTCGCGCGACGGGTCGCGCAGCGGTTCGAGGGAGGAACCCGTCCGGTCGCGGCAAGCCGCACCGTCCGGCGGTCATCAACGACAGTCGACTATTATACGGACTGCCTCTCGCGCGCACGCCCCGCATGACGCCCAT